>Ga0182030_10012561_pt1 | contig 16945 bp, 8 predicted proteins | sample 812S3MmetaG_FD_121299 | JGI IMG/M metagenome (GOLD analysis project Ga0182030, IMG submission 121299) | Permafrost microbial communities from Stordalen Mire, Sweden - 812S3M metaG (Illumina Assembly) | ecosystem: Environmental > Terrestrial > Soil > Wetlands > Permafrost | place: Sweden...
CGGCAGATTTCCATTCAGGGGCAGACTGCCGGGGCCGGCTAAAAAATGCTGCATGGTTTGCCGGGCCTCCTCTTGATTGGTGCCGGCGGCGCACTGGACCCGGTCATAAAATCCCACCATTTCCAAGTCCAGCCGTCGATCGGTGGAGTTCGTCAGCTTGCTCAACTCCCGATGGTAAAGCGCTTGTCGCAAGGCAAGCTCCTTTTCCGCCTCCTTCATCCAATCAGCGGGGGTCTTCTTTTTAAGGAATAGTGGGCCGGTTTTGAAAAGTTTCTGGTATTCCGGGTCGCGCGCCACAATTCCATCAACTTCGTGAAGACAGCTCCAAGTGTGGCGGCTGCGCTCAATCCGCTCCACCTTCGCCGGCTCCATCCCGGCCAAGTTCGCCCAGGGCGGCCATATCCCGAGCCAGGCGCCGTTAAAATAGCACTCTTCATCCCGCTGCACTGTCGTCGCGGTGGATTCATCGGGCGCGTGACAACTGAGCACGATGGTGGCGGTCAGATTGGAAGCGGGAAGTTCAATCAGAACTTGTGCGCCCCGCTTTTTGAAGAAAGCCCTGAAATCGTTCGAAGCCCCAGCCCCGGAGACAAACACCGATTGACCAAACAAAGTGAGCCGATCCCGGGCGCCTGCTTGGGTCGTCGCCTGCCTAAATGCCTTTTCGGCTTCGTCCGTATTGGTAAATGTGGCCAGAACCAGGGGAGACAGCCATTCAAAGTCGGTCTCGTTGGTCCATCCGTTCACCCGGACGCGGGCGGGATCGACGCTTCGTGTAGGGGGCGGAAAGGCGGCTGCTTCCAAGGCGCTTGCTCTCGAAGCCGAGACCGCCTTCACGCCCAGGAAGGCCACCATGCCCGCCGCCCAATATACCAGCAAAAGCAGCATCGTGGCTGACAGACCGGGAGGCGTGGCGTTAAGTTTTTGGAAAACATCGAGCGTCTGTCCGGCCAGTTGTTTTGTTAATGGCATGGACTTCGGGTCTTTCTTCAGCTCATGGAGAATGGTCAGCGCTGTTTCCGGTGGAATGCTTTGATCGTCCGGGGATGTTTTGGCAATGCCGCTGGTCCGAAGTCGTCCGGCCAAACGTGCCACCCGGTAGGAACTCGGCACGCCTATCAACATAAGAATACCCAGGTAAAGCCCAAACGAACCTTGCCCCAGGAGGGTGGCAGCGATCAAGGCAAGTCCGGCCAACGCCATAAATGCGGTTTCCAAAACATAATGCCGGCTGAAAACAAGAGCGTGCAACACCCATCCGCCGTCCAACGGAACAAACGGAATCAGGTTGATTCCGTTGATTAAGAGCGCAATCAGCGCAGTCCGCTCCACCAGATGGTTGTGAGTCTTTAGGGCGAGCCCCGCCAGCATGAGGCCAAGCACAATTCCGGGCACCGGCCCGGCCAGAGAAACCACCGCCCGTTGCCATCCCTTCACATTGTAATGACGCCCCGTAACGGCCGCCCCCAGCAGGGGAAGAAAAAACATACGCACATCCTTGTAACGAAAAATCCGCATGGCCACGTAATGCCCCAGCTCGTGGAAAGCGACAACGCCCGTCAGAATCAGCGCAAACTCCCAGTTCCAATGCGTGCCTCCGATCATGATGAAAGCAAGGCACGAAAGCAGAGCCACCGAAACCGCCGCGCTCCAGTTGGCCCGCCGATTCTCCAGTTTTTCGATCTGTGCCAGCACGTCGATATTCGTCACATCAGCGCCAGCCCATTTTTGGCGCGCGGCAGTCCTGGCGCTTTCAGCCGCCACTTCTTCCGGGCTAAGTTCCTCGTAAAGGCCGCGTTGGAGTCTGAATTCCAAAGCTTCCCGCTCCACCACATCACACAAGGCCAGCATGGCCGGATCATCAGGCGCCTTCTCCGGGCTGGCCGTTTGCCGCAATTCGTCCAGCTTCTGTTGATGGAGTGCCAGCAACGCTTCCAAGCTGCCCCCCACCAACCTTTGCGCGATCACGTTCGGCGTAGAATCGTACGAGGCCCGTCGATCGGACGTGCTCAAGCGACGACCGTCTGCCAGTCGTGACATCAAGGTGGTCGCGATGACTTCCCTGGGCGGGTTAATGATGCCAAGCCGGACATGCACGTGTCGGAGGACGATCTCGGCGCGGACGTGCCGGCAATTGGCCACGGTGGTGACACTTTCGCCGCCCAGGGTCCGGCAAACCTGATAGACAGGAGATGAAAATCCGAGCCGGGTGGATTCTTCGATCTGTTTGGTCAGTCTCGCGGCGGCGATTGGCGGAACATCCTCCCGTTTCACCACAAAATCCACGGAAGGCAGAGGCACCGGAAAAGCGCTTGAGAACTCCCGCTTTTTTCGCAGCAGCTTCGGAATCCACAGCAGCAGAACTTTCCAGGAAGGGACGATACGCAAATCCTCCTTGAGAGTTTGTTTCAGGGGATTGAGTCGAATATAGCGGGTCATAGGATTTCCCCGAATCACACCACCCACGTTGCGCCCTGTAAAGAAAGAAAACGGGTGTCCCAACGTTCAGACGCAGCTCAATAAATCGCCCGCCGTTACGATTTCATAACGTTATTCACGGATAGCGTTGGCAACGTAAATGCCTGGCTCGCAAATTGTTGCGATCATTTTTACGAATGAAGGCAGGACAAATTCGTAAAAATTCACGATTTTTACCTGCTGACTTTGCGCCGCTTCCGGGCCACTCTGAAAGCCGGATGAACCGAACGGCTGTCATCAACGTGGTCGGGTTGACCGGCTCTCTCATCGGCCCGGCCATGCCGAACATTGCGCGGTTCGTCGGCCGCGGAAAAAAAGCCCGTATCGTTCCGTCTTTTCCAGCCGTCACCTGCACCGCGCAATCCAATTATTTGACCGGCCAAAATCCCGCCCATCATGGCATCGTCGGCAATGGCTGGTATGATCGCGCTCTGGCCGAAGTGCATTTTTGGAAGCAATCCAATCGCCTCGTGGCGGGTCCAAAAATTTGGGAGCAGATGCGTCAAGTCGATTCACAATTCACCTGCGCGCAATTGTTCTGGTGGTTCAACATGTATTCCGCGGCCGATTATTCGATTACCCCGCGCCCCGCTTATCCGGCCGATGGCCGCAAAGTGTTTGACATCTATACCTGGCCGCCCAACATTCGCCCCGAGATCAAACAGGATTTGGGGGAATTTCTTTTTGCCTCTTTCTGGGGACCCGCCGCCGGCGTCAATACTCCGCAAGGCGCCGCCGACGCGGCTTCGCGCTGGATCGCCGAATCCGCCAAATGGATCGAAAGCCGCTACTCTCCCACGCTGAACCTGATTTATCTTCCGCATCTGGATTATAATTTACAGCGACACGGTCCGTCGGTTCGCACGCAAAAGGGCTGGGACATTAATCCCGCCATCACTCCGGACCTCGCGCAAATTGACGCCATCGTTGGCGATTTGATTTCCTGGTTTGAATCTCGCGGCGTGCGGATCATTTTGCTTTCCGAATACGGTCTTTCGTCCGTCGATGCGCCGGTCCATCTGAATCGTGTTTTCCGACAGAAAGGGTGGATTGCCGTGCGCGAGGAAATGGGCCTTGAACTTCTTGACTGCGGAGCGAGCCGGGTTTTTGCCGTGGCCGATCATCAAGTCGCGCATATTTATTTGAACGACCCTTCGCTGACAGGCGCAGTGAGCGAATTGCTTCACCAGCAGCCAGGCATCGAAGCGGTTCTCGGCCAGGCCGAAAAAGCCGCGTTCGGCGTCGATCACCCGCGCGCGGGCGATTTAATCGCCGTGGCGAAGGAAACCGCCTGGTTCACTTATTATTATTGGCTGGACGACGCGCTCGCGCCTGACTTTGCCCGCTGTGTGGATATCCATCGCAAACCCGGCTACGACCCGGTCGAACTTTTTCTGGACCCGCAATTGCCATTGGCAAAACTGAAAATTTTATGGCGGCTGGCGCAGAAACGCCTTGGCTTTCGGATGTTGATGGACGTCATTCCGCTTGACGCGTCGCTGGTCAAAGGTTCGCATGGCCGCCGCGTCACGGACCCAGGCGATCAACCGGTCTTCATCTGCGACTACGCCGGCGCGTCATTGCCGGAACAAATCGATTCAACCGCCGTCGCCGCGGGCATCAAAGCCCAATTGCTGGGCCAGCCCTTTTGACAAGAATGGGAGAGGATGTAGTTTATGGCCGGAAAGGGATTCTATGAGCAAATTCTTTAATGGACTGATTATCGGAATCATCATAGGTGCGGCGGGATATTGGTATGTCCAAACGAAGGCCCGGCAACACCCCGAAGCAGAGCAACGCGCCGAGAACTCTGCCGCCCAAGCCCATGCTTCCGCCAGCGATGCGGCCAGCCATTTCTCCGATGCTTTCAAAGCCAAACTGGACGCGCTCGATCTGCGCACCGACCAGATCAAGGACGAGCTGGCGCGCACCGGCAAGATTGTCCGCCGCAAAGCGCAGGACCTTGGCGCAGAGGTCGCCGATGCCACCGCGGATGCGCGCACCGAAGCCGCCATCAAGGCCGCCTACGCGGTGGATCCAAATCTTTCCGTGTGGAAGATTTCCGTTTCTGCCACGCAGGGGCATGTGACGCTTTCGGGAACGGTTTCCAATTCCGACGATATCGGCCGGGCCGTGGCGCTGGCGTTGAATGTCGATGGCGTGCGCGACGTTACTTCGACCCTCCAGGTCAAACCCGGCACATGAGCCGGCTGCATTGAGGAAGTTGGTTAACCAATTCGGTAAGGCCAGCGATAATGGCGGCTCATCAGGGCCGTGGCCTCGCGATCATCCAAAATCTTTTCCGCTTGCGCGTCCCAGCGCAATTTCCGGCCAACCAGCATTGAGATTAAACCCAGGTGCCCGGGCAAAGTGGAGTGATGCGCTGTTTCCACCGGAGTGATGGTCCGCTGGCGCGTCTTCACGCAGTCAATAAAATTCCGGTAATGATCGGTCGAGTGATACAATCGGACTTTGACCTGGTCTTCCGGCAATTCTTTAATGTCCTTCCACTCTCCGTTCGAAGCGTCGAACGATCCCCGGTCCACATGAACCCAACCTTCAGTGCCGATCCATTTCGTCCCGGCCTTGATGTCGTCGTAACCGCCCGCAATGGTCATGTGGATGTTATTGGGATACTCCGCTTCGACGCGGTACTTTGTGCAAGTATTCCAAACCGCGTCCTTGGGAGGAAATTCACCGTGGCCTTCGACTTCGTAAGGGCCCTCGTTATCAAATCCCAAACCCCAATGCGCAATATCGACATGGTGGCCCGCCCAATCCATCAACTGGCCACCGCCCGTATTGTAATTCCAGCGCCAATTCAAATGACTTTGGCACGGTATGTAGGGAACCATCTTGGAAGGACCGATCCACATATTGTAATCCAGTTCGGGCGGCACTTTGGTTGGACTGGATTTTTCCTTGTCATGCCCAAAATCCGTGTGCCCGGAAGGCAGCCCCACTTCAACGCGCGTAATTTTGCCGATCAAGCCGTTGCGCACGATTTCCGCCGCTTTATGAAAACTCCCGTTGGAACGCTGCCACGAACCGGTTTGCCAAACGCACCCGTGTTTTTGCACCGCTTTGACGATGGCTTGCTGTTCGGCAATGGTCTTGGCCAGTGGTTTTTCGCCGTAGATATCCTTGCCTTGTTTGGCTGCTTCGACCGCAATCAATTCGTGCCAATGGTCTGGCACCGCGATCATGACGGCGTCAATGTCCTTTCGGGCCAGCATATCGCGATAGTCATGGTAAGCGCTGCAATCTTTGTTTTTATAATGGCCGTTAATGGCATTGAGAGATTTCTCCAGGTGCTTTTTATCAATATTGCACGACGCGACGACCTGGCAGTCTTTCAATTTCATCAAGCCCTCGGTATTCCCCGGGGCTTGCATGCCCCAGCCGAAGATGCCGACAACGATCCGCTCTGAGGGTGCGGGCCTGTCTCCGCGGCCCAAAGCAGAGGCCGGGATAAATGTGGGCATGGCGATGGCCGCCCCGGCGGCGCCCGCCAGGCCAATAAAACGGCGGCGGCTGATGGGGGAATGTGAGGGCGAACTTTTCATAGCTGGCAATTATGCGGCATTCCCACCGTCTGGATAAAGCAAAAAGAAAGGCGTCAGGGATTCGTTGTGATAAGTCAACACATCCGTCATTTGCCCGCGAACCGCTGAAACAAAAGCCAGCAGAAAGCAGGCCCACGGCCTCCATCCAATATGACCGGCACTTTTCATAATTGCCAAGTTACTTCATCGCGGCAAAATTCCAAATGGTCAGGCGAAGGAAGGCGGGCGCCCGGTTTTGCGAGAGGGCTTTTTGATTGACGCCGGCAACGAATGGTTTAGCAATGAGACAAAACATGAATCACGCCCCGATTCCAATCGAGACCGGAACGGAGTTCATCCCTCCCAACGTGTCTTACCGGCGTCCCGGCGCATCCCTCTTCTACCAGCTCTCATTGCTCCCTGTGGGATTGATGATGGTCCTCTTGCCCATGATCTACCTGGCGCTTCTGGCGACGGCAGCTTATGGGGTCTATTACCACGGCACGCATAATTTCGGGCGAATCATGGCATGGGGCGGTTTGTACCTGAATTGGCGAATTCAACTCATCAAAGGGGTGATTTTCGTTGCGCCGCTCTTTGCCGGAATCGTCCTGGTGTTTTTTATGATCAAGCCGCTCTTTGCCGCCCGCGGACGCAAGGCCCAACCCTATGCGCTGAACCCGGAGGCGGAGCCCCGGCTCTTCGCCTTTATTACCAGCATCTGCCAAATGGTGGGCGCGCCACCGCCGCGGCGAATTGACTTGGACTGCAATTTGAATGCGGCGGCCGGATTCCGGCGGGGATTTCGCAGTTTCTTTGGACGCGATCTCATCCTTGTGCTCGGACTGCCACTGATCGCGACAATATCTGTCGAGGAATTTGCCGCCGTCCTCGCTCATGAATTTGGACATTTCAGCCAGGGCATCGGCATGAAGGTCAGCTATATCATCCGCACGATAAACCGCTGGTTCGCCCGGGTGGTTTTCGAACGCGATGCCTGGGACGAAATGCTCGACGATTGGGAGAGAGGCGCCGAGAGCCTGTCCATTATCTTTATCGTGCTGACAGCCAGGATCGGAGTATGGGTTTCGCGCTCTATTCTTTACCTTCTGATGTTCCTGGGCCATTTGATCAGCAGCGCCATGGAGCGACAACAGGAATTTAATGCCGACGCTTACGCGATCAACGCGGTCGGCAGCGACGTTTATGAAAAAATGATTCGGCGTCTGGAGGTTCTCGACTACGCCAACAGCCGGTGCCTTGGCGAGATGCGGGCCATGTGGAAGAATGATCACGCATTGCCGGACAACTTTCCCTTATTGTTGGCCAACAAAGTCGAAGCGACATCGGCCGAAGTCAAAGCGCACATCGATGACAGGCTTGGGCTTCAGCGCACCGGACTCTTTGACGCGCATCCGTGCGTGGCGGATCGCATTCGTCAAGCGCGCCGGCTTGCCCAGACTGGGTTCATTCGGGACGCCGAGCCGGCCACGGGATTGTTTGAGCATTTCCCTGTGCCCGCCCGCTTCGTCACTCTGTTCCATTATCAGGAGATGGGCATTCCAATTACGCGGGATTGTTTAAAGCCGATTCAGTTATCCCGCGTGGAACGGGAAGAGGCGCGGGCCGAATTTGCGGCGATTTTGGATCGTTATTTTTGCGGGCTTCTCCCGCTGATGAACCCTGTTTGCATTTCATCGCAGCAACTCCTCGCGCCCAAGGATGCCGTGGCGGCCCGCCAGGGCGTTAAGGAGTTCCGGCCCCGCCTCGCCGCCGTAGCCGACCAGGTTGGCGAAGCCGTCCGGTCCTTTTGCAACGCTCAAGACCGCGAATCTCAGGCTGGAATTGCCGCCGCCTTGATCGAAGCCGAATGTTCGTTTGACCCACAAACTTTCCAATTGGCGGATTCATCCATCGAGACAGCCCGATTGGCGCTCAGTGATGCCAAAGACGCGCAGCAAAAATGCCGGCGTTCTCTGCATGCAATCAGCGAAGGACTTGAACAACACTTAACCGGCACACTTGGCTTTCTCCATCTGCCGTCTGTGGCCAATGCTGTTAAAGATTCTGAAAACTTCAAAGGCGAAATGCGACGGCTCGCGTCCTTCCTCCACCAGTTTTCCAATGCTTTTTCGTTTCTTGATCAATGCCGCCACGAACATGCGGTTTTGACTGCCCTTTCGCAACAGCCAGCGGGCGATGTCCTCGCAACCAAGATCTCCGAATCAGTGCAACGTTTGAACAATCTGCTTTATAAGATTCGCGAAGCGACCATTACATTATCCCATCCGTTCGAGCCGCCCAAACAATCCAAGAATTTGTTCGACCGGTTTGCTGGAAAACAAAATGATTCCACCGACCCGGCCGTCGTCAGATCCATGGCCGTAAGCGTGATTGAAGGTTTTAATGAGATTTACAAAAACTCGCTCGGCCGGCTTGCGCAAATTGCCGAAGAAGTAGAGGCGGCGCTCTAACCGATGAATGACGCCCTATGGACTTGATAGTTTTTGAAGACGAACACCTTCTTGTCGCCAACAAGCCGGCCGGCTGGAGCACCCATTCACCCGCGCCGTTCGCCGGCGAGGGATTGTATGAATGGTTCAAAAATCGCGAACCGCGCTGGAGCCGGCTCGCCATTATTCATCGGCTGGACAAGGAAACTTCCGGCCTCATCGTCTTCGGCAAAACCCCTCTGGCCAATCGTTCCCTGACTGCTCAATTTGAGCAGCGCTCTGTCCATAAAAAATATATCCTCCTCACTGATCGTCCCGTGCCTTCAGGCCCGTTGCGCGTTAAATCGGCCCTTGTCCGCTCTGGTGAACGTTATCTCAGCCGCCCCCTTCATGCCGGCGGCGAGACGGCGGAAACCTGTTTTGCCTCGGGCCATGAATCCTTCCTGGCGCCGGAGGGCAAGCCAGCCTGGACCGTGGAAGCGGAACCGCTCACTGGGAAAACGCATCAAATCCGCGTTCATGCTGCCGCCCATAATTTTCCCATTCTTGGCGATACGTTATATGGCGGCACAGCGGCGGGCCGCGTTTATTTGCACGCCCAGGAAATCAAATTCGTCCATCCTGCCACCAACGAACCGGTTGTCTTCACCGCCCCGCCCAGTTTTTCCGATGACCCGCGGCAGGCGTTGCGGGCCGCGTTCGTCGATCCCGCGCAAACCAACGCTTGCCGTCTGATTCATGGCGCTGCCGACGGCTGGCCTGGTCTTTACCTCGATCGATTGGGGGATTTCTTGCTGGCCCAATCCGCCTCTCCCCTCACGGCGGTCCAACTGGCTCTTGTGGAAGATTGCGCCCGGCGCGTATCGTCCGGCAGCATCTACCAAAAAACTCTTCAGCACGAAGCTCGCTCCGCTCCCCAATGGCTGCGCGGTCCGGTTGCTCCGGCAGAAATTCTCGTGCGCGAGAACGGCCTGCGCTTCGCCCTGCGTTTTGACGAAGGTTATTCGGTCGGCCTTTTTTTGGATCAACGCGACAACCGCCGCCGCCTCCTGACCCGCTACATCGCGCCAAAACTGGAGTTGCCGGCCGCTCCCGAGGTGCTCAACGCCTTCGCCTACACCTGCGGGTTTTCAGTGTGTGCCGCCGCCGGCGGCGCGCATGTCACAAGTCTTGACCTTTCCAAAAAATACCTGGAATGGGGCAGGCGCAATTTTGTTCTTAACGACCTTGACCCCGCCCGTCACGATTTCATTTACGGCGACGCCTTCGATTGGTTTCATCGCCTCGCAAAAAAGAAGCGCTTATACGACATGATCATATTGGATCCGCCGACTTTTTCCCGTTCCAAAGAGAGCGGCGTCTTCCAAGTGGAGAAAGACTACCCTGTGTTGATGAATGCGGCCCTTCCATTGCTAAAACCAACCGGCCTCATCCTGGCCTCCAGCAACGCCGCCACCCTTGAGCCGGGAAAATTTTTGAATGAGATAGACCATTCCTTAATGCAATCCCACCGCCGCCTTTTGGCGCGCCAATACATTCCCCAACCACCCGATTTCCCCGTCCACCGCGACGAACCGGCCCATCTGAAAACCGTTTGGCTCCAGATTGACTGATCGCGACAATTATATTTAATGAAATGCGCGCGCGTCGTTCAACCAGCAGGCTTGAACCCAAAGGCGTAACCCTTACACTCCGACTATGAAAAGCTTTGAAAGCTTGACCGAACGCGAGGTCCTGGCTCTGGCAATCACGCTTGAGGAGGAGGACTCCCGAATCTACGACGCCTTCGCGGAAGGGCTGCGCAAGCAGTATCCCACCCAGGCGGAAAAGTTCTGTCAACTGCGCCAGGAAGAGGTCGGCCATGCCAACCGCCTGCGCGCGCTTTATCGCGAACGCTTTGGCGAATATGTCCCCCTTATCCGCCGCGAGGATGTGCGCGGCTTCATCAAGCGCCGTCCCATTTGGCTGACGCGTCCGCTCAGCTTGAAAGCCGTACGGAAACAGGCCGCCTTGATGGAAATGGAAACGGGCCGTTTCTACGAGGCTTCTGCCCGTCGTGCCACGGAACCGGGCGTTCGGCATTTGCTCTCCGATTTGGCGGCGGAAGAACAGGGCCACGTCCGTACTGCCCAACAACTGGGCGGGGTCAGCCTGACCCCGGAGGAAGAGGCGCATGAAAAACAACGTTTTGCTTTACAAGTCGTGCAGCCGGGATTGGCCGGTTTGATGGACGGCTCTGTTTCCACGCTGGCCCCGCTTTTCGCCGCAGCGTTTGCGACCCACAAAAGCTGGCCGACATTTCTGGTCGGTTTGGCCGCGAGCATCGGGGCCGGAATCAGTATGGGTTTTGCCGAGGCCCTGTCCGACGACGGCAGCTTGACCGGACGCGGCCATCCTTGGGCCCGCGGCGGGGTTTGCGGCTCCATGACAGCCGCCGGGGGGTTGGGCCATACTCTTCCCTATTTGATCTCCAATGTTCACACCGCGACTACGATAGCTTTGAGCGTGGTGTGTGTGGAATTGGTTGTTATTTCCTGGATACGGCACAAGTACATGGATACCCCATTGACTTCAGCGCTGCTGCAAGTAGGCCTGGGCGGTGCGCTGGTGTTTTTAGTGGGCTTTTTGATCGGCAGCTCTTGATCTAACAGGATTCAGTTTATGTTTAAGGTAAAAATCGCTTTTCACCCGACGACAACTGAGGAAAACTGCTTTTGGTCGGGAATTTGCGTTCGACTCTGTATTTTTGAGTAAGTTTTTTACATGCTGGGCGCTGTTGTGGGTCTTCGCCTGCGGCGCATGGGCTGGCGTAACCAATGGGCCCGCATTGAAGTGCCATCCGGATTGGCGCTCGGAAGTCGTGGCTCAAGCCCCGGCGATTAGCGCTCCATCGGTCCTTTGCTGCTCACCGGACGGCCGTATTTTTATGGGGGAGGATCCGATGGATATGGGCAGCGCTTCCGACAAGCCGGAAGATCGAATCGTTTGTATTTATCCGGATGGCAAGATTAAAGTGTTCGCGACCAATCTTTATGCCGTCTTCGGCTTGGAGTACATCGACGGAAAGGTCTATGTCCATCATTCGCCCAAGTTCAGTGTCTTCGATGATGATGATGGGGTCGGCGTTAACCGGGTGGATTTGATCACCAACGACAATCCTCATCCGTGGCTACCCTCGTTCAACGATCATATTCCGTCCGGCATTACCCTGGCCATGGATGGATATTTTTACATCAGCACGGGGGACAAGGGAATACTCGGCGCGGTGGGAACGGATGGGCGGACCCTTACGATGCGAGGGGGCATTTATCGGATGCGCCCCGATGGCACGGGCCTGGAAGTGTATTGCACCGGGACCAGAAATCATCTTGAGGTTGCCCTCAACTCCGAAGAGGAGATGTTTACTTATGACAACACGGATGATGGCGGGGGTTGGTGGTCGCGTGTGACTCACATGGTGGACGGAGGCTATTACGGATATCCTTACGATTTCAAACCGCAACGTCCTTACACACTTTGGAGGATGGACGAATATGGAAGTGGTGCGGCCACGGACATTGTCGCCTACAACGAAGACGCCCTGCCCGAGGAATATCGAGGCAACCTGTTTATGTGTGAATGGGCGGGGGCGGAGGTTTTGCGGCTGAAACTCAAACGCACCGGTAGCACTTATGAGGTTGAATCCCGGGTGCAATATCAGGGCGTCAAGCCGCTTGCAGCATTAAATCTACAACGCACTGATGTGGATTTTGTGACTAGAGGCGGATTCGACATCGCCTTTCGGCCGGTGGGCATTTGCGTCACGCCGGATGGCATGGGTTTTTATGTTACCGATTGGGGGTTGTCAGGCTGGAAACAAAACCAGGTTCTGGGACGTCTCTTCAAGGTGACATATACAGGCAAGTCTCTGGCTGCACCCAAACCCAACTGGTACATTCCGGCTGCCACCGGGCGGAAATTCAAAGCTTCGACCAGTGAACTGGTTAAAGCGCTTTCCCATCCATCCCGGAGTGTGCGCATGGTCGCGCAACGGCGTCTGGCCGACCGCCACAAGGAAGCCGAAAGAAAACTCGCGTCGCTCCTCAAAAACACCAGGGCTCCGCCTTACGCCCGTTGGTCAGCCATCTGGACACTCGATGCAATTGACGGCGGAAAAAAGGAGCAGAAAGTGATTCTCGCCGCCTTGAAAGACAAGGATGCCACTGTGCAGGCGCAGGCCGCGCGCGAGTTGGGCACGCGCCAGGCCAAAGAAGCTGTGCGCCCCCTAATTGAAATGCTCGACAGTACCAATGCCGCCCTTCGTTTTCGCGCCACCACCGCCTTGGGGAGAATTGGGGATCGCGAGGCGGTCATTCCGCTGAAGTTGGCCTTGGTTCAAAAAGACCTTTTTGCCCGTTACGCGGCCTTTAAAGCCCTCAACCGCATGGGCCTGGCTGACGCCAAAGCCTGGCCGCAGATTGTGGAAGGACTTGCCAGCGTCAAGCCGGAGATTCGCGAAGGGGTCTATTTTGCCACGCGCGAAACTTATGACGTGGGGATGGTCAAGGCCCTGGCGGAATTTGTCGCCCGCCAAAGCGTCCCGACAGAACCGCGCACCAATGCGTTGAATCTTTTATCCAGTCTTTATCTAAAGCAGGCGCCCTGGAATGGTGATTGGTGGAACACAATACCCGTCAACAGCCCTCCGCCATCCAAGACTCTCACTTGGGAAGGCTCCCCTGTCATTGCCGCCGCCATGCGCGAGGCGCTGCAGGACGAACAACCCGCCATCCGCCAGATTGCTTTCGAATGGGTGCGCACTTCCCGGGACACCAACATGGCCGGCATGCTGCGCACCATGTACGAGCGTGAAACTAATATTGACATGCGGGCCGGCATCGTGCGCGCTCTGCCGGGCGGAAACGACCCGAACAGCCGGGCGCTAATCGGGGCCATCCTGAAGGACACGCAAACACCCGTCCCCCTGTTGACTGCGGCGTTGGAAGGCGCGCAAAAGATTGGCGGCCACGAATGGGACGAGGATTTGATTCGATTATCAGAACATCCGGCCAATGACGTCATCCTCACTCAATTATTTCAAACTTTCGGCAATAATAAATTGCCCCAAACCGTGCCGTTCCTGGGAAAAAATCTTACCAACTCCAACCCCCTCTTGCGGCAAAGCGCCCTTGTTGCTTTGATCCAAATTGGCGGCAAAGCCTCCATTGAGCAATTTGTCAACAGCTTGGACAGCCCCTTGGTCGACACTCGCCGGCATTCGATCGACGCGCTGGGCAGAATGCGGGCCAAAGCGGCGGTGCCGCAATTAATTAAACTCAGCGCCGACAGCCAATTAGCCACGCCTGCCATTCAAGCCCTGGCCGCAATGCCGGACATGGCCGCTTTGGACGTCTATTTAGAGGGCCTCGCTTCGAAAAATGCGACGCTTCGGTCCCAATGCACAACCGCTGTGACCAGTCTGCGCGATACGGCCCTGCCCCAGATCGAGATAAGGCTCGCTTCAACCAATGGATTGCCGGATGACACTGTAGCCAGCCTCAGGCAAATCTACCAAAATACTGCCGCCGCAAAAAAAGGGCCCCTGTTCAAGATTAAAGTCAAACAACATCCGGTGCCGGAATATCAGTCCTTCGCCCTCGCACATCCTGGACGTTTCCGGCAAGGGCAACAAATATTTACCGATGTCAACGGCGTCAATTGCGTCCGCTGCCATCGCATCAACGGACAAGGCGGCTTGATCGGTCCCGAGCTAACCGGCATCGGCACAAAGCAAAACCGGGCACAAATCATCGAGTCGGTTCTTTATCCATCCAAAATCATTTTGGACGGTTACCAGCAAGTCTTTTTTTACATGAAAGATGACGAAGATTACGCCGGGATCGTCCAGGCGGAAACGGCCGACACCGTGACAATAATAGACAGCCTGGGAAAGACCAATGTCCTCGAAAAATCCAAGATCAGCCGTCGCAAAATCAGCCAAATATCCCTGATGCCCGAAGGCCTCCAAACCGGCCTGTCACTGGAGGATTTCTCGGACCTGATTACTTTTGTTGAGTATTCAGGATCAGGAATTTTGCCGGGAAACCCTGCAAACACGGCTGCGTTCACGCCGGGCTCAGCCCCGCCCGCGGCGAATACTCCGCAGCCAGATCCCCTGGACTTTTTGAATTTGCCCGCGCTACAGCCGGCGACGCCGGCAGCAGCTCCTGCGCCCGTTAGGCCGGCAACCGCTCCCGCCCCTCAAGTCCCTCCCGAGCCTCCGCTTCCAGTCGTTCGTCTAAAGCGCAAGCGCTCCACCCCGCCCACGATTCATACAAGCGCCATGCCGCCTGCTCCTCCGGGGATGGCAGCGCCGCCGCCGTCCCCGTAACCGCGCCTGGTTGCCTATCAACAAATAAACTCCCTCCAAGACTCGATTGCAGGCCCTCGAGATTTGACTTATCCCCCACCTCGCCGCATCATCCAAACCGAAAAATGAACAGCTTAATGAAACGTCGTTTCCCTGTTTCAGTTTCCTGGAAAAAAAATCGTGAAAATTTACGATAAAATTTGAAATCACTCCAATCGTCACTACCCAATTGCGCCTTATCCATAAAGACTAATGAAACGCGTTGCTGATTATATCTTCGATCATTTGGCCGACAGCGGCATCCGGCATGCTTTTGTTCTCACAGGCGGCGGCGCGATGTTTCTCAACGACGCCCTGGGCCGTTGCAAGCGCCTCCACTATGTTTGCTGCCATCACGAACAGGCCTGCGCAATGGCGGCCGAAGCCTATGCGCGAGTTTCCGGGAACATTGCCGTCGTCAGCGTCACTACGGGGCCCGGTGGCATCAACGCGCTCAACGGCGTCTTTGGCGCCTACACGGATTCCCTGCCCATGCTTGTAATTTCCGGCCAGGTCAAACTGGAAACGTGCCTAGCCAACTATCACCTGCCGCAATTGCGCCAACTGGGAGACCAGGAAGTGGATATTATCCGCATGGTCAAACCCATTACCAAATACTCCGTTCTGGTCACAGATCCCAAAACCATCCGCTATCATCTTGAAAGAGCGTTATTCCTTGTCCGATCCGGCCGCCCCGGCCCCTGCTGGCTGGACATTCCCGTCGACGTCCAATCGGCCATGATCGACCCCGATACGCTCAACGCTTACGATCCCAAGGAGGACGAAACGCCCGCGGATCCAGCCGCCCTGGCCGCAGCCTGCCGAGAAATCCTCCAACGCATTAAGAATGCAAAACGCCCCGCCATCCTGGCCGGCACAGGAGTTCGAATCGCAGGCGCAGTGGATTTGTTTGACACGGTCACAAACAAACTGGGCATTCCTGTCACCACCGCCTGGACGGCGCATGATTTGGTGGCAAGCGATCATCCGTTGTTTTGCGGCCGGCCCAGCAGTCTGGGGGATCGCGCGGGCAATTTTACCGTGCAAAATGCCGACCTTCTTTTGGTGCTCGGCTCCCGGCTCAATATCCGCCAGGTCAGCTACAATTGGAAAGACTTTGCCCGCAACGCTTATAAAATCCAGGTGGACATTGATCCAGCGGAATTAAACAAGCCCACCGTTCGCCCGGACTTGCCGGTGGCGGCGGACTTGAAAGTTTTTCTGCGGCAATTCGATGCGATGCTCGACGCCGCCAGTTTTGACCCGCAGACCCACGCCGAATGGCTGGCTTGGTGCCGCAAACGGGTCCATCGCTACCCGCCCGTCACTGAAAAGCAGCGCAAGGCCGGCCCGCCCATCAATCCCTACCATTTTCTCGATGCGCTTTTCCGGCAATTGAACTCTGACGACATCATCGTTTGTGGCGACGGCAGCGCTTGCGTCATTCCTTTTCAAGTCGCTCAAATCAAACGCGGCATGAGGTTGTTTTGCAACTCGGGCGACGCTTCGATGGGCTACGATATTCCCGCCGCCGTGGGCGCGGCTTTTGGCGGGGACGGACGCCGGGTGATTTGTCTGGCGGGCGACGGCAGCGGGCATTTCAACATTCAGGAATTGCAGACCATCAAGCATCACCAATTGCCCGTCAAAATTATCATTCTCAACAATGACGGCTATGTTTCGATACGGCTGACCCAGGCGGGCTTTTTCAAAGGCAATTTCATCGGTGAAAGTCCGCGCAGCGGGATTTCCTTCCCGGATTTCGTCAAAGTGGCCGCAGCCTACGGTCTGCCGTCAATGCGGATTGACCAGGCCGATTTTATTCCCGCGCTCGAGGAATTTTTGCGCATCCCCGGTCCGGCGCTGTGCGAAGTGGTGCTGGATCCGGCGCAAGCCTTCGAGCCCAGGCTCAGCTCCCGCCAATTACCCGATGGCCGGATCGTGACCGCTCCATTCGAAGACATGGCCCCTTTCCTTAGCCGCGAAGAACTAGCCGAAAACATGCTCGTGCCCTTGGCTAATACCCAGCTATGAATCAAAAAAGAAAAGCTTTCGTTACTGGTGGCAGTCGCGGCATCGGC
>Ga0182030_10012563_pt1 | contig 16943 bp, 24 predicted proteins | sample 812S3MmetaG_FD_121299 | JGI IMG/M metagenome (GOLD analysis project Ga0182030, IMG submission 121299) | Permafrost microbial communities from Stordalen Mire, Sweden - 812S3M metaG (Illumina Assembly) | ecosystem: Environmental > Terrestrial > Soil > Wetlands > Permafrost | place: Sweden...
CGGCCCGTCCGGCCGACCTCTTCGAGTTGCTGTTGATACAGGGGATGGAACGGGTGGATTACCCGAAATTGCCCGCTCAGGCGAGCATCTGACGGTGCAGTCTGTTGTGCCGCGGATGAACGCAGATCAGCAAGACAGGTGCTATTCTTATCTGCGTTTATCTGCGTTCATCTGCGGCCCAAATGTTCTTATTCCCCGGACTTGTGGTCCCAATCCCGACATTGCCACCTTCGGGATTGAGTGCCAGATTGTTCCAGCTTGCAAAGTCAACTCCTGCCAGCATCACTCCAACGCTGAGGGTAGTGTCGAAGCCGAGGAAAAGCGGTTTATAGGGATTCGACTTTCCCGTGATCTGCAAATGGGCCGAAGAGAATCCAGGCGAAGCGGAATATTTGCGGCCGCGTGCGAGGGTCACGATGGAGATTGACGATGTGTTTGATGCAGCGTAGCGACGTCCCGGCCGGCACAGTGAGATAATGCAAGATGCTCACTTCGTATATTCGGGCCGCCATGCGCCTGGCTCGGTACGAAATCGTCGAGGACGATCATTCGTCCTATGGCGAAATACCTCCCATTCCTGCCGTCTGGGCCAATGCGAAGACTCTGGAAGACTGCCGGGAGGAATTGGAGAGCGTGCTGGAGGGATGGGTACTTCTAAGCGTCGCCGATCATTCCCCGATTCCCGATATCGACGGCAACCGCATCGAAATCCGCGAAGTGGCTTGATGCCAGCCGTCGGCCCCGTCAAGCGCGGAGACTACCTGCGCGCTTTGGGCTTTGAGCCGCCGCTGTCCGGAGGCGATCGCCAGTATATGAAGGGACGCCGCAGAAGGCTGCGCATTCCTAACCCTCACGTGGACGATATTAGTCAGGGCTTGCTTGTTCGCATCCTACGCCACGGAGGGATCGACTGCGCAGAATGGGAAGCGCTCTGAGCTCGCAGAGCAAGTTGGCAGTGGGGAAAGAGCAGAAGGTGATGCATGTGGTGGAGTTGCTGGGTCGCGCGCACGGAGGGAGGTGGGTCGTGAAGGTTGAGATCGATGATGAGATTGTGGCTCGGCTGGAAGCGCTCGGGATGAGCGTCGAGGAACTCGTTCGTGAGTACCTCGTGGGTCTGGCGGACTCCGATGAGTTCGAGCGTCTGTCGAAGATGGCTGACGGCGATTCCCGCGGGTGGAAGTTCAATCGAGAAGAGATTCACGAGCGAAGGTGACTCTGCGGTATCGACTACTGCACGCCGAGCATCGACTCCAGAGGCGCGGCATGGCTGACTCTATTCTTCGCCACGAGTGCACGGTACCGGGCGGCGATCACGGGCACTGCCGCGGATGGAAGGAGATCCCGCAGTCCACTTTCGGGGTGCAACGCGAGGCCAGCTAAGCCCGAGAGGCCTACTTCAGCCGCGTTGTCGTCCTCCGACAGGGCCAGATCCACGAAGCGCTGGACTATCCGGGTCTTGCCTTCCGGCGTGGGGCTGGAGTAGTACATCAAGGTCATGAAGCGGGGGATGATTTGCCACGCTTCAAACGGCAAGGCGGGGTTCCCGATCAATCGGAGCAGAAGCTCTTCACGTACATCGCGCTGGGGGATGTCTCGCGACTGTAGCGAGTAGCACAATAAGAAGCTGGCCAGGGCCGGGCTGGAGTTCGGGGTTAGGGACGCGACCTCCGCGGAAATCAGTTCCGGTGTCTTCTTCAGCCGTGATGCCTCGGCCACCAGTGACCGGATGAGTTCGCCCTCCCGGTCGTCGAACGTCACCAAAACCGGTTGTCCGGCTATGATTTGCCCATTCGTCTCAAGCGCCATCATCACTGTGGCCGCAGCGCCAGTAGAGGACTTGACGCCATGCCAAGCGGCACCGGGGGTCCCAAAGGACATTGACTTGGGCAAGTGGTCGTCATAGGGCACGCCCACCGTCTCGTCAGGGGTGTGCTCGCCGAGGAGCCACTCTTGCACCTTGAACTCGACCGGGACGCCGGGCTTCGGTGACTCTGTCAGCATGGTCCCTCGAAAGACCTCGCATTTGGCGGTAAGGCACTCGCCAGCCAGCGATCCTAGGCCGAAGTCTTTGAGCTTAGCCGGAATCTCTGCCGCCGCAGCGGGCGACAGAATGAGCGGGATCGCCAGGATGGCTCGGAGTATTCCAGTTGTTCTTCGCAAGATGGCCAGCCTTCACGCAGCTTTCACAGTTAGTTTGACGCCAACGCTCCTCTGAAGCACCAACAGAATCGCGAAGAAGTTTACGGTGTTTGGGTTGCCTTTTGGTCCCAACATTCGATGGAGGCTCTTGCTGGGCTTTCGGAGTTCGGCAGCCAACTGCTCGAAACCTATGGTCGCGTTGATGACGTCCCGCAAAACTATTTTCCCGGTAGCCTCATCGCCGCCAAGATACGCGTTCACTGCTTCCGTGAGCATCGCCCGTCGAAATGCCCCGTCTCGCTGGGCACGCTTGTAAACCGTCTCCCGAAACGCTTTGGTCAGTGCCATGTCAGCTCCTTGCCATCTTGCGGCGCTTGTACGCCACCCACGCAACCTTCGCGGCCACAATCGCGGCTGCTTGCCGCTTCTTCGAACTCCCGCCTAACAGAATCACGATCTGCGTGCCGTCTTTGCCGAAGTAAACCCGATACCCTGGACCGAAATCCACCTTAAGTTCGAACACGCCAGATCCGACACCCTCAACATTCGAAAAGTTCCCCAAGCTCAGCCTCGTCAACGCGACGGTCACCCGCGCCGCCGCTGCCGCATTCAAACCGTCGAACCAGCGTGCGAACGAAGACTGGCCGGAGATGTCCAGAAATTCCTGGATCTCGATTTCTGACACGCCTTAAAGGTAACATATTAGTTACCATAAAAGAGGTGCACTTTGGCCGTCGCGGTCGAGTTCAATCTGGAAGAGATTCACGAGCAGTCGTAGCTCGTGGCCACTCACCACGTCAGCGTTACGGCTTCTGAAATCCTTGGCGTCTCCCTGAAGGAGAAAGTTGCTCGCGTGCACAACAGCTGCTTCTGCACTTCTTCTGGAAGCATTGACACATGCAACGGGCGTTCGGGGATTGTCACGCCGAAGTAGTCCCCTTCCTGCTTGAGCAACGTATCGTAGGCGAAAAGTCCTCGAGATGCCGCAGCGGTAAAGGATCTGAAATACCATTCACGCCTTTTTTGATCTTTAAGAATCGCAGGATCTCCCAGAATAATTTCGGACACAAGAAATTCCGGGCGGATCACAGCACCGGTCGTCACTGGCGCGCCATCAAAATAAGCGATAAGCTCCTCTGCGCATTCCCAATCGGACCGAACACTTGCCGGCAAGAACCGAAATCCACCGGTTGAGAACTCCGCCACGTGGCCGGCGTCATCGACCGCGTACCAACTCCAGTCCCGGGTCGTTTCCTCGTCATATGGGATTTCCGCCATCTGTTCTCCTCTACCCCGCCACCCGCTCCTGATCCTTATATTGCAACTGATACAACTTCCAGTAAATCCCCCGCAGCGCGAGTAACTCCTGGTGCGTCCCGATTTCCCGCAACTTACCCTTATGCATCACCAGAATCCGGTCCGCGCGTTGAATCGTCGACAGCCGGTGCGCGATCACGATCGACGTGCGGCCCTCCACCATCCGCACCAGCGCGGCCCGCACGCGGAATTCCGTGTCGGTGTCGACACTCGACGTCGCCTCATCCAGAATCAGGTAGCGCGGATTGTGCGCCAGCGCGCGGGCGAAACTGATGAGCTGCTTCTGGCCGGTGGAAAGTCCGCTGCCGCGTTCGCGGATCGCGTGGCCGAAGCCGTCGGGCAGTCCGCGCACAAATTCCAGCACATTCACCTGCTCGGCAGCCGACTCCACATCTTCATCGCGAATGCGCTCGGTCCCCAGCCGGATGTTGTCGCCGATAGTCCCGGTGAACAGGAACGGGTCCTGCAACACCACGCCGAATTGCCGCCGCAGTTCCAGCGGATCGAGTTCGCGGATGTCGACGCCGCCCACGCGGATCGCGCCCTTCTGCACATCGTAGAAACGCAGCAGCAGCGCGCTGAGCGTGGTCTTCCCCGCGCCGGTGTGGCCCACCACCGCGACGGTTTCGCTGGGCGCGATGGTGAAGCTCACGTCGCGCAGCACCCAATCCTCATCTTTGTAGGCGAACCAGACGTGGTCGAATTCGATGGCCGCGATGGCGGTGGGCACGGGCCGCGGCTCGCTCGGCGGGAGGATGGTGGCCGGCGTATCGAGCAGCTTGAAGATGCGTTCCGACGACGCCATGGCGCCTTGCAGGATGTTGTACTTCTCGCTGAGGTCCTGAATCGGGCGGAAGAATCGCAGGCCGTATTGCAGGAACGCCACCAGAATCCCCAGCGACAGCCGGCCGCTCTCGATGCGCAGCCCGCCATACGTCAGGATCGCGGCGAGCGCCAGCATGGAAGTGCACTCCACCACCGGATAGAACCAGCCGTACGCCGTGATGGCGTCCTTGTACGCGTCCATGTGGTCGCGATTGATGCCGTCGAACTCGCGCGCGCTGCGCCGCTCGCGATTGAACAGTTGCAGCACCACGATTCCCGTCACGTGTTCCTGCAGGTAGGCGTTGATGCGGGCGATGGCCACGCGGATGCGCCGATAGCTCTGCTGCACCGTGCGCCGGAAGATCAGGGTCGCGACGATCACCACCGGCATGGCCGCCATGAGGATGCCGGTGAGCAGCGGACTCATCCGGTACATGATGGCGATGATGAATCCGAGCACCGCGAAGTCGCCCAGGATGCTGACTAGTCCGGACGCGAACAGGTCGTTGAGCACATCGACGTCGGTGGTCACGCGGGTCACCAGGCGGCCGACGGGGTTGCGGTCGTAGAAGGCCAGGTCGAGCCCTTGCAGGTGTTCCATGAGCTGCTTGCGGAGGTCGAACATGGCAAGCTGGCCGGTCCACTGCATGAGCATGGTCTGGGCGAACTCGGTGACGAAGGTTCCGATCAGCACCAGGAGGTACAGCAGCGCGACGCGCGTGAGTCCGGCCCACGGGTCGGACGGCAGCCAAGCGTCGATGGGGGTGGTCAGGGGATGCGCGCCCGGGCGGATGTACTTGTCGACGGCCAGGCGGGTGAGCAGCGGATTCATCACCTGCAGGACGGATTGCGCGAGCAGGAACACCAGGGAGAAGAAAATCAGCGTGCGGTAGGGCCGCATGTAGCCCAACAGCCGTCGCATTAGACGCGCGTCATACGCTTTACCAAGAACCTCTTCTTCCACTAATTCAGGATAGCGAATGGTGCTGAAGGATAATGAAGGGTACTGAAGTCAGAATGAAGAAGCGGCTTCGCCTTCTCACTTCGGTATCCTTCGCCCCTGCGGGCGCCGATGAAGTCCGAATGAAGACGCGCTGCCGCAAGCTCGCCCATTCTGACTTCAGTACCCTTCATTATCCTTCAGTACCCTTCCTCTTCACGGATGCTCGAAGACGCGCTGCCGCAAGCTTGGCCATTCTGACTTCAGTACCCTTCATTATCCTGCGGTACCCTTCTTCTTCACGGATGCTCGAACTGCGCCGCCCGCGGAATCAACTCGAAGTACGCCCGCTCCGGCAGATCGGTCCTCCAGTGCCCGCTCCACTGCGCGTAGCCGTAGGCCCCAGCGAAGACTCCCAGCGCCACCGCGGCGACCGCCCATGCCGGTACGCGTCGACGCCCGGGAGCGCTCATCGCCAGCGCGCCCGCCGCCGGACACACCGCCGCGCACTGCAAACACCCCGTGCATTCCGCCGACCGGACGGTCACCAACTGCGCCACTGGCAGCGCCGACGGGCACGCCTTCGTGCATTTATCGCAGTCGATGCACAACGATATGTCGCGTCGAATGCGCAACGGGCTGGCCAGCGCTGCCAGCCCCATCAGCGCACCGTATGGGCACAGATAGCGGCACCAGAAATTCTCCACGAATACCGACGCCACTACCAGGACTGCGATCACCGCGCCGCCCGCCACTCCCAGAAAGCGGAAGAAGTTGAGCATCTTGACGTCGTCGATCACCCCGTACGGACCCTCCAGAAACGCCCGGATCGCCGGCACCGGCATCGACGCGACGGCATACACGAAGAGCCCCAGCAGCAGATACTTCAAGCTCCGCAGTGCGACATCCAGTCGCCGTGGCAGGCGGAAATTGCGCCCGAAAGTCCGGCGACCCAGCCGCCACAAATATTCCGACACCGTCCCCACCGGACACAGCCAGCCGCAAAAGCTCTTGCGCGCCAGCCACGACATCCCCAGGAATGCGATCAGCAGGAATAGCCCCGCCGGGTGCAATCGCGGGACTTCCCCGGTCGCCAGCAGGACCTTGAGATTCATCAGCGCCGCGACTGGCAGCCATCCCTCCACGCCGGGAGTGCGCGAAGCCCACAAGCTCCGGCCGCCCGTCTCGTAGTACCTCACAAAGACGTAGAACTGCGCGCCGATCCACACGTTGAGTACCAGGAACGCCAGTTGGACGACCCGCCGCAAGGCCTGCGACCGGTCAGGCGCCGCGCGTTTCTGCAGCTTCTTACGGGTGGGTGCCATCGCTTACAGGCTAGCCACCGGCAAGAGCGCAGGCAGTGACCGAAGTCACAGGGGAGAAGCGGCCGCCTTCAATCGCCAGACCGAGAGCAACTCTGCCCGCTCCGCAGCTGTAAGGGGCGTGGGATTGGGACTCGGCTGGTCCTCCAGACAGTGATTATGCACGTAGCAATCCAGCTTTTGCCGCATGGCCGCACGCCCGCGATGCAGCCGCTGTTTCACCACGTCCGTGCCCAGCTCCAAAATTTGCGCCGTCTCTTCGGTCGACAATTGCTCCAGATCGCGCAGTAGGACCACAGCCCGGTACGTCGCTGGCAATTCGGCGATCGCCCGGTCGAGCACCGCGCGCAGTTCGGAATCGAGCAGCAGGGCTTCGGGACGCGGCGCATCGTCGGCAAGGTCCGTACCCGGCGGCAGCTCGTCGATCGACACATCCGGCGCCGGCGCGAAGAGGCTCCTGCGCCGCTGCATCAGGCAGGCGTTCTTGGCGATGCGGAAGACCCATGGCCGCACACGCGCGGGCTCGCGCAACTGTTCGATGTTCTCGAACACTTTGAGCAGCGTCTCCTGCGCCACTTCCTCGGCGTCCTCCGGACGGCCGCACATCAGCCAGCTGTAGTGGAACACCTTGGAGCGGAAATGGTCCACAAATCGCTCGAAGGCATCCTGCTCGCCGGCCAGCAACGCGCGCGCCAATTCCGTCTCTTCAGGCCGGTCCATGCCCCGATTCTAGCGCGTCGCGGGCGTCGGACGCGGTATCCGGCGGGGAGGGGTGCTTGACCGATCTGGGGAAAGTCTGCTACCGGTGGACGCTCCCTGAAGCGGTTACAGGGGTTGAAATACGCCGCAATCCCCAGATCGGTTAAGCACCCGTCGGGAAGGCGCTTCTTGACTTTGGCAACCCGCGTCAATTATTCTGACGGTTCGCTTTGACGGCGCATCAAGGCCGTTCCACGTATGCGGGAAAATAAGAATCACGCCCCGGAAACCTTAGAACGGTCTCTGGATTCGACGCTGGAAAGCGTCGACAGCGCCGAAGAACTGGCGTTGAGCGTGGCTCAGCGTGCCGGGTTCGACGATGACGATCTCATGAAGATCGGCATGGCCGTACGGGAGTCCATGGTGAACGCCGTAGTACACGGCAATCGCTATAACTCCCATAAGAAAGTGCGGCTTCTGGTGACGCATAGCCCCGAACGGTTCACCATTCGCATCGCCGATGAAGGCGAAGGGTTCGACGCCGCCAATATACCGGACCCGCTGGCGCCGGAAAACCTGATGCGTACCTCCGGGAGGGGCATTTTCCTCATCCGGTCTTTTATGGATGAGTTTGAAATGCGCCACCGGGAACCCCAGGGTACTGAAGTAACTTTGGTCAAATACGTGGTGTCTAAGTAAAATGCAGTTCTCAGCCAGGAGGCATATTCAGTGAGCGTAAAGTTGAATACTCGGCAGGTGGGCGACGTGAGCGTAGTGGATGTAGCAGGGCGAATCACTCTGGGCGAAGGCTCCAGCGCGCTGCGCGACCTCATGCGTGAAATGGTGGGCAAGGGCGATAAGAAAATTCTGCTCAATTTGGGAGAAGTCTCCTACATCGATAGCTCGGGGATCGGCGAGCTGGTGTCGGGCTTCACTACCGTAACCAACAGTGGCGGTCAATTGAAGCTGCTCAATCTCAACAAGCGGGTGAAGGACCTGCTCCAGATCACCAAGCTGTACACCGTCTTCGATGTGCATGAAGACGAAGCCAGCGCGGTTCGCAGTTTCGCGTAAAATACTCGGCGGCACAGGTGGCCACAAGCCGCTTGTGCCGCCATCCCTCCTATGCGCCCCTCTTCGGTCGCGATTGCCGGCGGCGTGATTCTGGCGGGTTTTACCGTCTGGATCACCCATCGGGCCAAAGCGCTGGAGCGGGACCTCGACGTCACTTCCCAGAAGATTGTCCTCCTCGATAAGTCCGCCCCCGATTTCCATCTGACCGCTTCCGACGGCCGCACCGTGTCCCTCGCCGACTATCGCGGCAGGAAGTTGGTATTGGTATTCTGGGCCACCTGGAACAATGGCAGCCATCCCGAGATGCTCATGCTCGGCCAATTGTACGGGCGGGCTCGTACGCCCGAGAATGATTTCGAGATCGTCGGCATTGCTGTGGATGACACCCTCGCCGCCGTCAAACAATTCGCCGCCGATAGCAAGCTACCGTTTCCCGTGGTCCTCGACCGCAACCGCGAGCTAACCAACGCGTACCAGATCCGCACCCTGCCGACCGCACTCGTCATCGATGGCGACGGCAAGGTGATTTACGGTGGCGCGGGCCTCGCACGAGACCGCCAGGGCGAATTCGCGCGACACTTGGGGCTCCGCCCAGGCGATTTCCGCATGGAAATGGGGGCGCCTCGTGGCCGCGGTAATTGAATTCCAGCACGTCACCAAAGTCTACAAGCGCATCTTCAGCGAGGAGAAACTCGCCGCGCTCTCCGACGTTTCTTTTGAGATGGAACCCGGCCAGGTGTGCGCTTTTCTCGGACCGAATGGCGCCGGAAAGACCACTTCCATCAGCATGCTGATGGGCTTCTTCTTCCCCACCTCGGGACAAATTCGCGTCTTCGGAAAACCGCCGGGCGATCTGGCCGCCAAGGAGCAAATCGGCTTCCTGCCCGAGAACTTCGCCTTCCATAAGTTCCTCACAGCCCCCAAACTCCTGCGCTTCCACCTGCAGTTGGCCGGCCGGAACCCCGACTCCGCGGGCACCTTGATCTCCGACTTACTCAATAAGGTCAAGCTGAACGGCTACGAGAACCTCAAGATCGGTAAGTATTCTCGCGGCATGGTGCAGCGCATCGGCATCGCGCAGGCGCTGTTGTGCGATCCCAACTTGATCGTGCTCGACGAGCCGACTTCCGGACTCGATCCCGCCGGCCGCCGCGAGGTGCTGCAACTCCTGACGCAACTCAAGGCGGAAGGTAAGACCATCTTTCTCAGCTCCCATATCCTCCCCGAAGTGGAGCAGATCGCCGACCACGTCATCATCATCAATCGCGGCAAAATGGTCCGCTCCGGGAGCCTGCGCGACTTACTGGCCTCGGGCGGGCAGGTCGAAATTGTGGCGGACCGGGTGCCCGATGAGCTCCGGCACTCCACACTCAGCGGCGCCATCGTCGAACCTGTCCAACAAGGCGTGCGCTTCCTGGTGGAAGCGGCGCGTAAACGCGAGGCCGTCGAAGCCCTGTGGGCCGCGGGGTGCGATGTCATCGCCATGACTCCTCAGCGCAACACTCTCGAGGAGTTATTCCTGAAGGAAGTCGATACGCCCGGAGGCGCCAAGTGAAGATCCGCGCCATCGCCCTGAATACTTTCTCTTCCTTGCTGCGCAATAAGATCATCATCCTGTTCTGCGCCGGCTGTATCTGCATTCTCCTGCTGATGCTCACGCCGCTGTTGATTTTGCGGAAACAGAGCGGAACGCAGAATGCCGAGATGATGCAGATGGCCGTGCTGCCGCTCATTGGCAGCATGATGACCTTCATCAGCGGCTTCGGCAGTCTGCTGGCGGCGTGGTCGGCGTCCGATGCGGTCGCCAGTGAGATGCGCTCCGGTACGGTCCTGGCGCTGCTGGCGCGTCCCGTGCGGCGCTGGGAGTTTCTGCTCGGTAAGTTTCTGGGCGTGCAGTTGATGATGTTCGTCTTCGTGCTGATCATGTTGGGGCTGAACTATCTGCTCGCGTGGATCGGCGGCGCTACCATCCAGACTAACCCGTGGGTGCTGATCGTCTACCCCATGGTGCGGTACATGGTGTACAGTTCACTGGGCATTCTATTAGTCACCGTGATGCACCCTATCGTGGCGTTCTGTATCGTGCTGGTAACCATGATCGGCGCGGGACTGGTGGCCCCGGGCAATCCGCAAACCTTTATGCCGGAGTGGCTCCGCACCGGCCTGTTTTATATCTTTCCCTCCAGCAATCTTCTCTCGGAGACCCGCTTCCTGACGATCACGCGCGCTACCCTGCGAGCGGCATTGTGGACCGACCACGCGACGGCCCTGGCTTATGGCTTGGACTATGCACTGGTCTGCTTCCTTCTTGCCGCCTGGATCTTCCACTCTCGCAGTCTGTCAAGGGACTAAGCGTCACATATCCGCGCTAAAGAGTTTTTCTCGGCACTACGCTTCCGGACTTGTCCTTGTCAGACTGAAAGCAGGAGATTCATCATGAAAACCGACACGAAGCCGACGAAGATATCGCCGATGCCGGCAATGCGGCCATCCGCGATTGTGGGGGCCATCCGGACCTGCGCAAGGCGCAACGTGTTGCAAAAATGGGAATCGGCCTCGGTCGGGGAAACCGATCAGGCAGTTTGACGTTGTAGTGGTAGCGGAGTAGGGTATAAGCGTAGCGTCTTCGTCGGCGCTACACTGAAACCAGCTCTACTACTATCATGACCGTCGCCGTCAAAAACAACAACAAAACGCCGCTTGTGGTCCCCACATCCGTCCGCAGAAAGGCCGGGTTTAAAAGCGGGCAGGAGCTGGAGATCAAGGCCTCCGGTGGTGTGATCACCATCCTTCCCAAGCTCCCCAACGCCGGGGATGAGCACTCGACCTCCGACCGGCGCGCGATCGATGCGGAACTCGCAAAAGCCGAACGCGGTCCGCTCTACGGTCCTTTCAACAGCGCGGACGAAATGGTCGGGGACCTGAAGGGGCGGCTGTCAAAAAGCAAAAGCGCGCGCAAAACCAAACCGTCTCGATGAAGATCCAATATCGCGAAGCGGTCCTGAAAACGCTCGGCGAAGCACCAGCCCTGATCGTCAGAGCATTTTTCAAGCAAGTGAGATTTCTCGAACAGAACCTCCATCACCCCTCGCTTCGTGCGAAGAAATACGATGAGGTGAAGGACATCTGGCAGGCACGCGTCAATGATGGTTGGCGCTTTTATTTTCGCATCGTAGACGACACCTACCAGATCGTTCATGTTCGGCGACACCCAAAATAGAGGTAACGACAGATCGCCGAAATCCTCGGCCCTGCCCTTGGGGTCAGCTCGTCTTCCGAGCCCGCTGCTTCTTAGGCGCAGCCTCTTCCACCGTCTCCTCCGCACCCGCAGCCGCCGTAGCAACGCTCGGTAGCTTACGTTTCTCGGCCAGACTCTTCTTGAGCGCTTCCATGATGTCGATCACCGGAGCCACGTGGGTTTCCGGCGTGGCCACGACTTTCTGCCCGGCCACTTTCGCCTCGATCATCTTCTGCAGATTGGCACGGTAGTCGTCCTGATATTTCTGCGGCTCGAACTCGGCTTCCAGCGACGAGATCAGCATCTTCGCCATCGCCAGTTCTTTGTCCTTCACCAGGCTGGTGTCGGTGCGGAACTCCTCTACCTGGCGGATTTCGTCCTGATAGTACATAGTGTGCGAGAGAATCCCCTTCGCGCCTGGCCGCAGCACAATGATGTGCTCGCGATTGTGCATCGCCACCTTGGCCAACGCATAGTACTTCGACTCTCGCAAGGCCTGGAAGAGCAGCGCGTAAGGCTTCTCGCCACCTTCATCGGGCGCCACATAGTAAGAGCTCTCTAAGTAGATGGGGTCCACGTCGTCAGACTTGACAAATTCCAGGATCTCCATCACCTTGGCCGTCTTAGGCGCGACTTTCTTGATGTCCTCATCCTCGATCTCCACATAGCGGTCCTTCTCGTACTCGTAACCCTTCACGAGTTCGCTACGCGGCACCGGCTTGTCTTCCGCCTGGCAGTAAACCACTTGCCGGATGCGCGAATGATCGTCTTTGTGGAGCAGATTGAAACTGATGGTTTCACTGCGCGCGGCGCTGAAGAGCCGGATGGGAAATGAGACCAGCCCGAAAGTCAGATGGCCTTTCCAGACGCTCGATGCCATAGTTGGACCCCCTCTCGCTACCTCAGCGTACTACAAGCCTATTTGAATGTAAAGGTTAGCCTCTGTCATCCGGACTTCACGAAATTTCGCTACCATCGTGCGTATTGCGAATGATGCCTCCCTCCCAACTCAGCGCCCTGCTCGCCGCCGCACTCCTGGCGCTCCCTCTCGCGGCTCAAAGCACCGGACTCGGCTTTCTGAACCGCAACAGGCCAGTGGTCGACGCCCATAACTGCTACCCGTACGAAGGTCAATGGGCCAATCGCATCGACCGCGCGCTCACCGTCGGATTCCCCGTCTCCATCGAGCAGGATATGGCATGGTACGTCGACCCCGCAACGGGACAGGGCCGCGCGGTAGTTTCGCACTCGGACAAGCCCAAAGGGCCCGAGCCGGGGCTCCGCGACTACTTCTTCGAACGAGTGCGCCCCATCGTCGAAGCCGTCCTCAAGGACGGCGACCGCTCGCGGTGGCCTGTCATCATTCTTCATTTCGACTTCAAAGATGTCCGGCCCGAGCTTCTGCACGCCGTTTGGGACGTGCTCGGCGAATACCAGTCTTGGATCACGACCGCGCCGAAGACCGCCGACCCCAACCGCCTGGAACCGTTCGACCCCAAGCCGCTACTCGTTATCACGGAAGATTCGGACGCGCAGGCCAAGGTTTTCTACGACGATCTTCCAGTAGGCGCTCGCCTGCGCCTCTTCGGCTCCGCCCATCCGACGAAGATTCCCGGATCGACATCCGCCGAGCGGTCGCACGCCGCCGCGACCATGGCGCCGAAGGAACTTGTCACGGAAAAGCCCACGAACTACCGCCGTTGGTGGAATAATTCCTGGGCCGTTGTCGAAGAGGGTGGCCAGCACCAGGCCGGCGATTGGACAGCTGAGGACGATCGCCGGCTGCGCACTCTGGTCGACTACGCGCACCGGCAAGGTTTCTGGATTCGCTTCTACACGCTCGATGGCTTCGCACCGGACGAAGACCAGGGGTGGGGCCAAGCGTACAACTTCGGCTCACGTGAAGCTGTGCTCCCACGCTGGCGGGCGGCATGGGATGCCGGTGTCGATTTTATCGCGACCGATCAATACGAAGACATGGCGCGGGTCGTCAAGTAGGACATGCTTCAGCTTGTCCGGCGAGCGCAGCTCGCCCGTGGAGTTTGTATATTTCCGGCGGGCGCAGCTCGCCCGTGCTGCGGTGAGTTATCTCTGGTCGCCCAGATGACTGAGCCGGCGGTCGCGTATCTCACGTTGATCGGCGGTGAGCGCCTCAATCCGCTCATCGATAGTCATAGGGTCGGTGTACCCCTTGCCTTCTTCCGCACAGCCACCCAAGCGGGAAAGACCTCAGGATTCTCCAGCCACACCAGCATCCACGACACCATCTCGTCTTTCAGCTCCCTCTTCTCCGGCGCGCCGTCCTTCGCCAAAAACCGCGCGCGATCCTTGGCGCCGATCACCTGCCGGCGGCAATAGCGGGCGCGCGCCCGATCTCGCGCCGCCGTCGCGTCCACATACACCCGCAGCATCTCCGTTAGCGATTGCTCCAGCTCTTCGAGGGTATGCTGGCGAACTCCCGCGTATGGCTGCTCGAAGGGCAATTCCGTCGCGCGCAGCAACTCGCGCAAATAGCTCTCCGACACCGGCGCCAGCGCCGTCAACAGATCGCGCCAGACCGCTTCCGTAATGGCCGCTGGCTGCCGCTCGGCCAGGTAGTCCTTCAATCGCTGCTTAACGGAGTTGCCGGAGGCCACGGCGATACTTCTCCACGGCGATGGAATGCGCCGCCAGGCTGGTGGAAAACTGGTGGCCACCGGAATCGTCCGGCCGCCGCACGAAATAGAGGGCGTCGGAATCCGCTGGATGAATCGCGGCATGGAGTGACGGGACGCCAGGGTTGGCGATCGGTCCCGGAGGCAAACCCACGCGGCTATACGTGTTGTAGGGGTGATCGCGATCCAGGTCGGAGCGATAGATCGTCCCGCGATAGACGCCCAGGAGCTGCGCGGCGTAAATCGTCGTCGGATCGCACTCCAGTTTCATGCCGAGGCGCAACCGGTTGGCGAATACCGCCGCAATGAGAGGGCGTTCGTCTTCGAGCTTGCCTTCCTTTTCGACCAGCGACGCCAGCGTCACGGTTTCGTGTACCCCCGCGTCGGTATGGAGACCGCGCCACGCCGCCCGAAATCGATCCGTCATCATGCGGCACAATTGCGCCGGGGTGGTCCGATGGCCCAGGCGGTAGGTGCTGGGGAAGAGATAGCCTTCGAGCGAGGGCGCTTGCGGGTCGAGATCGCGGATCGGGGCAGGATCTTTCGCGGCCTGCACGAAGTCGTCGGCCTTGAAAGCCCCGAGTTGTTCCGCGGCCGCCCCGATATCGAACATGTTCTTGCCTTCGGGAACCACCAACTCTAAATAGAAGATGTCGCCGCGCGCGATCCGCCCACACACTTCCATGGCCGAAGCGGGATGGTCGAACGCGTATTCGCCGGCCTGCAAGGCGCGGCCTCGATTGGCCAGACGCGCGATCCAGAAGTCCCAACGGCTGCCGATCACGCCGGCCTTGGCCAATTCCGCGGCCATGCCGCTGGTCGAAGTCCCGCGCGGCAACTCGACGTAGATCGTGCCGGTAAAACCTTGATAACGGCGTGTCGCGCGGTAGTACAACAACCCAGCGGCCGCCAGCGCCAGCACCACCAGCACTCCGGCCGCGCGCCAAAGCCTCATAACGAATCCAGATAACTCTGCAGCAGGATGACTGCCGAAAGCCGGTCCACCGCGGCGGCCCGTTTTTCAATGCTGATGCCGCTCGAGCGAAGCACACGGCCGGCCTCCACACTGGTGAGGCGCTCGTCCCACAGCTTCACCGGAAGGTGGGTCTGTTTTTCCAGCGCGGTGGCGAATTCGTGCACCCAGCCGGATTGCCGCCCTTCCGTGCCGCGCATGTTGATGGGGTTGCCCAGCAGGATGGAGCCCACTTCGCGCGCCGCGATGAGCTGCTCCAGTGCGGCAAGATCCGCGCGCTTATTGATGCGCACCAGATTTGGCAATCCCTGCGCGGTAATGCCCAGCGGATCGCTGATGGCGAGGCCGATTCGTTTCTTACCTAGGTCTAAGGCGAGGATACGAGACTTGGTGGGGCTCAAATCAATTTCATTATAGACTCTGCCATGCTACATTCGAGGCAAGGGTGAAATCGCGCCGTGGCGTCCCTGATTAAGCCTCCCAGCATCGCGCAGACGGCTGTGCAAGAAGCGCGGCACATGTCCCTGCCGATTGTCGCCATGGGCGTCATTATCGCGATCCTGTACTTCGGGCGCGTGTTTTTTGTGACGGCGATGACTGCCGTTACCATCGCGTTCATTCTGGAGCCCTTCGTGGCGGTGCTCATGCGCCTCCGTCTCCCGCGCAGCGTGGCCAGCTTTTTGGTTTGCGGCATGGCCTTGCTATTCCTCTACATCATGGCCATGGGCGCCTATACCCAGCTCACCGGAATCTATAGCGAACTTCCCAAGTACGGCCAGCGCATTGCCGACATCGTGGACGGCGTCCAGCAGAAGATCCAAGGTATGGAGTCGGATACTTTCCGGATGTTGGTTCCCACCCGGCAGCGCATGGAAGAAGAGGAACGGCTGCGGGCGGCAAAGAAGAACAAGAGTTCCAGGGCGCCGTCGCCTTCGCCGGCGGCCGTGACACCCGCGCCCACCGCGCCTCCGTCGGGATCGGCGATCTCCGAGTACATCGGCGTGCACCTGAACGGCTTCTACCAGATCATGCTGATGGCGTCCTTCATTCCGTTTCTGGTGTATTTCATGCTGAGCTGGCGCGATCACATCAACCGCAGTTTCCTCCAGCTCTTCCAGGGCGAAGCGCGTGGGGTGGCGGCGCGCAGCCTGGAGGGCATCGCCGAGATGGTGCGTGCGTTCGTGGTGGGCAATTTCCTGTTGGGATTTCTGCTCGCGGTGATCAGTTCGGCGATGTTCTATGCCATGCAGCTCCCTTACCCGTTTCTGGTGGGCCCGCTGAGCGGGTTACTGAGCCTGGTGCCGTATGTCGGGTTGCCGATGGCGATGCTGCCGCCGCTGTTCGCCGCTCTGGGGCCGAACCGCGTGCCCACTTATGTTCTGGTCATCGTTTCGGTGTCGCTGCTCCACTTGATCGCCATGAATCTGCTGTATCCCAAAGTGGTTGGCTCGCGCGTCCACCTCAATCCGCTGGTGGTCACTTTCTCGCTGATGTTGTGGGGCTTCCTGTGGGACGCCCCCGGGCTGCTGCTGGCCATCCCACTGACGGCGGGGCTCAAAGCGGTTTGCGACAACGTCAAGGAATTGCGGCCCATCGGCAAGTTCCTGGGCGATTAACCCGCATTTCTCATCGGGTTTCATCACGAGGGGCGTGAGAAGGCCGTGGATACGAGGCGCGCGCAGGTCAGCGCGCGGAGGCGTACTTGAACAGTACGTCGAGCACGGTGACCAAGCGCAACGACGTAGACACAGCCTTATCGCGC
>Ga0182030_10012564_pt1 | contig 16942 bp, 18 predicted proteins | sample 812S3MmetaG_FD_121299 | JGI IMG/M metagenome (GOLD analysis project Ga0182030, IMG submission 121299) | Permafrost microbial communities from Stordalen Mire, Sweden - 812S3M metaG (Illumina Assembly) | ecosystem: Environmental > Terrestrial > Soil > Wetlands > Permafrost | place: Sweden...
CACGCCAGCGGCGCGCAACTCGGGGATGCGGGTGAGACCGCGCCGGCGCGGGTAGGCGTCATGGCGCCCCTGCAGCGTGATGTTGATGAGCGGGTTAGCGACGACGTTGATCCCGGCTTCCGCGATCAGCGGGATCAGCTTCGAGACATAGTAATTGTCCATCGAGTGCATTGAGGTCGCGTGGCTCGCCGTCGCGCGCGCGCCCAACCCCAGGCGATGCGCCTCGAACGCCAGCGTCTCGATGTGGCGCGACAGCGGGTCGTCGCTCTCGTCGCAATGCAGGTCGAGCGGCAGACCGCGCCGGGAGGCGATCCCGCACAAAGCCTTCACGCTCGCCGCGCCCTCCGCCATCGTGCGCTCGAAATGCGGGATGCCGCCGACGACATCGACGCCGAGGCTCAGCGCGCGTTCGAGATTGGCGGCGGCGCTGGGCGAGCGCAGAAAGCCGTCCTGCGGGAAGGCGACGAGCTGCAAGTCGAGATAGGGCGCGACCTGCTTCTTGACCTGCAGCAGCGCCTCGACGGCGAGCAGCCGGTCGTCGCAGACATCGACATGCGTGCGGATCGCCAGCAGCCCGCGCGAGACGGCGAGGTCGCAATATTTGAGGGCGCGCTCGGCGACCGCCTCGTGGGTGAGGAGCGGCTTCAGCTCGCCCCAGAGCGCGATGCCTTCGAGCAGCGTGCCGGACATGTTGAGGCGCGGCAGGCCGAGCGACAGCGTCGCGTCGAGATGGAAATGGCAGTCGACGAAGGGCGGCGAGACGAGGCGCCCTTGCGCGTCCAGCGTCTCGCGCGCGTCGCCGGGAAGGTTTGGCTCGACGGCGACGATGCGACCGTCGCGGGCGGCGATGTCGAGGCCGCGCCGCCCGTCCGGCAGCGTGGCGTTGCGGACGAGGAGATCGAAGGTCACGAGGCGCTCAGATCGCTGGCCGAGACGCCGCAGAGAAAGGCAATTTTGCTTCTCACAGCCGAAAGCAAAGTCAGGTCGATTTTCATTCCCGAAAACCGGAGGGGACGCGCCAGCGCGTCGAGGCTCCGCATCTGCGCGACAAGAATTTCGCCTTCAATGGGGGACCCCGCCGGCAGCACGACGCTTGACCCGAAAGGTCGTATCCGGCTTGTGATCGGACAGACGATAATGAAGCGCGCGCCATCGTAGAACTCACGCGGCGAAACCACGAGGGCCGGACGCCTGCCTCCCTGCTCGCTTCCCGTTCGGGGGCTGAAATCGGTCCAGACGACATCGCCCGCGTCGGGCGCGTAGTCAGTCATCGACGATTTCCCGACCCACGTCTTCGCCCCAATCCCAGGCTTCGCGCATCGCCTCGGGGGTCGTGTTCTCGAGCATCTGGTCCCAGGTCAACGGCGCCCGCACCGGCTCGACGATGATCCGCCCGCCCTCGGCTCTGACTTCGACCTTCTGCCCCTCGGTCACGCCGATTTCCGCCGTCAGCGCCTTGGGCAGCCGGAGGCCCAAGGAATTGCCCCATTTCGACAAAAGCACCTGCATCGCGCGCTCCCGCTACATAGGTGATGATATACAAAGTGTATACCTTGAGCAAGCCGCCATCGAAGTCGCTCGGCTTCTGATATAATCAGGGGCGAAATTCGTGTCCGAAAGGGTCGCTGCGATGCGCACGAGATTGTCGCTCGATGACGACCTCCTCGCGCGAGCGCAGGAACTCACCGGCCTAAAAGAGAAATCGGCCCTGATCCGCGAGGCGCTGAAAGCGCTCATCGCGCGCGAGAGCGGGCGAAGACTGGCGCGGCTCGGCCGCAGCGAGCCGGACATTCAGGCGGCGCCCAGACGGCAGTCGACTCACAGTTGATCGCCGAGTCGGAAACCGCCGCGATGCATAACGTTGTACCTTGGCGGTAAGTCGAACTCACCGCCAGGATAAAAGCCGATCAGCCCTCGACGCCCTTCACGTACCAATCGATCGTGGCGAGATCCTTGCCCTCGAGGCGCGCGCCCTTGGCGAGGCGCTCCTTGCCGGACTGGTCGACCATCGGGCCGGTGAACACGTCATAGGAGCCGTCGGCCCAGCCTTTCATGATCGCGTCTCCGGCCGCCTTCACGTTCTCGGGCAGGCTCTTGTTGTAGGGGGCGATCCTGACCGAGCCTTCCTTCACGCCCCACCAGTTATCGCCGGACTTCCAGGTTCCGTCGATCACCGCGTTGGCGCGCGCGATGTAGTAAGGCGACCAGATGTCGAGGATCGAGGTCAGGCAGGCGTGCGGCGCGAAGCGCGTCATGTCGGCGCCCTGACCGAAGCCGAAGATCTTCTTCTTCTCGCAGACCTGAAGCGCGGCGGGGCTGTCCGTGTGCGTCGTGATGAAGTCGCAGCCGAGATTGGCGAGCGTTTCGGCGGCGGCCGATTCCTTGGCCGGGTCGAACCAGGAATCGATCATCACCAGCTTGACCTTGATGTTCGGATTCGCCGATTGCGCCGCCATCGCATAGGAGTTCACGCCCATCACGACTTCCGGCACCTTGAACGAGCCGAGATAGCCGATGGTCCCCGTCTTCGACATCATGCCGGAGATCTTGCCCATCACGGCGCGCGCCTGATGGAAGCGGTTGTTGTAGGTGGCGACATTGTCGGCGTGCTTGAAGCCGGTGCAATGCTCGAACTTCACGTCGGGAAATTCCTTCGCGACCGCGAGCGTCTGGTCCATGTAGCCGAACGAGGTGGTGAAGATCAGCTTGTGGCCGGACTTGGCGAGGTCGCGGATCACGGGGATCGCGCTCTGGTCCTCGTTGACGTTCTCGACATAGTCGGCCGTCACCTTTCCGCCGAGCGCGGCGACCATCTCCTTGCGGCCCTTTTCGTGCGCAAAGGTCCAGCCCTGGTCGCCGATCGGCCCGAGATAGACATAGCCGACCTTGGTCGGCGTGTCGCCGAGCGCGGTCCTGTTGATGAACGGCGCCGCCAGCGCCGCGGCGCCCGCGGACTTGATGAGACTGCGCCGGTTGATGCCAGTCATTTTCCACTCTCCTCCAGAAAAGTCTTCATGCGTCGGGGATGAACGGCTTGCCGAGGCACGCCGGCGCCTCGGAGCCGCCGCGCGTGCGCGCCGACATCACGGCGAGCACGATTACCGCCATCAGATAGGGCATGGAAGCCCAGAACTGGCTCGGCAGGAACGAAAAGCCGCTTGCCTTCGCGTAAAGCTCCAGCGTCATGAACAGCCCGAAGAAATACGCCCCGCCGAGCAGCCGTCCCGCCCGCCAGCCGGAAAACACCACCAGCGCCAACGCGATCCAGCCGCGCCCGGCCGTCATCCGCTCCGCCCAAAGCGGCGTGATGACCATCGAGAAATAGGCGCCGGCGATCCCCGCCATCGCGCCGCCGAACATCACGGCAAGATAGCGCACGCCGATGACGGAATAGCCGATGGAATGCGCCGAATGGTCGTTTTCGCCGACCGCGCGCAACACCAGCCCGGCGCGGGTGCGATTGAGGAACCAGGCGACCGCGCCGACCATGACGAACGCGAAATAGACCAGCGGACTGTGTCCGAAGATCAGCCGCCAGAACGGATCGCCGGCGAGGCTGTCGGGAAACACGCTGTCGAACGGCTGGATGGCGATGCCGACGAAGCTCGTTCCGACCAGCGAACTGATGCCGGTTCCGAAGATGACCAGCGCGAGCCCGCTCGCCACCTGATTGGCGCCGAGCGTCAGCGCCATGAAGCCGAACAGCAAAGACGAAAGCGCCCCCGCGGCGGCGGCGGCGGCGACGCCGAGCCAGGGCGCGGCCGTCGCCAGCCAGGCGTAACTGTCGCCGAGTTCGGGGTCGGAGCAGGTGAACGTAATCGCGAAGCCGGCGATGGCGCCGCACAACATCATGCCTTCGATGCCGAGATTGAGCACGCCGCTCTTCTCGACCACGAGTTCGCCGGTGGCCGCGAGCAGGATCGGCGTCGTGATATTGACGACGGTGAGAATAGCCGCAATGACGAGATCGAGGTTCATGCGAAAACCCTCACGCCCGTCTGCAGACCGTCATTGCGAGGAGCGAAGCGACGAAGCAATCCATGCCTCCGCTGCCCGAACGTCGGGCGTTCGATCTCGGCGGGATGGATTGCTTCGCTGCGCTCGCAATGACGGATAGTGGCGGCGTCGCGCATGTGTTGAGCGCCCATCCTCATGCCCGCGCCGCCGCCGACTTGGCGCCGCCCCATTCGATGCGCAGCCGCCTTCTGACCAGCACGTCGCTGGCGAGGATGAAGAACAGCATCATCGCCTGGAATATGCCGGCCGTCGCGCTCGGCACATGCACCGTCGTCTGCGCCACCTGACCGCCGACATAGGAGATCGCCAGCACGATCCCCGCCAGCACGATGCCGATCGGATGCAGCCGGCCGAGAAACGAGACAATGATCGCGGTGAAGCCATAGCCGGAGGGGAAGCCAAGATTGAGCTGGCCGGATTGCGTCGTCGCCTCCAGCACGCCCGCGAGGCCGGCCATGCCGCCGGAGATCAGCAGCGTCGACCAGACCGCGTCGGAGGCGCGATAGCCCGCATAGCGCGCCGCCTTCGGCGCCTCGCCGACGATGCGCACGCCCAGGCCAAACTCCGAGCGCGCCATCACCAGCCAGAACACAAGCGCCAGCCCGAACGAGATGTACAGCCCCGGCGGAAACGGCAGTCCGAACAGATCGGCCGGCAGTCTCTGATCGGCGGTGAACGGCGCGCTCTGCGGAAAGTTCTGCCCGTTCGGGTCCTTCCACGGCCCGGTCACGAGATAGTTGAGCAGTTGCAGCGCGACATAGACGAGCATCAGGCTCGACAGGATTTCATTGACGCCGTAGCGGTTGCGCAGCCACGCCACCGGCGCCGCCCACAGCGCGCCGGCCGCGATGCCGGCGACGATCATCAGCGGCACGATCCAGACGCCGTGCATGTCCTTGGTCAGCAGCGCGACGCCGGCGCCGCCGAGCGCGCCTAAGAGATATTGCCCCTCGGCGCCGATGTTCCACACCTTGGCCTGATTGCCGAAGGTGAGGCCGAGCGCGATGAGGATCAGCGGCGCCGCCTTGGCCGCGACGTCGGGCCATTTGTACGGCGCGAGCACCGGCGTAAAGAAAATCTCCGACACCGCGCGCGGGCCTTCGTAGCCGAGCAGCTGAAAGATGATCGCGCCGACGATCATCGTCATTGCGACCGCGCCGATCGGGCTCAGCGCCAGCATGACGCGCGAAAGTTCGCGCCGCTTCTCCAGCCTAATGCGCATGTTGCAACGCCTCCGTCATCTCGACGGTAGCCTGCGGATCGCCATGCACGCCGCCCATCAACAGACCGATCTCCTCGATCGTGACCTCGCCCACCTTTAACACGCGCGACAGACTGCCGAGATTGATGACCACCAGGGAATCGCAGAGTTCGAGCAGTTCGTCGAGATCCTGGCTGATGACCAGAATGGCGCAGCCGCGGCTCGCCAGATCGACCAGGGCCTGACGGATCGCGGCGGAGGCGCCGGCGTCGACGCCCCAGGTCGGCTGGCTCACCGCGATGGCGGTCGGCTCCTGCATGATCTCGCGGCCCATGATGAACTTTTGCAGGTTTCCGCCCGACAGCGAGCCCGCCGTCGATTGCGATCCGATCGCCTTCACCGAATAGGCGCCGATCACCTGGCTCGCGTAGCCCCGGGCGCGCGTCATGTTGATGAGGCCGCCGGAGACGAAGCCCATGCGCCGCCGCGCCGTCAGCGCGCCGTTGAGCGCGAGGGTGAAATCGGCCACCGCGGCGTGGCCGTTGCGCTCCTCCGGCACGGCGCAGAGGCCGCGCTTGCGCCGCCCCGTCGGACCCAGCGCGCCGATGCCATGCCCCTCCAGCACGACCATGCCGCTGTCGCTCGCCACTTCGCCGCTCAGCGCCTCCATCAGTTCGTTCTGGCCGTTGCCGGCGACGCCCGCGACGCCGAGAATCTCGCCGGCCCGCACGGCGAAGGAAATGTCCCTTAGCGCCACGCCGAAATCGCCGCGCTTAGCCAGGCTCAGGCGCACCGCCTCGAATTTGATGGCGCCGAACGTGCGCCCGGCGGCGTGCGCGATCTCCTTCAGATTGGCGCCGATCATCAACTCGGCCATGCTCCTCGACGTCTCTTCGCGCGGGTCGCATTCGGCGATGAACTTGCCGGCGCGCAGGATCGTCGCCGTCTCGCACAGCGCGACGATCTCGTGCAGCTTGTGCGAGATGTAGAGGATCGAGCAGCCCTGCGCCTTCAGCTTGCGCAGCGTCTCGAACAATTGCTCGACCTCCTGCGGCGTCAGCACCGAGGTCGGCTCATCCATGATGAGCAGCTTGGGGTTCAACAGCAGCGCGCGCACGATCTCGATGCGCTGGCGCTCGCCGACGCTCAGCGTCGTGACGATGCGGCGCGGGTCGAGCTTGAGCCCGTACAGATCGAGCACGCGCAGGATCTCGGCTTCCAGCTTCTTCTGCGGGATCTTGGCGTCGAGCCCGAGCGCGATGTTCTCCAACACCGTCAGCGCCTCGAACAGCGAGAAATGCTGAAACACCATGCCGACGCCAAGACGGCGCGCCTCGCGCGGGTTGGCGATGCGCACCGGCGCCCCGTCCCACAGGATTTCGCCGGAATCGGGCGCGAGAATGCCGTAGATCATCTTGACGAGGGTCGATTTGCCCGCGCCGTTCTCGCCGAGCAGCGCATGAATCTCGCCGGGTCGCACGATGAGGTTGACGTTGTCGTTGGCGAGCACGCCCGGAAAGCTTTTGGTCACGCCGCGCAATTCCAGACGCGGCGTCTCACTCGAACCCGTAGTCCCGCTCGCCATTACGCCCCCGCGCCCGCGCCTTGCCGGACCGGCGCGCTTTCCCCCAAATGCAAGGTCCGCGCCGTCCGGCGGCCGGCGCCTCGGGCGCCGCTTACGTTAGAGCCCTACGGCAATCGCCCGTCAATTGGGCGCCGGCGCCTAAACGGTGGACGCTGGCTTCGCAGCGGAGGTTGGGGCAGGATGACTCGCCAAAACAGGGGAATCCGATGCCCTCGGAACGCGATCTCGAGTTCCTGCGCCGCTCGTTCGACGTCGCCCGCCGCTCGCGCGAGGCTGGCGACCATCCGTTCGGCTCGCTGCTCGTCGGCCCCGACGGCGAAGTGCTGCGCGAGCAGGGCAACGGCTACACGGCGGAAGGCGGCGACCGCACCGCCCACGCCGAACGGCTGCTCGCCTCGTGGGCGGCGAAGGCGTTCGACACCGGCTACCTGCAGCGCTGTACGCTCTACAGTTCCGCCGAGCCCTGCGCGATGTGCGCGGGCGCGCTCTACTGGGCGGGAATAGGGCGGTTGGTTTATGGCCAGAGCGAGAAGGGGCTCAAGGCCGCCACCGGCGCGCACGAGGAGAACCCGACGCTGGATCTTCCGTGCCGGATCGTCTTCGCCGCGGGGCAGAGAGCAACAGAGGTCGTCGGGCCGTTACTTGAGGAAGAGGCCGGGCAATTGCAAGCCGACTACTGGGCGCAGCGGAGCGCATAACAAAGCCCGCGCCCCTGCGGGCGCGGACTGGAATAACAAGCGCTCAGTGATGCCAGAACAGCGCAAGAAGGATGATGATGGGCAGTGGTATGCCAAGCAACCACAGCAAAGCCCCTCTCCCGAAACCCATGATTTCCTCCTGTGTCAAAGCCGGATATCGGCCTCGGCAGAAAAACGCCGTCACAGGCTGTGCGTTCCCTTGCGAAGTGACTCTTTTGCTTTGATGAATCGGCGCGTAGTAAATGGACAAGGCGGAGTCGGGGCTAGTTCCCTCTCCCCGTTGGGGAGAGGGTTAGGGTGAGGGGAGCCGCAGGAGCCGCTAAACCACCGTCTGCCGTTGCCGCCCGAGAATTCCGCCGTCCAACTCCATCACGTCGCCGCGCTTGAGGAACACTGGCGGCTTCATGCCGAGGCCGACGCCCTCCGGCGTTCCGGTGACGATCACGTCGCCCGGCAGCAGCGTCATGAACAGGCTCAGATGCGCGACGATCTCGGCGACCGAGAAGATCATGTCGCTGGTGCTGCTGTTCTGCCGCGTCACGCCGTTGACCTTGAGCGAAACCGGCAGCGCCTGCGGATCGGCGATCTCGTCCGCCGTGACAAGATACGGCCCAAGCGGGCCGAAGGTATCAAAACTCTTGCCCTTGACCCACTGGCCGCCGCGCTGCGTCTGCCAGTGTCGCTCGGACACGTCGTTGGCGAGGCTATAGCCGGCGACATACTTTAGCGCATCGGCCTTTGCCACGCTGCGCGCTGTAGTCCCGATGACGACGGCGAGTTCGACCTCCCAGTCCATCTGCTCGGAGCCGTCGGGCAGCTTGACGTTGTCGTCCGGCCCCTGAATGCAGGTGATCGCCTTGTTGAACACGATCGGCTCCTTCGGCGGCTGCGCGCCGGTCTCGGCGGCGTGCTTGCCGTAGTTGAGGCCGATGGCGACGAACTGGCGGGAGCCGCCGACCGGCGCGCCGAAACGGACGCCCTCCGCCACCGCGGGCAGCTTCGCGAGATCGATGGCGCCTAGCGCCGCCAGTTTCTGCGGCGACAACCAGTCCGGCGTGATGTCGGGGATCAACAGCGACAGATCGCGCTTGACCCCCGCAGCGTCGAGCGCGCCCGCGCGCTCTGCGCCGACGGGACCGTGGCGGAAAAGTTTCATGGGCTTCCTCTCCTGTTTCGTCCGGCCCCTAGCATGTCAGCGCGGGCTTGCAAACGCGTCAGCGGTTCTTGAACGCCGCCGGGCGCTTTTCCACGAAGGCCTGCATGCCCTCCTTCTGATCCTCGGTCGAGAATAGCCCGAAGAACAGCCGGCGCTCGAACAGCACACCCTCGGTCAGCGTCGTCTCGAAAGCGCGGTTGACCGCCTCCTTGACCGCGCGCGTGGAGATCGCGCCCAGCTCGGCGATTCCCGCCGCGATCTTGACGACCTCGGCGACGAAGTTCTCGGCCGGCAGCACCCGCGAGACGAGCCCGCAGCGCTCGGCCTCGGCGGCGTCCATCATCCGGCCGGTCAACGCCATGTCCATCGCCTTGGACTTGCCGACGAAGCGGGGCAGGCGCTGCGTGCCGCCGGCGCCAGGGATGACGCCGAGCTTGATCTCCGGCTGGCCGAATTTCGCTGTCTCGCAGGCGACGATGAAGTCGCACATCATCGCCAGCTCGCAGCCGCCGCCGAGCGCGAAGCCCGCCACCGCCGCGACCACGGGCTTGCGGATTTTCGAGACGTACTCCCACGCGACAAAGGGGTCGCTGAGCAGCGCATCGGCGAATTTGAGCGCCTGCAATTCCTTGATGTCGGCGCCGGCGGCGAAGGCCTTGTCCGAGCCGGTCAGCACGACGGCGCCGATGCTGTCGTCCGCTTCGAAGGCGGTCAGCGCGGCGTTGAGGTCGGCGATCAGGCCGCGGCTGAGCGCATTGAGCGCCTTCGGGCGATTGAGCCGGATGAGCCCGACCTTGCCGTGGGTTTCGGCGATAATGTTCTCGTAGTCCAACGTCGCGCCTCCCTGAAGTCGAGGACAGTCATACAGGCGCGGGCGAGGCGGCGCCAAGCGGGCTTGACCTTAAACCGACCAGTCGGTATAATTCTGCCATGAACGCTCCTTCGCCTTCTCCGCGTCCGATGGCGGCGGCGCGGCGCAAGCTGCTCGACGCCGCCCTCGCCGTCATCCGCGCCAAAGGTTTTTCGGCCACCACCGTGGACGAACTCTGCGCCCGCGCCGGCGTCGCCAAGGGCTCGTTTTTCCACCACTTCAAGGACAAGGAGGCGCTCGCCGTCGCCGCCGCCGACTATTGGTCCGAAATCACCGGCGCCTTGTTCGCCGCCGCGCCCTATCATGCTCCGTCCGATCCGCTCGACCGCGTGCTCGGCTACCTGCGCTTCCGCAAGTCGCTCATCGCCGGCGCGGTCGCCGAGTTCACCTGCCTCGTCGGCACGATGGCGCAGGAGGTCTTTGCGACGCACCCCGCCATCCTCGCAGCCTGCGAGGCGAGCATCGCCGCTCACGCCGCGACGGTGGAAGGCGACATCGAGGCGGCGCTGCAGGCTCACGGCGTGACGGACATTGGCGCGCGCTCGCTCGCGCTGCACACGCAGGCGGTGCTGCAAGGCGCCTTCGTGCTGGCCAAGGCCACGGGCGACGCCGATATCGCGGCCGAAAGCGTCGATCATCTCATCCGCTATTTCGAGTTGCTGTTCGCAAGCAGAAAGGTAGCCCATGAAAATCACGGTCGAGACCACGGTCGTCGCTGACCTCGCCGACGTCTGGCGCGCCTACACGACGCCCGACGACATCAAGCAATGGAATGCGGCCTCGCCGGACTGGCATACGACAGCGGCCTCCGTAGACCTGCGCGAGGGCGGCAAGTTCTCCTCGCGGATGGAAGCGAAAGACGGCAGCATGGGCTTCGACTTCGCCGGAACCTACACGAGGATTCACGCGCCGCATCTCATCGAGTATTCGCTGGGCGAGCGCGCCGTGCGCGTCGAGTTCACGGAAACGCCGAGGGGCATTTTGGTCCGGGTGGCGTTCGACGCCGAGGACGTCTACTCTGCTGAACAGCAGCGGGCAGGCTGGCAGGCCATCTTGGACAATTTCGCGCGCCACGTCGAGCGCGCGGCGTAAGCGCCTACGCCAGTTCGAGTTCCGCTTCGCGGCGAAGGCTCACGGCCCAGTGCGCCGCGCGGCGCACGCTGGCGGCCGCGCCAAACGCCACGATATGCAACGCGCTGTGGCTTTCGTCGATCCGCTGTCCGGCGACGAGCCAATCGTCACCCTCAACCTCGACCCGGAACGTGTCGCCGGCGCCGGCCGTCGGCGTCGCGCGGCCAAGCGCCGCGAGCGCCTCGGAGAGGGGCGAGTCGAGATAAAGCGAGCGCACGGGTTCAGTGGCGGCGAAGTTCGGCAGGGCAGGGGGATCGTCGGCGAAGCAGGCCCAGATCACGCCGCCGCACTCGGCGACGGGCACGCCCCGGACCCGGATCGCCGCCGGCGGCTTGAGTTCGGGATGGGCGGGGATTTGCGCGCACTGGCCGCTCTCGTCGTATCGCCAGCCGTGGTAGAGACAGCCGAACCAGTCGCCGCCGACGAAGCCGAGGCTCAAGCGCATGCCGCGATGCGGACAGCGGTCTTCCCAAAGATGCAGGCGGCCGGAGACGCCGCGCCAAAGCGCCCATTCTCGCCCGTCGATGATGACGCCCGTCGCCGCGCCGGGTTCAAGATCGCGAGTGAGACCGATTGCCGTCCAAACCGCTTCGGACACGCTTTGCCTCCCAGCGTAAGACTGCAGGCGCCATGCAAGTCATGGGCCCAAAACTTAGCGCCAACTTATTAATGTTGAACCGCGCAAGAGCGCCGCGCAGGTTGTATCTATCGGTCCGCCTTATCCACAAACAAGTCAAGCCAAAGGGGCTTGGACCCCCTACGCATTTAGGCGAAGGTCATGAAAACCAGCGGGTTTCAGCCGGCGTACAAGCGCCCGCGGCATTACAGCGCAGCCCGCTTGCAGGCGGTTCGAACTTCGCGGGTTTGCGCGCCCCGGCTCGACAGCGACGCCGATAACGTCGATCCTCTCGCATCCTAACGAGGCAAGCCCGATGATCGAACCGGCCACGCTCGACCTTTGGCATCCAATCCACACGCTTTCGGATCTGCCGGCCAAGCCTTACCGCGACAGATTGCTGGGAACCGAGATCGTCGTCAGCGCCGAGGGCGTAAGCGAGGTGGCGACGGGGCGGGCCCTCAAGGTTCTCAGCGCCTATCGCTATCTCTGGGCCTCGCTCGGCGAGCCGGCGCCGTTGTTCGACTTGCCGGAGGCGGACGAGCCGGACCGCCGCGTCGTCGAATGCGGGGCCGTGCTGGTGCGCGCCTCGGCGCTGCGCGTCGTCGAGAACTTTCTCGACATGGCGCATTTTCCGTTCGTCCACACCCACATTCTCGGCGCCGAGCCGCAGACGGAAGTCGGCGCCTATACTTGCGAGATCCGCCGCGACGTCGATGAAGTGTGGGCGACGGAATGCCGGTTCCATCAGCCGCAGGCGGCGCTCTCCGCGACCCAAGGCGTCGACGTCGAATACCGCTACCGCGTCATGACCCCGTTCACGACGCTGCTCTACAAGACCTGCCCGGCCGTCCCGAGCCGGTTCGACGTCATCTGCCTTTTCGTGCAGCCGCTGACGCCGACGTTCAGCCGCGCGCACCCGCTCATGTTCCTGATCGACGACGCGAGCCCGACGGCCGAGCTGATCCAGTTTCAGCAGCACATCTTCGTGCAAGACCGCATCATTCTCGAGAACCAGCGCCCGATCCTGCTGCCGCTTGGCGTCGGGGCCGAGATCCCGACGCGGGCCGACGCCAGCTCCATCGCCTACCGGCGCTGGCTCAAGGAAAAGGGCGTGCGCTACGGCGCGACGGTCTAGATGGGCCGCTCATGCCGCGCCGTACGCTCGCGCATCGTCACCAGCTCTTCCGCCGCGGTCGGATGCACCGGCATGGTCTCGTCGAGGTCGCGCTTGGTCGCGCCCATCTTCACCGCGATGGCGAGGCTCTGGACGATCTCGCCGGCGTCGGGGCCGAGGATATGCGCGCCGAGCAGGCGGTCGGTGTCGCCATCGACGACGAGCTTCATGACGACGCGCTCGGGGCCGCCGGTGATGGTCGCCTTCAGCGGCCGGAAGCTGGTCTTGTAGATATCGACGACCGCGAAACGCTCGCGCGCCTCAATCTCGGTCAGGCCGACCGTGCCGATCTCCGGCGTCGTGAACACGGCGGACGCCACGGCGTCGTAGTTGACTTCGCGGCTCGCGCCGCCGAATAGCCGGTCGGCGAGCCAATGGCCCTCGCGTATCGCCACCGGCGTCAGGTTGATGCGGTCGGTCACGTCGCCGATGGCGTGGATCGACGGCGCGCTGCTCGCCGAGCGGGAATCGACGATCACGGCGCCTTTGCCGTCGAGCTTCACGCCGACCGCCTCCAGGCCGAGCCCGCGCGTGTTGGGGCTGCGCCCCGTGGCGACGAGAACCTGGTCGACCTCCAGCGTTTCGCCGTCGGTCATCGTCACCCGCCGCACTTCGCCGTCCCGGCGGATCAGGCTCGGCAGCCGGCCGAAGTGAAACTTCACCCCCGCGTGCGCCATCTCGTCGCGCAGCCCCGCGCGCATGTCCTCGTCGAAGCCGCGCAGAATGTTTTCGCCACGCAGGCTGACATGGACTTGCGCGCCCAGACGCTGAAACAGCGCCGCGAACTCCACCGCGATATAGCCGGCGCCGATCACCAGCAGGCGGCGCGGGAACGCAGCTAGGTCGAAAACCTCGTTGGAGGTGATCGCGTGTTCCAGCCCCTCGATATGCGGTTGCAACTGCGGCGCGCCGCCGGTCGCGATCAGGATGTGGCGGACGCGGATACGGCGGCCGTCGGCGAGCGCGACCTCCTGGGGGCCGGTCACGCAGGCGCGCTGGCGGAAGGTCTCGACCTGCGAGCGCGCGAGATTGGCGGCGTAGATCTCCGAGAGGCGCGAGATCTCCTTTTCCTTCGCCCTGACCAGCGTCGGCCAGTCGAAGCTCGTTTCGCCGACCGACCAGCCGAAGGCGGCCGCGTCGGCGAAACTCTCGGCGAAGCGGCTGGCGTAGACGAGGACCTTCTTCGGCACGCAGCCGCGAATGACGCAGGTTCCCCCGATCCGGAAACTCTCCGCGATGGCGACCTTGGCGCCGTGGCCGGCCGCGATCCGCGCCGCGCGCACGCCCCCCGAACCCGCGCCGATGACGAACAGGTCGTAATCGAAGGACATCGGCGCCGCTCCCGGCTTAGAACTCGAAGCCCTTCTTTTTCATCTCTTCGCGGGTGCGGTCGAGTATGATCTTGGTCAATCGTTCGCGCCACATGCCGCCGGAGGAGGCGAGCATCTCCAGCACGGGCGCCTGCGCTTCGGTGTACTTCTTGCCCGCGGGGCTGTCGAAATAGTCGAGCGTCTGCTTCAGTTCGGCCTCGGTGAGGCGGTTCGCCAGCGTGCGGGCGGTGTCGGTGAACACGCTGTCCTCGCCCTGCTGGAACTCCGGCAGCAGCGTCACTAGCGTCTCGTGCAACGGCTTCTGCTGTTCCGGATGAACCTGCGCCAATTGCCCCTGCAGCTGGCCGAGCATCGCCGGCACGATCTGGTCCATCGACGCCTTCAGGCCGACCGAGATCAGGATCTTCTTCGAGAGATCGACCTGCGTCGGGGTCGGATCGTCGGCGCGGGCCGCGCCGGCGCTGAAAGCAGCCGCCAGAAGCGCGGCGGCGAGAACGCCGCGCCCGCGGCGAAGGAAACCAGTCATGAACGCCTCCATTTGGGCAAAACGGCGCCTTCTAGCGCCGCAAAGTCTCGACGCCGTCCGGCCCTGCGACGAGAGCGAGCGAGGCGAGACCCAGAAACAAACCATGCTCGACCACGCCGGGAATGGCGGCGAGCGTCGCGGCCAGCCGCTCGGGATCGGGGATCGCGCCGAAGGCGCAGTCCAGGATGAAGTGGCCGCCGTCAGTGACGAAGTAACGGTCGCTGCGGCGAAGCCCGATCGCGCCCGTCAGTCCCAGCGCCGATGAGGCGCGCTCGACGCGGATCTGCGTCGAGCCGACGCCGAACGGCGCGACCTCGACCGGCAGCGGGAAGCGGCCGAGCCGCGCGACTTTCTTGGACGCGTCGGCGATGACGATCATGCGCTTCGACGAGGCGGCGACGATCTTCTCGCGCAACAGCGCGCCGCCGCCGCCCTTGATGAGGCGCAGTTCGCCGTCGATCTCGTCGGCGCCGTCGATGGTGAGATCCAGCTCCGGGGTTTCCTCCAGCGTCGTCAGCTTTATGCCGAGGCTCGCGGCCTGGTCGCGCGTGTCTTCGGAGGTGGGGACGCCGACAATCTTCAATCCGGCCGCGACTTTGGCGCCGAGCAAGGCGACGAAGCGGCTCGCCGTCGAGCCGCTGCCGAGGCCGAGCTTCATGCCCGGCTCGACATACTCAAGCGCGGCGGCGGCGGCACGGGTTTTCGGGTCGTCGGAGGGCATCGGGCGGTTTCCGCTGATAACGCGTGCGCCGTAGCGGAGAGCGGGGGGAAAGGCAAATGCCCGCTACCTCACAATCCCGCAATCGTGGTCCGCCACGTCCTCCGCATGACCTCCGGCCGTCAGCTCCGCCCGGTCGGCGAGCAGGGCGAAGCCGGGCTTGCCGTCGAACGTCAAGGGAACCGCCGCGAGCGTCCAGTGAGCCATGTCGCCGCGGTCGGGCATTTCGTCGGCGAGCAGACGGAACGGATCGACGCCGGCGAGGTCGGGCGAGTCCACCCGGCGCGCCCAGTATTTGCGCCCGGCGAGCGGCTCCGTCATCGGTCGCCACTGGCCGTCGAGATGCGGCGCGTAGCCGACGAGCGCCGCCTTCACGTCCGCTCGCAGGCAGTCGACGTGCAGATGCAACTGATCCTGGCTGCGCGAATAGGCGGAATTGATCGAGACGACGAGGCCCTCGCGCTCCGGCGCGGCGGGCAGGTAGCGGCGCATCAAGCCGCGTTGCGCCCAGCCGGCCGCGAAATAATTGGGCGTGTCCGGCTTAAGGATCGCGGCGTCCTCGATGCCGGTCACCCGCGCGGTCGGAATCGCCAGCAGTTGCGCAACGCCGTTGCGGTCCTTGATAACGGCGGTCGCGCCGGCGACCTCCAGGCAGGGCGGCGGCATCGCCTCGCCCTTCTCCTGCGCGGGGACGCAGGCGCCGTGCACGATGTTCCACAGCGCCATGCGGTCCGCGTGCGCCGGCCCGGCGACGAGGACAAGCGCGGCGACGAGGGCGAGACGGCGAGCGGACATGCCGCCCGATTTACGCGTGTATGGCGCGTTTCGCCACCGCCATCGCCGCCTCCTTGATCGCCTCCGACATGGTCGGGTGAGCGTGGCAGGTGCGCGCGAGATCTTCGGCCGAGCCGCCGAACTCCATCAACACGACGGCCTCATGGATCATCTCGCCGGCGCCGAAGCCGATGATATGGACGCCGAGCACGCGGTCGGACTTGGCGTCGGCCAGCACCTTCACGAAACCCTCGGTCTGCCGCATCGCCCGCGCGCGTCCGTTGGCGAGGAACGGGAACTTGCCGACGTTATAGGCGATCCCCGCCGCCCTGAGGTCCTCCTCGGACTTGCCGACCACCGCGACCTCGGGGTTGGTGTAGACCACGCCAGGGATCACGTCGTAGTTCACATGACCCGCCTGTCCGGCCAGGATTTCCGCCAGAGCAACGCCCTCGTCCTCGGCTTTGTGGGCGAGCATGGGGCCGCGCACCGCGTCGCCGATGGCGTAAATGCCCGCGACATTGGTGGCGAAATGCCCGTCGATGACGATCTGGCCGCGTTCGGTCGCGACGCCGGCCGCCTCCAGGCCAAGGCCCGCCGTGTAGGGGCGCCGCCCGATGGCGACCAGCACGACGTCGGCCTCGATCGTCTGCTCCGCGCCGCCCGCGGCGGGCTCGATGTGGACCGTTGCGCCGGCGCCCGTGCGGTCCACCTTCGCGACCTTGTGGCCGAGATGGAACTTGAAGCCCTGCTTCTCCAGGATGCGCTGGAAACTCTTGGCGACTTCGCCGTCCATGCCGGGCAGGATGCGGTCTAGGAACTCGACGACGGTCACCTCGGCCCCCAAGCGCCGCCAGACCGAGCCCAACTCCAGCCCGATGACGCCGGCGCCGACGACCACCAGCCGCTTCGGCACGGAAGCCAGCGCGATGGCGCCGGTCGAGGAGACGATGACCTTCTCGTCGATCTCGACGCCCGGCAGGCGCGCGACATCGGAGCCGGTGGCGATGACGATATGCTTGGTCTCGTGCGTCGTCTCCGCCCCGTCGGCGGCCTTGACCACGACTTTGCCGGGGCCGGCGATGCGTCCCTCGCCCTTCAGCCACTCGATCTTGTTCTTCTTGAACAGGAAGGCGACGCC
>Ga0182030_10012565_pt1 | contig 16942 bp, 19 predicted proteins | sample 812S3MmetaG_FD_121299 | JGI IMG/M metagenome (GOLD analysis project Ga0182030, IMG submission 121299) | Permafrost microbial communities from Stordalen Mire, Sweden - 812S3M metaG (Illumina Assembly) | ecosystem: Environmental > Terrestrial > Soil > Wetlands > Permafrost | place: Sweden...
ATCCTCGGCGCTTCGGTAGCGAAAATCCGCCGAAATGTCGACGCAGTGCGTGCGCACGCCGCCGGCCTCGGCCGCGCTAAGCAGCCGGTCGATGAGCGCCGCGGCGACACCGTGAGGGGCGGCGCAAAACAAGGCACCGACCGGCGTCTCGCGGATCAGCCGTTCGAGCTCATCGATGCCCGCGAATTGCAGCGCCGGGTAGGCGCTCTGCAGGTGCGGGAACGCGGCGCCGACCGATGCGCCCGGCTGGCTGTCCGACAGGATGGCTTTCAGCGCCAGGCGCGGATGCCCGGCGATCAGCCGCACGAGCTCGCCGGCCACGTAGCCGGTACCGCCGAGCACGAACGCCGGTAGGGGGCCTGAGGTAAGCGGGGTCATGCGCCGACCGCTTTTGCCTCACCGACGTTCTGCAGACCCAGGCGTGCGATGAGATGGTCGCCGAGTTCCGCCGGATTGCTGACGGCATTGAAGGCCTCGACCCCGAGCTGTTCGCGGATGATCTGCACCCCCACCTCATTGTCGGTCGCGGGTCCCGTGACCGCGGCGGGCTCGATCGAGAAGCGCTCGCGCAGCAGTTTCACCCCGCCCCAGGCGGCCACCGGATCGTTCGCGGACAACACCACGGCCGTGATGGCGTCCTTGATGTCGGGCTGCTGCAGGATCGAGTGCACGCCGTAGGTTCCAAGCAGCCCGTCGCCGAGCTCGAACACGATCACGTCGGGGGCGCCCTTGGCCATTTCGGTGAGCATGGTGCGGGTCAGCGCCGGACCGCAGCGCTCGGTGGTGGTCACGATGCCGAGATCCGTGAAGATCATCGTGCGCCGCGCGCCCGAATCCTCGAATGCCAGGATGTCGCGCCGCAGGGAGACGCCCGTGGCCTTGAAGGCATCGACGGTGAGTCCCCGATGCCGCATGCGCGCGATGATGGCCGAGGCGGCAGCGGTCTTGCCCGCCTCCATGCAGGTACCTGCGAGCGCCACGACGGGCACGCCGCGCACGTCGAGCGGGGCGGCGTAGTCGAGCGGTTTGAAGCCCGTTCTCGCCGTCACGCCGATGCGCTCGCCGAGATACGGGAAGGTCAGCACGGCACCGAGCACCTTGCAATCGAACGGCTTGCCCTTGTCCGGGGTCGCGGAATCGCAGATGCCCAGCACGCCGCCGATGTTCAGCATCTGGATCACATCCCCGGGCTGCAGCGCGTCCGGGATATGGCCCGAATAGCCGAACAACGCCTTGCGGTGTCCGAGGGCGCCCACCACGATGTCGCCGCGCGCGACCTTTGCCATGCGGCCGCTGGTGAGCTCCAGGGTGTTGTAGGTTGATTTGTTGTTGAGAATCTCGACCACGACCACGACGCCTTCCTCGCAGGGAATGTCGGCCGCGATCCGGATCTCGTGCGAGAGACCGAGCGCCTGGGTGACCGAGGCGATCTTGTCGACCACGACGGTGCGCATGGTGCTCACGAGGCCGACCCGGCCGCGGCGATCGCGGCCGCGCCCGATCCGGCGCGCTGATGGAAAATTCCCGGCAGCGCCAGCATTTTCGAGAATCCGAGCGCATCGACCGGTGTCCATTCGCCCGCGGCCTCGCCGTATACGCCCTTCGAGGCGGCCATGAGGGAATGCGGCGAAGTGACGCCCTCGATGAAGGCCGAGCCCGGGCGCAGCAGCACGTGCACCTCGCCGCTGACGCGCGCCTGCGAGGAGACCAGCAAGGCCTCGATGTCGCGGCACACCGGATCCAGGTGCTGTCCCTCGTGCACCAGATCGCCGTAGGGTTGGGCCACGGATTCCTTGATTCTCGCTTGTTTGCCGGTGAGGACCAATTTCTCGAGCTCGCGATGCGCGGTGAGCAGTATCTCGGCCGCCGGCGCCTCGAAGGCGACTCGCCCTTTGGTGCCGATGATGGTGTCGCCCAAATGGATGCCGCGCCCGATGCCATAGGGGCCGCCCAACGCCTCCAGTTGTTCGATGATCGCGACGGGTGAGTCCTTCGCTCCATCGAGGCTCGAGGGTATGCCGGCGGTGAAGCCCACGGTGTGGCGCTCCGCAGCGCGCGGCTTCGAGAACGCCTCCTTGGACAGCACCCAGGCGCTCTCGGGAATGCTTCCCGCCGAGGTCAACGTCTCCTTGCCGCCGATGGTCACGCCCCAAAGCCCGCGGTTCACCGAGTACGCCGCGCCGTAGGGTGGAACGGGCAACCGATGCTGCTCGAGATATTTCAGCTGTTCCGGACGCTGGAACGCCCGGTCGCGCACCGGCGCCAGGATGGTGAGACCGGGGGCGAGGGTCCGCAGCGCCACTTCGAAACGCACCTGGTCGTTGCCCGCCGCCGTGCAGCCGTGGGCCACCATCGATGTGCCGAGCGACAGCGCCATCTGCGCGATGGTCTGCGCCTGCAATACCCGCTCCGCTCCCACGCAGAGCGGGTACGAGCCGCCGCGGCGGATGTTGCCCATGATCAGGTATTTCAGCACCTGATCGAAGTAGGCGGCGCGTGCATCGACCAGGGTGTGCTCGATGGCGCCGAGCTCGGCCGAGCGGGTCGCAAGCGCCGCGGCCGCCTGGGCGTCGATGCCGCCCGTGTCGACCGTGACGGTGATCACCGGCCGGTGGTAGGTTTCCTTCAGCCACGGCACGCAGAACGAGGTGTCCAGACCGCCGGAAAATGCCAGGAGAATGGGCTCGGCGCCCTTCGCGTATGTCGATGTCATAGAGATTTAAAGTCCGAAAAGGCCGTGCAGGCGTTCGCCGAGCTTGTGCTGCTCGCGCGCCCCGGCGGTTGCGATGAAAATCGTGTCGTCCCCGGAAATCGTGCCGATCACCTCGGGCCAGCGGGCGGTGTCGATCGCCACCGCCACGCTTTGCGCGGCCCCGATCGTGGTACGCAGCACCGTGAGATTGGTGCCCGCGGTCTGCACCTCGCGGACGAATTGCCTGAGCGTCGAGAAATCGTTTTTCACCGCGATCCCCGATTCGGGCAGCACGTAGCGGTCGCCCTGTTTGGCGACCCCGAGCTCGCGCAGATCGCGGCTGACGCTCGATTGGGTGGCCGCGTGACCGTGCTTGCGCAGCATGGCGACGAGCTCCGCCTGGCGGCCGACCGCCTGTTCGCGAATGATCTTCACCAGCGCCGTGCGTCGCGCGGGCGCGTTGGAACCGTCGCTGTCGCCTCTCAACATGGGGGCATGGGCCGTGGGGGTTGCATAAAGTTGCGCGGATTCTGCATAAAAATCCATAGCCCGTCAACCACGCAGCGCGGGATTTTTGCACGCGGGTTCTTGTAGGCTAGCGGCCTATGCTCCAAACCATCGAAATCGAGACCGCACCCCATCCGAACGCCGCCGTGATCTGGCTGCATGGCCTGGGGGCCGACTGCCATGACTTCGAGCCCCTGGTTCCGGAAATCGTGCCCCGGCGCGAACGTGCCTGGCGCTTCGTGTTTCCCAACGCGCCGGTGCGACCGGTGACGATCAATGGCGGCATGAGCATGCGCGCCTGGTATGACATTCTGGGCCTCGATCGGCTCGCGGCCGAGGACCTCGCCGGCTTTCGCGACACCGACGTCCGCATCGGGGAGTTGATCGGCAAGGAGATCGAGCGCGGGATTCCGGCGGCGCGGATCGTGCTTGCCGGATTTTCGCAGGGCGGTGCCGTGTCGCTGTATACGGGTCTGCGCTACCCCGAGCGCTTGGCGGGCATCCTGGCGCTGTCCTGTTATCTGCCGCTGGCCGATAGCTTGGCCGCCGAGCGCGCATCCGCCAACGTGGGCGTGCCGATCTTCATGGCGCACGGTCTCGACGACGGTGTGCTGCCCATCAGCATGGGGCTCGCCTCCCGGGAGCAATTGAAGGCCCATGGTTTCGGCGTGGAGTGGCACCAGTACCGGATGGCGCATTCGGTCTGTCAGCCGGAGGTGGCGGACATCCGCGAGTTCCTGTTGCGCGTTCTGCCCTGATTCTGAGTTGCCGCCGTGACAGGCGGCGTCGCGGCCATTAAGCTCGACCCCCCCTGGAGCAGAACCGGAGAATACCGTGGCCAACATCCCTCCCTCATCCGCCCGCCCCAAGCCGAACGCCAGCTTGGCGCAGCTGAGCGATGCAGCCCGCAAAGCGGCAGAACGTGCAGACGAGGCGAGAGAGCAGGTGCGCTCGGCCAAAGGGCAACTCAAGAAAGCCCGCAAGCTTGCCAAGCTGGCGAAGAAGGCCGCGAAGCAGGCGCGCAAGAAGGCCGAGGCCGCGAAGGCCGCTCGAGCCGTCGAGACGGCGCGCAACAAAGCCGTCCGCGCGCGGCCCGCGAAGGCCGCCGCAGCGTCCCGATCGAAAGCAAAGAAGCGCGCGGCCAAGCCGGCCCGTGCCGTCAAACCGGCACCTGCGGCCAAACCGGCACCTGCGGCCAAGCCGGCACCTGCGGCGAAGCCGGCCCGTGCCGTCAAGCCGGCGCCTGCGGCGAAGCCGGCCCGTGCCGTCAAACCGGCACCTGCGGCCAAGCCGGCACCTGCCGTCAAGCCGGCACGCCCGCGTCCCCGCCGATCGTCCGCCGCGGCCGTCGCCCGGGCGGTGATCGAGCGCATGGGGAGCGAGCCTTCCGAAGCCGTTCCGGGATCCACGGGTGAAGAACCGGCGCCGGAATCTCGGGCGACCGCCGCCGGATGAAATGCCGGGCGCCGGTCAGGGGTCCGGGATGAGCGTCGTCACGATCACGGCCAGGAACAGCGCCGCGAGCACCCCGACGATCTGTCCGAGGACCCAGATCCCGAAGGCCTTGCCGTTCGTGACTTTGAGGATTTCGCTGAAGCCCATGACCTGAAGCACCACGCTCCAGATCATCAGCAGCACGTAACTGATGAACTGCGCGCTCAGCAGGATGGCGACGAAGCCCTCGTCCTCGGGGCGGGGTGTGGAGAGGAAGGTCGCGTCTGCGGCGATGAGTGCCGTCAGCAGCCAAATGCCCAGCGATACTGCCATCGGCACCGCGCCGTAGGCCAGCACATGGATCGCTTGCCGGCGCAAGTTCGGCCTGCCGACCGCACCCCCGAGGCGCGCATAGATCGCGCCCATCACGTACAGACTCAGGATGCCGAGGATGGAGCCGGCGGCTGTGGCTGCGCCGAAGATCTCGACCAATCCGTAGTTCGCCCCTGCATTGCGGGCGCGGCAATATCCGAGGAAACCGACGATGCCCTGTGCCGCTCCGAGCAACAGGTCCAAACGTCCCACGGGCGCCGTGGCGAGTTCCCGGAACACCCGTCTCGGCCTCAACCAGACATCGTGCAGCGGACGGATCGGGTCATTCGGCATCACCAAGTGAGAGTACGCAATACCCATCCTCGACTCCAGCACCGCGCGTGAGATGACAGCAGACTTTTTCGGGGCTACTCTCACCAAGATCGGATTCACCCCCGAGGAGATGACTGACCATGGCAAAGAAAAAGGCTAAAGGGAAGAAGCGTCCGCAAGCGAAGGCAGCCAAGCGCGCGGTTGCAAAAAAGAGCGTAGCGAAGAAGAAGGCACGCCCTGCAAAGAAGGCGAGCAAGGTCAAGGTTGCCAAGAAGGCCAGGAAAGCCGCGTCCAAGAAAGCCGTGGCGAAGAAGGCCGCACCGAAAAAGGTGGTGGCGAAAATGGCCGCACCGAAAATGGCCGCACCGAAAAAGGCGGCACCGGCGAAGGCGGCTCCGAAGCCCATGACGAGCGCGATTGCACGGCCGAAACCGGTCGCTTCGGTGGCACCCGCGCCGGCAACCGCGCCTGAGGTCACGCCGAGCACGGATCTTGGGCACCAGCCGCTGGCTCCCGCGTCGTCATCCACGACTACGGATCCGTTCGCCAGTTAGGGTGCGGGCCGCAAGAACCTAAGCGCGGATCAGTCCGTGGAGGGCACGCGCTTGGGTGCTGTCGGGGAATACGCGGGCGGCGAGCGTTTGGGCGTCGATGCGCAAATGCTCACCGAGCACGGCTTTGAAGACGCTGCGCAGGTCCAACGTCGGCCTGAGATCGCGATCATCGAGGAGCGATGCGGCGCCAAGGCCCGGCCAATCCGCGATGACACGTCCGCCGCGGACCGCGCCGCCGACCAGGAAGGCGCAACCGCCGGTGCCGTGATCCGTACCGCGGGTTCCGTTCATTGCCGCCGTGCGCCCGAACTCGGTGATCACCAGCACGGCCGTTTCGCCCCACAGCGGACCCAGATCGTTCCCGAGAGCGCCAAGAGCTGCGTCCAAGCCGCGTAGGCGCTGCGCCAGGACACCCTTCGCGCCGCCCTGATTGGCGTGAGTATCCCAGCCCGTGGCCTCGAGCACGGCCACTTCCGGGCCGCCCTCGCTCCTCATGATGGCGGCCGCCATGCGTGCGCTCGCAGTGATCCGCTCGACGGGGTTGGCCGGGCTCATCATGGCCGAGGCCGACTGCACCTCGCTCGATGCATCACCCAGGTGCTCCGATTGGACCGCTTCGCTGAGGCGTGCCGAAAGCCAATCGTCCTTCGAGTAAAGATCCTGCAGACGCGCGAGTAGTTCCTCATCCACATCCGGCGCCACCGTCGTCGACTTCGACAGCACCCGTGCGTCGCCGCGCAGGATCAGCGGCACGTTCTGGGCGATCGCCACCGCTCGCTCTGCCTGCGCGGCCAAGGATGCCGAAGTGCGCGGCACCGAGCGCGCGGCGATGGCGCGGTTGAGCCAGCCGTCCGCGCCTCCCAGCGGCTGCATGAGGCCGCTCTCCAGCACGTTTTGGCCGTCGAAGTGGGAGCGGTCCCGATACGGGGAGGCGGCGGCATGGAAGACGATCAGTTCGCCTGCGGCGTAGCGTTCGTGCAGGAACTGCAATTCGGGGTGCAGGCCGAAGGTGGCGTCGAGGGCCAGTGCGCCGCCGGTGGAACCCGGCGGGTCGATCGCGAGCTCCCGATGCAGCGGGGCGTAGTCCGGATCCCCGTGCGGCGGCACTGCGGCGAGGCCGTCGAGCGCACCGCGCAGAATCACCACCACGAGCCGCTCCCGGCCCCCGGTTCTCGCGAACAGCGCGGACGGCAGGATGGCGCCCGCTGCCAGCGCGCCGCCGGCCTGAATGAAGCGGCGGCGGGTAAGCCGCGGTGTCGAGCGGTGAATGCTCATCTGCGCTGAAACTCCGGGCTCATCAAGAAGAGCGCGAGGGCCTGGCTGCCCGTGCTCGCGCGGCGCATCGCCGTGGCGGTCTCTGCGCGCAAACGGCCTCCCAATGCAGCGCCGGCGACCTCGCCCGGACTCGTCCCCTGCGGATAACGGCCGGCCGTCTGCGAGGCCCAGAGCACGCGATGCATCAGCGCATCCGGGCCATCCCAGCTCGCCGTGGTATCGGCCCAGCCGGCGGGCGAACCCGGCGTGTACTGCCGCTGACCCATCAGGTCAAAGGCGTGAATCACCTCTTGCGGTCCGCTCGGCGTCAGCTCGAGCGCGCGCAGCGTCGAAAATACGAAGTCCTCGGGCGTCTTGAATTTGCGCGGCTGCGGCTCCCAGGCTTCAGGTGATTCGATCAGCGCCGCGTACGCTTGCGGCAGATGACCGTCGGATTTTAGATACGCGCGCGCGACGCGCTCCACCGTCTGGGGTGGCGGATCGTCGGCGATGAAATGCCGGACCAGCTTGGTGGCCAGGAACCGGGCCGTCGACGGATGGCCGGCGAGATCCGCCAGCACCGCCTCGCCCTCGGCTTGACCCTGTTCCGCATAGCGCTTGCCGAGCAGCATTTTCGCACCGGGCTCGTGCAGCTCCACGCGAAAATGGAATTTCCCCGGATCGCCGCCCGCCAGCCGGCCACGGCCTCCCCCGATCGACCAGCCGGTGAGGATCTGCGCGAAGCTGGTCACGTCCTCCTGCCGGTATCCGCCGCCGACCCCGAGCGTGTGCAGCTCGAGGATTTCTCTCGCGAGATTTTCGTTGATCCCAAACCGGCGCGACGGCCGGCCGCTCAGCGGCGCGGGACGAACGGCGGCACGACGCGCCGCCGGGGAGTCCGCACCGACCGAGTATTGATTGTCGAGAAACGCGATCATGGCGGGGTGTTGCTCGACGGCGGTGAGCAGCTCGACGAATCGTCCGTTCACGTGCGGCCGAATCGCCTCGTTCTCGAGCGTGCCGGCGAGTCCATGGATCGCGCCCTTGTCAGCGGAGACCGCAAAATGATTCGCCCAGAAGTGCACCAGGCGCTCGCTGAAGGGCTGCGCCGTGACCGCGGCGCTTTGCGCGCGCGCCAGCACCTGCGCTCGATAGTGGGGCTGGTATGCCTCGCGCAGGATGGCTCCCGCAGCCTTGACTGCGTCCGGCGTGGCGGCTTCGAGGCGCTCTTCGCGGCGCTCCTCGCGCGCGGCCAGCACTGCCTCGAAAATTTCATTCGACGCAGCGAGCTCGGTCGTGCCGGCGCGCGCTGCGGGACCGCGCGTCTGCGCGCGCAACCAGGCGCGCGGATCGGATGCCGCCGCGGCGAGGTCTCCCGGCCGGGCGCCGAGGCCGAATCGCATCACGGCAATTTCCGGTTGCAGCGTCATGGAAGGGGACAACGACGGTCGAGCGGCGCGGTTGACCTGATCGATGCGCCCTGCCGGATTGAATGAATTTAATGGTAAACAGGTCGCAACTTCGGCAGTTAGGGGTAATCTTATCCAGCACGCGAATCACCCTATGAGCCGTCTTTGGGCGGGCAACATTATGGTAACTAGGCAACGGGCTGAGGCGAGCTCAATGGTCAGGAGCACGCCCACGATCGATTGGATAGACCGGCTCTCCGGTGTCGACCTCGACGGGGACGATGCGCCGGAACGTCCAAGCCGCTCCTCCGCCAAAGTGGAATTGGAGACGCTCAGGTCGATCAATGCCCGATTGCTGCGTGAAATCGACCTGCTCAAGGAGCGCGAGGCCCACGCGCTCAAGCTGGCCGACCGGGACGGTCTCACGGGTCTTTACAACCGCAGGCGCATGACCGAGCTGCTCGAGCAGACCATTCTCGAAGCGTCGGCGCAGCGCTACCGGTTCGCGGTCCTGTTCATTGACCTCGACGGTTTCAAGCGCATCAACGACCGCTTCGGGCATACCTTGGGCGATGAGCTGCTGATGACGGTTGCAGGCCGCATCGCGACCCGGGCGCGCACGGGCGACATCGTTTGCCGATACGGGGGCGATGAGTTCATCGTGATGCTGCCCCGCGTGCCGAGCCGGAGCGCGGCGGAGGACGTGGCCGCGGCGATCGGGTGCCTGGTTGCGCTGCCCTGCAAACTGTCCGGCGTCGAGCTTCGGGTGACCGCCGCGGTCGGCGCCTCGCTGTATCCCGACGATGGCCAGAGCGCAGCGGAGCTTTTGGGACGGGCGGATCGGCTGATGTATCGGGCGAAGTTCAGCGGCGCCGATGTCACGGATGCGGTCACGCTCACCGCGCTGCCCAACCGGCGCAGCGAAGATCGATTTTAACCGCGGGGATGATGCGAACGAGTTGGATGGCGTCATGAAGCGGCTCTTCGGGTCGGCAACGCTGGCTATGGTGCTGGGCGCATGGTCCTTGACCGGACTGTCATCCTGCGCCGTGGCGCCGGATCAGCGTCACTATGCGGACGGCCTGGTGCTGGTCGCTCCGCCCGCTCCCCAGGTCGAGGTCATCGGGACACCCCCGCAAGCGGGCTACCTCTGGGTGGGCGGCTACTGGAATTGGGTGGGCGGACGGCACCAGTGGGTGCCGGGGCATTGGGTGGCGCCGCGGCCCGGCTATCACTGGGTGGCATACGAATGGGTGCGGCAGGGCGATGGCTGGCGTCTGCGTCGCGGACACTGGCAACGAAGCTGATCAGGAGCGCTGCGCCGGCCACGGCGCGGGAGTCAACAACTCCTGGAGCGGCCGATCCGAGGCCGTGTCGAACCAATGCTCGATCAATCGAAACGAGATCGAGAGCGGTGGCGGCAGCTTCGGCATGCCGCTCTGGATGTCCGAGCGCGTAAACCAGCGCGCATCCTCCAGTTCCTCATCCTCGAGATGCACTTCATGGGTGGACGCCGCCGCCGTGAAACCCAGCATCAGCGAACTCGGAAATGGCCAGGGTTGCGAGGAGTGATACCGAACCTGTTCCACCCGTATCCCGGTCTCTTCGGCGACTTCGCGCACCACGGCATCCTCCAGTGACTCTCCCGGCTCAACGAAGCCCGCGATGGTCGAATAGCGGCCCGGCGGCCACGCCGCCTGCCGCCCGAGCAGGACGCGCGGACCGTCGCTGACCAGCACGATGATGGCCGGATCGATGCGCGGAAACTGTTCGTGGCGGCACGTGGGATTCGTGCACATGAGCACATGGCCGGCTCGTCCCGGGACGGTGTCCGCGCCGCACCGGCCGCAGTGCCGGTGCGTGCGCCGCCAGTGGATCATCGCCCGGGCATACCCGAGCAGGCCCGCCTGCTCCGCCGGCATCAGCGCGGCGACGGTGCGCAGATCCTCGAAGCGCGCGCCCTCCGGCACGGCGGCGGACTGCGCGCCCTCGATTTCGTACGCAAACATGGGGGCGCCGCCAAATCTCCCCAATAAGATGAGCCTCTCGCCGTTGCGGTGCTCCGCCGGGACCTCGGAGAGTTCCAGAAGCACGGCGGCGGGGCCGTCGCCGATGAGGCTGCGCGAGTCCCACATCGGCACGACACGGCTGCGTGCGTCCGACAGCGCATCGGCGAACCAAGCAGGGTCCGTGCGCAAATGCGAGACCCGCTCGAGATACGGTCCGGCAAACACGTTTCTCGTCTGCATGGATGGATTCTAGCAGGGCATGGTCTCGCCGGCCGCCGGCGCATGCGCAACGCGCGCAGAACTCGCGGCGTGGGTCGGGTCAAAATTGTGCGAAACCCGACGAGTCGCAGTTCCCCACGGTCTGGCGACGTTTCGACAGCAGATCGCGTAAGTGCAAGCCTCCGCAAATCTCGCAGCGCGCTATCCCGAGCTCATCGCGCCGGGCGAGCGCGAGCAGCAGAAACCATGCATGCTCGAACGAGACGATCGCCGGGACGTGAAGCTCCAGGTAAGCCTCGTAAGCACGGCACAACAGCGCGCCGCCGTCGAGCGATCCGACTCGATAGCTCCCTTGCAACCCGAGGCTGGTGCGGACGATCAGCCCGTACATGAGAAACAAGCTCGCGAGCTGCGCCGAGTGGAAGCTCAATTCGGGACTCTTGAAGAAGAACGCTGTCTGACGCGGTGATTTGCCGCGGTGCCGCAGAACCGTGCGGGCATCACCGCTCATCACGTAGCTCCGATATAACTTCCTGATACGGTCGTCGCTGAGCCCCGTCCATTGCCGGATCGTGAAAGTGCGGGCCTCGAGACGGATGAAGCGCAGCGCCAGATCCATACGCTCCCGATCGCGGGTGTAACGGTCGTCGGACACTCTCATGGCGGACTCCTTGCGGCATGCAATTCACGGTTTTTTGGGCACAAAAGAATTTGACTAAAATTAATCACAAAGTTAGCGTGACTGCCATTATTTTTTTGCCGCGATTGACGATGGATTCGGGGCGAAATTCACAAAGGCGGGGTTATGCAGGATGCATTCATCGGTGTTTGGTCGCGGCAGCCGAGCTTCTCGGTCGAGATGCTCGCCCCCTTGCATGGTTTGAATCTGCGATTTTTGGATCTGGTGGGGGCCCGCGCGGGCGGCTGGCGGACGTGCGGCGCGCTCGATCTGCCGGCCGGTGCGGCCGAGCGGTTGGCGCCCATGACCCCGCTGCAGAAAGCCGCCGCCGCGCATTGTCCCTACGCGCTCTTCGATCTGCGCTTCCATGACGAGGCGCATTGGAACGCCCGCCTGCAGGGCGTCGCGCAATGGCGGATCGAGGATGAGGGCGCGGGCGAGGACGTCGCGAATTTTGTGCGCCTCGCGCTCTTCTACGCGTGGCACGTCGCCAGCACCACGCGCCATGCCGCGCGGCTGCTTCTCGGCATGAGCGAGCGCACCGCCGGCGCCTTTCGCGCGACGACGCTCGAATGTCTTCCGGCACTGGTCGCGAGCGAAACTTCGAATCTGTCCGCGAGATTTTTGGAGAGCGGCGCTTACTGGAGCGCGCTGGTGAGTGCGGCGGTGTGCCGGGACGAGCACCACCTGCGCAAGATTCAACTTTTCGGACTGCAGCTGGCCGCCGCCGCCCAGATGCCGTGATGCGGACGCGGCAAACGCACCAGTCTGCAAGTTGCGGCACCCCGCCCCGGGGGTTTAGTCTACGCGGCTCCTATGAACGCCCTCGTGCTACGACAGCTCACCAAGGTCTACAAGAACGGCATTCAGGCGCTCAAGGGCATCGATCTTGACGTGGCGGAGGGGGATTTCTTCGCGCTCCTCGGCCCGAACGGCGCGGGCAAGACGACCGCGATCGGCATCATCACCTCGCTGGTGAACAAGACCTCGGGCACCGTCGAGGTGTTCGGCTACGATTTGGACCGCCAGCTCGAGATGGCGAAGTCCTGCATCGGCATCGTGCCGCAGGAAGTCAACTTCAACATGTTCGAGTCGGTGTTCACGATCGTCGTGAACCAGGCGGGCTTCTACGGCATCCCGAGACGGCTCGCCAAGGAGCGCGCGGAGAAATACTTGAAGCAGCTGCAGCTCTGGGAGCGCCGCAATTCCGTCGCGCGCGCACTGTCGGGCGGCATGAAGCGGCGCCTGATGATCGCACGCGCGCTGATGCACGAACCGAAGCTCCTCATCCTGGACGAGCCGACCGCCGGCGTGGACATCGAGATCCGCAGATCGATGTGGGAGTTTCTGCGCAAGATCAATGACGAGGGGACGACCATCATCCTGACCACGCACTACCTGGAAGAGGCGGAGAATCTGTGCCGCAACGTCGCCATCATCGAAGGCGGCCGCATCATCGAGCGCGACACCATGGCGAACGTGCTGCGCAAGCTCCAGACGGAAACTTTCGTGTTCAACCTGAGCGATCCCCTGACCACGCCGCCGGAGCTCCCGGCCTACAAGACGCTGCTCACGGACGATCACACGCTGGAGGTCGAGGTCTCGAAGGGACAGAACTTGAACGACATCTTTGCGCAGCTCTCCGCGCAGGGCGTGCGCGTGACCAGCATGCGCAACAAGGTCAACCGTCTGGAGGAGCTGTTCATGCGCCTGATCGACGACAGTGTCCGAGCGTCGGTCAAAGGCCCCTAGGGTCTCCTCATGGGCAATTCACTCGCACGCATCCAGTGGATCGGATTCTCGACCATCGTCATCCGCGAATTCCATCGCATCGTGCGCATCTGGGGCCAGACCATCGTGCCGCCGACGGTCACCGCGACCCTGTACTTCGTGATCTTCGGCAGTCTCATCGGCAAGCGGGTGGGCTTGGTCGGGGGCTACGGCTACATGCAGTTCATCGCACCGGGCCTGATCATGATGACGGTCATCACCAACTCCTACGGCAACGTGGTCTCCTCGTTCTTCGGCGCCAAATTCGGCAAACATCTCGAGGAGCTGCTCGTCTCACCGCTTCCCAACTGGCTGATCCTGCTCGGTTACGTCGCCGGCGGGATGCTGCGCGGACTTCTCGTGGGCGGCGTGGTGACCGTGGTCGCGCTGTTCTTCACCCGGCTGGCCGTGCAGCACGCCATGGCGGTGGTCTCCGCGGTGCTGCTCACCAGCCTGGTATTCTCGATCGGCGGTTTCTTGAACGCGTTGTTCGCCAAGAACTTCGACCAGATATCCTGGTTCCCGACCTTCGTGCTCCAGCCGCTCACCTACCTGGGCGGCGTGTTCTACTCGATCACCATGCTCCCGTCCTGGGCGCAAGTCGTCTCTCACGTCAATCCGATTCTTTACATGGTGAGCGCATTCCGTTACGGATTTCTGGGTTCGACCGATGTCGATCTGAGGCTCGCCTACGGCATCATGATCGGATCGGCGGGGTGCATGTTCGCGCTCGCCGTCGTGCTGTTGAACAAGGGTGCGGGCATTCGGGAATGATGCACGCCGGTGGGGGTGGTGGCCCGGGCATCGAACGCTTACAGTGCGCTAAGGGCCCGATGTCGTGTATCGTGGGTGAGGGCTGTCGAGAATATTCTTTAAGGAGTCGAGTGATGAACGAAGAAAAGCAGCAGAAGTTCACTGCCAAGGTTCGCCGCGGGCTGGTATGGATTCACTCCGTCGCGGGCGCGGAGCTCGCGAAGAAGAAAGCCGAAGCCACCGGCGTGCGGATCGAGGGCTTCACGGCCGCCGAACTCGCGGATGTGGAGTCCGCGTTGACCTGGATCAGCCAGAACAAAGAATCGAGCAGTTCGACTCCCGCCTGATATCGGCGCCGCATCATTCGATGTTCCCATTTCGCGACAGGCGCCGCCGGCTGCCGCGTGCACGCGGCGCGATGCGCGCGGCTGCTTGACGGCTGCGCGGGCTCGGACACGGAGTGGGTTACACTAGTGCCATGGGTCAGAAGCGTGCGTTAGTCGTCGACGACTCGAAGTCGGCTCGCGTGATCTTGAGCCGGATGCTCGAGAAGTACGACATCGAAGTCGACATGGCCGAGTCGGCCGAACAAGCCATCGAATACTTGCGGCACGGTCGCCCCGACGCCATCTTCATGGACCACCTCATGCCGGGCATGGATGGTCTGCAGGCCGTGCAGGCGATCAAGAGCAACCCCCAGACCGCCATGATTCCGATCATGATGTACACCTCCCAGGAGGGAGAGCTGTATGTCGGACAGGCGCGGGCGTTGGGCGCGATGGGAGTGCTGCCCAAACAGGTGCGGCCCGTCGATGTCTCGAAGGTGTTGTACGAGCTTCATCTGCTGCCCGACCGCCGCGATCTGACCGAGCCCGCGCTCGTGCCGGTCGAAATCGGCACCGAGCCCGGCGGCGATAGAACCTCGTTGACGGCTGCGGGGACCATGCCGGCGCTCACGCCGCAGGATTGGGGCCGGCGCATCGAGGCCGCGGTCAAGCAGCAGTCGGTCGATCTGAGGCGCTTCGTGGTGGCGAGCCTCGACAGTCTTGCGGCTCGTCTCGAGTCCGACTGGCGTAATGCCGTTCCTGCACCGATGGCCGTGCCCGCGCCCATCTCCGAGCCGGCTGCAGCGCCCCGCCGCTCGGCGTGGCCATGGATTGGGGCGGCGGCGGCTGCCTGCCTGTTGGCCGGGCTCTCGACTTTCCTGTGGATGTCGACGCGCGACGACCTTGCCAAGGCGCATGCGGAACTCGCCGAATTGAAGGCGGCCGATGCGGAGCTCAAACAGGCGAGCGATCACCTCGCGGATTCTCTCAAAGATCTCACGGCGGCGGTGGCCGCCTCGGCCGCGGGCGCTCCGGGCTCGGTCCAGGGCTCGAGCGCGCCGGGTTCCGGAGCCGGCTTGCCGCGCGCGGAACAAGTGCCCTACGGCGAACTGCCGTTTGACCGCAGCCGCTTGGAAGTGCTGCGCGACGTGATTACCAAACTGCAAGCGCAGAATTTCCGCGGCGTGCTCAAGGTCGTCAGCGTGCCCGGCATGTTCTGTCTGGCCGGCAACGCCTCGGATGGGTTTGCGCCCGCGCCCGCCTCGTTGCCCGTGAGCAAATGCGACCTGGTCGGGAATCCCTTCGAGGAATCTCTCTCAGGTCAGCAGCGTCAGTCGATCGCGTTCGCCAATCTGGTGGCCGGCGTCAGGCAGCGAACCGCCGGTGCGATCACCGTTGCGGTCGAGAATGCCTCATCGCCCCGGGCGGTGACACCGTATCCGGCACGCACCGATTCGCTCACCGCCGGCGAATGGAACCGGGCGGCGGCGGCCAACAATCGCGTGGAGTATGCCGCCGAGTCCGCGCCCTGAAGCGCGGCTCGTTTAGAAAGCGACTCTGACGAAGAACTCCGGCCCTTTGGTGTTGAAGTCGAACAAGCCCGAGTTGTCGGTTTTGACCGATGCCAGGTGCGCCTTGACTTCCGTGTAGCCCACGCCAAAGGACACATTGGCGCGGAACCGATAGAGCGCATCGAGTTCCGCCATCCCGAGAGAACCGTCGAGAGACTTGACATGCAGACTGAGGTACTGCACCCGGCCGTCGAAATAGAACCGCCTGCTCACCGCCCACGTGGCCGCAATACCGGGAGTCGCAAACGGGCCGGCCTCATCCTCGGTTTGATCGAGATGCACGGCGTCGCTCGTCACCTTGGCGGTTGCCTGGATCTGCACCGCGGAGATGCCGAGCGTGGCCGCGAGCTCGAGCTTCTCGCTGTGCCAGAAGGAATAGCCGTAGGTCAGCGTGAGCAGACGCAGATCGAGCTCCGATTGCAGCGGATCGCCGGTCTGGATCACCACGTCGCGAAACACGATGGGTTGCGCAATGAGCGCGCTGCCCGTGCGGTCCAGCGTGAAGTAGTCGAGCCAGAGGCGGTTGCGCTCACCCTCGCGCACCATGACCTGGAACTTGGGCTCGAAGTCCGACGGATCCAGGCCGAACTCCTTTTCGCCCGCGATCGTCGTGCCCGGCACGCCGGTGCTCGAGTCGACTCGCAGCGTGGTCGACGTCGACACGTGGACTGCGCCCAGCGTCACGCGCACCCGATCGTCGGTCGGACTCGCATAATCCCCGTCGGCGTGCGCGATACTCGCAAGCAGCGCGAGTCCCAGCGCGGGCATGACGGACTTGATCATGTGGCTCTCCTCAATACCAGCTCATCGGTGGCGGCACGCCGGGGTTTCGCGGCCAGCGAAGGCCCGATCAGTCTCAAAACCTCCGCCGCAGCGGCGCGCCAACCCGTGAGTTTGCCGCCGTAGATGCCGAGAACGCGCGGATGCGGGTCACGGTCGGCGGTAAAAATGGTCTCCCGCGACCGGTCGAAGGCCTTTTCGGAGGCCGCAGGCAGCACCCGAAGGCCCGCGAAGCGCTCGCGGATGTCGGTCCGGGTCATGCCGGCCACCGCAGGAAAGTAGTGCCGCGCGACGTTCAGCAAGTACTCTTCCTCCTCGGGCAGCGGGCGCACCTGGTCGG
>Ga0182030_10012566_pt1 | contig 16940 bp, 14 predicted proteins | sample 812S3MmetaG_FD_121299 | JGI IMG/M metagenome (GOLD analysis project Ga0182030, IMG submission 121299) | Permafrost microbial communities from Stordalen Mire, Sweden - 812S3M metaG (Illumina Assembly) | ecosystem: Environmental > Terrestrial > Soil > Wetlands > Permafrost | place: Sweden...
ACGTGCTCGCCAACCTGCTCGTCGCCCAGGCCGCGAGCGTGCTCGGCGGGGAGGACGATCAGCGCCTGCCGGCGGTCGGCCCGAGCTTCCGCGACGCCACCCGCGTTGCCGGCGCGAACACCTCGATCTGGACCGACATCTACCTGTCGAACAGGGATGCTCTGATCGCCGGGATCGACGGGCTGACAGAGCGGTTGGGCGATGTGCGCAAGGCGCTGGAGAATGGCGACGCGGAGGCCGTGTCGGCTTGGAACGAGCGCGCGCGCGCGGACCGCGACGCGCTGCTCGGTGCAGGGCTCGTGGGCGGGGCCGGCGGCGATGAGGTCGTCGAGCTGCGCGCCTCCGTCCCCAACCGCCCGGGCGTGATCGCCGAGCTGGCGCTGGCGCTCGGCGACGCCGGCGTGAACATCCTCGACATGGCGCTCTCGCCCTCGGAGGACAATCGCCAGGGCGTGGTCGCGCTGTGGGTGGCCGGCGGACCCCCCGCCGGGCGCGCGCAGGAGCTGGTCGCGGGCCTCGGCTTCCCGGTCGCGCGGGCCTGACGCCCACGCGGCCGCGGTCATACTGTCGCCCATGAACCTGCGCTTCGAGCCATCGGGCGGTCTGCAGGGCAAGCTGACCGCCCCCGCGGACAAGTCGCTGTCCCATCGCGCCGCCCTGCTCGGGGCGATGTCCTGCGAGCCGGTCCGGATCGAGAACTACCTGCACGCCGCCGACACCGACTCGACGCTCGAGGCGGTGCGTGCGCTCGGCGCGCTCGTGGAGGTGCGCGAGGGCGAAGTCGTGATCCGCGGGACGGGCCTGCGCGAGGCGCGTGAACCCGACGGCCCGATCGACGTCGGCAACGCGGGCACGCTGCTGCGCCTGTTGCCGGGCTGGCTGGCCGCGCAGGAGGGACGCGCGTTCACGCTCGACGGCGACGAGTCGATCCGCCGCCGCCCCGTCGACCGCGTGGCCGAGCCGCTGCGGCTGATGGGCGCGCGGCTGAAAGCCTCCAGCGGGCGCTTTCCACCGCTGGAAGTACGCGGGGCCCGGTTGCGCTGCATCTCGCACGAGCTGCCGGTCGCGAGCGCCCAGGTCAAGTCGTGCGTGCTGCTGGCGGCGCTCGCCGCGGACGGCGCAACGACGATCGGCGAGCCGGCGCGCAGCCGCGACCACACCGAGCGGATGTTGCTGCGCGCGGGGGTCAACATCCACCGCAACGGTCGCCACGTGACCGTCGTCAACGCCGACGAGCTGGTGCTCGAGCGCGTGCGGGTGCCGGGCGATCTGAGCTCGGCCGCGTTCATGGTCGCCGCGGGGGTGCTCGTCCCCGGCTCGCGCCTGTTGATCGGGGACGTCGGCGTCAACTGGACACGCACCGGCTTCCTGCGGATCCTGCGGCGGATGCAGGGGATCGTGCTCGGCGATCTCGAGGACGAGTCGGGCGAGCTCTCCCCCGAGGAGCCGGTCAGCGACCTCGACGTCGCGCACGGCGCGCTGGAGGGGACGGTCGTCGAGGCCGAGGAGGTGCCGCTGGCGATCGACGAGCTGCCACTGGTCGCGCTGCTCGGCTGCTTCGCCGAGGGTGAGACGGTCGTGCGCGGCGCCGCGGAGCTGCGCGTGAAGGAGTCCGACCGGATCGCCGGCGTGGTCGAGGGCCTGCGCGGGCTCGGCGCCGAGATCGAGGCGACCGACGACGGCTTCGTGGTGCAGGGCGGTGGCGCGAGCGGCCTGCGCGGTGGCGTGATCGAGGCCCGCGGCGACCACCGTCTGGCGATGCTCGGCGCCGTTGCCGGTCTCGCCTCGCGCGAGGGCGTCGAGGTGATCGGGATGGAGGCGGCCGCCGTCTCCTACCCAGGGTTTGTCGAGGATCTGGCGGCGCTGTCCTCGTGATGCCGTCTGCGTCCTGAGATCTGATGTCCCAACCGACACCATGCTCGTAGCGATCGACGGTCCCGCCGGCGCCGGTAAGTCGACGGTCGCCCGAGCGCTCGCGGAGCGGCTCGGATACACCTACCTGGACAGCGGCGCGATGTATCGCTGCGTGGCGCTGCTGTCGCTCGACGCACCCAACGATCGACCGGCGGCGCTGGCCCGGGGAGCGCAGATCGAGCTGGGTGAGCGCATCCTGCTCGACGGGCGCGACGTGAGCGAGGCGATCCGCGCGCCCGAGGTATCCGAGGCCGCCTCGCGCGTGGCCGCCGACGCGGGCGTGCGCACGGCGCTCGTGACATCTCAGCGCGCGCTGATCGCCGACGGCGACTGGGTCGCCGAGGGGCGCGACATCGGCACGGTCGTCGCGCCCGAGGCCGAGCTGAAGGTATTTCTCACGGCCTCCCCCGAGGAGCGCGCACACCGTCGCGCCGCCGAGCTCGGCGCGGATCCTCAGACGGTGCTCGCCGAGCAGGCGCTGCGCGACGAGCGCGACACCACGCGCGAGCACAGCCCGCTCGCGGCCGCCCCGGGAGCGGTCCTGCTCGACACGAGTGGGCTGACGGTCGCGGAGGTGGTCGAGCGGATCGCGGCGCTCGCCCGCGCGGCCTCATCCGCGGTCTGAGCGGCGCTTGCCACCGGCCTCGCCGGGGCATCGCTCTGCCCCGGTCATACTGAGCGAATGCTGAAGGTCGCCGTCGTCGGCTATCCGAACGTGGGGAAGTCCTCGCTGATCAACCGCCTGACGGGCACGCGCGAGGCGGTCGTGCACGAGCGTCCGGGGATCACGCGCGATCGCAAGGAGCTCGAGTGCGAGTGGAATGGGCGGCGTTTCATGCTGATCGATACGGGCGGAGTCGACTTTCGCGACGTTGATCCGCTCGCCGGCTCGATCCGCGATCAGGCACGCGCGGGACTGGCCGACGCACAGGTGGCGGTGCTCGTGGTCGATTCCCGCGCTGGGGTCAGGCCAGGCGATGAGGAGATGGCAGACCTGCTGCGCCGCTCGGAACTGCCATTGATCGTGGCGGCGAACAAGTGCGATGGCGTCGCCGATATGCCGCTGGCCTCGGAGTTCCACCGCCTCGGCCTCGGCGCTCCGATCCCCGTCTCGGCCGCCCAGGGTCTCGGCACGGGCGATCTGCTCGACCGGATCGTCGAGCTGTTGCCCGAAGGCGAGGAGGAGCCTGACCCCGACACGGTGCGCCTGGCGATCATCGGCCGTCCGAACGTGGGCAAGTCCTCGCTGGTCAACCGTTTCCTCGGTGAGGAGCGGGTGATCGTCTCCGACGTCGCCGGTACCACGCGCGATGCGATCGACATGCCGCTGATCGTGGGCGAGCGCAAGCTGATCCTCGTCGACACCGCCGGGATGCGCCGCCAGTCGAAGGTCGAGGACTCGGTCGAGTACTACACGGCGCTGCGCTCTAAAGCGGCGGCCGAGCGCGCCGATGTGGCCCTGGTCGTATGCGACGCGCGCGAAGGCGTCACCGCCCAGGACCTGCGGATCGCGGAGCTCGCGATGAAGGCCGGCTGCGCGACGGCGATCGTGCTGAACAAGTGGGACGTTCGCGAAGGCTCCGAGGACGATCTCGACCACGAGCGCGGGCGCGTGGCCGACAAGTTGCGCCTGCGCCCGCGCGTGCTGACCGCGAGCGCGCTCACCGGCCGTCACGTGGCGCGCCTGCTGACCGAGGCGCTCGTGCTCGGCGATCGCATGTCCAGTCGGATCCCCACCGCCGAGCTCAACCGCTTCCTCGCCGAGACCGTCCAGGCGCGTCAGCCCCCCGTGGGGACCCGCCGCGGCTCCAGCCAGCACCGGCTGAAGCTGATCTACATGGCCCAGATCGGCGAGCGCCCGCCGCGCTTTGCGATCCAGATCAACTCGCGCGCGCGGGTCACGCGCGACTACGCGTACTTTGTCGAGAACCGCCTGCGCGCCCGCTACGGGATGGACGGGGTGCCGCTCGTGATCGACTTCGTCGAGCGCGGCCAGCGTGGCCGCGAGCTGCCGAGCAGCCCATCTCGCGACGACGCGGTCAAGCGCACACGCGTCGGAAACTCCTCGGTCTCCTAACTCCCCTATTCTCTATCGACTTTTCGCCTGCGACCCCTGGAGCGATTCCCGAACCCATGACCCAGCTTCCTGACAACGAGTACCTGTTCACCTCCGAGTCGGTCACGGAGGGCCACCCGGACAAGATCGCCGACCAGATCTCCGACGGCGTGCTCGACGCCGTGCTCAGAGATGACCCATATGGCCGCGTCGCCTGCGAGACGCTCGTCAACACCGGCCTGATCGTGGTCTCGGGCGAGATCTCGACCGACACCTACGTCGACATCCAGGAGATCGCGCGCGAGACGGTCCGCAAGATCGGCTACACCGACGCCGACCTCGGCTTCTCGGCGGACTCCTGCGCGGTGCTCAACGCGATCGACAAGCAGTCGCCCGATATCGCCCAGGGTGTCGATACTGCGCTCGAGAAGCGCACGGACGCGGATGACGACGACGAGCTCGACGTCGCCGGCGCGGGCGACCAGGGGATGATGTTCGGCTACGCGTCGAACGAGACCGAGGCGCTGATGCCACTGCCGATCTCGCTCGCGCACCGGCTCGCCGAAAGGCTCTCGGCGGTGCGCAAGGACGGCACGCTCGACTACCTGCGCCCGGACGGTAAGACACAGGTGAGCGTCCGCTACGTCGACGGCAAACCGGTCGAGATCGAAAAGCTCCTGATCTCGACGCAGCACGCCGAAGGCGTCGAATCGCAGATCGCCGACGATCTCTGGCAGCATGTCGTCGAGCCGATCCTGCCGAGCGAGCTCTACGACGCGGCCAAGCTGCGCAAGAACTTCCTCGTCAACCCGACCGGTCGCTTCGTGATCGGCGGCCCGGTCGGCGACGCTGGTCTGACGGGACGCAAGATCATCGTCGACACCTACGGCGGCATGGCGCGCCACGGCGGTGGGGCGTTCTCTGGCAAGGATCCTTCGAAGGTCGATCGCTCCGCTGCCTACGCCGCGCGCTGGGTCGCCAAGAACATCGTCGCCGCCGGTCTCGCAGAGCGCGCGGAAGTGCAGGTCGCCTACGCGATCGGCGTCGCGCACCCCGTGTCGGTGATGGTCGAGACGTTTGGCACCGAGCTCGAGGGCTGCACGCGCGGACAGATCGCAAAGGCCGTCGATCAGGTCTTCGACCTGCGCCCGGGGTCGTTCCGGGAGGAGCTCAAACTGCATCGCCCGATCTACCAGAAGACCGCCGCCTACGGGCATTTCGGCCGTGACGACGCCGACTTCACGTGGGAGCGCACCGACAAGGCCGCGGCGCTACGCTCGGCCGCCGGACTTTAGCGGGAGGGGGTGGGCCCCCCTCCCGACCACCCCCCTGGGGTAGACAGGGGTCAGGCCGGCAAAGCCGGCCCTTGTGGCACGTTCTGATGTATCGCGGGGCACGCTTGGTAGTGGCCACGGCTAAAAGACAGTCACAACCACAGTCGTGTCTCTGTGGACCGAGCCTCAGGCTGCCGACGGTCTCTGACCGGGAGCGGGTCTAGTCTCCCGGCGTGTCCGCCATCGCCGAGGTCGAGAATCAAACAGCTGAGGCCGAGGCGACATCGATCATCGCGCAGGTCGAGCCGATGACAACGGCCCGCGCTCTGCGCGGGCCGTTCGACTACCGGCTGCCGGAGTCGCTCAGAGCGGGCGTGGAGATCGGGTCGATGCTCGTCGTGCCGTTCGGGCGCCGGCAGGTGCTGGGCGTGGTCGTCGGCCTGGCCGACAGCAGCGAGATCGCCGAGCAGAAGCTGCTCGCGCCCCTGCGCGCGCTCGATCTCGGCGTCCCCAGCGACCTCGTGGCGCTGGCCGAGTGGATCGCCGCGGAGTACTGCTCGACGATCTCACGCGCGCTCTCGCTCGTGCTGCCGCCCGGCGCCGCGCGCCGCCTGAGCGGACGCAAGCGCCGTGCGGTCACTCGCCGCGTGCACCTGCCCGTCGGCGCGCGCAGCCCCGAGCCGCCGAGGTTGACCGCCGAGCAGTCCGAGGTGCTAGAGGCGTTGGCCGGCGCGCTCGCCGCGCGCGAGGAGGGGTCCGCGGGCCGGCTGGCCTTCTCGCGCCACTTGCTACACGGCGTCACCGGCTCCGGCAAGACCGAGATCTACCTGCGCGCCGCTGCGGTCGCGCTGGAGCAGGGACGCGGTGCGATCGTGCTGGTCCCGGAGATCGCGCTCACGCCCCAAATCGTCGGGCGCTTCGTCGAACGCTTCGGCGACACCGTCGCGGTACTCCACTCGCAGCTGCGCCCGGCCGAGCGCTACGAGGAGTGGCGGCGCCTGCGCTCGGGGGAGGCGCGAGTCTGCGTCGGTCCCCGCTCCGCCGTGTTCGCGCCGATCGAGGATCTCGGCCTGATCGTCGTCGACGAGGAGCACGACGCCTCCTACAAGCACGAGGGCGACCCCCGCTACGACGCTCGCGACGTCGCCGCCGAGCGCGCCAAGCGCTGCGGGGCGCTGCTGTTGCTGGGCAGCGCGACGCCACGGCCGGAGAGCGCTCTGGCGGCGCCCCGGCCGCTGCGCCTGCCGGGCCGCGTCGACGGCCGGCCGCTGCCGCAGGTTGAGATCCTCGACATGCGCGGCGAGGGCCAGGGGCTGCATCCGCTCACCGCCCTGGCGCTTGCCGAGGTGCGCAGCGCGCGGGGCAAGGCGATGGTGCTGCTCAACCGCCGCGGCTGGTCGAACTTCCTCTCCTGCCGCTCCTGCGGGCGGGTGTGGAGTTGCCCGGACTGCGATGTGGCGCTCGTTTTGCACCGTGCCGAGGGCCACTTGGCCTGTCATCACTGCGGCCACCGCGAGCCCGCCCCGGCGCGCTGTGGCGACTGCGGCTCGACCGCCGTGGCGCGCCACCGCGCGGGCACCGAGCGCGTGCAGCACGAGCTCGCGGCTACGCTCGACGACGGCAGCTTCCCGATCTTCCGCCTCGATGCCGACATCGCCGGCGCCGGGGGAGAGCAGGACCGGGTGGGGGAGGTGCTGCGCAGCTTCGAGGCATCTTCCTCAGGGGTGCTGATCGGCACCCAGATGGTCGCCAAGGGCCACGACTTCCGCGACGTGACGCTCGGGGTGGTGCTCGATGCCGACGCGACCTTGCGCTTCCCCGACTTCCGCGCGGAGGAGCGCACGTTCGCGCTGATCGCGCAGCTCGCCGGCCGCGTCGGGCGCGGCGGCGAGGGACGCGTGCTGGTGCAGAGCATCGCCCCCGAAGCCCGCGCGATCGAGTACGCCGCGCGCCACGACTCGGACGGCTTCCTGGCGGGCGAGCTACAGCGCCGCGAGGCGCTCCGCTACCCGCCCTTCTCCGATCTGATCAGAATCGTCTGTTCCTCCGTCGATCCGGCCCCGGCGCGCGCGGCGGCGAACGCGCTGCGCGAGCGCCTGCGAATCGTGCCCCCCGGTCCCGATGCGAGCGTGCTCGGTCCCGCCGATCTGTTTCGCCTGCGCGGACGCGAGCGCCAGGTCCTCGTCGTGAAGGCCGCCGAGCGCCGTCCCGCCGTGCACGCGGTCGGCGAGGCGGTACGGAGAGTCGCGGCCGCGCGTGAGCACGTCGGCGTGAGCTTCAGCGTCGACGTCAACCCGCAATAAACTCAAAGGCGCGATGGCCGAGACAGACGAGCTGATTAAGAAACTGTCCGAAAACTCGCCGGCGGCGCCTCAGGGGCCCGGTGCGGATGATCTGGCGAGTTTTCGGACAGTGTCTAAGCCGGGGGAGCTGGGAGCGGAGCTCGAGCAGGAGCTCGAGGAGCGACCGAAGGAGCTCGATCCGGAGACGCGCGCGCGCCGCGACGCGGCGCTGCGCCACGTGCGCAAGCTTGGCGATCCGGTGCTGCGCGCGAGCGCGCTTTCGGTCGATCACTTCGATCAGGCGCTGCGCGACGAGATCGAGCGCATGGGCGAGCTGATGGGGGAGGCGCTAGGAATCGGTCTGGCCGCCACCCAGATCGGCGTGCTGCACCGCGTGCTCGTCTACCGCGCCGACCCCGAGGATCCGCTGACCGTGCTCGTCAACCCTGTCCTCGAATGGTCGAGCGAGGAGACGGAGACCGCGAGCGAGGGGTGCCTGAGCATCCCCTTCGTCCACGTCGACGTCGAGCGTCCCGCCGAAGTGCGTGTACGCGCGCGTGACGGGTACGGCACCGAGCTGGAGGTGCAGGGCAGCGGGCTGACCGCGCGGGTGATCCAGCACGAGATGGATCATCTCGACGGCATCCTCATGATCGACCGGATCTCGAGAGAGGAGCGCAAGGAGGCGATGCGCGCGATGCGCGAGGCGCAGCGGGAGGCGAGCGAGCCCGGCGGCGGCGCCCGCGCTGCCGGAGAGGCCGGGCCGGCCGAGGAGCACGGCGAGGCCGTCCCGGACGCTCGCGACAGCGACGAGGGACATCCCGGCGCCGGCGAGGCCGTCCCGGACGCGAGCCCCGCCTAGCGGCGGCTCGCGGCGGGGTCTCGATCTTGCGCACCGTCTTCCTCGGCACGTCCGAGTTCGCCGCCGCCGTGCTCGAGCGGCTGGCCGCGAGCGATCACCGTCCCGCGCTGGTGCTCAGCCGCCCCGACCGGCCCCGCGGGCGCGGTCGCCAGCTGGCCGCGCCCCCGGTCGCCGAGCGGGCCAGCGCGCTGGGGATCGCGCTCGGGCAGCCCGAGCGCGTGAACGAGCCGCACGTCGTCGAGCAGATCGCGCAGACGCGGCCGGACGTGGTCGTCGTATGCGCCTTCGGGGCGCTGATCAAGGAGCCGCTGCTGTCCTCGCACGAACTGTTGAACGTGCACCCCTCGCTGCTGCCCCGCTGGCGGGGGGCCGCGCCGATCGAGCGCGCGATCATCGCCGGCGACGAGCGCACCGGCGTGTCGATCATGCGCCTCACCGCCGGGCTCGACAGCGGGCCGGTATGCCTGAGGACCGCCGAGCCGATCGCTTCCGAGGACACCTACGGCTCGCTAGCAGTTCGCCTGCAGGAGGCCGGTGGCGAGCTGCTCGTGCGCGTGCTCGATCTGATCGCGTCGGGCGCGCCGCCCGCGTTTATCGAGCAGAACGAAGTGGGCGTGACCTACGCCGAGAAGATCCTCCCCGAGGATCGCCTGCTCGACCCGGCCCGGACGGCGGCGGAGCTGGAGCGCGTGGTGCGCGCGCTGTATCCGCACATCGGCGCGCGGGTCGAGCTCGCGGACGGGAAGCTCCTGGGGGTGCGCCGCGCGCGCGTGGCGGTGGCGGAGATACCCGGAGAAGCGCCGGAGACCTCGCCCGGAGCGCTGGCGGCCGTTGGCAGCCCACCCACCCGGCTGCTGTATGGCGCGAGCGATCACGCGCTGGAGCTACTCGAGGTGCAGCCGCCCGGCGCTCGCGCGATGGACGCGGAGGCCTATCTGCGGGGCCACGGCCAGAAGCTCTCGCAGGGATGAGCGTTCCCGCGCCGAGCGCGCGCGTCGCCCCCGCGCGCCGCTGCGCCTACTTGGTGCTACGGCGCGTGTTCGAGGACGGCGCCTATGCCGACCGCGCGCTGCGTGGGGAGGCGAAGGATCTCGACGCGCGCGACCGCGCGCTCGCGATGCGCCTTGCCTACGGGGCGGTGCAGCGCAAGGGGACGCTCGACTTCCTGATCGAGCGTCTCGCCGAGCGCCCGGTGGTGCGGCTGGACGCAAGGCTGCTGGCGGCGCTGCGCCTGGGGCTGTATGAGCTCCTCTACCTTGGCGGCGCCCCCGATCATGCGGTCGTGGCGGACGGGGTGGAGCTCGCGAAGGGCGGCGCGCGCGGCGGTCACGGACTGGTCAACGCGGTGCTGCGACGCGGCGCGCGCGAGGGCGCCGAGTTGCTGGCGGAGCTCGGCGATCAGACGCCGGCGCAGGCCGCGATCAAGCACTCCCACCCCGAGTGGATCGCGCGCCTGTGGTGGGATCAGCTGGGGGCGAGCGACGCCCGCGCGCTGATGGCCTACGACAACGAGCCGGGCGAGCTGGCACTGCGCGCGAACACGCTCCTCACCGACGCCGCGACGCTGGCAGGCGAGCTGCCGGTGGCGACTCACACCGACCCCGACCTGCCAGAGGCGCTCGTGCTGGAGGGCCCGTTCGACGCGCACGATTCGCCCGCGTGGGGTGCGGGGGCGTTCCTGGCGCAGTCACGCGCGGCGATGCGAGTGGCGCGGATGCTCGATCCGCGCCCGGGCGAGCGCGTGCTCGACCTGTGCGCCGCGCCCGGCGGCAAGAGCACGCACCTGGCGGCGCTGATGGGCGGCGAGGGCGAGGTCGTGGCGGTCGAGCGCAACGCGCGCCGCGCCGGCATGCTCGCGCGCACCGCGCAGCGGCTGCACGCCGCGAACGTCCGCGTCGAGGTCGCCGACGCCGCCATCGAGCGTCCGGAGGGAGCGGCATTCGACCGCGTGCTCGTCGATCCGCCGTGCTCCGGGCTGGGGACGCTGCAAGCGCGTGCCGACCTGCGCTGGCGGGTAGAACCCGAGCACGTGCGCGAGATGACCCATACCCAGGCCGCGATCCTTGCGGCCGGCGCGGCGGCTGTCCGTCCGGGCGGCGTGCTGGTCTACTCTACGTGCACGATCTCCGCGACCGAGAACGAGAGTCAAATCGCCGCGTTCCTGGACGCCCACCGCGACTTCTCGAGCGTTGAGGACATGACCACGCTGCCGCACCGCGATCACACCGCCGGCTTCTTCATCGCCCGACTGCGTCGGAGCTAGCTGGTGAGGTGATGGCGGGCGAGCCTCCTCAGAGCAACGCGCCGGTCGATCTCGGGCCGCAGTGCCCCAACTGCGGCGAGCCGTGGCTGCGACCCACGAACATGCCGGGGCGCTACCGCTGCGTGTACTGCCTGCATCGCTTCGAGCTCACCTCCGTGTGCCCGAACTGCGGCGAGCATTCGACGATCGTGCGGATGGCCGACACGGCGCTCGTGAAATGCAACAACTGCGGCGACAGCATGTTGCAGCCGATATGAGTCTTGAGTTGCTGAACAGTGTGCGCGTGGCGCCGTCGATCCTCTCCGCCGACTTCGCGCGGCTGCGCGAGCAGGTCGGGGAGGTGCTCGACGCCGGGGCGCGGGTGATCCACGTCGACGTGATGGACGGGCACTTCGTGCCGCCGATTACCGTCGGTCCGCTCGTCGTCGCGGCGCTGCGCGAGCAGTGCGGGCAGGCCGGCGCGATGCTCGACGTGCACCTGATGATCGAGCGTCCCGAGCGGCACGTCGCCGATTTCGTGCAGGCGGGCGCGGACTCGATCACGTTTCACGCCGAGGCCACCCCACACGTTGCTTACACCGCGGAGGAGATCCGCAAGGGCGGCGCCGGCGTCGGTCTGGCAATCAACCCGGCGACGCCCGTCGGCGCGCTAGCCGAGGTCGTCGCGCTGCTGGACATGGCGCTCTGCATGACGGTCAATCCCGGGTGGGGCGGGCAGCCGTTCATCGCGCACTCGCCCGCGAAGATCGAGCGGGTTCGCGCGATCGTCGGCGCGGAGGTGGCCGTCGAGGTCGACGGGGGCATCGATCCCGAGACCGCACCCCGCTGCCGCGAGGCGGGCGCGAGCGTGTTCGTGGCTGGCTCGGCGATCTTCGGCACGTCGAACCCCGGGGACGCCTACTTGGCGATCGCGCGCTCCGTCGAAGCCGGCTGAGCGTCTCCTCGCTCGGCAGCCGATCCTCCTTGCGCGTCCCCGCGCCAGTACAGCATCGCCAGCGTGGTGGCCAACAGTGCGGTCGCGCCCGCGTAGCCAATCTCGGTACGCAACAACTGTTCGCTCACGGCCGCAGTCAACATCCACACGAGGAACAACGCCGCCGCCAGTCCCCAACAGCAGGCGGCGGCGCGCGCTCGGTCGCGCGCCAGGGCAGCCTGGTTCAGCGCCCCCGAGGTCAGATGCAGGCCCATACCCAGACCGATCAACGCGAGCCCGAAGCGGCCGTAGGTGAAGTGTTGCCCGAACAGGTGACTCATCACGAACGGGCCGATCGCCAACAGCCCGAGTGCCACCGCCGCGGCAAACGCGGCGATCGCGCGGACCGTCAGACGGATTGCGCGGGCAAAGGCCTGATGGCCGTCCGTCACCTCGAGTCCCGTCAGATGGGGCAGCAGCGATGTCTGGATCGCCTGGAATAGCTGCAGCGGCGCGCGGGCGATCAACAGCACGTTGAACACGATTCCCGCGAGCGCCTTGTCGGGCGAGGTCGCCGCCACGGTCAATACCGCGGCGTTCAAGATCGTCTGCTCCGAGAGCATGATCCCAGACACCGATCCGGCAAACCCGGTGCCCCGCCGTAGCGAGAGATCGTCATGGGCCGCCGCCTCCTGCACGCTCTCCGTCCCTGGCCCGGCCAATGCCGCGACCGCCTCGTCCACGGTGATCGGAGCTGAGCTCAGTGCGGCTTCGGTCTCCTCGATTGCTGCGGTAGCGGAGCTCTCCCGCTGATGGCGCTCGCCACCCTTCCGCGCAAAGGCCAGCGGCACCACCACCAATGAGACCAGCGGCGCAGCCGCGATCCCGAGCGCGACCGCCGTCTGGCCGCTGGTGATCCCCAATGCCGCGGCGATCACGAAGCAGATCCGCGAGATCGACTCCATCAGCACGAGGCCGCCGAACAGGGCGAAGTATTCGTGTCCCGCCAGCCATCCTCGCGCGAAATAGCTCGCCGCGTAGGCCAGGGTCCCCACGATCAGCACGTAGTACAGCGCGCTGTAGCCGTCGAAGACTTTGTTCACCAGCGGATCGTGCAACGCGAGCGCAACCGCGAGGAAGATCAACGCAAAGCTGGCCTGGATCGCGATCGGGATACGCAATGGGTGATGTGTGTGCCCGCGTGCGCGGCGTTCGGCGATCGTGCGCGAGAGCAGCTGTTCGATCGGCCGGTAGATCACCGAGATCACGACGAACATCACCGACCACAGGACGTCCAGGCGCTGGGCCGATTCTTCGCCGAGCACGTGGCTGGCGATCGAGAAGAACGCGAACGTCAGAAGACCTGTTGAGGCGATCCCGATCGACAGGATGCGCGCGCCGCTACCGTAGGAGCGCGGCGATCGGCTAGAGCCGGACAAGCAGCATCGTCCAGGGGAACGGCGAGCGGATCTCGGTGACGACGCCGTAGCGCGAGAGCAGGCCGACGAACGCGCGCCGCGACCAATGGTTCAGGTGTCCGGGCGTGTTCCCGAGCTCCGACCAGTAGGCCCCGCGCGCCATGTTCAGCCCCCGCCAGAGCGGCTCGCGGGGAACTGAGACGAGCAGGTGACGTTCGGCGCAGCGCGCCATCTCCGCGAGCGTGTGCTCGGGGTCGGGGACGTGCTCGAGCACCTCGATCGCGCTCGCCAGGTCGAACTCGTTCTCCGCGAACGGCAGGTTCTCGGCATGCATCACCTGGTACTCGAGGTTCGGCGCCGCGCGCTTGGCCCAGCCGGCCTGGATCGACTCCTCCTCCAGGTCGATCCCGACCACGCGCCGATGCTCGCCCAGCCGCTGCGCCCACTTGTGCACGAGCACACCCTCACCGCAACCGACGTCGAGCAGCGATCTGGGGTCGGCCTGCTCGAAGAGCTCGTCGAGCGTGCGCTCGAAGGCGCTCATCAGACGCCTCACGACCGGGTTCGTGGAGCCGTACTTGTCGTACGTGTTCCCGGTGACGATCCCTTCGTCGGAGACGGTCACGGCGCCGCTCACAACCTCACCGCCTCGTGCTCCTCCGTCCCCTGCACTCTGCCCGTCAGCGGGTCTGCCGTCTCATCCTGCCCGTCCCGGCGCTCCGGTTGCAGGCCCGGCTCGTAGTGGGAGGGAGCGACTTTCAACTCGAGCTCGATCCGTCGCACGCGCTCGAAGGTCTTCTGCGTCATCACTCGCTGGGCGGCGAGCAGGTCGCCGATCACGCCCAGCGCCCACAGCACGACGGCCGCGATGAACAGCACCGCGCCGAGGATCAGCGACTGCACGTGACCCTTGCCGCTGCCGTCGGCATAGGCGACGATGAAGCGGATCCAGACCGCGAGCGCGATCACGCCCATCAGTGCAGACAGGCTCCAGAACACGCGCAGCGGCTCGTACTGGGCGTAGATGCGGAAGATCGACACCGCGTTTCGCCGCACGTAGGCGCCCATCGAGGGGAACAGGCGCGACTCGCGCGTCTTCGGGTTGGTGCGCACCGGGACGTGGTCGATCGCAACTAGTTGCTTGCCGGCCTGGATGATCGTCTCGAGCGTGTAGGTGAACTTCGAGACGACGAGCAGCTGGATCGCCGCCTCGCGGTTGTACGCGCGAAAGCCGGAGGTCGTGTCCGGCACCTTCGTCGAGGAGGCCTGGCGCACAACCCACGAGCCGAGGCGCTGGAGCGTCTTCTTTAGCGGCGAGAAGTGCTCGATACCGGTTACCTCGCGGTCGCCGACGACCATGTCGGCGCGCCCGGCGAGGATCGGCGCCACCAGCCGGGAGAGGTCAGGGCCGTAGTACTGGTTGTCGGCGTCGGTGTTCACGATCACATCGGCGCCCAGCTTCAGGCAGGCATCGAGACCGGCCTGGAATCCGGCTGCCAGGCCCTTGTTGTTGGTCAGGCGCACGATGTGGTCGACGCCGTGCGCTCGCGCGACCGCGATCGTCTCGTCGGTCGAGCCGTCGTCGATAACCAGTCGCTCGACCGTCTCGAAGCCCTCGACCTGCTCAGGCAGCTCCGCGAGCGTTCGCGGGAGCTGCTCGGCCTCGTTGTAGCAAGGGATTTGGATGATGAGCTTCACGAGAAGGTGGCCTGGAGTCTAAGCGGGGGTGATCAGGAGGGGGACCTGTCCCCCTCCTGCTCTGCTTGCAAGGATAGGCTCTGCGGCTCATGGCCAGCGCCACGTTCAGCAAGCCGCGGCAGGACTCGACCCCGCTGCAGCGGCTATGCGCGGTGGATGCCTCGACGTGGGCGAAGCTCGCGTTCGCGCTGCTCTGTGCGATCGCGCTGTTCGGGTACTTCGCGTTCCCGACCTATCCCACGTACGACTCCTTCTACGCGTTGCTCTGGGGTCGCAACCTGCTGCACCTGCACCTGCCCGACTTCCAGGTCTACCGCGGTCCGACCGAGCATCCGCTGGCGATCGCCTTCGGCATGTTCTGCTCGCTCTTCGGCCAGGGCGGCGCGCGGCTGATGGTGCTCGGCTCGATCGCCTCGTTCGTGGCACTCGTCGCGGGCGTCTACCGACTCGCGCGCCTGTGCTTCGGGCCAGTCGTCGGGATGTTCGCGGCACTGTTGATGCTCAGCCGTTTCTACGACGAGAACCTCGCCGCGCAGGGCTACCTCGATCTCTCCTACGTCGCGCTGATCGTGTGGGCGGTGGCGCTCGAGGTGCAACGGCCCCGGCGGGGAACGACGGTCTTCCTCGTGCTCGCTGCCGCCGGGCTGCTGCGCCCCGACGCGTGGGTCCTGAGCGGCGTCTACTGGCTGTGGTGCGCGTGGCCGCGAGGCATGGGGCAATCGCCACACGAGCGATCACCGCGCGCAGTCTCACCAGGCGAGGCCCCGGCGATCGACAACCGCCGTCGGCTGCTCTACCTCGGTCTCGCCCTGATCGCGCCGCTCGTGTGGGTGTGCGTGGACACGGTGGTGACGGGCAACCCGCTCTACTCGTTGCAATCGACCTCCGGCCTGGCCGAAGAACTCGGGCGCTCGCAGGCACTGTCGGGGGTGGTCGCGTCGGTGTGGACATACGGCGTGCGGATCGACAAGCTGCCGGTGATCCTCGGCATCGTCCTGGGCGTGCCGCTGGCGGTGTGGCTGGCGCCGCGGCGCGTACTCACGCCGCTGGTGGCGCTGGTCGTGCTGGTCGGAGTGTTCGTCGCCGAGGGTGCCGTCGGCGCGTCGGTGATCGACCGCTACCTGATGGGCGCGGCGTCGGTTGGGCTGATCTTCTGCGCGGTGGCGATCGGCGGCTGGTCGATGCTCGAGCGCGGATCGAAGCTGCGCCGCGCGTGGATGGTCGGGGCCGCGGCGCTGGTGCTCTACGGCGCCTACGCAGCCGCTACCACGTTGAGCCTCTCCAGCCTGCGTACGACGCTCGCCTATCACGAGGAATTCCACGAGGGGTTGGCCAGCGCGCTGGCCAACCCGGCGGTGAAGGCCGAGCTGAAGCGCTGTCCGCTGCTTTCGCTGCCGGACAACAAGCTGATTCCCGATGCGCGCTGGATTCTCGACAGCAACGGACAGCACGACATCGTCGCCCGCAGCGAGGCGCGCGCCGACGCCGACAGGGGATCGCCCGCGCTCGAGAACCGCATCCACGCCGGCAGCGTCGCGGTCTATCCGCTCGGCAGCGCTGTCTTCTTCGAGGCGATTGTCGACGTCGGCGACGACCCGCGCGATCAGGTCCCGCTCGCCGGCTTCAAACGGATCTACACGAGTCGCTATTACGCGGTCTATGGCAACTGCTGAGCCTCCGATGGCCGCGCGCGAGGAGCCGGCGATCGGGGGTGCGGGGCTGGAGCTGTCCCGTCGCTGGGCTTGGTCTGGCCTGGCGGTGGTGCTGCTCGCCGGCCTGGGGCTGCGCCTGTGGGGCGTGCGGCAGGGGTTGCCCTATCCGTACAACACCGACGAGGCCCAGCACTTCGTGCCGCACGCGGTCGAAATGTTCCGCAAGAGCACTCTCAACCCGCACTACTTCGCGAATCCGCCCGCGTTCACGTACCTGCTGCACTTCCTCTTCCGGATCTGGTACGGGAGCGCGGATGGGGCGGTGCGGGCGCTCGCGCTGCACCCGGAGGGCGTCTACACCCTCGCCCGCGTGTCCGTCGCGCTGCTCGGCACGGGTTCGTTGTGGCTGCTGTACGCGACGGGAGCGCGCCTCTTCGGCCGTGCCGTCGGATTGCTCGCGGCGGCGATCGAGGCGGTCGCGTTCCTGCCGGTCTTCTACGCGCACCTGGCGCTCAACGACGTCCCGACCCTGTTCCCGCTGACGCTCTCGCTGCTGGGCAGCGCCGGGGTTTTGCGAAAAGGCCGCCGTCGCGACTACCTGCTCGCCG
>Ga0182030_10012567_pt1 | contig 16939 bp, 25 predicted proteins | sample 812S3MmetaG_FD_121299 | JGI IMG/M metagenome (GOLD analysis project Ga0182030, IMG submission 121299) | Permafrost microbial communities from Stordalen Mire, Sweden - 812S3M metaG (Illumina Assembly) | ecosystem: Environmental > Terrestrial > Soil > Wetlands > Permafrost | place: Sweden...
CACTTTCCCTTTGCGCCGGGGCCATTGTAGAAGCGTGCCAGCCGGTATTCCTCTTTCCCGTCCGGCCACCTGCCGCCGACAAGGTTCCGCACAGAATCCGCGAATACGATGCGCCACATGGGCTTGCCATGGGGATTGAGGCCATATTTGCTCATAGGCGTTGGATAATGCGTGGGAGTCGAACTGTTTTCGGTCAGGATCATGGCTTCCATGCTACCACGCGGCCTAGTCTGTTTTGACTAGACCGCGTAAGTTGTTGATTTTAATGGCCGAAATAGTAACGAGGAATTGTGACGTTGGTAATCGACGCATTGATTCTGGGCATCCACGAACCAATCTGCACGCCAATGATTTCCCAGAACATGTTCGTCATGGCTACAGACCCATCCGCAGCGTACTGGGTGAAGGTAGTCTGTCCATCGCACTCGTACATGTCGAGCGGTTTGGCTTCGAGTCTTCCCCACTGCTTCAGAGCAAAGAAGTCAATCAGTCCAGGCTGTGCGCGAGGATTGATGACCTTTTCATATCCGCCGACCGTCTCCGCAGACTTCTTGGCGAGCATGTCATCGGAATTGCGCCGCGACCCCGAGCCAATATCGATGCGCTGTACGAGCAGGGCATTATTCTCCCAGGCGGCGTCCATGTCCACGTTCATGTGGACCACCAGATCATTCTCGTCTGCGGCATCGACGCCTTTGGCAAGGATGATCTGGTTGAGCATCGCGCGGACCGTCGCCGGGACCAAAGCGCCATTCGCGGGGATGTTGCGGATGGAGAACTGGTCAGGGTAGGTCGAGCGCAGGATGTTCATGAAGTTGCCCACGTTACCAGCAACTTGGTAGTAGTTGCGCCCAAAGAGCGAAGAGTTAGAGGTTCCAGATGAACCGCTGACGTACAGGCCATAACCGGCGGTTGAACCGGCAGGAACTGCGCTAGTGAGCCAGATTGTCGTGTTGGTCACATCGACAGTCTGAATCTTGACTGAACCAACAAATGCACCGTTTGTGGCCGTCCAGATGTCGATGATCTGACCCGAGGAGAACAGATTGGCATTGTTGACGACGAAGTAATTCGCGCCAACCGTCACAATCGTGTCAAGTTGTCCATCACCGCCGCCCGAGCAAATCACCGCGTCTATCAGGCCCGCGAAGGTCCGCGTCACGGTTTCTTCGGTGTATGCAACGTAATCCTTGATGGAGCGCGAGTCGCCGGTTGTCGCGTATTCGGACTGCGCAGTGTAAGCGCCGCCCTGGGCAAAATACACACACGAAAGCTGCCCGTAGACTTCCTGCGGGGCATCGCCGACGCCGAGAGAGCCGCCGTCCGGGTTGACCTGGCGGAAAGAGGCTGTGGGGATTGGAGTGAAGGGGATACGCGAAGGACGCGAGGAAACCGGCTTAATGTCGGTGCGCGCCTGAATGCGGCTCCAAAGAACGGAGGAAAGGAGGAAGGTTTCCTCTAGCTTGTCCCGCAGATACTCTCGTTGGGACGCAATTGTGTTTGCATTTGTTCCTGCGGCCATGATGGCACACCTCAAGTGAATTGAGCTGCTGTCATCATTCCGCCGCCGATCATCGCTCCGGTTTAAGGGTGTCCGTTCCCTCCAGCGCGATCTATGCAAACTTCATGGTGATACTTTCGATTTTCACGCTCTCCACGCTTGGCTTAACCGTTTGTAAGGGGCCGGGTTCCCTCATGCCGTGCGCTTCAAGCTACGCTAAAATCCTTGGTGCACGACCGCAATGCGGTGCGTTTTACTTTCGGGAATTTCACCCTACCCCAGGACAATAGCGATAAGCTTTGGAAGTAATCAGGTCGTGAGTCCCTGGCAGCCAGTTATTCCCTGGGATGGGCTACTCCGCGGTATGGCTGGTTTGCCATTTCGAACCGTTACATTCTCATCAGCCGCTTTGTTTCCCCAGGCAAGATGTCGTCTGCACAGGACTCACATTGACGACCCACGGCCTGATTACTTCCGAGTTCATAGTACCACAACGTCCTTCGCCTGTGGTCCTTTTTCCCCTCGCACAACCGCAAACTCCACGCGCTGGCCCTCGGTAAGCGTCTTGTAGCCGTCCATCTCGATTGCGCTGTGATGCACGAAAATGTCCTTCCCGCCACGATCTGGGCGAAGGAAGCCAAAACCTTTAGCGTTGACAAACCAGCATACCGTGCCTAAAATTCGTTCTTCCACGTCATTCTCCCTTAATTGAGTACATCGCCTTGAGTCGGTCTGGAAACTGCTTGCGGAATTCATCGTTTGGATCATCCATCGGGCGCATAACGATCAGCCCACGATTGACCAATGCGCGGAGCGATTCTCTGATTCCCTCCGGATGTTGACGCTGAAGGAGCCAAGTAGCCACTGACCATCCACTAATTTCTCCGGACTTGGCATCAGCAATTGTCGCTAATACATCCTGCATCTTTTGCGACATTAGATTTTCTTTCATACTTTCGCCTCGAAGGATACCTCTTGAGCAACTCTATTTCTGCGCGCAAACAAAGTCCAGAATTACTGCAAGTAGTTTCCCAATCAATGAGTTCATCATCACTAATTTGCGCGATTATCTCATTGGCGCGTTCCTGCGTCATAACTTACTTCGAATACAGCACTCTTGACCCATCGCGCATGATGAACTTGCCATCACCCGCCTTTTTGCCAGCAATCGCATTGGTCGCTGGCCAGTTGACCTCGTTATGGCTGGGCTTCGTCGCAGAGCGCGTAAACCCAGATGCAGCAGTCGTCGGCGCTTTGGCCGCGCCCGCTGCTGCTTTCGCTGCTGGCTTTGCCGCAACCGGTCCAGGCTTACCCGGTATGACCGCCTTGAATGCCTGTTCCATCGCTAGCGGAGCCTTGGCGCGGTAGGCTGCCGCCACGTGCTTCGCGTAGCCTGCTTTGTCTTTAGCTGCTAGGAAGCGGTCCACCTTGGACGTGTGCGCCTTATCTGAGCGCAGCATCTTGTCCAGGCGCGAATCGAACAACTCGCGAATAGCTGAAATCTGCGTCTCGCTGGCTTTGCGTCCGCCCAATTGCTTCTTGAATTCGCCTTCGGTCACAGAGTTGTAGACCCGAGCCCGTTCCGAGGCGAATTCCTTCACCGTAAGCGCCTGCTCGCGATTGTCCAAGTCGGGGTTGCCGGCGGGATTCCCATTGGTCTGCTTGGCCTTCGGAACATCCTTCGCCAGATAGGTGATGCGATTTGAGTAGGCTAGCAGGGTATTGTAAATTTCCGCCATACTCTCCATGCCCGGCTTGGTTTTGTCGGGATTCTGCGAGTCTTCAATCTCGCGGCGGAAGAGCTTGAGAGCAAAGGGAATTTCGGCCTCAAGCATGTCATGCGCAACAACCTTGGAAACCTCGTGCGAGAACACGTCCGGAGCGATCTCGGCCAGCTTCGCCATGAACACAGGGCCGATCTTGGTAAATGCTTCGGGGTTTCCTGTGGCAATGTCATTTATGAACTCGGGTTTTCCTGCCTGGAAGTCCGCATCGAGGTCTTTCCACTGGCCCAGCTCTTCCTTGACCTGCTGCACCGCCTCAGAGCCGCCCTCAGCCTCGTATGCTTCGATGGTCGCCAGCGCTTCCTTGACGCCGCCCGGAACCTTCGCAAGCAATGCCTGCCGGTCGAACAGTGCGGCGCGCATCTCGCGGGCCAGCCGCGGATTCTCGGCCTTGATCTCGTCGAGTTTGGCGCGGGCCGTCTCGGAGAGCTTGAGCTGGCCGTTGGCGTCGGATATTACCGGCGCGGTGTCGTCGCGGGTCTGCGTCTGCGTTTCGGTCTGTGTTTCAGCACCTTCAGCGGTCGATTCTTCCGCGCCTTCGTTCGATTCGGTTCCAAGGTCTACGTCTTCAGTTTCCGGTGTTTCCAACAGGGCTTCATCTGCCATACGATCTCCTTACAATTCCCACGGGTTTTTGCCCGTGACTTTCACAAATGCGCCTTTTAGTTCCGCAACCACATCTGGCAATATTACTTTTAGTTGTGATACGTGCACGCTGTCGGGCATTGGAATTTGAAGTCCATGCGCCAGAGAATCTACACGATCTATTGCCTGTCCAAGTTCTTCCATTTCGTCGATCATGGCGTCATTATCTCCTTACATCGTCTCTGGCGCTGCTGGTGCCTGCGGTGGCCCTGGCTGCGCTGGTTCTACAATCCCAGTTTCTGCTAATAGGCGCGCAAAGAACGCATCAGATTCAGCGCCGCTCGGACGAGATGAGATCAACCCAAGCGCCTCGCCCATATCTTTGAGAGCTACGCCGAGTTCTCTTGCGTCATCTCTGCCGATGCTCATGTGATGATTCTGAGCCCATACTGCGCGTGCCGCATACTTCAACAGGTTAATGCTCGCGTATGCCACGTCAGAACATACGTTACTGTCTGTTGGATCGAGCTTTTGGTCGAGTTGCTCTCTGATTGTCATGACTTTCGCTCCCTTACATTGTTTCCGGTGCTGCTGGTGCTTGCGGAGGTGCTGGCGGTCCCTGTTTCGCTGGCGTTATCGCGCTCATCGCCTGCTGCTGTGCCTGAATCATAGCAGCCGCGCGCTCTAAATGCTCCTTCGCGTGCAATTTTACATTCTCGACGCCCGCGACGTTCGGCATGGGCGTTCCATCCGCGCCGGGGCGACCGACGTTCAATTCACGCCATGCGGCCTCGGTCGATAGCCAATTCTGCGCGCATGGGCCTTCCCACTGATGGAAGTCCAAGTCATCAATCTCAATGCTTGGCTTTAACAAGTCCTCAGGATACTGCTGTCCGTCGCCCAGGTCAATCATCTTCGGCGGCTGGGGCGCAGGCGGTTCTGGCTGGCCCTGCTGTTGCGCCATAAGCGCGGCGGCGGCGTGTTGCTGAAGAATCTGTGTTTGCTGCTGCGCATACGCCTGCGCCTCTTCCGGGCTAGGCGGAATCGGAGACTGGTCCAAAAGTTCCTCAATTTCGCGCATTTGCTTCTTTGCGGCTTCTGCTTCCATCAATTGCAGTTCTTTGAAGCCAAAAATCTGGCAAATAATCTCCCAGTTGTACACGTCGCCGAGCAATTGAGCGGAAATCTGCGGGTTTTGCATCGCAACCGTCATGAGTTGCTGCAAAAGCGCTCTTTTTGCTGAAGTAGACTCCGGAAAACTCGAATCTTCGTCTGGAAAGGCTCCGAATTTGCCTTTTGTCAGTTTTTCCAGCTTCAAAACCTGCGTCTGGCCCTTCACTGGAACTAGAATCTGCTCCGCATGGTCTGGATTCTTGCTGGCCTTCAGCGCGGCAAGGTAATACATTCTTGCCATGATCCATTGGACGCTGGCCCACGGGATACCCTTGACGCCCATCGCCTGATTCTTCGCCTGGGCGTAGCCCGAGGCTGTTTTCTGGTCTTCCATACTAGCGCCAAATAGGGCCGGAGGCGTTCCAAGAACGAATTGCAGAAACGGACCGGCTAAATACTCCATCAAACTCACTAATGATTCAGGTAGGACTAAATCCGGCTCACGGAAGAAATCCGCTTCTAATGGCTGGCCGTTACGCGCTTTCTTGAGTGCAAATGCGTATGGTTCTGACCTCTGATCCTGAATCGCGTCAAATTCCTCGTCTTCGGCAGAGATGTAGGTTCTTGGCCAGCCGAGGTCTTGCGCCTCCCGCAGCGAGTTCATAATGTCGTTAAAGAAATCCTGAATGACAATTGCATCATCCATGATCGCCTCACGCGCCATTCCGTCACCCTCATAGGGAAAGCCGATTACAAGGCCATCGTCCATCGATTCAGCCCATGATTCTGCGTAAGTCTTTCCGATGAAGACGCAGTGAACGCCTTCCGGGAAAAGCTGATTCAGTTTGTCGCGAACGGTAAACGGGGTGCCGTCTTCGTGCTCATTATCTTCAGGCTTATCTGCCGGGATGCCGTTCTCTTCATCCCCTTGGAATAATTCGTATGGATCATCGAACTTCTCGTCTAGAAAATTGCAGGGGCGCAGGTAGCAGTTCGCGCGTACGGCAAGGTGCGTCATGGCATCTCCGACCTGCGCATAGCGCCGTGTGCCCTGCAGCACTCCGAGTCTTGCGATGCGCTCGTAGGCGTTCTCGCAGATGCCGGACGAATCGCCCTTGATCTTCTTGGCGATGTGCGTATATTGCATCTTCGCCGAATTGACGGTGGGATCGTTGTAGAGGATCACCGCGTCGAGGTCGTTCTGGCATTTGGCAGTCAGAGGGAAGACGCGGGACTCAAGCGTGCCCCAGACATGGGCTGTCTCGTTCTGTTTAGCTTCTCCATCTTCGTTCAGGCCCCAAAGCTGCGCGTTGGCCTCGGTATTGACTGATACCACCATTCTTCCCGATTCGCACATCATCTGCACGATCTTGAGCTGAATCCCTTTGGAATCGTTCGAGCGGTCGAAGAATTCGCGGTAAATCTCGGCAGTGTTGGCTGCTTCTATGTCTTCTGTCTCTTGCGTGTTAGGGCGGAAGTCGATGCCAGGGGGATTTTGTGTTAGAACAGACTCGATGACGAGTTCGGTGGGCCGAACAATGTTGTAATCCCCGATATACTGCGGGCACTCGATAAACCCACTTCCTACCGCAACGGATTCCCCGGCCACTCCGACGGCAAACATTCCAGTTTGTCGGTTCTCGTAGATGTGCTGGAATCCTTTGCGGTAGTAGCGGTTGCGCCGGTCGCGCATGACCTCTCTGCGTCTGTCATAAAGCTCCTTTGTGGATAAAGATTCTAGTGCTATCTTCTGTGCATTCCTCAATTGCTCAGGCAAATAGCAGTTGCGTTTACCATAAGTTGGCGGCTCGTTAGGGTCCTGAATCTCTTCAGGGTGATCCTCGACAGATTGATCTCCATCGTTTGGAGCGGTATTTTCTTCGAGGGAAGCATCCATCAGTTCACCTTATCCTGCACGGTCCTAAGGTAATCAATTGCCTCTTGCTTTTCGATGCGGTCCATGATTGCCGATGCGGCCTCTTCAAACAGCGCGCAGCATAAATACTGATCTGCGGGCATATTTTCCCGACCGCAATATGGGCATGTGATGAACGGAAGCAATCCTGCTTGAACCTCACGAATCTGCTCTTCGATGAATGCCAGTTTTTCCATTGACTCTCCTTTTCTCATCTGACAACGTTCCTCTGCAAACTCAGGTAATCAGCTATGATAAATACGCTTGTAGTACTCAACGCTGTAGCCGCCCATCCCGGAAGTTGCGATGTTGCTGGCAGATTGCTTAATGCTACACCCGAGCCGCATACCTGTGTCCCGTTGATGTACCAGTGAGCAAGTGAGCCGTCACTCACATACGTTAACCGTGTCCAAGCGCCTGCTGTCGCGGCGACTCCTGAATCGATTAATGTGGGCGTTGATCCGTATTCGCAATACCAATCGTTTGCCACGCCGTTGGCGCTCGATAGATAGAACCCCTCGCCAGTTGTCCACGGGTTGGCAGTTAGAGCATTCGCAAGTCCGACTTGGTAAGCTGCTGCGGTGGTTCCTGGAAGAACTGGAACATCCACAACGCTTTCAAACGTCCATCCTAACGTGCCTGCCGGTGTGGTTATCGGTTGTTTCGTGCCAAGTAGTGTGCATACTGTACCCGTACCAGACCCTGCCGTGCCGGAAATTGCATAAATATTTCCAGGGTGATTAACATCCTGATATCCATTATTGAGAGCACACCCGTTCCCTCCGGAAGGTGACCCTATGCTCTGTGAGGTTACTCCGTCAGTCGTGAGGAAATCGTCAAAGTAGTTCAGATATGGTCCTGCTGAGATACTTTGAGGATAAAATGCCGGAGCTGTCAGCGTGTAGCTGTAGGAAGTTTGCTTTCCACCGCCCCGAATGGCATCCTCAAATACATTAGCCAAGTGTCTATGGCCGCAGTTATTTGGATGTAGCCCAGGCGTCGTTGATGCAGGGCAGGACCCATCGGCGTAAAAATCCACGTTGTAGTCCAGCGCCGAGCTTGTGTCTATGTACTTCACATTCAAACCAGCGTTAAGCATTATTGCTACATCGGTTTCAATGTTCCCGATTACAGTTGCTACTGCCGTGGCGTTGGTATTCAGACCTTGCGGAGGTATTCCCCCGACAAACACAGCGGGGGATGTAGTTCCGTGATACCTATTGCTTGGCGGAAAAGAGAAACCGATGAAACCAACTTGACCGCTCGACACAACATTAGCCGTAAAGACGCAAGTATGTGATCCTTGAGAAATACCCGTGAAAAGACCGGCAAGCGGCGCTCCTGGCCCTAAATGTACAGGTTGATCTGATCCATTATGAACAGGAATCGAAGTCAATCCGGTAATCGAATCTGTATGAGTGGTTCCGTCAATCGAAAACGACCATGTAGACGAATTAGATGAGGATGTGGAATACGCATAGACGAATACGTCTCCGATTGGCCCAACGTAGCAATTCGTATACGTAACGGTCGATCCATTAGTGGTCGTTACTAATGCCGGATTTGCCGTGTAAGTTGAGTCTGTACTCCACGTGCCTGCTTGCACCATGTTGGGAGTCGCTTGAACGCTTACTAGAAGGCCAGTGCCACTCCCGCTCGTGCTAGTGCTGGTACTCGCAGAGGGCACACACCCCACGCCGGGAGTTGTTATGGAGATAGGGTACTGTACAATCCCGGACACCGCCGTAACGGTCCCAACAGCGTTCGTCGTTCCGCACGTGTAAGTGATTGTATCCCCGGTAACATATCCAGTTCCCTGACTGCCCGTAACATACATCATACTGGTTACAGCGCCGTTAGACTGTGCTGGCGCTTTGTTTGTCGAGGATATCGCCAACTGACTTACCGCGCCTAAAAAGTATTGCGCGTAGGCAGTTTGACTCGCTTGATTCGGTACACCGGAGTTAGCTTCATTCGTTCCGGCCATGTACGTATAGATAGGGTTGTCAACGTCTCCGGGATTCTCATTGGCGAACACTCTGACAGATACATCGGGAGCTTTTCCTCCACTAATACAGTAATTCACAAAAGCAGGGCCATTGTTCATTTCAGCAGCCACCAGATATGCGTATCCCTGCGTAGTAGTCGATTGCGCTCCAACTCCGCAGGTTATGCTGTCTCCGAAAGCATGGTAACCGTATTGAAATGAACGGTATCCAAACGAATCTAAAAATGCTCCTGAAGAAGTCCACATATCGGAGCCTAACGCTTTCGAGGTCGTGCCGCCCGCTCCTCCGACAATCGTCCACGTTCCACTTTGACAAGAGTACAGAGTCCCAGTAGAGAGTACTTGACGGTCCGGGAGGCCGCTACTACACGATCCAGAAGGAGCAGTTGTGACAATCACAATCGGCGGGTTGCTCTGCTGTGCTTGCAGGACCGTTAACGGCGATAACAGTAGAAGAATCAATATCTTTTTCATTGTGCCTCACCCTAAATCTTATGTTTGATGAAGCGTATACCCAACAACCCGCGACCGCGCTTCGATGGGTCGGATGAGTGAGAATCAACCTCAGCTTGTTGGAGTTTGGAACGGCCCGACTCGGATGCTTCCCTGGTGAGTGCGCCTGGGTGCTTCACAACCTCACTCTTTGGCTTTCCGAATAATGTCCCTTTCTTGCGAGCTGCAATCATACTCATATCGACTCCGTATGTCCGGCCAAAAAATATGGCGTCTCGCCTGTCTTCTCGGCCATATCGAGCAATTTTTTGGAATATCGGAAGGTGGCTGCAATTCCAATCGAATGCAGCTTTTCGCCGAGCTTAATCTGTACGTACATTCCAGGATACGGCATCCATTCACGAAAAAAGACTCGGAATCGAAAAAAGGGTGACTCGGATGGACGAATCCAGTCGTAGATGAATTTAAAACCTCGCCGCCAACGCCAATCGCAACTGAGAGCCTTACGTACGTTCATTTTTCCTCCGCGCCGAAATCATGCTGCCCTTACGCTCCGGCAGTTTCAATCCCTTGCTTGCATCGTCCCATTCTTTCACGCCAGACGCCCCCAGGGCCTTCTTCCCCGAGGGCGAATTGATCCAGCGTAACTGCGCTAGGCTTTTGGCTGGCATTTACTTTGCCTGGAGTGCGACTACCAGCGTAATCTTCAGCGTTCCGGTGCCGGTTGTGAAATTACCGGTTGCGGCGTTGATGTAGATGGGCTGGTTGTCATAGGTGGATTCGGTTGAGGAGGCAAGATATGCTCCAGCAAGCTGAATCACTTGCGCCACGGTTGGAGAGGTGAGGAATGTCGCGGCAATGGTTCCAGACAGAGCCTGTGTCAGACCACTGGTAGGTCCATATCCAATTGTGAGCGCGCCACCCGAAGCGTAGGCGGTTCCAGTGTTCTCATTGACCAAGTTCGCCTTGATGACGTCCCAAAAATACCCGACGCCGGGCGCGGGAAGCAACTTTACCGCAGTGGTATTCAACGCAAGAATCTGAGCATTGGTCAAACTCACTGTCACCGCTACCGGCCCGTCTCCAAGTCGATTGTCAACCAGTCCGACGCCGCCCGGAAGAGTCACAGCCAGCATAATCGCCTGCGTGCCTCCTTGTGCTACCCATTTTGAATCAACGACAACCTGACCTCCACCGATGCTGGAGGCGTAGTTGGTCGCTTCTTGCAGACCAAAGCTAGCACTTGCCACCGGGTCACCCGTGCCATGCTGATAGGTGAATGAGGCAGTAAATGAGCACGACTGATAGACCTGCGGGGTTGAGCAGGAGACAGCACTCGGGGTTACGGTTTCCTGGTTGGCTCCGGTTCCAATGGTGATCGGAGCGGTGGTGGAAAGCGGAGAAATAACGGTCCCATCTTTCAGGGCGATATTTCCATAGGCGACGGTAAGCGTAGCGGTACCGGTTGCAGACGGACCGCCAGCGAGATCAACGCTCAGGGCTGGAACATTAGGGGTGCTACCGTAGGCGAAGCTCAAGGCGCGAATCTGGCCAGCGAAACGGGTAGGATTGTCCTGGGCAAACGCTGTTACGCCAACCAACCCGGCTACAGCGAACAAAACGAGCGTGCGAAACAGCTTCATTTGCATTCTCCATGGGCATTTGCCCGGTTTAATAAAGGCTCTGATCCTCTTCCGGCTCTTCGCCGTCCTCGTGGCTGCCTTCGTCTTCCTCTTCGTTGAAGAACTTGCCCAAGTGAGACTTCAACTCCTCGATATTCTCATGATCGTGGGCTCCCTCTTCAGGCTCATGCGTTCCGTCTTCGTGGATGCCATGGGACTTCATTCCGTATCCATCATGCGAGACGATCATATGCTTCGATTCGGGTTCAGCCGCATGAAGGGCCTCGGCGGCGGCGTGCATGTGGTCGCCTTCCGGCTCCGTGCCGGTATCCACATGAGCAGGTGCTTTCTTTTCTTCCATAGGTGCGGGACGGTGCCCCATGCGTGATAGTGATTCAGCCATTGGATTGCTCCTGTGCCGGTTCCTCGGCGCTTGGTTCTATAAGATGTTCCGCGTTGCCTGGCACAGGGTAGGCCGGAGTAAACGCGTTTGCATGGTAAGGCTGCGGGCCGTCTACCACATGCGGCAATCCGAGAATAGGGGCACGCTCTTCAGCGGTTGCGTCCAACGCTGCTAGCTGTTCAGGGGTCACTGTTCCTCCATCTGTCCATTTGCGTTTTCCAGCGCTTCACGCGCCTGTCTCCAGTTTACACGCTTCGGAGCAGGCGCTTTCGCAATAATCTTCGGCTTTGCCGGTTCTATTGTCAAATGCTTTTCGTGCTCAACGAGCTTCCTGATATCTTCCTCAAGAGACGAAATCTTCTTCGAATGCACTACAGACAACTTCGCTATAATCATGGTCTCTCGCTTCAGAGTGGCAATTTCATCCATGATGCGATTGCCCCACCAGCAAAAACCCACGACACACACGATAAGGATCAGGCTTAGAATTATTTCTCCGGCCATCTTTTTATCTCCTTCAGATGAACACTGTAGAGAACGCAATGGTATTCAGGGTTTTCTGAAGCCATTGTGCCCTTCCACCCTCTGGTTGCTTCATCCTCCGTCATATACCACACTGCATGAACCGGTGCACTATTCCCCAGCCACCACTCAAGCATGAAGCAATCATTCACCTCACCGACCATCTGGCCCTCCGTTTTGGATTCTTCCGCTCTTTTGCTTCGAATCTACGCATGGCCATCGCCAATTCAGCCATACTTTCCGCAGTCGGTGTCTCGCCCGGAGAAATGATTGTAGACGCCAGCTCCGCACGCCTGACTTCCTTTGGAACTTTAACCGTGCCCAGCATGTCCTGAAGTCCGTATCGCAGGCAGTCGCCCACATCATCATAAAGGTGATCGGTCTTGAGAATATCTTCGCCACCCTTATCAGAATCATACTCCAGAGCGGGAATAGCTGATATAGCCTCCGGACACATGTCCGAGATAAACCACGTATCCGAATGGATCAGAGAGTACATGAACCGCCAGCCAGGAACACGCGAACCTGGGTCCATGTTGGCCTCCACGGGCTCCGGAAACGTACTGGCACCTTTCTTGAGCAACTCTGCCGGCGTGTGCTGGCTGCTCTTTTTACCGAACGCATCACTCGACAGTATCCACGCCTTCAACTTCTGTGAGCCGTTAAGCGATTGAATCTGCTGACCTAACTCGGTCTCTGATATGCCATTATCCGATAAATTCGCAATATGTTCCCTGAAAGTAAACACGCATTTACGTGGTTCATCCCAGTCCCTGCCCAGCAATTTTGCCTGTGCGGGACTCACAAACCCGTGCGCGTGCCAGTAAACCGGGCTTGCGTGCTTGTATCCCCAGTCCTGACCGATCCAGGTGGACCACCAAGGCTGAACGATCTGCATGACGATTGCGTGCTTGACTTTCCGCTCCGACTCCTCGAAGTTGATGAAGTATTGCCCTTCTGGGATTGTCCAATCTCCATCAAGTAAAGCCTTCCGCTTCTTTTCGGGCAACCCCTCCAACCCTTGCCGGTATGTCGCATCGAGATATGGATTATCGGACAGCAACGCAGGGATGAACTTGAATTCATGCTTGATGTGCTGCAATTCTTTCGGGAACTTCCTGTCCGGCCACATCGCCTTGACCCATTGCAGCCCGATCCCGGTCGGGTTCGTAGCTCCCAGGAAGCACGGCCTTGAGATTCCAGGAGTACGCAAACGGAACAACACAAGGTCTTCAAACACATCGCGCCTGTTTTCGGTGAGCTCCTCGACAGCTATATCGCAGAATTCAGAAGATTTATAGCTATTTGGGTCTTGCAGATTTCTCAACGCTATTCTTCCACCACCGTAATCTTCCTTGACAAAAAAGCAAAGCCCTTCCTTTTCAGTTCTTTGCGTCTTTCCCAGCCACGAAGGGAATTCGCGCTCGATCTTGCTGATCTGTCGATCTTGCAGGGTTGGATAGTCTACAGAAAACAGTCCTACGGTAAGCCCTTTAATTTCAGTCTCTTGGTATCGCTTAAGCAGTTGCCTCAAGCACCACCAGCGCAGCAGGTAACTTTTTCCGCCTCCCGCAGCGCCACCGTATAGAACAAACCGGTATCGATCTGTGGCCACTATGCACTCCTGCTGCTTGGGAGTAGGATGGATTAGGTCGTCCCATAGATCAATATCAATCATCTCGATACGATCAAACTGCCAGACGTCGGTGCAATAGAGAACGCAAATCGCATCCATCCGCCAGAGAGATTGTAGGCCAGAGACGATCCAGCCGTCACGATGCAGCCAGACAGCGGCTGATAATTTGCTGCCACGTCTGTAGCGGCCCACTGGCCAGTAGCATCCTGGTTGGTTGTGTTGACAATCATAATCGTCACTCCAGCGCCGCCCGCCGATGGGCCTACTGCGAATTGGCTGCTTGTGGTAACGCCGCTGTCGGTTGATGCGACAAGCGTGATAGGGAAATCCTGATAAAGCGCAGCGGGTTGAGCAGATGGATAAGACGGCATGGATCACCTCGCCTAGATCATATCACCGCTTTGAGCACCACCGCTGGTGCATACCGCCCATTGCGTTGCACTCGTGGCAGATAGTGTTGGTTATTGTTATTGTCGGGACGACAGGGATTGACACCTGCTGCAATCCAGAGGCTACGACGGCGCTTGGACTGTCATCCCTGCAAGGTTGTGCGTGTCCTTCCACGCCGCTCCCCGATAATATGGCAATGCAATACGCCCGCAGAGTCTGGTGAGCCAGCGCCGCCTGCGATTTGAGTCGCGTTACAAGTGTCACATCAATGTTGCGTATATTAAGGTCTGCCATGCGTTTATTGTAACATCCGTCACAGATTACCGCACAATCACCCGCTTTACAGCCACTTCGCCGGAGTGCTCCACGTCGATCTTCTCGCCGTACACCTTGGGATTAAGTTGCCCAGCACGCCTCATAAGCGCCTGATAAATAAGCTTGCTGCGCTCTACATTATCCCTCGTCGTAATCTCTGCGCCGTCCTTATTGGTCTTGACCTGCTCGCCGTTGCGGTCTGTCATCGCGTGTTTGACCGCAAGTCCTGCAATATGATCGGCTTGCATCTCACGCGCACGTGCGGATTGCTCCACCATAGCGGGGACCGTCTTCAGCCATTTGTACCAAGTGGACCGAGACGGGACAGCAACTCCTTCATTCGACAGAGTTTCCAGGACGTCCTCCAGCCCGACCGGATTGATCGCTATCCTATCCCAGATCATCTCAGCTATTTCAGGGTCATACGGGAATGCTCTACCCTCTGACATTGTCATATTCTCCTGCTTATATCTTATAATAAAAAGTTTTCCACAGGGTAAGCGTATCATTTTCATCAGTTTAGTTGAGTTTTCCACATTTGCACAGATATTTATTTTGACAGAACTATTGACATCATTGGAATCTGTGCTATCGTTGTAATTGTTGGTGGATGAGAAGTAGCCAACAGCGCAGACCGACCGGCTAAACAGGGAGGAGGAGTGGGACACCAGATAATCCCAGCCCGCTCATCGGCCTATAGGTGAGCAGTACAGGAGAAAACAAGCCATGGAATTGACGTACAGCAACCCGAGGATGAGAGCCGTAATAGAGAACTGGCCGAGCGGCAGCAAGCGCGTTACAGCTCAGTTCGATATTGAGCAGTCAAAGCGCGGTGAACGGGCCTTGCGCCAGACCACAGGAGCAACCAAGATGCTCACCTATGCCAAGATGGCGCGGATTGTAGACGGAAGCGATGGGCGCACCTACATCGCCAACCTCACCGAATTTGGACACATCTCAATCATGCGCGGCGGGCGCAGGATTGGAAATCCTCGGCAGTACATGACCCCAGAACAGCTAAAAGCAGAATTGACGGCACTCACCCTGTAGTACAGCGCACTTTGATTCAAGGAGAATGACATGGAAATCAAGAGCATTTACGATGCAGTGATTTTTGTCTCGGCTGCACTCACCATCAAAGACGCGCTGATTGAGGCCGTCAAGGCAAAAACCAACCTGTACGGTGCCGACCTGCTCGGTGCCAACCTGAGCGGTGCCGACCTGAGCGGTGCCTACCTGTACGGTGCCAACCTGTACGGTGCCAACCTGAGCGGTGCCAACCTGAGCGGTGCCAACCTGAGCGGTGCCAACCTGCGCGGTGCCGACCTGCGCAGTGCCAACCTGCTCGGTGCCAACCTGAGCGGTGCCAACCTGCTCGGTGCCAACCTGTACGGTGCCGACCTGAGCGGTGCCGACCTGCGCGGTGCCAACCTGAGCGGTGTCAACCTGAGCGGTGTCAACCTGCTCGGTGCCAAGAACACGGAGCAATCTCTTGCTAAAATCCAATTCATCCCAGAGACGGGAAGTTTTGAAGGTTGGAAGATCTGCCGAGATAAAGTTCTTATTCATTTGCTCGTTCCCGCAGACGCCAAACGTAGCCACGGATCAGAGCGCAAATGCAGGGCTTCACATGTGCAGGTTATTGATGTGATAGGAGGAGAGTTTGGGGTTTCCGGAAATGATATGCAAGTGGTTTACCGTAAAGGCGAAACCGTGATAGCGGATTCATTCGATGAGGATCGCTGGAATACCTGCACGCACGGCATTCATTTCTTTTTGACCCGCATTGAGGCCCAAAACTACACGCTGTAATCAACCGCATAAGGAGCAGCAAAAATGGAACGCTATGAAGCTAAGATCACTCTCCGCAATGCAGCGCATTACCTTGAGTCGCAACGTTACGACACTCCGATTACCGGCATTACGCTGGACGATCTAAGCGATGCAATCGACATACTTTATAAAGCGATGGAGGTTGCGTAATGGGAGCGCATGAAACCGCTGTACATCAACTCGGTTTAGCGGCTGAAACTATCGCCGAACTCAAACGCCAATTATCCGCAACCGAAGAGTGTTATCAGCGCGTGTCTGACCTGGCTGAAAACTTGACTGGAACTCTTCGCTCCATCCGAGACGCAAATTACCGGGAGTGGGACAAAGGGTTAGACCCAGGGAACACTACCACTCTAGCAACGCCTGCCGAGTTTGTGAAGTGGGCGCAAAACATCGCAAGAAACGCTATCGACCCTTCATTTACTTTTCCCTTACCGCTTAACGATGATGAAATTCATGATGGTTGTCCTTATGTCGAGTATGAGGGTGGAAAAATCTGGTTTCAGGCTGCATCTTGGTATCGGAGTCAAATGAGAAAGAGGAAAAAATGAACCGATCCCAGATTGAAGCATTGACATCCAAGCACCATCGCTGCAACGGAAAGACTTGCACGTGCACCTGTGACCGGAGATTTCTAGCTAACGGAGAGATGCTTATCGGACCCGACCATCGCGCGGGAGTCCCCTGCACACACTACGATACCGAGTTGATTCCAAAGCCTGGAACTAAATCCTACGAGTGGTACGAGGAAAATGATCCTCAATCACTAACAGATTCTCGCGCCTAACCAGCACATTGAGAGGAGCATACACGCCATGCCGACAATCCACATAAAGCTCGACGAATCAACCAAGAAGGA
>Ga0182030_10012569_pt1 | contig 16936 bp, 15 predicted proteins | sample 812S3MmetaG_FD_121299 | JGI IMG/M metagenome (GOLD analysis project Ga0182030, IMG submission 121299) | Permafrost microbial communities from Stordalen Mire, Sweden - 812S3M metaG (Illumina Assembly) | ecosystem: Environmental > Terrestrial > Soil > Wetlands > Permafrost | place: Sweden...
CCAGAACACCATCGAGGAGCTGACGAGGAAGGTCCATTTGCTCCGGGACGCCGCTCGACCGGTGCGGGGCCTGACCATTCGCTGGCACGATCCGAAGGCCACGGCCGCCGAGGGCATCGTCAGTCGGGGCGACAGGCGAATGGGCGCCGTCATTGAGCAGGTGTGGCGGGGCGGCGGCACCTTCCAGGAGTGGTCGGAGTACTTCGATCTCGACCTGTGGACCGACGCGTTGGCCAGCCACGGGATGTCACTCGAGGACAGCGTCTACCGGCACCGCTCCGAGCACGAGGTGTTGGCTTGGGACCATCTGTCAGCCGGCCTCCACCGGGACTTCCTCTGGCAGGACTGGGTCGACTCTCTGGCCAGCTACGGCCTCGAGGACTGCCGGTGGACGCCCTGCTACGACTGCGGGGCCTGCACCGGCTTCGGCATCGAACACGTGGTCGCTTCGGCCGTTCCACCGGCGGGCGGCAGCCAGGGCACCGGGCAGGATCTCTCGACAGGGGGCCAGGTACCGGTACGATTTCTGACCACGGCGCCATCCGGTGCCAGTTCGGCGTCGAGGCCGAAGGAGTCAGCCGCCGGACAGGTCGGAGAGGGGAGAAGCTGAGATGCGAATTCGCCTTCGCTTCACCAAGCTCGGCAAGATCCGCTTCACCAGCCAGCGGGACGTGGCGAGGATGTGGGAAAGGGCACTGCGCAGGGCCGAGCTTCCGTTGGCCTATACCGAGGGATTCTCGCCGAGGCCTCAACTCAGCTTCGGACTGGCCCTGCCGACCACCTGTGAGTCCCTGGCCGAGTATCTCGACGTCGTGCTCGACGAGCATCGACAAGAGACGACATCGGTCAGGGTCGACCACCTCCCCGACCAGATGAGCGAGCTGCTACCCGAGGGACTGTTGGTGACTGACGCTGCCGAGGTAGAGCGGCGCTCGGGCTCACTCCAACAACAGGTCACCTCCTGTTCGTGGACGATGCGGTTTCGTGGCGTGTCGCGCCAACAACTGGAGGAGTCGGTCACCGCGCTGCTCGAGGCGGAGACCGTGCCGATCACCCGAGAGCGCAAGGGCCGCCAGGAAGTAGACGACATTCGACCCTCCGTGCTAGCTCTCGCCGTCTCGAAGAACCCTGATCCCATGGCCGGACACTGGGACCAGGTCGATTGCCTGTCCGGCACCGTTGACCGTGGTGGCGCGGAGAGCATCGGCGTAGTTGCCGAGTTCGCCACCCAACCTCGGGGCGTGCGCCCGATCGAGCTGATTCGAGGCCTGATCGCCGTGTCCGCTCCGGGGTCCGTGCAGGCACCCGAGGTAGGGACCTCCGAAGACAGAGCAGCGACACCAGGCCCGATACTCGATCGGGCATGCAGAACTCAACAATGGATCGAGCGCGACGGTCATCGGGAGGAGCCCCTCGAAGCAAGGGGCGGCCCTTCCCGCGCCATCCGCGCCCCGCACGCCCTCGAGCGTGCCTCATGAGCAGTATCAGAAGGGATTTTGATGTCAGAAGCAGAAACCGGGCAGCCGGTGGAGGTGTCGGCGGAGCTGCCGCGCACTCCGAGCACCAAGCCCGGCACGAACAACGACAACCAGGCGGCGTCGGAACGGACGAGGCCATCGGGATCAACTGACTCGGGTGGTGACGTCGTCCCGGGAGACCGGACCGCCGGCCCCCGCGAGGCCGCCTCTGGGGATGGGGCGAACCGTCGCAGAAGGGGGTCCCGGGGGGGTCGGGGGCGTAGCCGTCCGGCCGGCACCGGGTCGGCGTCCGAGGACGACATGACCGAAGGCGAAGGTCCGGCCGCGGACGTCAATGCGACCGTGGTGGCTGTGGGCGTCAGCGGTCCGTCCGGCTCGGCTCCTCAGGCAACGGCTGAGCGGCCGAAGATCGGGGACAGCCGTCCCGCCCGGCCAACGGGCAACGACGTGCCCGTCGTGCCCGAGGCCAGATCGAGTGGTGGGACTGGCAACGCCAATGAAGGCCAGAGCGGCACCCGCGGCCAGCCCCGTCCGACCGCTCAGCGCTCCCGGCAAAAGGCCGCAACCGGTGGAAGCCCCGAGAGCGACACGGCCGCGCCGGTGGCCAAGGGGTCCCTCCCGACCGGCCGACCGGCCCCCACGGCCACACCGCGAGGCGACGTCAAGCCGCGAGCGGAGGGACGACGAGGCGGACGCGAACGCCGGGGCAAGGCCGTCGGGCGCTACATGATCTGTGTCCATGTCCGGCCCGAGATGACCCAGATCGCCCTCTTGGAGGGCCGCACCCTGGTCGAGCACTACATCTCGCGGGCATCCGACGATGCCACCCAGATAGACGGCAACATCTACCGCGGTCGGGTTCAGAACGTGCTGCCCGGCATGGAGGCGGCCTTCATCGACATCGGTACGCCGAAGAACGCCGTCCTCTACCACGGTGACGTCCGCTACGACACCGATGACATCGAGTCGGGCAGCGGTTCGGGGCAGCCCCGGATCGAGCAGCTCCTCCGTCCGGGCCAGATCATCTTGTGTCAGGTGACGAAGAATCCCATCGGGGCAAAGGGCGCCCGGCTGACCCAGGAGGTGTCCCTTCCCGGACGGTTCGTCGTGCTGGTGCCGAACAGTACGGCCTATGGGATCTCCAAGCGTCTGGACGACGCAGAGCGAAAGCGTCTGCGGCGCATCGTGGACGCCATCCGACCCCAAGGCCATGGCCTCATCGTGAGGACGGCGGCCGCCGGCGCCAGTGCCGAGGAGTTGGGCAACGACGTCGAGCGGCTGGTCTCCCAGTGGGAGTCGATCGCTGCCGAGTCCACCAAGGGGCAGGGTGCCGCCCTCCTCTACCGTGAGCCGGCGATCGCCGTCCGAGTCATCCGCGAAGAGCTCAACCGGGAGTACCGGGGCGTCGTCATCGACGATTGGGCCCTCTACGAGCAGGTTCGCGACTATGTCGGGGCGGTCAACCCGGAGCTGGCCGACCGGGTCGAGTACTTCGACCCCGAGGTCGAGTCACTCCCCGTCTTCGAGCGCTATCACGTCCATGAGCAGCTGCATAAGGCCCTCGATCGCAAAGTCTTCCTTCCCTCGGGCGGATCGCTCGTCATTGACCGGACCGAGGCCTTGACGGTGATCGACGTGAACACCGGGAAGAACGTTGGCACGACCAACCTCGAAGAGACCGTCTACCGCAACAACCTCGAAGCGGCCGAAGAGGTGGCCCGCCAGCTCCGGCTTCGAGACATCGGCGGGATCATCGTCATCGACTTCATCGACATGGAGATCCGGGAGAACCGGGACAAGGTCGGCAGCGCCCTGCGCTCGGCCCTGGCCAGGGACAAGACCCGCACCCAGGTCTTCGACATCTCCGAGCTCGGACTCGTGGAGATGACCAGGAAGCGGGTCTCCGAGGGCCTGATCGAGTCCATGTCGACCACCTGTGAGGTGTGCGGCGGGCGTGGAATAGTTTTCGACGACCCAGAGCTGTAGACTATGACTCCTATGTACGCTGTAATTAAAACCGGAGGCAAACAAGAGCGGGTGGCCGAGGGCCAGACGCTGCGAGTCGAACTGCTGGGGAGCGCCCCCGGTTCGGAGGTGACATTCGCCCCGGTGTTGCTGGTGGACGGGGACACCGTGCTCGCCACCCCCTCCCAGCTCGTGGGCTCGTCGGTGACGGCCACCGTGGTGGGAGAGGAGCTCGGACCGAAGATCCGGGGCTTCACCTACAAGAACAAGTCGAACCAGTCGACCCGGTGGGGACATCGCCAGAAGTACTCGACGATCTCCATCACGGCCATCAGCCCGGCCTGATCCACCAGGCCCCCATCGACTGATGGCGGCCGACAAACTCATCCGAACTGGGTAGCCGGCGTGGCCTGACCCAGTGAGCACAAGGAGCACCCTGCATGTCCAAGACCAAAGGTGGCGGTTCTACCAGGAACGGCCGCGACTCGAACGCACAGCGACTGGGCGTGAAGGCCTTCGGAGGGACCACGGTACAGGCTGGCTCGATCATCATGCGCCAGCGTGGGACCAAGTTCCATCCTGGACTGAACGTCGGGCTGGGTGGCGATGACACCTTGTTCGCCCTGGCGCCGGGAACGGTGAAGTTCACCCGCCGCAAGGGTCGCAAGCTGGTCGACGTCGTCCCCGGCGACTGATCCAAGATCGGCCCGAGCCCGGGCCTGATGGGGAGCACGCCAACCGGTACGCTGCCGGCGTGAGCTGGCCGGCCTTACCCACCGACGAATCGATCCCGTTCAGTCGGGCCCTCCACTTCGACGGCTGCGTCAACTTTCGGGACATGGGCGGCTACGGGACGAGCGATGGGCGTCACCTCCGTTGGCGCCGGCTGTTCCGGGCCGATGGCCTGCACAAGCTGAGCGAGGCGGACAGACGTCAGCTGAGCGACCTCGGCGTGGCCACGGTCATCGACCTGCGCACCTTGGACGAGGCGGAACAGCGGGGGCGGTTCCCAGTCGACCAGGTGCCCGTCCGCTACGTGGCCCTCCCGCTGACCGACGTCCTACCGGCCACCGAGGAGCTGCCCTCTTGGCGGGAGTCGTCCTATGTGGCCGCCCGGTACGTGGAGATGGTCTCCCGGGGCGGTGCCGCCTTGAGCGCCTCCATCGAGGCCCTGGCCTCACCGGACGGCCTCCCGGCCGTGTTCCACTGCAGCGCCGGCAAGGACCGGACCGGAGTCCTCTCGGCCCTGGTCCTCGCGTTCTTGGGCGTGCCCGATGACACCATCATCTCGGACTACGCCCTGTCGGCACTCGCCATGGAGCAGCTACTCGAGCGCCTGCGCCTGGAGTACCCGGACTCAGTGGAGGCGGTCGACCGGCACGCCCCGGCCATACTGCGGGTGATGCCCGAGACCATGGAGGAGTTCTTGTCCTTGGTCCGGTCGGAGTTCGGTGACTACGCAGGTCTCGCCGAGCACCTTGGCGTCACTGCGGCCGTCGCCCGTCTGTCGGCCACCTTGATGGAGGACGACTGAGCCGGCCAAGCCCGTTTCCGGCCCGGTGACTACCTGTCAGTAGGATCCACCTATGGCCGGCTTCGTCGATGAGGCACAACTGCATGTGAAAGCGGGCGACGGGGGAGCGGGCGCGGTCGCATTCCGGCGGGAGGCCCACGTCGACAAGGGCGGTCCCGACGGGGGGGACGGCGGTCGGGGCGGCAACGTCTGGCTGGTGGCCACTACCAACCAGTCCTCACTGCTCGGCTTCCGGGACCACCCTCATCGCCGCGGCGGCGACGGCGGCCACGGCGGTGGCAAGAAGAAGCACGGGGCCAACGGTGCCGACCTCGAGGTGCCCGTCCCGGTCGGCACCCGGGCGAAGGCCCCCGACGGCACCATCCTGGTCGACCTGGTCAACCCCGGGGACCGCTGGATGGCCGGTGAAGGGGGAAGGGGCGGCAAGGGGAATGCGGCCTTCCTGAGCAACCGGCGCCGGGCCCCGGCCTTCGCCGAGCAGGGTGAAAAAGGCCACGAGCAGTGGTACGACCTCGAGCTGGCACTGGTGGCCGACGTGGCTCTGGTGGGATTCCCGAACGTGGGCAAGAGCACCCTCATCTCCCGCATCTCGGCGGCCAAGCCCAAGATCGCCGACTATCCGTTCACGACCTTGGAGCCACACCTCGGGGTGGTGCGGGCCGACGACGAGACCAACTACACCGTGGCCGACATTCCCGGCCTGGTCGAAGGGGCGGCCGAGGGCAAGGGGCTCGGCCACCAGTTCCTCCGCCACATCACCCGCTCCCGGGTGCTCGTCGTCCTGGTCGAGCTGGACCCGGTCACCGGCGTGGCCCCCGAGGAGCAGCAGCGCATCTTGTTGGACGAGCTGGAGCGCTACCAGCCCGACCTGATCGATCGGCCCCGGCTGGTGGTCGGGTCCAAGGCCGACATGGCCGTGGACTTCGACCAGCGGAGCGATTCGTTCCGCCCCGACCTTGTCATCTCGGCGGTCACCGGGCTCGGGATCAGGCAGCTGGTCGGCAGGCTGGCCCAGCTGGTCAGCGAGGCGAGGGCCGTCCAGCCCGAGTCCGAGGGCATGATCGTCATCCATCGCCCCCTGCCCGAGGGCTTCGCCGTGGAGCGGATCGAGCCCGGCGTGTACCGGGTGGTGGGCAAGGTGGCCGAGCGGGCCGTGGCCCTGAACGACGTCACGACGGACGAGGCTGCCAACTACGTCCAGGGACGGCTCCACCGCATCGGGGTGGACAGGGCCCTCGCCCGGGCCGGGGCCCGGGATGGCGATCTCGTGCACATCGGCGAGCTCTCGTTCATCTGGTACCGCGACCAGCCCGAGTTCACCGGCGACTCGAACGCCCGTCGCCGCAGATCGTGAGCCAGGGCAGCACCGGGCCGGGGGCTCGGGCGCCGCGGACCTTGGTGGTCAAGATCGGTTCCTCGTCGGTGACCACCGATGGGGGCTGGGTGGACACCGATGCCATCGACAAGCTGGCATCCGAGGTGGCCACCGGCCGGGCTGCCGGCCATCGGGTGGTCGTCGTGAGCTCGGGAGCCATCACCGCCGGTTGGACCAACCTCGCCCCCGGACAGCCCCGCCCGTCGGATCTCGCCACCCTCCAGGCGGTGGCCGCCGTCGGCCAGCACCTGTTGATGCGGGTGTGGAGCGACGCCCTCGGCCGTCACCAGCTGACGGCCGGGCAGGTCCTGCTCGCCCCGTTGGACTTCGTCCACCGCAGTCAGTACCTCCATGCCCGCCAGACCCTCACCCGGCTGCTCGACCTGGGCGTGGTCCCGGTGGTCAACGAGAACGACGCCGTGGCTGACGAGGAGATCCGCTTCGGGGACAACGACCGCCTGGCCGCTCTGGTCGCTCATCTGGTCAGGGCGGAGCTCCTGGTGCTCTTGACCGACACCGTCGGCCTGTTGACCGAGGACCCCCGCCGGTCGAGCGGTGGGTCGCTGATCGAAGAGGTGGTCGAGATCGACCGTGAGCTCGAGCGCATCGCCGGCGGCCCGGGCACGGCGGTCGGCAGTGGGGGCATGGCCTCCAAGCTGGCCGCGGCCCAGATCGCCACCTGGTCGGGCATCGAGGCAGTCATCGCCGACGCCGCCCGCCCGGACGTACTGGCGTCGGTCGTCGGGACGGTGCCGGGGGTGGGCACCCGCTTCCGGCCACGAGAACGCCGACTCCCGGCCCGCAAGCTCTGGATCGCCTTTGCCATCGGCGCCACGGGGACCATCGTGGTCGACGCCGGCGCCAAGGCGGCCCTGGTCGACCGGGGCCGATCGCTGCTCCCGGCCGGCGTGGTCGCCGCCCACGGCGAGTTCGCCGTCGACGACGCCGTCGAGATCGCCGGCCCCGACGGCGCCGTCTTCGCCAAAGGCCTGGTCCGCCAGTCCTCGGCGGTCGTGGCCCGGTGGGCCGGCCAGCACTCTGACGAGCTGCCCGACGAGGTGCCGGCCGAGGTCGTCCACCGGGACGATCTGGTCGTCCTCGGCTAACCGGTACTCCGGCGTTCGCCGGGGTCACAGACGCGGGAACTACGCTGACGTGGTGCAATCGAGTCCTGCCACCACGCTCTTGGAGCTCGGGACCAGAGCCCGTGCAGCCGGACGGCTGGTGGCCCGGGCCTCATCGGCCGTCCGCGACGAGGCCCTCCAGCGCTCCGCCGACCTCTTGGAAGAGAGGGTCGACCAGGTCCTTGCGGCCAACGCCACCGATCTCACCCGGGCCGCCGGCCATGGGGCCGATGCCACCTCCCTCGATCGGCTCCGTCTCGACCGGGGCCGGGTGGAGGGGATGGCCGCGGGTCTGCGCAAGGTGGTGGGCCTGCCCGACCCGGTGGGCGAGGTGGTCGAGGGCTGGGTCCGGCCCAACGGCCTGCGGGTGTCCCGAGTCCGCTCCCCCCTGGGCGTCATCGGCGTGATCTACGAGAACCGGCCCAATGTGACGAGCGATGCCGCCGGACTGTGCCTCAAATCAGGCAATGCGGTCCTGCTCCGGGGCTCGTCATCGGCCATTGCATCGAACACCGTCATCGCCGCCGCCTTGCGCGACGGCCTGGCCAAAGCCGGGCTTCCGGTCGACGCCGTGGGCCTGGTGGAGGACACCAGCCGGGAATCGGCCGTGGCCTTCATGCAGCTCGACGGGCTCATCGACTGCCTGATCCCTCGGGGAGGCCCATCCCTCCTGGCCTCGGTGCGCCAGCACGCCACAGTGCCGTATGTGCTCGACGGGGCGGGTAACTGCCACATCTACGTCGATCAGGCGGCTGATCTCGGCATGGCCGAGTCCATCGTGGTCAATGCCAAGTGCCATCGTCCCGGAGTGTGCAACGCGGCCGAGACCCTGCTCGTCCACCGCTCGGTGGCCGACACCTTCCTGCCCCGGGTGGCAGCCGCCTTGGCCGGTGTGACGCTGGTCGGCGACGCCGCCACCCGAGCCGTCCTTCCCCATGTCGAGGCGGCGACAGAGGGAGACTTCGCCACCGAGTTCTTGGGGCTGAAGCTGGCCGTGGCCGTGGTCGAGGACCTCGACGGGGCCATCGACCACATCACCAGGTTCAGCTCGGGGCACTCCGAGGCCATCGTGACCGGAGACCTCTCGGCCGCCGAGCGATTCTGCTCCGAGGTGGACGCGGCGGCTGTGCTGGTCAACGCGTCCACGCGGTTCATCGATGGCGAGGAGCTCGGTCTCGGGGCGGAGATCGGCATCTCGACCCAGAAGCTCCACGCCAGGGGGCCCATGGGCCTCCGGGAGCTGACCTCTATCAAATACATCGTCAATGGCAATGGGCAGGTGCGAGCATGACTACATCCGAGCGGGCAACCAACGAGATCACGACGGGGTTCCCGGTGGCGGGCGCACCCCGGTTCGACTCCATCGCTGCCGTCCGAGAGGGCCTGGCCGGAGTGGACTACCTGGCCGACGAGGGTATCGCCGGCGTGGTGTTCCTGGCCGACCGGCTGGCCAAGCCCGTCCTGGTCGAGGGGCCGGCCGGCACCGGGAAGACCGAGCTGGCGAAGTCGGTGGCCCGATTGACCGGGTCCCGTTTGATCAGGCTCCAGTGCTACGAAGGACTCGATGAGTCCAAAGCCCTCTACGAGTGGAACTACAAAAAGCAGCTCCTGCGTATCCAGGCCGATTCCGGCCAGGGGTGGGAGCAGCTCGGAGAGGACATCTTCTCCGAGGAGTTCCTCCTCGCCCGACCGCTGCTGGAGGCGATCCGCTCCCCTGAGCCGGTCGTGTTGCTGGTCGACGAGGTGGATCGGGTCGAGCTCGAGACTGAGGCGCTGTTGCTCGAGATCCTCTCGGAGTACCAGGTGTCCATCCCCGAGCTGGGAACGGTGCGGGCAACCCAGATCCCGCTCGTCTTCCTCACCTCCAACAACACCCGGGAGCTGTCCGAGGCCCTGAAGAGGCGCTGCCTCTACCTCCACATCGACTATCCCGAACTCGACCGCGAGCGGGCCATCATCGAGACCCGGGTACCGGGCATCAGCAAGCAGCTAGCCGACCAGGTGGCCCGCATCGTGCGATCCATCCGGACCCTCGATCTGAAAAAGGACCCGTCGGTCTCCGAGACCCTCGACTGGGCCCGCACCCTGGTCGTGCTCGGCATCGAGTCGGTCGACGTCGACCAGGCCAGGCAGACCCTCCACATCTTGTTGAAGTACCAGTCCGACATCGAGCGGGCTTCGAAGGAGCTGGCCGGAGTCCAGGAACCCGGCTGAGGTCGAGGGGACCTGTCATGCTCGATCTTTTGACTGGATTCGTGGCCGAGCTCCGGGCCGCGGGCATCCCCGTCTCCCTCACCGAGCACTTGGACGCCGCCGAGGCCCTGCGCCACGTCCCGATGGAGGATCGAGAGGCCCTCAAGTACACCCTCGGGGCCAGTCTGGTGAAGTCCTCGTCCCACTGGCGAGCCTACGAGACGGCCTTCGAGATCTACTTCTCCTTGCGTGGACCCGGCTACGAGATCGGAGGGGCCGGGGACAGCCCCGACACCCCGGCCGGCGAGAACCCGGCCGACGCCGCCGGCCAGGGCCGAGGGACGGGCCGAGGAGGCGGCAGCGGCGGCGGGGAGGGCATGACCGCAGAGGAGCTGGCCGATCTGCTCTACAAGGCCCTTGCGGGGTCCAATGCCTCGATGGTCGGCGCCGTGGCCCGCCAGGCCGTGAGCCGGTATGCCGGCATGGAAAAAGGGCGTCCGGTCGGCGGCACCTACTACCTCTACCGGACGCTGCGGAACCTCGATCTCGACGGGGTAATGGAGCGCCTGATGGCCGAGGCGCGCTCCGAGTCCTCGGGCCTCGACCGACCCGACGACGGCGAGCTGGGCACCCCTGGCACCTCCCTCACGGGGCTGGAGGAGCGGCTCTTGCGCGACGAGTACCAGTCGAGGATCGACCAGTTGCGAAAAGAGATCGAAGACGAGATCCGTCGCCGACTGGTGGCCGACCGGGGGAGCGAAGCCCTGGCCAAGTCCATCCGCAAGCCCCTCCCTGAGGACGTCGACGTCATGCACGCCACCCGAGATGAACTGGTGGCCCTGCGCAAGTCCCTCCAGCCCCTGTCGAGGAAGCTCGCCGTGCGTCTGGCCAGGAAGCGCCGCCACGGCCGCAAGGGCCCGCTCGACTTCCGCTCGACGGTGCGGCACTCGCTGTCGACCGGGGGGGTGCCGCTCGAGCCGAAGTTCCGCTACCCCCGGCCCTCCAAGCCCGAGATCATCGTCATCGCCGACATCTCGGGGTCGGTTGCCTCCTTCGCCCGCTTCACCCTGCATCTGGTCCACGCCATCAGCTCGCAGTTCTCCAAGGTGCGCAGCTTCGTGTTCATCGACGGCATCGACGAGGTCAGCCGGTTCTTCGACGGCGTCGACGACCCGGCAGAGGCCGTCCACCGCATCAACACCGAGGCCGATGTCATCTGGGTCGACGGCCACTCCGACTACGGCCACGCCCTCACCGTCTTCTGGGAGAAGTGGGGTGAGGAGATCTCCCCCCGGGCCAGCGTCCTCCTACTCGGCGATGCCCGCAACAACTACCACGCCTCGCAGTCCTGGGTGGTCAAAGAGATCCAGAACCGTGCCCGCCACGTGTATTGGCTGAACCCCGAGCCCCGCTCCTACTGGAACTCCGGGGACTCCATCGTGGGCGAATATGCCGTGCACTGCGACGACGTCGTCGAGTGCCGCACCCTGCGCCAGCTGGAGCAGTTCGTCGGACAGCTGGCGTGACCGGGGGCGGCTTCGACGGCCTGGCCGGGGCCGGAGGCGACAAGCCGAGGGCCGCGGCCGTCCCGGCCGGCATCCGCACCGTCCCGGCCCGCTCGGCCACCGCCACGAGGATCACCCTCGTACGCCACGGAGAGGCCGTCTGCAACGTCTCGGGCGTGTGCGGCGGCCCGCTCGGCTGCAGCGGCCTGACCGATCTGGGCCGACGCCAGGTCGAGGCCCTGCGCGACCGTCTGCTCGTCACCGGCGAGCTGGCCGGTACGCAAGCCTTCTACGCCAGCGTGCTGCCCCGGGCCGTCGAGACGGCCCGCATCATCGCCCCAGCCCTCGGGGCCCCCACCGCCGACGGGGGTGAGCCCGGGCTCGACCTCGTGACCGAGTGCGGGCTGTGCGAGCTGCACCCGGGAGAGGCGGACGGGCTGGACTGGACGGAGTTCACCGCCCGCTTCGGCGCCCTCGACTGGGCGGTCGATCCCAACCAGCCCATCGCCCCCGGCGGGGAGAGCTGGACGGGGTTCGTCAACCGGGTGTCGACCAACCTCGATGTCATCGCCGTCCGGCACCCCGGCCAGGTCGTGGTCGTGGCCTGCCACGCCGGGGTGATCGAGGCGTCACTGCTGTCCAAGATGCCGGTCGAGGGCGGCCTCACCGGGGCGCGCCTACAGCTCCGGACCCTCCATGCCTCGATGACCAGCTGGGAGGTCGAAGAGGGCACCTGGCGCCTGCTCGGCTACAACGACGGCGACCATGACACGGCCCGTCGCCTGGCCGAAGCCACCATGCTCGCTCAGCAGGCGTAGTCGTCGTCGTAGCTGGTGCTCATGCCCCCGTGGGGGGTGGGCGTCGACGGCGAGCTGTACTGGACGAGCTGGACCGGGCCGCTCGGCAGTCGGGCCGAGGAGAACTGGCTCCGCACATTGGCGCAGGTCGTCGCCGGGTCGATGCCCCACGAGGCCGCCCAGTAGGGGACGGCGGGTTGGTAGGAGCCGACGATCGAGTTCCACGACCCGGGGCTGGCGTAGATGCCCACCCCGTTCAGCCCCTCGTAGTGCAGGCCGTCGATGGCCCCTTGGATCATGGCCGCATTGGCCGCCAGGTCGGTCGACCACGAGGGGTCCTTCTCCACATCGAGCCACCAGCCGACCGAGGTGTTGACCCCGGCGGCGGATGCCTTGGTGAAGGCGTCGACCGCCGTGTTGAAGCCGTAGTTGCAGGCCAAGGCCGACGCCACGTAGGGGGCGGCAGCCGAGTTGCACGCCGGGTCACCCGAGTTTGGGTCCTGCCCGTCGGTCAGGTAGACGTAGAGGTTGAGGCCTCCGCCGGCCCACTGCTGTGCCTGGGCGGCCAGGTACTTGTTGGCCGGCAGCTTCGACCCTCCGACCACCTCGACCACGCCGATGGTGTGTGGGTTGGGTGGGAAGTTGCCGGGGACCTGGAAGTTGGAGATGTCGTAGCCGAACGAGCCCGACTGGTAGGAGGAGCCGGTGAAGCTGCCCGTACCGATGGCGACAGCCATGCCCACGACGGGCTGGGTGATGACCTGGGGGGCCGAGCCCCAGTAGGTGGCGTCCCCGAAGGCCGACACCGCCCCGTTCGAGTTGGCGAACCAGTAGCCCGAGCCCGAGGCGTCGCTCGTGATGGCGACGATCGGCCGCTTTTGGGGCACGTTGCCGAGGGAGCCGAAGAACTGGGCGTCGCCGAAAGCGAAGACACCGCCGTCCGAGGCGGTGAACCAGTAGCCGTGGCCGTCGGGGGTGGCCGTCATGCCCACGATGGGCTGGTTCAGGTGGATGTTGCCGGTCGACCCGTAGAAGGCGGCGTCCCCGAAGGCGAAGATGCCCCCGTCGGAGGCCACCAGCCAGTAGCCGCCCCCGTCGGGCGTGGCCGTCATGCCCACGATGGGCTGGTTCAGGTGCTGGGCACCCATCGAGCCGTAGAACTGGGCGTCTCCGAAGGCGAAGATCCCGCCGTCCGAAGCCACGCTCCAGTAGCCGCCACCATCGGGGGTGGCGGCCATGCCCACCACCGGCTTGTTGAGGGCGATGTTGCCGGTCGAGCCGTAGAAGGCGGCGTCGCCGAAGGAGAAGATCCCGCCGTCGGAGGCGACCAGCCAGTACCCGCCACTTCTCGAGGTGGCGGCCATGCCCACGACCGGCTTGTTGAGGTGCATGGCGCCGGTCGATCCGTAAAAGGGTGCTCCGCCGAACGAGAAGATCCCCCCGTCGGCGGCCACGAGCCAGTAGGCGGACACGGCGGTGGTGGACGTGGCGCCGGTCGAGGCCGCCCCGGCCCCGACCGATGCGGCGGGGATGGCGATTGAGCCGAGCAGGCACAAGAGCCCGGCCAAGACTGCCACCACCGGTCGGGCCGACGGGCCCCTCCGATCTCCCCGAGCTCCAGGGTTGGTGGGGTGTTCGGACCGGCGGAAGCGCATGTTGATGACAAGCTCCATTGCGTAGATGTGCGGTGGCGCCAGGGGCTGTCTGCCAACACGGACGGCTCGTCGTCATAGCGACGGTGTCGCTGCCCCCGACCGCTCCCCAGTTTCGTTGCTCGTGGTCACTTGGTCAATGACCCCTCATTTCACGACGGAGCGACCGGACTCCCCGGCGCCCCCGAAGGCACGGAGCTCCCCGGCCGGCGGGTCAGCTGCGAAGGAGCTCGGCCACGCTGAAGGCCAGGTCAAGGGCTTGCCGTCCGTTGAGCCGGGGATCACAGGTGGTCGTGTAGCGCTGGTGCAGCTGGCCCTCGACGATGTCCTCGACCCCCCCGAGACACTCGGTCACGTCGTCACCGGTCAGCTCGACATGGACCCCTCCCGGCCAGGTGCCGGCATCGGCATGGGCGCGGAAGAAGCCCTTCAGCTCGCCGATGATGTCGTCGAACCGCCTCGTCTTCTGGCCGCCCTCGGCGGTGAAGGTATTCCCGTGCATCGGGTCGCAGACCCACACGACGGGGTGTCCCTCGTCCCGCACGGCAGCCAACAGCGGCGGGAGGGCGTCATCGATGGCGTCCACGCCGAGCCGGCTGATCAGGGTCAGCCTTCCCGGCACCCGGGCCGGATTGAGGCGCTCGCACAGGGCGATGACCTCATCGGGGGTGACGCTCGGGCCGATCTTCGACCCCACCGGGTTGTTGATGCCGGCCAGGAATTCGAGGTGGGCGCCACCGACTTGGCGGGTGCGCTCGCCAACCCAAAGCATGTGGGCCGAGCAGTCGTACCACTCATCGGTCAGCGAGTCCCGCCTGGTCAACGCCTCTTCGTAGTCGAGGATGAGGGCCTCGTGGCTGGTCCAGAAGTCGACCTGGTGCAGGGTGTCCTCGACATTCAGGTTGATGCCGCACGCCGCCATGAACCGCAGGGACCTGTCGATGCCCTGGGCGATGCCCTCGAAGCGTTGGCCCTCGGTCGACGAGGCAACGAACTCCTGGTTCCAGGCATGGATCTGGCTCAGGTCGGCGAAGCCACCCTTGGTGAAGGCCCGCAGCAGGTTGAGGGTCGACACCGACTGCTGGTAGGCGGCCACCAGCCGGGCCGGGTCGGGGATCCTGGCCGTCCGCTCGGGGAGGTCGTCGTTGACCATGTGGCCCCGGAACGAGTCGAGGACCTGATCGCCGACCTGCTCGGTCGGCGAGCTGCGGGGCTTGGCGAACTGCCCGGCGATCCGCCCGACCTTGACGACGGGCACGCCGGCCCCATAGGTGAGGACCACGGCCATCTGCAGGATGACCTTCAGCTTGTCCCGGATGGCGTCGGCGCTGAACTCGGTGAACGACTCGGCGCAGTCCCCGGCCTGGAGCACGAACGCCCTCCCCATCGCCGCCTCCCCGAGGGAGCGCGTCAGATGGCGGGCCTCACCGGCGAACACCAGGGGCGGCAGGCCGCTCAACTGGGCATGGACCCGCTTCAGCTCGCCGTCGTCGGGCCACGTCGGCTGCTGGGCGGCAGGCCTTGACCTCCACGAATCCGGGGTCCACGATGACGTCTTCGATTGCTGTGCCACCCGACCAGCGTAAGGCCTTCGGACGTAGGCTCGGGCCATGGCAGCGTTCCGATTCGGAGTACAACTCTCCAAAGCCGTCTCCGCCGCGGCGTGGCGGGATACGGCCCGGCGCATCGAGGGCCTCGGGTACTCGACCTTGTTCATCCCCGACCACTTCGACGACCAGTACGGTCCCTTGGTGGCTTTGACCGTGGCCGCAGAGGCCACGACCACCCTCCGGATCGGATCGCTGGTCTTCGGCAACGACTACCGCCACCCCGTGGTGCTGGCCAAAGAGGTGGCCACCCTCGACCTGTTCTCCGCCGGCCGGGTCGAGTTTGGCCTCGGCGCCGGCTGGCTGACCAGCGACTACGAGCAGGCAGGCATTCCCTCCGAGCGGCCTGGGCACCGGATCTCCACCATGGCCGAGAGCCTGGCGGTGATGAAGTCACTTTGGTCGACGGGCGAGGCCACCTTCCGAGGCGAGCACTATCAGGTCTCCGGGGCCATCGGCTTCCCGAGGCCCGTGCAGCGCCCCTATCCGCCCATCATCATCGGTGGGGGCGGCGAGCGGGTGCTCGGCATCGCCGCGCGGGAAGCTGACATCGTCGGGGTGAACCCGAACCTGGCCGCCGGCCGCATCGGCACCGAGGTCTTGGAGACCACCACGGCCGAGTACTACCACCAGCGGGTGGGCTGGATCCGCCAGGCGGCCGGCCCCCGGTTCGAGCAGCTCGAGCTGCAGTGCCTGACCTTTTTCGTCCAGATCGTTCCCAATCGGGAGAAGGCGACCGCCCAGCTAGCCGCCATGATGTCGGTGACAAGCGACAAGGTCGACGGTTCGCCGATCGCCCTCATCGGGACCACGGACCAGATCATCGAGACTCTGCGGGAGCGCAGGGAGGTCTTTGGCTTCTCGTACGTGGTCGTCCACGAGGCCGAGCTCGACGCCTTCGCCCCGGTCGTCGCCGCCCTGGCCGGGACCTAGAGGTGGGCCCATCGCCGTCCAGGCTCGGAATCCTCGGGGGAACGTTCGATCCCATCCACTCGGCCCATCTGGAGATGGCCGACACCGTGCGCCAGGCCCTCGGGCTTGAACGCATGCTCTTGATGGTGGCCAACCAGCCGTGGCAAAAAGAGGGGACCCGGCCGCTGACTCCCGCCGAAGACCGCTACGCCATGGTCGAGGCGGCCGCTTCGACCTGGCCCGGCCTCGAACCGTGCCGTCTGGAGATCGATCGAGGAGGTCCGACCTACACGATCGACACCATGCGACAGCTGCACGACCTGTGTCCTCAGGCTGACTTCGTCCTGGTGGTCGGCAGCGACGTCGTTGCCGGACTCGACAGCTGGAGGGACGTCGAGGCGCTGCAGGCCGAGGTGACACTGGCCATCGTCGGTCGCCCCGGGATCCCGGCGCTCGCTCCGCCCCCTGGGTGGCGATCGGTCAGCGTGCCCGTCGCCCCGTTCGACATTTCGAGCACGGAGCTCCGTCGCCGGCTGGAGGCGGGCCAGTCTGTCGACGGGTTGGTGCCGGAGGCAGTGATCCGTTGCATTGCCCAACGGGATCTGTACGCTACGGGGAGATGACAGTGCGGATAGCGCAGTTCGGCTCAGACGGTCTCAGTTCCGATGACCCTGCGCCGGAAGCCGCACCGGGGGTGGCCGACGGTTTGTTCGAACAGGGTCATGACAGGCCTCAAGCGGCCGAAGCCCCGGCCGTCGAGGAACGACGAGAGTCCGACGGGCCCGACAAAGAGG
>Ga0182030_10012571_pt1 | contig 16933 bp, 26 predicted proteins | sample 812S3MmetaG_FD_121299 | JGI IMG/M metagenome (GOLD analysis project Ga0182030, IMG submission 121299) | Permafrost microbial communities from Stordalen Mire, Sweden - 812S3M metaG (Illumina Assembly) | ecosystem: Environmental > Terrestrial > Soil > Wetlands > Permafrost | place: Sweden...
AATGGCTTCGATTACAAACGTGCAAGCTGTGACGTGGAGCAACATTATGGCTAGGGGTCTATTCGATCGTATTTGCCAATTCCATAACTTCTATCAGATTGCCTTGGCGGAATTTCAGCAGCAAGGGTTGGCGACCTTGATCCCGAATGATGGCACTCAATTAGTAGTAGACGGTTCGGCTAGCGATGGGCGGCCGCCTATTACAGGGGCAACAATAAACATCCTTCTAGCAAATGCCGCAACACTAGATGCGGTCCTAACTGCTAACTCGAATTTGGTTTACAACCAAACACTTCAGGGTAGTGTGAATCCTGCTCCGACAATAAACGCTCTTTAAAGGGTACAGAAAATGGCGATCACCGCAAATTGTCAATGGGAAACTCAGGCCGGGGTTGGCAACGATGCTAACGGCGGCGGATACGTTTCTGGGGGTGGTGGTACTGATTATTCCCAACAAGCATCGCCTCAGTGGGCATTAACAAGTATATCAACATCTGGTGCAACAGCTACCATTAACTACACAAGTTCTGCTACGGCTATGATCGGAAATGTTGTTCAGGTGATTAGCGGGACTAACTTTACTACAGGTTTTTATCAAATTACTGGTGTAGTGGTTGGAACCAGTTTCACGGTTGATCGCAATTTAACAACTGGGGCTGGTTCTAGTGGTGTATTAAATATTGGTGGTTGTTTCGCAACCCTTGCTGGTGCTGCGGCTGCAAGTGCTAATCAAGGTTATGAAGTTATGGTATTTTGGTTCAAAGCCACAGCAACATACACTATTAGCACTGGAGTAACTTTTAGCGGTGGCGTTGCTAACAATCCATTACTTCGATTTATCGGATATACTTCAACTCGCGGTGACGGTGGGTCTATTACGGTACAACCTAGTGCAGCAATAACTACTATTACACTTAGTTGGTACGTTTCACTTGAAAACTTCATTCTTAATGGTAACTCCACAGGAACGCAAGGAGTTTCTGTAACCGGGCGCTACAATCAGCTTTACAATGTTGTTGCTCATCACTTCACGGCAGAAGGCATCATTCAGTCTGAACAATGTACAATATATGTAAATTGTTCTGTTTACAATTGTGGGGGCACTAATGGATCTTTTGTTCCTGAGATTGCAGTTTTAATTAGTTGCTATTGCTACAATGCAAAAGGCTTTTATAGTATAGCTCCTGCTCCAGCTACTACAGTCTTCATTGATTGTGTTGCTTATAATAACACTGGTTGGGGATTTTATACCTCTGGGTTCATCTGCAGTGTTACACGTTGTGTTGCAGCAAATAATTCTCTAGGGGGCATCTATTCTAATTTGGCCCAAGTTACAAATTGTATTTTGGTGGGTAACACGGGCTATGGCATTTATGTCAATTTTTTGTACTCAGCTGTACCGGGTTCCCCGCTATTTTTAAATAACGCTTTCTATAGTAATTCAAGTGGGAATTACTCAAATTCGGGTTATGGATATACGAATGGTGGGGGACTTGGGGATATTATATTGACTGGCAATCCGTTTAATAATCCCTCTAGTAATGACTTTAGTTTAAATAATACCGCAGGTGCAGGTGCAGCTTGCCGCGCAGCAGGTTTTCCCGGAGTTGCTCCTTTCGGCACTGGTTATATAGATATTGGCGCGTTGCAATCGCAGTCCACTGGCGGAACTACTTCTTACTTCCCCATTTTGGTTAGCAGCCACACGGACACTCAACTAAGTTAAAAGGAAATCCCCCCTATGCCGAGAACATACGATGTGAGCTTTGAAAACGTTGCGGTTTCCGCAGCCCAGGATTTAGTGACCATTCTTGGCGCTACTGGGAAAATGGTGAAGATCAAAAGGATGCGTGTCTGCTCAACTGATACCACCATTCCAACCGCGCAGATGCTTCAATTGAGAGCGCGATTCCTTCCCGCTACAGTATCAGCCGGGAGCGGCGGGTCAACACCAACTCCACGGCAGCTCGATCCTGGGGATGCTGCGGCTTCCCTAACCGCGCATACCAACGATACAAGTAAATCCACTACCTCTGGAACGGCTCTTATTTTAGAGGAAATAGGCGCTCATATTTACTCCGGGTATGACTTCACTTACCCGCAGGATGCACGCCCGACTGTTGGGCCAAGCGAGGCTTTCGTTTTTGAACTTCTTTCCACGGTGAGTGGAACCGTTCACATGAGCGGCGGTATCACCGTTGAGGAGCATGGCGGGTAGTTTCCTTTTCAAAAAAGAAAGCCTAAATGCCAAATAGGTACACGCTGCAATACTTCGTTCAAGGGGGACGGAGAAAATCTCTTTGGTCCCCTGGCCTGATTCCTGGCAGTGGCAACTCCTGGACTAAGAATGTTTCGGAGACATTCTCTATTTCAGAAGTGTTATTTAAGGGTGCAAGCAGGGGGTTGCCAGATACATATTCTCTGGTGGATACCTTCACAAAGGGTTCGGTAAAGTTTCCCACTGATGTATTTACTCTGGCTGATACTTTATCCCGAAAATGGTTGCTGGCCCGCGTTTTGGTTGAAACGTTTTCCCTTACCAGCGTCATTACCCGCTTGCTAGGCTGGTCATTTACCGATGCTTACAGTTTGGCTGATGCTTTACTAAGAGCGCGAGGCCGATGGCTGGTGGAAACATTTACACCGACTGATTCTATTCTGAAATTTGCTGGCAAGCTTCCCTCTGACACATTTACAGTGTCCGATTCAGTAACCGCTTCTAAGGGTGGCCAGCATCCTTTGAATGTCACTGATACCTTCAGCTTGGTGGACGCCTATGCACGGCAGTGGGCTGCATTGAGAAGTTGGGCTGACACCTTCACGCTGGCCGACACACTTTTGAAGTTTTCCGGCAAGCGCGTCCAAGACACTTTTACACTATCGGATATCTGGTCGCGTACTTGGAACTTAGGTAGGTTGCTGTCGGACTCGATAGCTCTATCTGACGTGATCAGCAAAGGTTCTGGCAAGGCTCCTGCGGATACCTTCACGCTGGTTGAGTTTTTAGGGAGAGTAGCCACCAGACTGCTCCTCGACGTTTTTACCCTCGTAGACTCAGTTAGTCTTTCCAAGGGTGGTCAACATGCAGTAAACGTCACCGATGTTTTCTCTCTAACAGATATTTTTACCAAACAGATTGCGGGCAGGATCTACTCAGACTTCTTTACCCTTACTGAATCATTTAGTAAGCTTGGGGGTCATGTAGTTGCAGACGCTTTCCTCATTTCGGATACTGCACAGTCCAGTGTCAACCACGGCAGAGTCTTTGCCGACGCGCTTACCCTGCTGGATACCGTTTCTAAGATAAAATTTCGGTTGTTGGCTGTTGCAGACTCCATCAGTGTCAGCGACAGCGTTACTAGGAATATCTATCGTGGGCTGGTTGACACGCTTACCATGCTGGAGTTTTATTCCTGGGTCGTTTTAGGGCAGACAGACCCTGGGAAGGCTACTGCAACAGTTCAACTAATCAATACGGCGACTGCTTCAGCTTGGTTGAAGTTTATTGCTACCGGAGGCACATTATGAGCTACTATGTTGGAGCGTTACCACGTATTACCGTAGCGTTTACAAGTGTTCCCACCGGGCTTCCGGCTGACCCCACTACTGTAGCTCTGGTAGTGATTGCGCCAGATGGAACAACCACAATCTATGGTTACAATCCTGGTCCTATCGTTTGGGACAGTATTGGCAACTACCACTATGATCTTACGCTTACACAGGTCGGAAACTGGCAGTTTGAATGGCAAGGAACAGGCACGGTTACCGCAGTTACCGCTGGGCTGTTTAGTGTCACAGGCTTCCCCACGGTTTCTTGGTCATACTCCGGCAATCCTGCATCTAGCCCTAAAGATGAAGTGAGGTTTTTGATTGGAGATACAAATTCCAGCGATCCGCAACTTCAAGACGGTGAGATCAGCTACACCATTGGCTTAGTATATGGATCATCCCCAGTTCCCGCCAATGGGAACTACGTCCCAGCCATCTACTGCGCGGATGCGTTGATTGCCAAGTATGCAAGAGCTGTTTCCAAATCGGTTGGCGATCTTCACGTTACCTACTCTGACCGGCTCAAGCAGTATCAAGAGCTTGCGGCGAGGCTGCGAATGCGGGCTACGCTGGCTCAGGTTCAATTTAACGCTGGCGGTGAGTCCATTGGTGAAAAGATTGCTGCCTATGCGAATTGGGATCTTATTCAACCCGCTGTCAAGATAGATGGCATGGACTACCAGGGCACCCAGCCGGGTGACTTCCAGACAGGAAACCCGGCCAGCCAAACAACGATTCCATAGGGGATTCTTGGCCCCTACGGAGCCCCAGGATCAATCGGAAGTGGCTGGATGATGGTTTTCCTAATCCGGCTAACCAGCGGTAGTACAGAGTCAGGAGACAGAAACATGGACATGCTCACAGTTTTGGTAACAAAAGGAAGTGCCGGGAGTGGCCGTCTGTCTGACGGTTATGGGCCGATGCGCGATGCTGCCTACACTGCATCCAGCAAGGCCGACCGTTCTGGAACTAAGCAGGCACATTTGAAAGCGGCTAAAGCTCATGCTCACGCCGCTCAGTTCTGCTCTCCTGGATCTGGCAGGGCTGACTTTCACGCGGCCATGCAAAAGATTCATACTACTAAGGCAAAAGGCTGATGGCTTCCTTCGCGGCTGATTTTTTGGACCTCTGCACTCAAACGATTGCTTGGCAACCTCTGGCAGGGCGTGATCAGTATGGTAAGCCTACTTGGGGCGTGGTGCAGACGTTCCCAGGACGTCGGGTATTCAAGAATACTCGTATGCCGTCCTATGAGCGCGGCACTAAGGGGCAGGGGCCTGAAGTTATTTCGGAGTCGCAAATTTTGGTCTTAGCCATGTTGGACCTGTCCTACGACGATTTGATTTACGTCGTCGCGCCGGTTGCTGACACTGCACCTTATGCGCCAATTCTAAGCTGGGGTGGCAACCCTGATGAGACAGGGGCAAACGTTTACACGAAAGTGATGCTTGGATCGGCAAACGGGTAAATGAAAATTTTAATCACAGGAAGCTCTGGATTTTTGGGGCAGTACGCAGTTCGTTACGCACTGGCTCATGGCTATGAAGTTGTAGAGCTTGATCGTAAGCAGGGGTTGGATGTGCTCCATCAGGGAACTGTGTCACGGCTGATGCAGGGCTGCACGCATGTTCTTCACTTAGCCGCCTACTCCTCGATGGCAGGGTTCCACTGGAATATGGAGCTTAACTACACAGCTAACTTTACCGGGTTTCTGAATGTAATTGAAGCAGCCAGCACTCGCAGTGTGCGGTTTGCATACGCCTCCAGTTCGGCGGTTTATCTGGATGGCCTAGGGATGACATTCAGCGAGGATGAGTCAATCGACGTTCATAAGCTGAAAAGCCACTATGGAAAATCGAAACTTATGAATGAGATGGTAGCCCAGTCCTACTCATTCGCTTATGGGTTCCCCGCAATCGGGTTGCGTTATTTCAACGCCTACGGTCCTGGTGATGAGAAGAAGTCTAACTGTGCTCCAATGCAGCATTTCATCAACGCCAATAAACGTGGTGAGCCAATAGTTATTTACGGCGACGGGACGCAGGCTAAGGATTTCATCTACGTTGAAGACGCTATTGATATCACTTTCCGATTGCTGGAAGAACCGCAAGCTACAGGAGTTTACAATGTTGGGACTGGTGTAGCCACCAGCTTCAATCAGCTTGCGGAGATGATTGGTGGGCCGGTGAAGTATCAGCCAGTTCCCACGGAGTCTTATCAATACCTGACGCGGGCAAATATGAGCAAGCTTCAAGGAGTGATTGGAAATGAGTACCCGTTCGTCTCACTCGCAGAGGGGCTAAAACGTTGCCTATGACACTCCATCTGACATGTGACGCTCGCGGCATAATCAAACGGCTTAGCCCATTTGTAGAACAGGCGTTGGAAAGCGGGCTCCTCAATGAGCAGGAAGTGGCCGACTTGCTGATGGAGTGAAATCATAGACTCAATAAAAGTTGTGCCAGTAGAGGCTCCATAAAAAGTGGCTACCATCAACTTACAGGTTAAGGGGCTCAAACAACTTAATGGTAAGCTGCGGGCTAACATGCCGAAGGCTCGCCAAGCCGTCAAGGTCGAGTTGAATACATTCTGCAATGAGGTGTTACAGGCCAGTTTAGAAGTTGTCCCTATGCTCACCGGGGCTCTGGCTGGCAGCGGCAAGGTGATGGGGCCGGTAGAAACAGCCAGCAGCATCAGCTATCAGATTGGCTATGGTGACGAGGCTGTAGGTTATGCGCTCTACGTTCATGAAGCTCTGGAGGGGCCGTACCCAATCAACCCTGATTGGAGCTGGGCTAAAGCAGTAGCGGCGGGTAAGCAGATCCAATGGACGCGACCGGGCAGCGGCCCCAAATTTCTGGAAAATCCATTGAAGGCTAAACAGGATCAACTACCAGACAGACTTGGGAAGGTGTTCCGCGAGGCGTTGAAATCATGAAGTGCCCATTCTGCCATAGCGAGCTACAGGAGACTTTTGCACATGACTATCTGCCTAGTCTCTACCCAACTGGAGTTTGGGTTTGCTTGAAATGCTCCTATGGTCGAAACCGATTTGATGAGACAGGGAAAGCAGTAGAGGTAGCCAGTTGCCAATCTTAGATAGCGTCTACACTTATTTAGTAGCTAACGGCGCTAACGGTATCGGCACGTCTGCTTGGCCGGTCTACATCGGGTTTATGGCTGATGACCAGGACCAGATGATTGGGCTATTTGAAACGGGTGGTATGCCAGCGGACACCGTGGGAAGGGAGAATCAGCGGGTCACCTTTCAAGTTCGTATCCGGGCGGCACGTCTGGATTATGCCACCTGTCGGACAATGTGGCAGACGGTTTTTAACTTATTGCAAGATGCTCAACAAACTGCAACTGGGTACTTACCGGGTATCTACTACATCCAAGCAATGCATTACGGCCCAATGTTTTTCAACGATGATGATGGGCGCAGCAACATGACCGCAAATTTTCGCGTGATGATGGCGGCAGACCCCGGAACTATTTAGGAGAAAGGTAAAAACGTGACTGGAACAGTGAAAATGTACATTGAAAAACGGGGCTTCGGCTTTATAGCCCCTGATGACCCTGGCCCTGAAATTTTCGTTCATGTCAAAGCTGTGAAATATGGTGCTCTGGTCCAAGAGGCTCGCGTGAGCTTTGATATAGGGCAAGATCGTGAAGGCCGCAAGCGAGCGGTGAAGGTTATGGTCATTGATGGAAGCGATGCTCAGCCACCTGCCACTGACGATGAGGTGACTGTATGAACTGGCGAATAGAACCGAAGTGGGCGGGCAAAACAGCATTTCTGCTGGCCGGTGGCCCATCCCTTAAGGGGTTTGACGCAGGCATTCTGCGCAACCACGGGAAGGTTCTCACGATCAACGATTCCTGGCGATTGGCACCGTGGGCTCATGCAAGCTACTTTTGCGACTGGCAGTGGTGGCAGATGCAGCAAGCCAAGAACCCACGCGCCAAGCTGTCAACAGCTCCTGGTGGCGAGGTTGGCTTTCATGACATGATCTACAGAGCCTTCTGGATTACGTCGTCCCCCAAGTTTGCTGACAACCCACAGGTTCACTGCATCCAGTTAACCGGGGATCGTGGATTAGAGACATCCCCTGTGGGAGTAAAGCACGGGTCCAACAGCGGTTATCAAGCTATCAATCTGGCTTACCTGCTTGGCGCTGCCCGAATCATACTACTCGGCTACGATATGAAGTGTCAGGCGGCGCATACCCATTGGCATGATGAACCGCGTCAAGCGCAGCCTGTATTCCAGACTGTGCTGGACAGTTTCATTCCGGCCTTCGATACGTTGGCAGCGCCTCTTAAAGAGGCAGGCGTGGAAGTAATCAATTGTACCCCGGACTCGGCTTTGAAATGCTGGCCGTATGTTCCGCTGGAAGAAGTTCTTGAACCTCAACTCTCATTTAAGGAGATGGCGTAAATATGGCGACCGAAACATCAATCGGAGTTGGCATCCGTCGTAACACCGCCTACGGACAGCGCAATTTTGAGGACAGCGGCACCGTTCAGTACAAGTCCAGTTATGTAAACCTCTGGTGGACAGACGGCAACAATTATCAGCCGGGCACGTCGCTGCCGTTCGACGTTGGCGGTGTTAGCTACAGCAAAACCGCTGTTGCGCTTCTGCTCAGGTACTGGGAGCAGACATGGATTGAGCCTCTGGCGTAAACAACCATGGCATCCGTGCTGGTCTGGATCACCTGTAGGAATTACGAGGAGTGGCTGCTGGAAGCGCATCGGTCTGCTGTTCGGCAGCGACTTTCTGGAATGATGGTAGAGGTAGCTCACGATGCTTGCGGAAGCAGTAACCCGATAGGGGTTTCCGCAAACCGCAATTTAGTTCTCAGTCATCCTTGGTCTGAAAAATGTCAGTATGTAATATTTTTGGATGCTGACGATACCATTCCACCTAACTACGCAAGTGAGCTTGTACGGATAGCCGATGGGGATGATTGCGTGGTGGCTTGCGGAGCGCAGCTGTTTGGTGATGAATCCCGCAACGTTCCTGTAGCTACCCCTGTAAACCTTCAGACACTGCTGGTTTCCAACACGGTCCACTGTTCCGCGCTGATACCTATTAAGCACTTCAGAGCGGTTGATGGATTCCATATCGGGCTGCGATCACATGAAGACTGGGAGCTTTGGTGTCGGCTGGCTGCGCGAGGTGTGGAGTTTCGGACCTGTCATGGCACCCATTTGAACTATCGGCGTCATGCTGGCTCTCGTAGTAAGTTGGCCCCCGAAGGATTTTGGGAGATGAAAAAGCAGTTGAATGGCGAATATTGGAGAGCATAAATGTCTGTATGGTACGTGGTTCCAAGTAAGCGCCCGGTAGAAGAAGCCCATGCCTGTCTTAGTAAGTGGATTCAGCACGGCTACCAGGTAATGATTCAACGCGACCCCAACGATGCTGAAGTCAAAGATGTAGAGAACATCGTGCGCCCTTATCAGGGCTACTCCGACGCGGTTAACCATCTTGTTGCTCAGGTCATCCAAAAGGACCTTTATGCTGATTGGATCGTGACTGGCGGCGACGACATTGACCCCGACTTAAATCATTCAGCGGAAGAAATTGCTGCTGAGTGCTCAGCACACTTCAATGGGACCTTCGGGGTTATGCAGCCGATAGGTGATAAGTGGCGCTGTGATATAAGCCGCATCTGCGGTAATCCTTGGATGGGTCGGGACTTCTGCCAACGGATCAACCAGGGGCGCGGTCCTATGTGGCCGGAATATTTTCACATGCGGAATGATGAGGAGATGCAAGAAGTAACGTTGAAGCTTGGCGTGCTCTGGCAGCGCCCGGACCTTTCCCAGTTCCACCATCATTGGATGCGTGAAAGTGGCTCTGCTCCTGTATTCCTGGCGCGGGCAAATAGCCAGTCAAACTGGGATGAAATGGGGGCAATATTTTTTGCTCGTAAAGCTAAAGGCTTTCCAGGGCATGAACCTTTGCAGGTGGAGGTTGTGTGAAGCACGCTTTGGTTTGCGGAGCGGGCGGGTTTATTGGGCACCATCTAGTCAGACGGCTTAAAGCTGACGGCTACATCGTTTTAGGCGTGGACCTAAAACCTCCTGAGTTCTCCCCGACTGACGCTGACGACTTCTTTTTGGGTGACTTGAGAAGTGAGTTCATCGTTCGCAGGGTAGTTCGTGGCATGGATGAAGTCTACCAGTTGGCCGCAGACATGGGCGGGGCTGGATATGTGTTCACCGGCAAGCATGATGCGGCTATCATGCACAATTCTGCTTTGATCAATCTTAACTGTTTGGAGGCTGCGCGTAACGCTGGAGTCAAAAAAGTATTCTACTCCTCCTCCGCTTGTGTTTACCCGGAGCGTAACCAGCTAGATCCGCAGAATCCTGACTGCGCTGAAGACTCCGCTTACCCTGCTGCACCAGATAGTGAGTATGGTTGGGAGAAGCTTTTCAGCGAGCGGCTCTATGCAGCCTATCGGCGGAATTACAGAATGGAGATTCACGTTGCCCGCTTCCATAACATATTTGGCCCAGAAGGTACTTGGAAGGGTGGTAGGGAGAAAGCCCCTGCTGCTCTTTGCCGTAAGGTAGCGGAAGTATCAGACGGGGGCGAAATTGAAATTTGGGGTGATGGCGAACAGACCCGTTCTTTCCTGTATGTAGACGAATGTGTGGACGGAATTCAAAGACTGATGGAGTCCAGCTTTCCCGGCCCGGTCAACATCGGTTCGGAAGAGATGGTTTCAATTAACCAGCTTGCTGCTATGGTTGCTGATATTGCTGGCAAGCGCATTACACTGCGTCACATTGACGGGCCGCTGGGAGTGCGGGGAAGAAATTCAAACAACCGGCTAATTCAAGAAAATCTTAACTGGGCACCACGGGCATTACTGCATGAAGGCTTGCAGCACACTTACAACTGGATCAAGGGGCAACTATGACTGGGGAGCTAACAGGTTGGCTTGACAATGTGGCGACACGGGCTTGTGCTTATCGGGCTACAACGTTTTCTTCGTTCCAGATTGCCATGGACGTGATCCGGTATGGAATCCCTGGAGACTTTGTGGAGTGCGGGGTGTTTGCTGGAAGCCAGTGTGCTGCAATGGCGAGGGCAATCATGGAATCCAGAACGGAGTATGGTAAGCGAAAGGTGCATCTGTTTGATGGATTCAAAGGCGTGCCCCCGTGCGGTCCTGAAGACACCAGTTTAATATCAGCTGGTGCAAAACCCTACGAGTCGTGCTGCCCGATGGAAGCGGTTCAGGGGCACATGCTTCAGTGGGGAATCTCACCTGATCTGCTTGTTTATCACCCCGGCTGGTTTGCCGATACCATGCCGGTAAACGATGTCGGCCCGATTGCGTTGCTTAGACTGGATGGCGATTTGTATGAGTCCACCAAGGTTTGCCTACAGCACTTGTGGCCCAAGGTGGTGAAAGACGGTTGGGTGATAGTAGACGATTTTGAACTGGATGGTTGTCGCAAAGCAGTCCATGAAATTATAGGATACCCACAGCCAGCTTATTTTCAGAAGGTAGCGGGGTAAATAAAAAAACATGAGAAAAATATTGGTGACGTTCTCTGGTGCAGCCTACGACTCCACCACTGCTTTGATTGTAGAGCGAGCCCCTCGTCTCGGCGCTGACGAAGTTTGGGTCTACGATGATAAGTGGCTGATGGAGAAAACTGGTTACTACCATACTAACAATTGGATCTTCAACGCTACCTGCCGGATTCAAGATGAGCCCACAGTGCATAAACACGGGTTCGGTTGGTGCTCCTGGAAGGCCTTCGTAATCCAGAGCGCCATGGATCGGCTGTCGGATGGTGACGTGGTATTTTATCTTGACGCTGACACATTCCCGACTGGGCCTGAATTTGGACAGGTGTTTGATATCTGCGCTGCCGAAGGGGGTATATTGCTGTTTTCAGAAGCTGGCTGTTCCAATCTTCGCTTTACTAAAGCAGACTGCTTCCTGTCAATGGGCCTCCCAATCAAAGATAGTGAGATGGCCTGCGGCCGGTTTTCTATTTGGCAGAAAGGGCCATTCTTAGCTAGGCAAGTGCTTACGGAATGGTGGGCCTACTCGATCAATCCGCGCTGTACGCTTTGGGACCGCAGCGTGCTGCAAAAAGACCAACCGGAGTATTACCGCAACTCCACTGAGATGAGCGTCCTGGCTAACCTCGCTCAGAAGTACAATATCCCCCTTCATCGTTGCCCTGATCAGTGGGGGAACCCTAATCATGCAGAAGCCTATCCGCTGTTTTTGGAGCAGGTGGGGTGCTCCAGTGACCGGAGCAATTTTAGCGGGTCTAAATATCGGAACATTCCATGAAATCATATAGTCAATACGCCGAGGATGAAACTTTTGTTAGGCTTCTTCAAACACAGATGGGGAATTGTACTGGGCGGCTGCTTGAAATTGGAGCATGGCACCCAACAACGTTTTCCAACAGTCGGGCTTTAATCGAACTCGGCTGGAGCGCAGTCCTTGTTGACTTCTCCCCTGGAGCAGTTAAGGATCTCGCTAAAGAGTATGTCAACAATGATAAGGTGATGGTTGTTCAAACAGCTATCACTCCGGTAGACTCCGGTCTGCGCCGATTTGACATCACTGATGAGGGTGTATCTACTTCGGAGCCAGAGATTAAGGAGAAGTGGGCCAAGGTCGGAGGGTTCTACGGAGCCCTATGGGTGCCTGTGCTTTCATTAGACACCTTCCTGTCTATGATGCCGGGACCGGGGTTCGATTTTGTGTCTATCGACGCGGAGGGGCTGAGCACCGAGCTTGCAATTGGGCTGGTGCGCGACTGTCACAGACGCCCTCGTGTGATGTGTGTTGAGCATGACGATAAGATAGTGGAGTTGATGCAGGTCATGCAGCAACAGAGGTACACCGCGCCTTGGGTAAACGGGACCAACATTATTTTGGAGACGGGCTTCCTTCAATGAGACTGATCGGGATAATGCCGATGCGTAACGAGGCTTGGATTTTAGGGTTCAGTGCCCGCGTTGCGCTTCAATGGTGTGACGGACTGGTTATTCTGAACCATGCCAGCACGGATGCTACGCCTGAAATTGTATCTAGTCTGCTTAAGGAATTTGATGGGCGGGTCTGGGTAGTTCAGGAGTCATCCCAAACTTGGGATGAGATGCAGCACCGGCAGTATCTTTTGGAGACAGCGCGAGCACACGAAGCTACCCACATTGGCCTTGTTGATGCAGACGAAGTTGTAAGTGCCAATGTCATCGGTGCCATGCGCCCTTTGATTGAGTCTCTGCCTGCTGGTGATATACTGCAAATCCCTGGTTATAACTTGCGTGGCAGCATTAACCGCTATCACTCGAATGGGATTTGGGGAAACCGTTGGTTTAGCATAGGGTTCAAGGATTTCTCGCAGTTGAACTGGAGTGGGAACATTTTCCACAATCGAGAACCAATGGGGATTACTTGGGGAAAGCGACAGGCTCTTCTTCAGGGCGAAGGTGGCGTGCTGCATTTTTGGGGTGTTAGTGAGCGGCGGCTTTTGGCAAAGCATGCACTCTATAAAATGACCGAGGTGCTGCGCTGGCCTAGCAAGTATCGGTACGATGTAGACCGGCAATACAGCATGGCAGTCTACCCAGCGGCAGCTCCAAAATTTGCTCAGAATTGGGAGTACGCTACGGTCCCTGAAACTTGGTTGGATTACGGGGGCTTGCTGAAACACTACCACCCTGACGCGGAACCTTGGCAGGTAGCGGAGGTAACCCGGCTGCTCAAAACCGAGGGAAGCGCCAGATTCCAGGGTTTAGACCTGTTCTTAGACCAGATTCTTGGCGCTACGGAGCCCCAGGTTGCATCGGTGCCGGGCAGGTAGTGGTTTTACACCACCTCTTTAGCTGAGAGGCTAACAACATGGAACAGGGCGTATCTGTAGTCACCTGCACCGGGGATCGGCCTGAAGCGTTTACTCTGTGCAGAAAGTATGTTGAGCGGCAGACCTATAATGGCCTGCTTCAATGGGTCATCACCGATGATGGGGTAGTCCCCACTGAAACCCCTTTTTTACTTAACAACGGTTGGTCAGTGACTCCCATTCGGATGGAACCCAACCCTGGGCAGAACACTTTAGCGCGAAACCTATCAGCGGCCTTACAGGAAGTTCAATATGAAAAGGTTGTTGTGTTTGAAGACGATGACTTCTACTCACCGCGCTATGTTGAACTGATGGCGGCTGCTTTGAACGAGTCTTTGTTGGTGGGGGAGACGCCTTCAACTTATTACCATGTACCGACGCGGAAATACCGGCTGATGGAAAGCCATGGCCGGGCGAGTCTCTGTCAGACCGCTTTTCGCGCAGAGCTGATTCCAGTGCTTCAATCCATCTGCCGGAACCACACCGATTTTATCGACACTCGATTTTGGGATCATATTAATCAAAAGCAGTTCCTTCGTTCTCATTTCTGCATAGGGATGAAGGGTTTGCCGGGAAGACCCGGAATTGGGGTTGGGCATAATCCGGCAGGCCCTTGCTGGAATCCAGACCCTGATCTAGCCTTCCTTCGCGCCTGGATTGGGAATGACGTAAATCTGTATAAGGAGTTTATGTTATGAGCATGGATTGGAGCGCTTGGGACAACATGAAGTTCGACATCGACCCGGCTACCGGCCTGGAGGTTTATCACTCTGCCGGAAGCGGGCAGCTTCGCTATCGCTGTCCGATGCACTGGGAAAGCGGAGAACGATGTGTGTGGGATACCCACGACCTCGATACGATGCGTAAGCATGTGAAAGAGCCGCATACCATGACGGGCAAGGCGGCTATGGCAATTAAGAAAGTTTCAAAAATTCTGGATAGCGACGGAAAACCTTTTGCCATCGACGAAACTCTCCCTGAGAATGAAGACGTTCATTTTGCTGAAGAAGATAAGTAGATGGCATATTTGACATCAGCAGCCGCGCTAACAGCAGCCCGGCTTGTAATGGAGCACTATGAGTTTACGGTAAGGCCACCGGAAACTTTGACATCAGGCAGGATGGATAACATCCAAGCCACTGAAAAGTGTATTGCAATTCTGATTGACTACGCAACCAATATTTTTAAGGTTGCGGAACTTAGGCCGGAATTCTACTACTGGCAGGAGAATCTGTTTACCGACCCAAAACCGGGGCAGATCATAGGTTTTATGGACAGGCTGATTGCGGCCTTTGAGTTTCTGCCAAGGGACGATGAAGAACAGATTGCTGTGATACTGAAAGCCCCACCGCAGTTTGGGATGAGCCCTGAGCGGCATGTACTGTCTAAACTGTCGCGGGAGGCTAGCCGGTTTCTGTTCCACTACTACACGCTCTTCCCTAAGAAAGAAGTTGATGAAAAATTTCAACGCATTGATGAAACATTTCATCGCATCAATGTTGCCAAACTCATTGACGTTTGCCTGGAGGTGAAGCGGTTGCGGGAGGCAGTCCCGCTACTGACATTATGGCGCGACCGGCTTAGGCAGGGAAGCGCCACCATTAACGATATCAAACGCTGTTTCCGTCAGGTCGGAATTTACCTTACCTACCTCCCCAGTTACATGGAGGCGGGCGAGGAAATGAAACTTCTGTAAAACCAAAAAGGAGAACATAGCCATGGCAATTACAACCGCAAAAGGAACTATCCTCCAGTTGGCGAGTAACCTTACGTCGCCTCTGACACTGGTGGGCAACATCGGGCAGGTGCGCAGTATCAGCGGCCCTACCACCAAACCTCATATCGTAGACATCACTACGCATGACACGCCCGGTTACTGGCGTTCCAAACTAGCCGTCTTGATTGACCCCGGTGAAATTTCGTTTGAGGTCAATTTCAACAAGGCGGATGCCACTCACGCTTATACCACTGGTATGTGGTATTACATGATCAACTTGTTGGAGGTCGGCTTACGCATGATCTTCCCCAACTCGGCGGGCCAGCTTACATTCGACGCTTACGTTGGGCAGCATGAGTTCAACGTGCCGATTGACAACGTGCTGGCTGCGAAGATGCAGTTTGCTATCACGGGCGCAATCGCTGCTGTGTAGTTTTTGAAAGGGAATTGGACTGACGATTATGGCTAACATTGCAGAAGTGCGCGTTCCCATTATGTTGGATAAGGAACGCTTAATGTACTTCAACGGAAACAGCATGTCTGCCTATGAAGAGGCAACCGGGAAATTTTTTATGGATACGGTTGCCTCCTTGTATGAGCTTCTGCGTCCGTTGACTGAAAGACGGCAGAACCCCGATGGCCCCGCCAACACTAAGATCAATGCTATGGACCTTGTACGTAAAGTGCCTATGACGGATCTGCGGGCTTTGGTTTGGGCAGCGGTTCACGATTACGACAGCAAAGATGAACCGCACTGGCCGCTGACGATCAAGCAGGTTGGGCGTTATATCACTATGGCGAAGGTGCCGGAAATATTTACCAAATTTCTTCAGGGGCAGATGGCGAATACCCCGACCAAGGAAGAAATGGGGGAATCCCCCGCGCCTCCGGTAAGCGGGGCCGGAAGCGCCAATCTCCCGCAGAGCGAAACCGCCACTGGTGGGGGGTCTACTATCGAATTACCCGTGGACGCTTTCGGTTAGGAGAAAGGGAAATTGGGCGGCTCACGCTGCGCCAGTTCTACCTGCTTCTGATTGAGTGGTATGAAATGCAGCGGCGTGAGGACATCCGTACTTGGAAGTTGATGTGTACACAGTACAAAGAACCCCCTGACGCTGGCGTAATTTTCCCCTTGTTGAAGGATGATAGCGAATCCGAAGAGCCCTCTGACGACGAAGACGACTTTCTGAAATTTCACGAAGTTACTGAGTCTCTCACTACCAAGGAATAAAAAATGGCTGACTCTCTGGCTGATCTGGTTGTACAACTATCCGCTGATTTTGGCGATTCCGCTGCCCAGTTAGAAAATCTGGCTGATAAGTTTGACGATTTGGGGGACTCAGCTTCCAAGGCGGCGGATCAGCTCAACGATATTCAGGGCGCGGCGGAAGGCGCAGCAGAGAGTTCAGCCAGTGTTGGAGACGCAACCAAAAAAGCGAGCGATGGGCTGGAGGGTGCCGGGGAGGCGGCTAAAGGGGCAGGGATTAATTTCGAGGCGTTTATTGGGATTGCAGAGAAGCTTTTTGGGGTAACCATAAGCATAGCTGGTTTGTTTGAAACTCTTAAGGAGAGTTTAGAACTTTCATCCGCATTCAGCAATGCGGCCACCGCATTAGGAATCCTGCGAAATAATGAAGCGGAAGCAAATGAGGAAATGGAGGAGCTGGAAGCTACAGCGGACAAGTTTGGTATTTCATTTGAAAATTTAATCCCAATCAATCAGCGGTTTGCTGCGTTTGGCTTAACGGTAAAGCAGACCGCTGA
>Ga0182030_10012572_pt1 | contig 16932 bp, 11 predicted proteins | sample 812S3MmetaG_FD_121299 | JGI IMG/M metagenome (GOLD analysis project Ga0182030, IMG submission 121299) | Permafrost microbial communities from Stordalen Mire, Sweden - 812S3M metaG (Illumina Assembly) | ecosystem: Environmental > Terrestrial > Soil > Wetlands > Permafrost | place: Sweden...
AACAGTAATGGTATTAGACGAAGCCCTGTTGCCACACTCATCAGTAGTAACTCTTTTAATTACATAGGTAGAACCCGCAGGTACCGTAGTTGTTGAATTCCAGGTGCTGGTTGTAACCCCGGCCATAGGCGAGAAACTGCCGCCATTGATTGATAACTCCCAGGTATAACTAACTGTGCCACCGTTGGTATAAGCAGAAACCCCGCCACTACCATCAACAACACTTGTAAAGTTACCCAATGTCTCTCCCGGACATATGTTAGCATTGTTAAGCACACCGCCAATCGTTCCTCCGCTTACTACAGGCGCCGTTATCGGGGCAATACTCACATTGGCAACGCCGCCGTTGGCAGAACAATCATCAACAAATCGTATTTCAATCAAATCAGTGGTTGATAGTGCATAATTGCCCACAGTAACCGCCGAAGTAATATTATTACCTGTATAAATCTGGGTACCGTTCAAATACACAACAATGGCGCTTACACCTTTATTTACAACAATTGAATAAGCGCTGCACGGAAAACCTTCCCTTCTCGCTTTTACAACAAAATTATTGTTAGGCATCTCGCAACCTGTCCATCCTGCTGCGGTAGAAGGATTCGATGCCTGGGCCCAATAGTTTGTGCTAACAAAGCTGGTACCCGAAACGTTATCTATATATGTGCCATAACGGGCATTTACAATAGGTGCAGGTATCGTAATATCGGTTGTTGCAAAAGCTTCAACGTTCCATGCATTATTGCCTGGTCCCGGATCTGCGCTGGGCACACATTCTTTATATGAAAGTACTGCCGAACCCTGGCCAGCTACCCATGCATGGCAGGTGCCATTCCACGAGTTTACATTTATTCTCACAGTTCCGGTATAATTCGCATACCAATCAGTTGATGAAACCGGAGGAGCAGACTGGCAAGTGCCACCTGTCCACGAATTCTCTATCGGCGTAACAGAGTTATTATAAACAATAACTGATGAAGTACTTGAAACCGTCAGGTCAAAATAGTTGAGTGTACTGGGATCCCGTGTAGGTGTACAGTAAAATGAATAAATGTTACCACTTGTAACATTAAAATCATCATAGGTACCACTACCCGTTCCCTGCGTATTTTGAAAAGTAGTGGTAGGTGTATAGGGCGAACCCGGGCCGGGAAAGGAACTCAAGCCACACTGAGCATCCAAAACATTGGGTGTCAGAAAAACACAACACAAAAAACCTAATAAGCATTGCAGAACAAAGTCATAGGAGGGTAGAGATTTTCTCATGCTAAACACGTTTTGGTATATCAAATATTTTTTCAGGCTCTGCTCAATATTAAGCAGCCCTTTATGATTAAAATCAGTAAGCTAAAAATTCTAAACGATGAAACTTGTTGGCAAAATAATGCGTATAAATCAATTTCAAAAGTTTTGTTCATAAATTTTCAGGCTTAAAGAGCTAACAGCTTGATTTTTAAGTGTTATTTAAGCCAAACTTCAGTAGAGACCTTCATCCGAACCCGCCGGTTTTCTGCCAAACTGATGCATTATATGCCAGTTTCGCAATTTTTGAAAATTTATCTTTTAACAAATTTTTTTGCAGGATAGGATATTTAAGGGCAAAAAAAGGCTTTAACACAACAGTTATCCCGCCTTGTTTTAATGCCTTAAAGTCAGATGTATGGAATATCTGTTGCAACAAATGAGATGAGGTAGCCAGGCTTATTGCCTTCCGGTTTAACTATTGCTTCAGGGGCCAATCCCTGTCTTTAATCAATATCATTTCTTTATTCGGTTGTTCTGAATATATTTACCCAATGGTTATATCATATAATCTAAATAAATAATTATACCCAACATCCAATATTCAATTTTTATGGTTACAAGATTTACACTTCTGTGCTCCATTATTGCGCTCGGTTTTTTACAGGTAAAATCCCAGTGCAGTACCAATGCCATTTCAGGTAATTATACAATAAACTCAAACACTACCCTTAACGCCGGAACTTATAATATATCCGGCGATTTTATTGTTACGGCGGGGGTAACGCTAACCATTAATTATAGTAATGGTTGTGCCTTTACCGTAAATGCAAACAACATTACCATAGCCGGAACAATAGATGCCAACGGCATAGGTGGCCCGGGTGGTGGCGGCGGCGGCGCCGGAAGTGGCGTTGGCGGCGCCGGTGGATATTCACAGGCTAATGGCGGCGGCGGTGGTGGTGGTGGCACGGGAACAGGTGGCGGAAATGTGGGTTTTGGCGGCGGAAATGCCAGTGGCGGATGTAGTATTTCGTGCGGTAATTTTTTCTGCAGCGGCGGTAACGATGCCGACCGTGGCGGCGGTGGCGGCGGCTCTGGCGGCTCTGGCGGCTCATTTGGTGGCGCCGGCGGAACCGGCGGAACCGGTGCAGCAGGTAGAATGGAAAGCGAACCCGGTAATTCAGATTGCGGCTCAACACCGGTTCCAGGCGGGGCTTCAGTAGCAAATACTGCCATGGCTACTTATAATACCCTTGCCGATGCATCAAACCTGCCTGTAGGTTCAGGCGGTGGCGGTGCAGGCGGCGGCGGCGGCGGCTATAGTAATGGTACCGGAGGCGGTAGTGGCGGCAAAGGCGGCGGTGCAGTTAATTTAAATGCCACAGGTAACCTTACAGTAAGCGGCGTTATTTCAGCTAATGGAACCGATGGTGGCGTTGGCGGTAACGGGGGAGTTCGTTCGGGAGGAGGAGATTATAACTGCGATGTCTGCAGTAATAATGATTTCGGAGGAGCAAACACCTGTCGCGATGCGTCGTTATGCGGGGCATGTACTTATTATACCTGGAGCTGGCCCGGAGGCGCAGGTGGTGGTGCGGGTGGTGGCTCTGGTGGCGGTATTAAAATACAGGCCATTGGGGTTATGAGCATAACGGGTGCCTTAACAGCAAATGGTGGAAGCGGTGGAAACGCCGGCAGCCCAAAATTAACTGACGGCTCATGTAATCACTATGCCAGCGGCGGTGGTGCTGGTGCTGGCGGCGTAATTAAAATTGTTTACGACCCTTGTGCCAATAACACATTCAGCCCAACTACTATAACAGCAAGCGCGGGTACCCCGGGCTCGGGTACTGATGGCAACATCAGCACAAATACCGCTGCATCGGGTGTGGTTTACAATCAATCTGCCAATATTTATTTCCCCGGATATACTCCTTTCTCTACACCTTCAGTTAGCGCAAGCCAGACTTTATGTTCAGGTAATATACCCAATACGCTTACTTCGGCAGGTGTGGGCGGCGGAATTGGGGTTTTCAATTACCAATGGTATTCTTCTACTACTAATCCATTAGGTCAAACAGGCTCCACCCCTACGGCGGCTAATGGCTGGACATCCATAACCGGCGCAACCGGTGCTACTTTGCCCGGCTCAACAATCGGTGCTATCGGGGTAACTACTTATTATCAATTACTGGTTCAATCGGGCCCATGCTATGTGTGGACCAATGTTGTTACCATTACTATTACACCTACGCCCATCATCAACTCCGCCAATGTTGTTAATGTATTATGCAACGGCGGAACCAATGGCTCAATCAGCGTTTCCTTAGCAGGTGGCGCCCAACCTTATTATTACTCCGATAACGGCGGCTCAACTTATCAGCTCAGCAACGTATTCAGCGGCCTTAGCGCAGGCAGCTATAACTTGTATGTTAAAGATGCAAATGGTTGCCCGGTAGTTTATGGTGCAAACCCAATTACCATTCAGCAACCCACTGTGCTTACACAAACCGACTCCGCAACAAACGCCAGTTGCAACAATGTTAACGATGGTTCAATTATTGTTACGGCAAATGGTGGAACAGCCCCTTACCAGTATTCGCTTAACGGCGGGGCAAACCAGTTGGGTAACGGATTTTATGGTCAATCAGCCGGCACCTACACCGTCCAGGTTTCCGATGCCAATGGCTGCTCTTCAAGCGCAACAGTTACGGTTGATACTGCTTACTCTGTTACCGCAAGCCTGGTAAGCAAAACCAACGTATCGTGTTTTGAAGGAGGCGATGGCAGTGCAACCCTGCTGCTTACAGGGGGCATTCCTCCTTATTCATACTCTATTAACGGGGTAACATTCCAGGCTAGTCCCACCTTTACAGGTTTAACTGCCGGTAATTATGTTGGTACTATTAAAGATACCCGCGGATGTACCGATTTTGTTTTGGTTCAGATAACCCAGCCTAACCTGCTGCAGGTACAAATTGATACCCTGGTAAATGTATCATGTCACGATTCGGCCACAGGCTCTGTTTATCTTGGGGTTATCGGTGGAACATCTCCTTATGGCTTTAGATGGAGCAATGGCGACTCTACACAGGACCTTACCAACCTTGTTGCCGGAACATATAATGTAACAGTAACAGATGCCAAAGGCTGCAATAGCTACTCAGGTACAACAGTTGCCCAGCCGCTCGCTTTGTTTATAAATGTTGCTTCATATCATAACCTCCTTTGTTTTAACGACTCTACCGGTAGTATCGAAACGGCTGCCAGTGGCGGAACACCTCCATACGCTTTTTCGTGGAGCAACTCTTCCACCTATCAAAACATTTATGCTTTACAACAAGGCACATACGCCCTAACCGTACTGGATGCCAATGGCTGTGTTGATACGCTTAGCCAGTCGCTTTCTCAACCTACTCAATTGGTTCCAACCATATCGGGCATCAACGTTACCTGTGGCAGTACTTCAAAGGGGGCTATTAGCTTTACCCTTACCGGCGGTACCCCGCCTTATGCATATGAGTGGAATAACGGCTCATCTTCGCAAAACCTGGCAAACATTGGGGGCGGTACCTACCTGGTAAATGCCCACGATGCCCACGGCTGCTCTGTTTTTGACAGCATTACCATAACCGGTGCTGCTTCTCCTATTGTGGCTAACCTTGCCTCAGTAAACCCTACCTGCCATGGTACCAGCACAGGTACTATTATTGCAGTAGTAACAGGTGGCATTGAACCATTTACTTATACCTGGAGCACCACCCCTGCCCATACCACAGCAGCTATCAACAACCTGACCGCCGGTACTTACACCCTTACCGTAACTGATGCCCTCAGCTGTTCGGTAGTTGTTACCGATACATTATCACAAACCGACTCTCTTGCTGTTAACGCCAGTGTAAACGGTGCCAAATGTTTTAATACCTCCAGTGGCAGCGTAGTAGCCAACACCAGCGGAGGTGTGCAGCCATTCACTTATCTTGTAAATGGAGTGCAGCAAGCTTCCGATACGTTTAGTAACCTCAATGCAGGCAATTACTCTGTTCTTGTTTTAGACGCTAATGGTTGCCGGGCCACTTCATCTTTTGTAGTAGCCTCTCCATCTGCGTTCTCGGTTAAACTGAGCGTAACGGAACAATCCATTTTAACCAATATGCAAACGCAGTTAATAGCTACGCCTACCTCTAACAGCGCGGTTATTGGATATATCTGGAGCCCGATAGTTGAAAACGGCGCCGATATTTTCAGCTATGGAAATTGCACTGATACTGTTAATTGCTCTACCCCATACGTTAAACCACCGTTCACTACAACCTTTACCGTTCAGATGATGAACGCCGATTCATGTATTGCCTCCGATACTGTTACGGTTAACGTTACCAACCAGCCTGTTTCTTTCATCCCAACAGCATTTACGCCTAACAATGACGGATTGAACGACCGGTTCCAGTTCGCTATTTTGGGAGCAAATACGGTTGAGGTTAGCATTTATAACCGCTGGGGCCAGAAGCTTTATTACAATGCAAATCAAACCAACAGTGTAACAGGCACCGATGGATGGGACGGAACTATAAGCGGCAAACCTGCACCCGAAGATACCTACGCCTACCAGATAAAAGTTACCTACTTTGATGATACTGTAAAGACCATTGCAGGTACCGTAACTCTGATGCGATAGACTGGCATTATAATATGTTTTTATAACAGCCCTGAAAAAAGCAAATTTTCAGGGCTGTTACTTTTTACGGAAATGCCGTTTTTAGGCGCCAAAACAACCTCTGCCATAACTTTTCAACAATTAATGCCAAATAGGGGAAAAATAAAGCCCTAAAACGCGCCTGAAAGGCATAATTTGATTACCTTCGTCCATCTTATTTTTAAATTAACCCTATGAGTGAAGCAACTGAGGAAATAATTATGGAAGAAACCACGCAAAAAGCTGACTATTCAGCCAGTAGTATACAGGTATTGGAAGGTTTAGAGGCGGTTCGTAAAAGGCCCGCCATGTACATCGGCGACACAGGCATGAAAGGGCTCCATCACCTGGTTTATGAGGTGGTAGATAACTCAATTGATGAGGCGCTTGCCGGCTATTGCAAAAATATTTTCGTTACCATTCATCCCGATGATTCAATCTCGGTAAAAGACGATGGCCGGGGTATTCCGGTAGATATGCACGAAAAAGAAGGCGTTAGTGCCCTCCAGGTTGTAATGACCGTGCTGCATGCCGGTGGTAAATTCGATAAAGATAGTTACAAGGTATCCGGCGGTTTGCACGGCGTGGGTGTTTCCTGCGTTAATGCCTTATCTATAGCTTTAAAAGCACAGGTTTTCCGTGGAGGTAAGTATTATGAGCAGGACTACTCGGAAGGCAAACCTTTAGCGCCGGTTAAAGAAATGGGAACGTCTGATTACCGTGGAACTATCATTACTTTCAAACCGGACGCCTCTATCTTCACCACTACAGTTTATAATTTCGATACGCTGGCCTCCCGCTTACGCGAGCTTGCTTTCCTGAACAAAGGCATAAACCTCAACATTGTTGATGAAAGGGATAAAGATGCCGAAGGGAATTTTCATTCGGAGCAATTCCATTCTGAAGGTGGACTTATTGAGTTTGTAAAATATCTGGACTCTACCCGCGAACCATTGATTCCTGAACCTATTTGGGTAGAAAACTCGCGCGATAATATTGTTGTTGAGGTTGCCCTGCAATACAACACCAGCTATACCGAAAACGTACACAGTTATGTAAACAACATCAACACCATTGAAGGGGGAACACACATAGCCGGCTTCCGTCGGGCATTAACAAGAACCTTCAAATCATTCGGCGAAAAGAACAAGATGTTCGAGAAGCTGAAGATTGAAATCAGCGGCGATGACTTCCGCGAAGGCTTAACGGGTATTGTTTCCGTTAAAGTTCCTGAACCACAATTTGAAGGACAAACAAAAACCAAGCTGGGTAACAACGAAGTTGCCGGTGCCGTTGAACAAATTTTCGGTGAGGCATTGGAGCATTATTTAGAGGAAAACCCACGCCAGGCCAAAATAATTTTCGATAAAGTAACCTTAGCTGCAACAGCACGCCACGCAGCACGCAAGGCCCGCGAAATGGTGCAACGTAAAGGCGCCTTAAGCGGTGGTGGACTGCCCGGTAAACTGGCAGACTGCGCCAGCAAAAACCGCGACGAAAGCGAGATATTCCTGGTGGAAGGTGACTCGGCAGGTGGTACAGCCAAACAAGGCCGCGACCGCCATTTTCAGGCCATTTTGCCCTTGAGAGGTAAAATCCTGAACGTGGAAAAAGCCATGGAACATAAGATTTACGAGAACGAGGAAATCCGTAACATGTTCACCGCCCTGGGTGTTAAGATTGGAACACTGGAAGACAGTAAAGCCCTCGATATAACCCATCTTCGTTACCACAAAATAGTTATTATGTGCGATGCCGACGTTGATGGATCGCACATCACTACCCTTATACTTACATTCTTCTTCCGTTACATGAAAGAGTTGGTTGAGCGCGGCCATATTTATATTGCCTCACCACCGCTATACTTAGTAAAAAAAGGAAAAGAAGGCATTTACTGCTGGAACGAAATTCAGCGCGAAGCAGCAGTTAAAGACCTTGCCAAAGGTGGTAACGAAGCCTCAGTAAACATTCAACGCTATAAAGGTTTAGGTGAAATGAACGCGGAACAACTTTGGGAAACAACCATGAACCCCAACACCCGCACACTTCGCCAGGTAACCATCGAAAGCGCCGCAACAGCCGATTCAATTTTCAGCATGCTCATGGGCGATGAAGTTCCCCCACGCAGAGAGTTTATTGAAAACCACGCCAAGTTTGCGAGGATTGATGCGTAATCCCATTGATAGATAAAAACAAAACGCCACCGAATACTCGGTGGCGTTTTGTTTTTATTAGGCCGTTTCAATTACCCGAATAGTTTTTGCATGACTTGTTCCTTTGATTGACCAAGGTGAGAGGCCACATCAGAAACAATAGCAGACAAAGTACCGACTTTTAATGGTGAATGATTAGGAATCGTGATATGATGTTCACCCATTTGTTGGGTAGTTAAACGAATATGGCTACCAGCTTGCCTTGTAGGTTCATAACCATACACTTTCAGGAGTTTCAATAAATCATTTCCGGAAATATCCCTGGGGACTTTCATATTGCAAAAACTTCATCCCTTACAAAATGAAAGCGTATCATTTTCGGAAGTTTATCCGCATCAAAATGACATCTAACAGCATCTCTTACCTGAATTTTCAATTCATCTAAGGTTTCAGCCTGGGTAACAATACTTTCGCCTAAAGCCTTTGCAATAAAACCGCCCTCATCAGCCTCCTCCACTAAAAAAATTATCTCGTTCATACGACTTATTTTCACTAAGATAATGATTTAACGCCTTCAATCAAAACGTCTTAATTTTATTCCTCCCCCTCCCCCAACGAATCCTCCTTAAACCCATAAAGGATATTCCAAACAGGCTGTATCTTATAAACAGCATTATTAAACCGGTTAGAAAGAATAATAACCGTAGTTGTATCCACTGTATTCCGGTAAAATACCGTGTTATTACCATGCCACCAACCGTTATGATAAACCAGGTAATGGCCATCTGGCTGCTTAATCAAACGCCATCCGTAACCATAGTTTCTATCGCCCGGTTTTTCAAAACTGCGTGGAGCGTAAGCCTCTTTAAGCATATCCTGCGATAACAGCTTGCCCTGGTAAAAAGCCTGGTCCCACTTAAACATATCCGTTACGGTAGAGTAAACCCCCTTATCTCCTACCGAGCCATCAAAACAATCATCTGCCTGTATCTGCCATTTCGAGTTATAGCTGATAGCAATTTTGCGGTCTGCACTGTCCTTAAAATCATAAATAAAAGTGTGGGCCATGCCCAGCGGCGCAAAAAAGGTATCATGCATAAAATCCTTAAACTTTTTGCCGCTTACCTGTTCAACTATCGAAGCCAGCAACACATAATTGGTGTTGCAGTATTCAAATTTCTTATTGGGTTTTGCTGCTACAGGTGGATGTGTTCTTATCATCACATCAATCACATTCTGATTGGTAAGGTACTTGGTTTGGTCAACCACCTTGCTGTTACAGAAATACAAATAATTCGGCAGGCCCGAACGGTGACAAAGTAGTTGTTGAACGGTTATGCCTTTATAAGGCAGCTTCGGAAAAAACTTCTGCAAAGTATCATCCAGCGAAAGCATGTTCCGCTCCACACACCACAAAATGGCGGTAGCCGTAAAATTTTTCGAAACTGAAGCAAGTTGAAAGGCAGCCGTATCATGCATCAAATCCTTATTCCTGTAGTCGCAGTAGCCAAAACACTTTTCATAAACAGGCTGGCCCTTTACCGAAATCAACACACTACCGCTAAAACCATTTTTTAAGCTCCGCTCAGTAAACAGTGTGTCAAGCATGTAATACAACTGCTTCATTTTTTTTGAAGCAGCAGAATCCACTACAACAGGCGCTGCTTTGGTAACAATTACGGCATGCGTTTTCTCCTTACCAATCAGAAGGGCCACGGTAGTTACCGCAAGTATCGTTGCCAATAAAAGCCATAATTTTTTCACGGCTGAAAAATAACCCAAAATCCCTTGGAGAAGGCTGTCCGTTAAGTTTAGTTGTGCAAAGTTATACCCATCAAAAACAAGTTTGTCGCAATACATATACTCCATAACGTTTCATATTCTATACTTCAATAAAACGATGAGTATCCCTTTTTAATTACATTTGGCCACGCTCAAAAACTACTTCATGAAAAAGCTTCTAAAAATAATTGCCGCCATAGCCATCACCCTAGCCCTGATTGTTGCAATTGCTGAACTAAGCGGCAACGGCTATCTCGCCAAAGGCCTCTGGGCCTGTTACCTGCACGGCAATAACTCCGCCACTATTGATGACCTCCGCTACTTCGATTCGCATAAGGTTGAAGCCTCTAAAACTTCATGGCCCTGGCCAATATCCGCCGGTTATAACAAAACCGAATTGCCTGTCCAGTTGCAGAATGTACTTGCCAAAACACAAAGCGTGGCCTTCCTGGTAATTCAAAACGACAGTATTCTAAGCGAACATTACTGGGATAACTATACCGACAGCTCCCTTTCCAATTCATTTTCCATGGCCAAAAGCATAACCACCATGCTGGCCCAAATCGCTATTCAAAAAGGTATTTTAAAAGACTGGCACCAGAAAGTAAAAACGCTTCTTCCTGACTTAAAAGGAGCCTATGCCGATGATTTGGAGTTATGGCACCTCAGTACTATGAGTTCAGGTTTGGAGTGGGACGAATCCTATAAAAACCCCTTTGCCATTACCGCCAAAGCCTACTACGGCGACCATGTAAGTGAACTGATGCTTACGCTACCCATTGTTAACGAACCAGGCAAAGTATATAACTACCAAAGCGGCAACACGGAATTACTGGGTATGTGCATTACAAAAGCCAGCGGAAAATCACTGGCGGGCTTAGCATCAGAATGGCTCTGGAAACCATTACAGGCCGAACACAACGCCCAATGGCATACCGATGCCCAAGGCACCGAAATCTGCTACTGCTGCTTCAATACCGATGCCCGCGATTTTGCCCGTTTCGGAAAAATGATGCTTCACCAGGGCAACTGGAACGGCACTCAAATTATTGATTCGTCATTTGTGCAAATGGCAACTACAGGCGCTTTGGTTCCCATTTACGGCTACTCATTTTGGCTTGATGATACGCATGGCACCAAAGTGTTTGCCCAACGGGGTATCCTTGGCCAATACATCATTACTATTCCCGAATATAATTTAGTAGTAGTTAGGCTTGGTAAACATGCACTTCCTAAAAAAGGCAACCATCCGGAAGACTTTCATATAATTATAGAGGAGGTGCTTAAAATGGTGAAACACTCATAGCATTCAAGAAGTTGTTCTAAAACGGAGATAAAATATTCTCTGCAAATGAATTTCTTTTGCATTCATCTTTGCTTCCTTTGCGATAAAAATATATTTGGATTTCTCTATTGCTCCCCATCCGGCACCTGCTGCCCAACAGGCAAGGCCGAAGAAGCTGCAATATTCTGCTGGTCGTTCTTAACACGGGCAATAATATCCCAAACAGGTTGGGTTAGATAGTTAGCGCCGTTTTCTTTATTACCCAATACTATAACAGTATAACCTTCCTTTAAATTACGGCAGAAAACGTTGTTACAACCATGCCAGTTGCCATTATGGTAAATCACATAGCTGCCATCGGTTTGCTTAATCATCCTCCAGCCATAACCATAATTCCTTCTTCTGTCCTTGGCAAATGAGTAGCGGTCTATGTTATGTGGCTTATAAGCTTCCTCCAGCATAGCCGGCGAAATTATCTTGCCTTCTTTCAAAGCATTATCCCATTTCAGCATATCCTCAACCGAGCTGTAAATGCCCTTATCTCCTACAACGCCATCCGAAAAACTGGTTTTCCATTCTCTCCATCTTCTGCCTTCATAACAGGTAGCTCCGCAATGGTCGTAAGCACTGTCTTTCAAACTGCAAACGTATGTATTGTTCATCCCAATGGGATTGAAAATATTATCCTGCATGTATTGCTTATAACTAACGCCACTTACCTTCTCAATAATCAGCGCCAGCAATGCGTAATTGCTGTTACAGTAAATAAAAAGCTTATCAGGCCTTGCACGTACCGCCGGGTGTTTGGCAACAAATAAATCAAGTACGTCCTGGTTGCTCAGGTATTGAACGCCCTCGCCAATAAAACGCTGGTCCCAGTAAATATAATCAGGCAATCCTGACCGGTGGCTTAGTAAAAGCTTAACCGTTATTCCGTGATATGGAAACTCCGGAAAGAATTTCTGAATAGAATCATCCAGCGATAACTGGCCTCTTTCTACCAGTTGCAAAATACCAACCGACGTAAACGTTTTGGTTACCGAAGCCAGTTGGAAAGAAGTTTGGGTTGAAAGCGTATCATTATTATAAACATTGGCATAACCAAAAGCGCCTGAGTAGAGAGGTTTGCCATCTTTGGCAACCAAAACTGCACCGTTAAAACCATCGGTTCTGTGTCTTCTGGCGTAATAAGCTTCAATTTGCTGCGCCGTCATTTGGGTCACAAAATCAGCATTGGCGCAGGCAACATCATCTTCATCTGTTAAGGGGCTACTTCCGGCGTTGCCGTCATTTGGCGCAGCCGAAAGGAAAAGTCCCGCCAAAAGCATAACCGAAAGCAAACCCAAAATGCGTTTGCCTGATGCCTTATTTATATGTTCTTTCCTCTTCAAAGTCGATGCCGTGGTTTTACTGAAAGTGCGAAGATATGTTTCGCCTGAAAAAATGCAAGCCCCCATTCTATAAATTAATGTTAATAGGGATACTATTGTAGACAGCAAAAAAGTGCGCCACCGTACCGGTAAGCACAAAAACATGCCATATGGCATGATGATATTGCAGCTTATGCCACAGATAGAACACCACGCCAAGCGTATATGCCAACCCTGCAGTTATCATTAAATAAAGCACATTAGGCGGCATATTAGCTACAATGGGCCTGATAATAAACAGGGCCATCCAGCCCATAATCAGGTATATGATTACCGATAAGATGTTGTACCTACCTGTAAAAAATATTTTCATCAAACTTCCAATTGCCACCACCGCCCACATAATACTCAAAAATATCACCGAGGTTTTAAAATCGGTATATTTTATAACCAACGGAGTATAGCTGCCTGCAATCATTAAAAAAATGCTGATGTGGTCCCATATCTGCAAAAGTCTCTTGGCCTCCGCATTACGGGCCCGGTGGTAAAATGTTGAGGAACAATACACCATCAGCATACCAAACCCGAAAATTGAAACACCCCATACCATAGCTACGCTGGCCGCATGCCAGGCATACAATATCAGCATAGGCACTGCCACCAGGCTAAAAACTATCCCCAGCCCATGGGTCAGGTAGTTAGCTATTTCCTCATTAGATGTTTGTACCCGCTTTTTCATTCAAAATTGTATATCCCGTGAATTTCCCCAATTCTTTGCTTGTAAGCAATTTTATACCGTTAATTTTTCAAAATCCCTTACATTCGGTTTAAATCTTACGAATGAAAAATCGTTTTTACTTAATCATTCTGCTTTTTACGTTTTTTTGCCTTAAAGGTTTTACGCAGGCCTCCGCTCCATCAGTTAACGGCTATGCCGATACTGTAGGTTCCGGTTCTGCGCTGGTTTATATTTACTATACCGCAAACGACACCGGCATCATCAGCGCCCAGATACAACTACAACAAGGTATTGGCAATACTGTTTACGACAGCACATATTCCTTTAGGGCGCCGGCCAGCGATTCGGGTTACATTCTCTGGAATATAGATTCTCTCACCTCCTGCACAACTTACCAGGTGCTTATAAATATGGCTAACGATGATGCCCAGGGCCTGGTAATTAATCCTTTACTCAGCTTTACCACACTTTGCACCACAGGTATTGTTACATTGAACGAAAACGGCTACTCTATTATTGCCTTTGCACAAAATATTGAAGTAAAATCCACCGAAATACCCCAAAACGAAAGCATTCAAATTTATGATCTCACCGGAAGGCTTATTTTAAATACCTCCTTCAACCAATCCGTTCAGCAAATTCCCTTCAATCAAAATGCAGGTTTATATTTGCTGCGCATTACCGGTAACGGGCAGTCATTGTATACTAACCGGTTCGTGGTCTACTGAAAGCACTTTTAATCGCAGTTAATTTTTCCGCATCCAGAACTCCGCCCTTATCGAATTGCCTTTCCAACTGTTGTCTGATTTAATCTTTTCTTCCCCTAAAAATAGTCCGCTGTCAACGGTGTTGGCAATGTAAACATCTTTTAGATAATACTTTTGAGAGTATAGCTTCCACCACTTTCCAAAATGCTCATACTCCGGCCCGCTCTGTTCCAAAGAACCGGTATAATAAACAAAAAGAGGAGATGGGTTCGCTTCTGCTTCTCCAATAAATTCGTCCATCATTTTGTAAGCGTATGGTTGCTGCTCGAAAAATGAATAATTATAAATATAACCCGAAGCTGCTATCCGGTGCGGGTAAAAATAAACCTCCGGCTCGTTACCAAAAAAACTAAGCTTATCGCCAGTGGCAATAAGCTGGTTTACCCGCTGCGCTATTTTCGGCATTTCTGCAAACGTCCCCCACGGATAATGCCTGTTAAAAACAGCAACCGGGTCAGAGGGAAACTGCTCTTCCCTATCCATCACAAAAAACAGCAACAACTGAGCGGCAATTACAAGCCCCGCAATATTAACTCCAGTTTTCCGCGTTGCCTGTTGGTAGGCATAACCAGTTACTACAGCCAATGCGGGATACGCCAGGATAAAATAATGCACCCTCAGATAAAACCCGGTGCTAAAGGCCAGAATGGAAAAAATGACCCACATAATTAAAATACGGGCATCCCTTTGCCGCAAACATAAAAGCGTAACAAGCACGGCAATCACCACAAGTACGCAAACCGGTGCGGCGCTGCCAACTATCTGCATCAGGCTTTTGCCAACGTTTCCACAACCCAAACCGATATATGCATAAGCATATTTGAAAGTAAGAAACCAGAACTTTTGCCAAAGCCCGTTTCGCACAATCCATAAACAAAGCAATGCCACCGGAAACAAACACCCCATACCTAGCACCATCATCATTTTTACGGTTGTATAAACCGATTTTCGCAGATACTCCTCTATCAGCAAGGCAACTCCAAACACACAAAACGCATAGCCATACTGCTTCATTATAACCGCCAGGCCCAGCAATACACCTGCAACAAATAATAACACAGGGCTATTAATCCGCCTTAAAAAAACAAGCAGCACCAAAATTCCAGAGACAGCAAAAAAATTTACAAAATGTTCGGCATTTGCCATCAGGCCTTCGCCGCCCATGGTATTGGTAAGCAACAGAAATACGGCTCCGGTTAATGCAGCCGCCGTTGTGTTTTTAGTAAAAAGGTAAGCTACACAAGCAGCCATTAAAGCCGTAAGCAACACAATCAAAGCAACCCCGGTTCTTATGGCTTCAACGCTTTCGCCACCCGCTTTCATAATCAGGGCGTTCATAAAATACGAGCCCGGAAATTTCATGTTGTAGGCCTCTTTATACGGATAGTGCCCATGCACTAACAAACTACCGGCATAGGCATATTCTCCCTCATCCCTTTCAAACGGAATATGGATATAGCTAAAGCGGGTATAAAGCAAAAAGCCTATGGCTGTAGCCAGGAAAATAAGAAACCATCTCTCTCCGGAAATTCTCAGCAGATATTCATTTGCGCCAAATATAAAAAATAAACGAGGTGCTTTCCTTTAATCACAACTCACGGAAACCCATTAACATATTATCAAACCAGCCTCTCAAATTCTTTTTAATCAAATTGCGCATATATTTGCCGCACCTTACCGGTAGCAGATATTAGAGCCGGTTTGTAGTTTATTAATATGCTGGTAAAAACTTTCGGAAGTGCGGTTTATGGGGTAGACGCTATTACAATTACGGTGGAGGTAAGTGTGGAAGGCGGTCTGCCAGAGTATTTTACAGTGGGATTACCGGATAGCGCCGTAAAAGAATCTATGTTTAGAATAGGCACAGCGGTTAAACAAACCGGGTATAACATGCCCCGGCGCAAAATGGTCATTAATCTTTCGCCTGCTGATATCCGTAAAGAGGGTACCTCGTACGACCTCCCCATGGCTATAGGCGCATTGGCTGCTGATGGACAAATAGAAAATGAAGAACTAAGCAAGTATATTATCATGGGCGAGCTTTCGCTTGATGGCTCCATACTGCCTATTAAGGGTGCTTTGCCCATTGCTATTCAAGCCCGTAAAGAAAAATTTAAAGGCTTTATCCTGCCCAAACAAAATGCCCGAGAAGCTGCCATCGTAAACCAGATTGATGTAATTGGCGTTGAAACCCTGGGGGAGGTTATTGAATTTTTAGAAGGCCGAAAGGCTATAACCCCTACAGTTGTTGATACCCGTGCAGAGTTTGCCAATAATACGGAAAACAGCGAGTATGATTTTTCGGATGTTAAAGGACAGGAAAATATTAAACGCGCATTAGAGATTGCTGCCGCCGGTGGCCACAATGTAATTTTAATAGGCCCGCCCGGCGCCGGTAAAACCATGCTGGCTAAAAGGTTTCCTACCATACTTCCACCTCTTTCGCTCAACGAAGCTTTGGAAACCACCAAAATCCATTCGGTAGCTGGTAAACTGGCAAAAAATTCATCGCTTATATATAACCGGCCATTTCGTGCCCCACACCACACAATTAGCGATGTTGCCCTTGTTGGCGGAGGAAGTAATCCTCATCCGGGCGAAATATCCTTAGCGCATAATGGTGTATTGTTTTTAGATGAGTTGCCGGAATTTAAACGAACGGTGCTTGAAGTAATGCGCCAACCCATGGAAGAACGCCAGGTTACCATTGCCCGCTCTAAAATGTCGGTTACTTATCCCGCAAGCTTTTTATTAATGGCCAGTATGAACCCCTGACGTTGTGTTGCTCATTCGGAGGATTTACAAACATAATGGGTAAGATGATGGGGTTATACCCAAATTTGATGGTAATGTCCTCTGTATCAATTACAATGGACTGTGTCAGTTCTTCCACGA
>Ga0182030_10012573_pt1 | contig 16932 bp, 20 predicted proteins | sample 812S3MmetaG_FD_121299 | JGI IMG/M metagenome (GOLD analysis project Ga0182030, IMG submission 121299) | Permafrost microbial communities from Stordalen Mire, Sweden - 812S3M metaG (Illumina Assembly) | ecosystem: Environmental > Terrestrial > Soil > Wetlands > Permafrost | place: Sweden...
AGACTAGGAATCGAACCTAGATTGAGGGCTTCAAAGGCCCCTGTCCTACCGTTAGACGATCTCCCAATTGAAACTAATCTTCCTGTATAATGTATTATAAAGGAGAAAGAGTCGCAAGCGAACTATTAAAATATAATAAACCTAATTAATCAAAATTTAATGAAATACGAGCTCCCAAAACTTCCCTACGCCTACGACGCGCTTGAGCCATACATCGACGCACGCACGATGGAGATCCATTACACAAAGCATCACCAGACGTATGTCAACAAACTGAACGAGGCGTTGGACAAACATCCCGAGATCGCAGATAAGCCGCTCGAGGAGTTGCTTGCAGACCTGGATGCGGTGCCGGAGGATATTCGCACGGCGGTGCGCAATCACGGCGGCGGCCACGCCAATCACTCGTTCTTTTGGACGGTCATGGGACCGCAGGGCGCCGGTGTCGGCAAGGAGCCCGAAGGCAAGATAGCCAATGAAATCGTCGCCACGTTCGGCGATGTAGCAAAGTTCAAAGAGGAATTCACCAAAGCGGCTGCCGGCGTGTTCGGCTCCGGCTGGGCGTGGCTCGTGATCGGCGCAGATGGAAAGCTCGCGATAACTTCAACACCGAATCAGGATAGCCCGCTCACGAAACACCAAAAGCCGCTACTCGGCTTGGATGTTTGGGAGCACGCCTACTACCTCAAATACCAAAACAAGCGCCCAGATTATATCGACGCCTGGTGGAATGTGGTGAATTGGTCGACGGTCAACGAAAAGTTTTCGGCTTCTGTCCCTCCTCCTGTGTTGTAATCAATTTTAACGCGCTGCCATCCATGCGCGCCTCGATCAATTTTATTCGTTTGCCGTTTTGAAGTGTCCACGCGCCCGGTTCGGGATTGAGCGCGTTGATGGTCCGCACGATCAACTCCGCTTTATCACTATTGCCCGCGATCGCGGCGTCGAGATCGGATTGCTCAATAAATCCATTTTGGGTGGTGAATTTTTTTGTGAAGCTTGCGTGCGATTCGTCCTGCGCGTGCCGCGTAACGGTGCCGTTCAGCAATGCAGGGATGGTTTTTATTAACAGTCGGACAGAGAGCTTCGCCAGTTGCTCTTCGAGTGAGCAATAGTCCGTTGTGAGTGCGTCCAATGGAGTTTCTTTCCGTGCAAGGATCGCGCCGTGGTCCATCTTTTCGTCCATTTGGTAGATGGTGGAACCGGTTTTGGTCTCGCCGGCGAGGATGACCGATTGTATGGGTGATGCACCGCGGTATGCGGGTAGGAGCGAAGGATGCGTGCCAAGCGTGCCAAGCCGCGGGATATCAAGTATTGCATGCGGGATGATCTTCGCGTACGCGGCGACCACGAAAAAATCCGGCGTGAGCGCGCGGAGCTGCGCCACAAACTCGTCGTCCAACTTTTCCGGTTGGAGCACCAGCGTAGATAACTTTTTATCCAAAGCCAATCGTTTCGTCGGCGGGGGAGTGACGATCTTTTTCCGACCGAGCGGTCGGTCGGGATTGCACACGATCGCCGTCGGAACAAATCCGGCATCGATCAATCCGCCAAGCACGATCTCGGCAAACTGCGGCGTCCCAAAAAAGACGTATTTCATGTTTGTTCTGCGGTGTAGAGCTTCTTTGCCTTATCGATGAAAAGTTTTCCGTTCAGGTGGTCGATCTCGTGCTGAAAGACGCGCGCGAGCAATCCCCATGCCTTCACTTTGACCTTCTTCCCCATCTTATTATAGCCGCTGACGACGATCTGTTCCGCGCGCGTCACTTCGCCCCATTGCCCGGGGACACTGAGGCATCCTTCCTCAAAAGCGATGGTGGTCTTATCTATTTTTTCAATAACAGGATTGAACACCGCATAGAACTTCGTGCCGCCCTGCGCGTCAGGCACTTCGGCGACGAAGACGGAGAACTCGAGCCCGATCTGATTGGCGGAGAGGCCGATGCCGTTCGCCGCGTGCATGATGCGCCGCATGCGCGTGATAAGCTCATTTATCTCCTTCCGCGTGAATTTTTTGAAATCAAACGGCACGGTCTTTTTCCGCAAAATTTTTTCATCTTTTTTCTGCGCGACGGTAACGATTTCGGGAACCATATTATTTGGACTTCGGTTTGGTGTTCCGTTCTTTCAGCATCGTCATAAAATAGGCACCCTTGTTCTTTACGTTCGTCCGCTCAGCAATATCCTTTGCGAGACGCATCAGCGTTTCGGCATCCTGCTCCTTGGCGAGCTTAATATAGAGCGCTTTATGCTTTTCATCAGCCAATATTTGGGAGATCTCAAGGCCAATAAGCTGGTACTTTTTATAAACATGCGATTCCTTGCCGCGACGCTTGAGCTCTGCCACGTATTTCTCCCGCATGCGTGCCATGGCTCTATTTTAACGCATTTTGAGTTTGCTGTCGAATTTTATTTTAGATAGTTTTAATGGCGATATTGCTATGATGGTGTGAAAATTATGGATTTTTACACTGCTCGCCAAACATTATACGAATGCGTCGATGAATTTTATCGGCTCAAAAAAGGAGCACTTATTTTTGAACCGAAAAAATCTTTTCAATTTTGTGATGTTGTTATTGGAAAGCGAGCGATAAAACATGTGATTGAGCAGCGAAAGGCCGAAAAGGTGTCTCCTGGGGATGTAAAACGATTATTGGTCGGAGTATTGAAAACAATAAGTGAATTCGATTTTGAAATTCCAAATCTCAATCAGTTGAATTATCCAAAAAGTGTTATGCGGGCAAAAATATTTTCTGAGTGGAAGATGGGTGTCGTTATTGTTTTAGATAAAAATAATAACGTTGGAAATAGGCAGTTTATAACCGCTTTCTATTGTCGACCCAAGAGAGTAGTCTTCATGCGAAAGAAAAAGCTGTAATGATCCGCCTCCGGGGAGACTCCGCACCCGTCAGGGTGGTCCTCCCATCGAGCACCGCTCTTTCGAGTGGCGTCCGCAGTGGACGGAGATTTTCTGACCTTCAGAGGCAGATCATTAAAGCCTTACCTTTTTAAGCATACCGACTATTTAATTCTCGTCAAATAACTTTTAATGATTTTTTAATCATTCGCGGGGATAGGGGGGAGGGCTTTTTCTTTTATCTTGAAACTCTGCTAAAATGAACCCAATGACCAAAGAACTAAAAAAGAAGATATTGAGCATCATCGCAATCGTGGTGCTCGGATGCGTTCTTATTGGAAGCGGTGCATGGATCGGATGGACGGCGGGGCGGAACTATCCCAAGAACGTCGTGGTAAGTGAGGCGACGAACATCACGCCGAATGCGTCCACAACGAGCGCGGACTTCAACACGTTCTGGGCAGCCTGGGCTGATATCCAGGATGAATCGCTCTGGACGCCGAGCACGACTCCCACGCAGATGATGTACGGGGCGATAACGGGCATGGTCGGATCGCTTGGCGACCCGTACACGGAGTTCTTTACCCCGGCGGACAGCAGCCAGTTCCAGCAGGACATCACCGGCAACTTCGGCGGCATCGGCGCCGAGCTCGGCGAGAATACCAGCACACAGATCGTCGTCATCTCCGCTATCAGCAGCACGCCGGCGTTCGCGGCGGGATTGAAGCCGGAGGATATCATCACTTCCATTAATAGTAGCTCGACCGCAAGTATGAATATTGATGATGCGGTCAATTTGATCCGCGGTACGGTGGGCACGAACGTCACTCTTGGTATTTTGCGCGACGGTTGGAGCGCGCCGAAAAACTTTATCATCACCCGTGCCAACATCCAGGTGCCGACGGTGGAGTTTTCTATGAAGGGCGACGTCGCCTATATCCAACTGAACGAGTTTACGCAAGACGCGGACGATTTATTCTTTAAAGCGCTACAGAATGCGGTGAACGCTAACGCAAAAGGGATCGTGTTGGATCTGCGGGGCGATCCGGGAGGCTATCTGCAAGTGGCGGTAGATATTTCGGGATACTTCCTTAAGCCGGGCTCGCCGGTGGTCAAGGAGGTTGGCCGCACGGTGCCGGAGCAGGATTACACAGCGACGGGCAGTGGCGCGTTGGACACCATGCCGATGGCGATCTTGATAGACGGCGGCTCGGCGTCTGCGGCGGAGATTCTTTCCGGGGCGCTGAACGACGATCGCAATATTCCGCTCGTCGGCGCGAAGAGCTTTGGCAAGGGGACGGTGCAGGAGCTCGAAAATCTTCCCGATGGTTCGTCGCTCAAGATCACGGTGGCGCACTGGGTGTTGCCGTCCGGGCGCATCTTGGACCACGATGGGTTACTGCCGAACTATCCGGTGGCGATCACCGACGCGCAAGTCGCTGCTGGTAAAGATCCTCAGCTTGATGAGGCGTTGAGTATCGTGACGGACGAGATCAATGGCACGCCGCTTCCGCCTTCTGCGGACACGAGCGCCGCTGCTGCAGCCGCTGCTACGGCCGCAACTAAGGCTGAGGCAAGCAGCACCGCAAACGGACAATAATATAATCTTATGAAAGTAATCTTCCTTGATGACGTGCGCAATGTTGGCAAAAAGTACGACATCAAAGACGTGAGCGACGGCTACGCGCGAAATTTCCTTTTTCCAAACAAGCTGGCGGAAACTGCTTCGCCTGAAGCTATAAAGAAGCTTGAGTCCATGAAGACCGCGCATGAAAAAGAGGACAAGGAAACTCTCGCGCAACTCGAGGCGGTCGCGCGGAAAATAAACGAGACCAAGATCGAGTTTGAGGTGAAGACCGACAAGTCCGGCGCGGTATTCGGCTCCGTCAATAAGGAGTCCATTTTGAAGGCGATGCGCGAACATAAGCTGATCGGCACCGAGCGTATCGATATCGATCTGAAGTATCCGATCAAGGAGCTGGGGGAGTATGTTGTGCCGATCGATCTAAGGAAGGGCGTGGTGGCGAAGTTGGGCGTGGTTGTGGTGAAGGCAGAATAGGATAAAAATTATCGTTCGAATCTTTCGCTTTCAGCATTTTACATTCGTTATTAAGTATGGTTAAATAGTTTTGGAGGTAAGCAATGGATGATTTATGGGTTGTTGGAGGCATTGTGGTTTTTCTGCTTCTGCTCCGTCTTTCTATAGATCCTGAGGATCTCAATGATCCCGATGTGAATCCAACTGGTTGCTTTACGGGTTCATGGGAAGACGAGGGTGGTCTTTAATCTCGAAACCGTTTTTCGCCTGCGCTGTCCGTAAAATAAATAAATCACCGAGCCATTCGGTGATTTTTTCTAAAACGCTGTTTTTGTCTTTATGCCACCACCACCTGCACCACCGTCGCTTTTCTGCGCGAGCCATCAAAATGTCCCTTCATCTTGGTGACGAACTTGACCACGCCGTTCTTACCGGCAAAAAGCGTGTCGTCGGCCGCGCGGATGACGTTGACGCCAGGGGTGTACTTAGTGCCGCGCTGGCGGATGATGATCTGGCCGACCATGACTTTCTGGCCGTCCTGAAGCTTTACGCCGAGCCGTTTGGCTACGGAATCGCGTCCTAATTTGGTAGAGCCGATGGCTTTGGTATGTGCCATATTTCAGTTAATGAATTGTTAATCCATTTTATGTTAGAATGCAGGTAATGTCAACCACCAACAAGCTCGTAATCGATATAGAGACCATCGGCGAGGATTTTGACGCCCTGGATAAGGCCACGCAGGAGAACATCACCCGCTGGATCAAGCGGGAGTCGGGCAGCGAGGAAGAGTATAAGATCGCGCTCGAGGACCTTAAGAGCGGCCTCGGCTTTTCGCCGCTCACGGGCGAGATCGTGGCGATCGGCCTGCTCGACTATCATAAGAACGAGGGTGCGGTATATTACCAGGCGCCCGGCCAGCGCAACGCGGAGGTAAAAGAGGACGGCGTGAGCTTTAAGCAGATGACAGAGAAAGATATGCTCGCAAAATTTTGGGAACTCGCCGAGCGGTATCAGGTATTCATCACATTCAATGGTCGCGCGTTCGATATGCCATTTATTATGATCCGGTCCGCAGTCCACGGCATTCGACCGACGAAAGATCTGATGCGCGGGCGCTATCTGTATCAGAACAATCCCGAGGCGTTGCACATCGACCTTGCCGAGCAGTTAAGTTTCTACGGCGCAACGCGGCGAAAGGGGAGTTTGCATCTGTGGTCGCGCGCGTTCGGCATTCCGAGCCCCAAAGCCGGCGGCGTGACGGGCGACGACGTCGGCCCGCTCTTTAAAAAGAAAAAGTTTTTGGATATTGCAAAATACAACGTGCGTGATATTCGTGCCACGCGGGAGCTCTATACCAAGTGGGAGAGCTATTTGCAGTTTTAACGTGCCGCCCGCAGTGTTTTAGATATTTTTAATGTGAAGTGTGCTAGCATCGCTTTGTGGAAAAGATAAAAATATATATAGCGGCACATAGGAGGGAGATCGCCTTTGGCGTGATCCTATTCTTCGTGGCGTCCCTTGGCTTCGCCTTGGGCTATACCGCAAGCCGACAGTTTAACCACGCGCCGATCATCATAGAAAAGTGCGCATAGAAAAAACCGCTAGCACAAATATGCTAGCGGTTTTTTCTGTTTCAAACGATTTCTACTTCTGCATCGGCGCGGCCACTGCATTCGCTACCGGCGTTGCCGGCGTGGGAACATTGCTGTTTGCGATCGGCTTTACAGGAGCGGAAGTGGTCTCGCGGGAGAAATTGACGGTGGTTGTGGAAACGGTGGTGGCAGTCGAGATCGGAGCCAATTTAGGCTTTCCCGATCCTGCCGCACTCGTCGAAACCGTGCGCACCGGTTCTTTCTTCTCTGGCCAGAACAAGATTGCGAGAATTGCGATGACGAGCAAAACGATCACGATGGTCGGCCAGTGGGCTTTGGTGAAGCTCCAGATGGACGACACTTGTGCCGTCTGCGGCACGGGGTTGTTCGCGGTCGCTGGCTGGGTTTGCGCAACCACCGTCGTGGACGGGGTTGCCGTCGCGGCCACCACTGGCGCGGATCCGACCGTCGTTGGGGCTGGCGCGTTGTTTACTGCCACTGGCGCGCTGGCTGACTGCGTAACGGCAATCGGAGCACTGTTCGCTACCGGGCTATTGCCGCCGTTCGCGATGTCGGTTGCCATCGCAACGAGCGTACCTTGCATGCCGTTCAACGTTGCCTGCACCGCCGTTTCTTGCGAAGGCGCCAATGTCATATTGGTGGCAAGCGAAGCGTCCAACTGCGTAAGTGTCGCAGCAAGCGCGCTCAACGTTGTTTTGAAGGCGCTGATTTGCGCGGCGGAAAGTCCGGTCGTCGCTGCGGCCACCACTGGTGTCGCATTCTGCGATCCGGTCCCTGCGATGGACGCAGGGATGGTACCCGGCGTTCCGGCATCAACCGGAGGAACAATACCCGCCTGCATCTCCAGATTTGCCAATGTGGCGTTTGCAACATCAAGTTGCTGCTGGATCGCTGCGGTTTGCGCCGGCGTAAGCGTCTGTGCGTGTGCTACCATATTCCCTCCAATGCTCCCTATTGCGACTATCAGTGCGGCGAAAAAAAGTAATTTTTTCATCATAAATGATAATATAATGGTTAATTAATGAATCTAAGTGCAATAATGACGGCCTTGAAAAAATATAAGGCTGTCAAAGAGCTGGAGAATTTGTTAAGTTTCTGCCTACAGTATACATATAATAGGGGAAAATTGCAAGTGACGTCCGGGGAGCGGCTATCCTTCTATTCCTCAAGCCGCTTCAAATCGCGCAACACTTCTTCGGCGTGCTTTTCGGGCTTGACGTCGGTATAGATCTTTTCAATCGTGCCGGTCGGATCGATCAGGAATGATGAGCGGATAACGCCCTCGTGTTCGCGTCCCATGAAACTGAACGATTTCTTGGCCCACACGCCATAGTTCGTGACCACTTTTTTATGCACGTCGGAAAGCAGTGTGAACGGCAATGAATATTTTTCCGCAAATTTTTTATGGCTCTCCGGCGAGTCCACGCTCACGCCGAGCACTTTAATATTTAAACTTTCAAATTTTGGGAATGCGTCGCGGATCGAGCATGCCTCTTTGGTGCATCCCGGCGTGTCGTCCTTGGGATAGAAATAGAGCAGCACCCACTGGCCGCGATATTCTGAGAGCGAATGATCCACGTCATCCTGGTCGGGGAGGGTGAAGTCCGGCGCGAGCATGTCTGGCTCAAGCGGGTTCATGGGATTATGTTTTTATATTAACACAAAATGGTAGAATAGGCGATTGTGTTATATTGACATATTCCAACAGCAAAGAGTATATTCTTGGTAGAGAAAGGGGGCTTATATGCCCGAGAAAAAACAGTTAACCCGAGGAAGTTTGGAAAGACAGATTCGGGCACGCGTCAAGCAGGCCCACGACAAAGGGATCGTAAGTAAGGTCTTTTCGGCTGGCCAAGCGTTCTTTCACCAGAGATATTCTCCAGACCGCCACTATGAGCCTGAGGCGACGTTCGTCATTCATCAATCATGGGACGAGGGCAGCGAGTACACCAGGTTCGATGTGTCCGTGTCCACTTTCACCAATATAAGTAATGACGCGCGGATCACAATTCGGTTAAGGATGTGGCGCTGGGGATCGGGGTGTGAAGTGACGCTCATTGGCCCTGACCAAACACAACAGACAGTTCTCAGGGTCGACACCACCGATAAGCGCGACGATCCAAGCATCATCGATGGACATCTCTATGCGTGCTATGTGCTTGGCCCATGGGAACAACTACTTAGGGTCAAAAAGCTCACCGGGGTCATCGAGCAACGCCGGAAGATAGCCGCTGCAGCTAGGGTCCTTCAAGAGCGCGGCCAGCAACTCACGGGAAAGAATACTCCCGTTTCGTCGAGCGACGCCTCCTCGGCGCGAGCCAACTGGGGCATTGAGTAGTCAAGCCAACCAATATCAACCAAGAAAGCCGTCGGAATCCCGGCGGCCCTTTTTTAGCTTGTGATTTCTGGCTAAATTATCTAATGATAGTTATTCGCCTCACGCTGTCCCCATAATGAGATAAAAACTATTTTGCAAAAGGGTTTGCTATTTCATTAAATTTCCATTATAATCTTGGTATTCAGGCCGAACACCGTGCCGCGGGGCACGGCTTCTGTTTGTTAACAGAGTTTTAATAATCTCATGGATCTCCGAAACATCGCCATCATCGCTCACGTTGACCACGGCAAGACGACCCTCGTCGATGCCTTATTGAAGCAATCCGCGAGCTTTAAACAGAAGACCGCCGAGAACGGCGACCTTATCATGGATTCGAACGAGCTCGAACGCGAACGCGGCATCACGATCTTTTCCAAGAACGCGTCGGTCATCTATAAAGATATAAAGATCAATATCGTGGACACTCCCGGCCACGCGGACTTCGGCGGCGAGGTGGAGCGCATCATGCGCATGGTGGACGGCGTGCTCTTGCTCGTGGACGCAAAGGAAGGCCCGATGCCGCAGACGAAGTTTGTTTTGCGCAAAGCGATCCAGGCGGGGCATAAAGTGGTCGTCGTTATCAACAAGATCGACAAGCCGGATGCGCGCGCCGAATGGGCGCTGAACGCGACGTACGATCTTTTCTTTGAGCTTGATGCGACGGAGGGGCAGATCGATTTTCCCGTGATCTACGCCGCGGCGCGCGAAGGCAAAGCCGGCCTCACAAACGATCTTTCAAAGATGACCGACATCGTGCCGGTGTTCGAGACGATCATCAATCATCTTCCGCCACCGCAAAAAGGGGAGCTTGAAACACTGCAATTTCTTACCGTCAACCTTGCGTACGATAACTATAAAGGCAAAATTGCCATCGGACGACTGTATTCCGGCGAGCTCAAAAAGAACATGACTATCGCGCACATCAATCGCGCGGGCGAGGTCAAAAAGGCGCAGCTTACCTCCGTGATGTTATTTGACGGGCTCGGCAAAGCCGAAGTGGAAACTGCCACGGCAGGGGATATCGTCGCGATCGCGGGCATCCCGGACGTGTCCATCGGTGAAACGATCACCGACGTGGAGCATCCGGTGGCGTTGCCGACGATCCACATCGACGAGCCGACGATCAAAATGACGTTTTCCGTGAACACCTCGCCGTTCCGCGGCAAAGAAGGAAAGTTTACGACCTCGCGTAACTTGAAGGATCGGCTTGAGAAAGAATTGGAAACCGACGTTGCGCTCGCGGTAAAGCAGACCGAGGCGAGCGATCGCTGGGAAGTGGCCGGTCGCGGCGAACTTCACCTTGCGATCCTTATCGAAAAGATGCGGCGTGAAGGATTTGAACTAGAGGTCTCCAAGCCGCAGGTCATCTTTAAAGAGGAGGATGGCAAGAAGACCGAGCCGATCGAACTCGTTTCCATCGAAGTTCCTGAAGCGTATTCCGGCACGGTGATCGAGATGTTCGGTAAGCGCATGGGCGTCATGAAAAATATGCGCGTGGACGACAAAGGAAATTCATTCATGGATTTTGACGCGCCGACGCGCGGACTTATCGGCATCCGTAATAAATTTTTAACCTCAACAAAGGGTACCGGCATCATGAACACGATCTTCCTTGGCTATGAGCCATATAAAGGAGATATCACCTCCATCCCGCATGGTTCTATTGTTGCCACGCAGAACGGCATGTCAAACAACTATGGCCTTGTGACGGCACAGGGTCGCGGCACGCTTTTTATCAGCGCGGGCGTGGCGGTCTATGAAGGCATGGTGGTGGGCGCGAATGCAAAAGAGGGGGACGTCCTCGTGCACGTTGCGCGCGAGAAAGAGCTTACGAACTTCCGTGCAAAGAACGAAGGCCTCGCCGACCAACTTGAAGTGCCGGTCATCATGGGGCTTGAGGACGCGCTTGACTACATCAGCGATGACGAACTTGTGGAAGTCACCCCGGAGCATGTCCGCATCCGAAAGAAATATCTGAACGAGAACGATAGGAAGAGGGCGGGAAAGAATTGGTAAGAGAAAACATCGGTTTAGTTTTGAAAGGACGGCGTTCCGGTCTGCTGACCGGCCGCCTTGGCTCTCAGCGCCTCCGCGCTTCCGAGGCACCTTTCAAAACTAAGCCGGTGTTTTCTTAAGACGGGAATATTCGTGGAGGATGAGTCCGATAACGAGTGCGTCAAAAATAGTGATGCACCACAGAAAAAGTGATGGATGGTTGGTCAGCGAATAGATCTCGTATCCCACAAATACCGTAAAGACGATGGCGCCGGTCGGGTATGCCCATAAATAATTCTTTAACAACGCCACCGAGAGCGCCAGTTTTATCACACCGTGGGCAAAGAACAATAATCCCCAAAAAGAGTTACTAGAAAGAGAAATAGAATGCCACTGGTTGATGAAGAATTGCCAAAACGCATCCCGTGGGCTTTCCGCGATCTCTTCGTGGAATACGGAGAAAAGGACCCCGTTGATTATGGTATAGCCCGTGAAATAAAAGAACACGCCGGCGCACGCCTCAATGAACCCGTCGGCGGCTTTAACAAGAATGCCGATACGGAACAGCTGGCGGTAGTCTTTTTCTGGCAGTAGCTTCATGGGAGTAGTATAGCGTATTCCATACGGTATAATGAATGTTCAACAACTATGGTCAACATTCCCATCTTCGTCGCTTTCTTTGCCGGCATCGTATCGTTCCTTTCGCCGTGCATCCTGCCGATCATCCCGGGGTTTCTTGCATACGTAGCGGGGGAATCATCGTCCAGTGTTGCGGCAAAGCCGTCGCGGCTTGAAATATTCTTGAATAGTTTTTTTTTCGTACTGGGATTTTCCATCGTGTTCGCCCTGCTCGGCGTGCTATTGAACGGCGTGTTGGCGCACGTGGCATACGCGGTGCAATCGTGGCTTGCGTGGATCGGCGGCACGATCGTCATCTTCTTCGGATTGTACTTAATGGGATTTTTTCACCTCCGATTCTTGGAGCGCGATCATAAAATGGCAATGACGGCAAAGTTCCATTCGCGTTATCTTACTTCGCTCCTCTTTGGTTTCGCGTTCGCGGCGGGATGGACGCCGTGCGTCGGCCCGGTGCTCGGCGGCATCCTCGGCATTGCCGCGTCCGCGCCGGGCGACGCGTTTTGGCTCTTGTTTTCCTACGCGATCGGGCTTGGCGTGCCGTTCCTTATTGTCGGACTGTTCGTCGCGCAAAGTGCGACGGTCATCAATCGTTATGCGGCAAAACTGGAATATATCAATCCGGTGTTCGGCGCCATTCTCGTCGTGCTTGGCGTGCTCGTTTTTACGCAGGATCTTCCGCTCATCGCCAACTTCGGCTTTGTGAGCGACCTGTTATTGAAATTTAAAATATAAAAATAAAATTAATTAAAATATTCATCATGAGCACCAATAAAAAAATAGTATTCATCATCATTATCCTCGCCGTGATCGGTGGCATTTGGTACTTGGAAAGTTTGAAGGTTCATCCGACTGCGTCGGGGCAGCGGGGACAGGTGATCGATGTAAGCTCGTTACTGGCGAATGTCACGAGCACGAGCGCATTTGCCGCGACGGGCACGAATGCGGGCGCGATCGATACGACAAACATCGCGCCAGCGACCCAGCCGGTGACCCAGCTGAGCAATAACGAGAAAGCGGCGATCGCTCAGCTTGCCATGGCGGACAAGGCGGCGGGCGATCAGCCCGCGATCGAGATCGCAGATCCAACGGGATTCATCAATGTGGCGCCGGGATTCAAACTGTCCAGTATCATTGGTCAAAAAGTGATCTTGTTGGATTTTTGGACGTACAGCTGTATCAATTGCGTGCGCACGATCCCGTATCTCAACGCATGGTATCAAAAGTACGCGAGCTCGGGACTCGAGATCGTCGGCATCCACACGCCGGAGTTCGATTTTGAAAAAAATATCACGAATGTGCAGAACGCCGTCGCGGAATACGGCATCCACTATCCGGTCATCCTCGACAATAACCAGGGAACGTGGAACGCGTACAATAATCTTTATTGGCCGCACGAATATCTGATCGACATGGCGGGATATATCGTGCACGACCAGGTGGGCGAAGGATACTATGACGAGACCGAGGCGGATATCCAAAAACTATTGGCGCAACGCGCGCAGATACTCGGCACGAGCGCAGTGGTAATCCCGACGTCGACCGTCAACATCGCTCCGGCGAATTTGAACGAGATCCAAAGTCCTGAAACCTATTTTGGCGCTGAGCGGAATGCCCTTCTCGCCAACGGAACGACGCTCACGAATGGCGATCAATCGCTCACCGCACCGGCGGCGAGCACGGTTCAGCTCAATCAACTTTATCTTGGCGGCACGTGGGATTTCGAGGATCAATATGCCACAAACCTTAACGCCGGCGCCACGATCACGTACGAGTACAATGCGGGCAATGTTTACATGGTCGCCGCCGGCGCGGCAAACGGAACAGTGGTGGAAGTGATGCAGGACGGCCAGCCGATCAGCGCGGCCGATGCGGGGAGTGATGTGCATAATGGGACTATCGTCATCTCGGGCAACCGACTCTATAATTTAATCAAGAACGCGGACGGCGGCGGCGAGCATACGCTCCAACTGATCGTTGAAACGCCGGGGCTGCAAGCATTCACATTCACGTTTGGATAAAAACAGAAACATGGAAAACAAAAATGAGGTGGCAGTATTCGGTGGAGGGTGCTTCTGGTGCACAGAGGCGGTGTTCGAGGAACTGCGTGGCGTGATCAGGGTGTTGCCCGGCTATACCGGCGGCACGGTACCGAACCCGACGTATGACGCGGTCTGCGCCGGTACGACCGGACATGCGGAGGCCACCCGCGTGGAATTCGACCCGACGCAAATTTCATTCTATGATCTTTTAACGGTATTTTTTGCCACACATGATCCGACTACGCTTAATCGGCAGGGAAACGACGTCGGTACGCAATATCGCTCGGCGATATTTTATTCCACACTAGAGCAAAAGATGGAAGCAGAAAAATTTATTACGGAGCTGACCGTATCCGACCCTGGCGGCAAATCAATCGTCACGGAAGTAGTCCCACTTGGCGAATTCTATGAAGCGGAGGATTATCACCGGCAATATTTCAAGAACCATCCCGTGGCGGGATACTGTCAGGTCATCATCGAGCCGAAGGTGGAAAAGCTGCAAAAGCAATTTGCGAATCTCTTGAAAGAAAAATCAAAATAACGAGGCAAAAATCATGAAAAGTGACGAGCAGCTTAAAAAAGAATCGCCGGGGCTTTACCACATCGCGCGCGAGGGTGGTACCGAGCCGGCATTTACTGGAAAATATGTCGACAATCACGATAAAGGAATGTTCAAGTGCGCCATCTGTGGCACGGAACTCTTTTCTTCCGACACCAAGTTCGATTCCGGCACCGGCTGGCCAAGCTTCACCGAACCGGCGAATCTTGCAAATGTGGAATTGAAAACCGACGCGAGTTTTGGCATACATCGCACGGAAGTCATCTGCAAGAACTGCGGCGCACATCTCGGCCACGTCTTTGATGACGGCCCGGCGGAAAAAGGCGGCAAGCGGTATTGCATTAATTCGGTGTGTTTGGAGTTGGAGAAAAAAGATTAAAGCTTCGCTAGGTCCAACGTGTAGTCAATGCGAATCTGCTTAACAAAGTCCGGGACGTGGCTGACGAGGATCATCGCGCCCTCGTAGCGATCGAGTGCCTTTGCGATGATGGGAATATGACGGAAGTTGATGTGATTGGTCGGCTCATCAAGGATGAGCAATCCCGGCGCTTCGAGCGATAACTTGGCGAATGCCACAAGTCCTTTCTGGCCTTCGGACAGTGCGCCGATTTTTGCGCGGAGTAGTTCCGCGTCAAGCAGAAATCCGGCCGCGGTGGAGCGCAAGCGATCTTGGTCGCCCTCGCGCATGGCGCGTGCGAGCGTGTCCCAGACGGTGGCGTCGAAATCGAGCGTGGAAAAATCCTGGCGGTAATAGCCGATGTGGATGCCCGGTTCTACGACCTCGCCTTTGGCGTGGCCAGTCGCAAGCGCTTCGAGCAGCGTGGTCTTGCCGATGCCGTTCGGACCCATCAGGTGCAGACGTTCGCCGCGTTTTAACATAACTTTTACCTTTTTGGCAACGGCTTTATGATCCTTGATGACGTTGACCGAGCTGAGTTCAAGGATGCGGCCACTGATCTCTTCCTGGCAGGGGATGGCGAACCCGCGGATGGTCTTGTCCTCATGCCGAACCTCAACCACTTCTTCCTCTAGCTCCGCGATCTTTTCGTTCATCTTCCGTGCAACATCGCGCATGTGGCCTCCTTTCTGTGCGAAGAAGTTGACTTGTTCTTTGCGGTGCAGGATGTCGCGCTGCAGCCGGACGTTCTTCATGCGCTCGCGTTCGAGCCGCTCGGTGATCGCCTTTAAGACGTCAAAATAGTTGCCGGTATACTGCTCAACTTTTTTCGTAAAAATATCCAAGTACAAAACGCCTTGCGTGAACGAGTTCAAAAAGTCGGCATCGTGGGAAATGACGATGCACGTCTTCTTTGATTCTTGCAAAAACTTTGTAAGGTGTTCGATGCCCGCTTTATCGAGGTTGTTCGTCGGCTCATCGAGCAGGAGCATGTCCGGATCCTGAATGAGCGCGTGCGCAAGCAGAAGCCGCGCCTGCTGGCCGCCGGAAAAGCTTTTGACGATCCGGTCGAGCGGTGCCACGAGGTTCACCACTTCGAGCACTTTTTTGATGCGTGGTTCGATGTCGTAGATCTTTTTGCCGGGAAACGCGCTTGTAAAGAATTCCAAAACGGTCGAATCGAGCTGATCGCGGGGGATGACCTGCTTAGAGATCGCCTTTGTAAGACCATCTTCCACAATGACATTGCCTTGTTCGGTGGGCAAGTCGCCCATGATCAGCCGGAACATCGTGCTCTTGCCTGCGCCGTTCTGGCCCATCAGCGTGATCTTGGCGCCGCGGCGCACCGAAAACGTGGCCTCGGCGAGGATGGGCTTTTTGCCGTACTCGAACGACACATCATTGAATCGGAGGATTACTTCGTTGTTTGGCATAATAAGAACGCGCGGGATGCGCGTTGTCTGAGTATTTTAACACATTTTTAATAAAAAGAAAACGCTTGCATAATAATCCAATAATTTGGAACCACCCAAACCATTACGGAAAGATTGACAATATACACTATATTATACTAAAATACGTCCGCACCTTGAAAGGAGAATTTCGTGTCGATTTCTTTTGATCGAAAGTTTTTTGCAGCTTGTCTCCTCGTGATTCTCTCGCTGATTGCATTCGCTGCCATCGAGACAGAAAAGAACCATCAACCTCCGACGGAAAGTTTCGCGCGGCAGCAACTCAATCACGTGCAACGCGGCGATTTTATTCGCATGAACGACGGAAAAATGTTTTTAGTTCTTGCCTCCACGGAATCCGGGATCAGTCTCGCTCCTTGCTTGACGTGCCCAACTCAAGGATGGAGAAGAGATAACCTTTCCGAAAATCTCAACCAACTTCATCCCGTTGTAAAAATGAATTCGGATGAATGGCATGGCTCGATTGCATACTGGATCTGGGCAGAGAGATAATGACCTCGCAAACAGCAACAAAAGACCTCGCGTCTTGCTGTTGCGAGGCCTTTTTTATTTCTTTGCCTGAATCGTGTTCAAAAGCTTCTGCACGTTCTTAATGCTCTCGTCATCAATAATAGAAATTGCGATGACCTTCGGATCTATTTTTTTTAGTTTGGCCAAAGTTGCCTTCAGTGTCTTCTCGTCAACCACATCGGACTTTGTTAAAAATAAATGCTCCGGCTTTTTGAGCAGCGCCTTGCTGTATGCGCCAAGCTCCGCGCGAATGGTCTTGTAATCGGCGACGGGGGTGGGGGATTCGGCGGAAATAAAATGGAAGAGCGTGCGGGTGCGCTCGATGTGGCGCAAGAAGCGCGTGCCGAGGCCTTTGCCGGTGGACGAACCTTCGATCAAACCCGGGATGTCGGCAAGGATCAGCTCATAGTAGGTGCCGAGGTTTGGCTCGAGCGTG
>Ga0182030_10012575_pt1 | contig 16931 bp, 17 predicted proteins | sample 812S3MmetaG_FD_121299 | JGI IMG/M metagenome (GOLD analysis project Ga0182030, IMG submission 121299) | Permafrost microbial communities from Stordalen Mire, Sweden - 812S3M metaG (Illumina Assembly) | ecosystem: Environmental > Terrestrial > Soil > Wetlands > Permafrost | place: Sweden...
CCCTGAAAACCCGTTGAAACGGGTGGGAAACCTCTGGCCGTCGCGGATCACCGCGCTAAAGCACGGTGCTAATGAGAGGCCGGTCCGGGAGGGCTGTCCCGGAGGGACACTCGACATCGCGGCGTAGCGGCGTTTGGAAAAGCGCCGCTGATCTCTTTGCCCCCAGCGCCACCGCGCGACCACGGCCCCGCTGGCAAGGTGACCCCGCCATGCGTCCAAACGACCGGGCCTCTGCCTGGATCGCGGGCGTGACGAGAATAATGCGGCGCTCCGAGGAGACGCCGCTACGCAAGGAGAGAGCCGCCGCCCCTCAGATCAACTCCGCCTCCAACCGCGCGACGGCCGTCTTCAGGTAAGCAGGATCCGACTCGATGCCGATGCAGCGCCGGCCCGCCCGGGAGGCCGCCACCGCCGTGGTGCCGGAGCCGAGGAACGGGTCGAGCACCATGTCCCCCTCGCAGGTCGAGGCCAGGAGACAACGCTCCACCAAAGCCAGCGGCTTCTGCGCGGGGTGCCGGCCCAGCCGTTTCTCCCGGGCCGAGGGCGCGGTAAACCGCCAGACCGTCTTCATCTGCCGGCCCCCGTTGATCTTCCGCATCCGCTGGTAGTCAAAGGTATGCCGGCTGGAGGCGTCGCGCGCCGCCCAGATCAAGGTCTCCGTGGAATGGGTGAAGAAGCGGCACGACAGGTTCGGCGGCGGGTTCGGCTTTTCCCAGGTGATCTCGTTGAGCAGCTTCATCCCGAGCTGCTGCATGGCAAACCCGGCCGAAAAAATGGCATGCAGCGTCCCCGTGACCCAAATCGTCCCGCCCGGCTTCAACAGCCGCTGGCAGCGCCGCAGCCATTCCAGGTTGAACCGGTGGTTGGCCTCCACGCCCCGCGACTTGTCCCACTCGCCCTTGTTCACCTTCGCCCGCCGCCCGGACTGGCAGGTCATCCCGCCGTTCGAGAGGAAATAGGGCGGGTCGGCAAAAATCGTGTCGCAGCAGCCTTCGGGGTGATGGGCGGCCAGGGCGTCGAGCATCGCCAGGCAGTCGCCTTCGTACATCCAGAGCCCCCGGGTCTCGTCCCGGTAGGCGAGCCGGGGGAGCGGTTTCGCCGGCGCCACGCCTTCCCGGGGCACAATGGCACCGCCCGCCCCCACCTCGAAAGCCGGGGCGGCCTGTTCCGCCCCCTCCGCGGGTGGGGCGCTCGCTGTCAGCGACTCGCTCGTCATGCACGGCGGGGGTTCCCCCGGGTCGCCGCGACGCTCGCGCCCGCCGGCCTGGCCCCCCGCCGGCGAAAGTCTGGTGTGCGCCGCCGCACGCGGCAACCCAAATCCGGGCGCCGACTGCTACCACCCCGCGCGGATCCGTGGATCAATCCACCGGTAAAGCACGTCCACCACCAGGTTTGCGCTGATCACCAGCAGCGCGCTGAAAAGCACCGTGCCCATGATCATCGGCACATCCAGGTTGAACACGCTTTGCACCGCCAGGCTCCCGATCCCCGGCAGCGCGAACACATTCTCAGTGAACAGCACCCCGCCGAGCAGCGCGGCCGTGTCGGTCGCCAGAATCGTCACCACCGGGATGAGCGCGTTCCGCAGCGCGTGGCGGAAGAGGATCGCGGTCTCGGAAACGCCCTTGGCCCGCGCGGTGCGGACGTACGGGCTCGCCAGCGCCTCCACCATCCCGGTGTGGATCAGGCGCGCGTAAAAGCCGACGAACAGCAGCGCCAGCGTGAGCGCCGGCAGCATCAGGCTGGCCAACCCCCGAAAGCCCGCCACCGGAAACCACCCCAGCCGGTAGGCCAGCCAATACTGCACCATCTTCGCCAGCCAGAACGACGGCAGCGAGAGCGAGAGCGTCGCCGCCACCAGCACCCCGCGGTCGAACCACGACCCCTGGTGGCGCGCGGTGTAAACCCCCAGCGGCACCGCCATCAGCATCCACCCGGTGACCGCCAGGGCCGCCAGCGCGCTCGTGGCCGGGAGCCGCGCGAGCAGCGCCTCCGCCACCGGTTGATCGGTCACCAGGGAACGGCCGAGGTCGCCCCGCGCCACCTGCGCCAGATAATACCCCAGCCGCTTTGGCAGCGGCTCTTCGAGGTGGTATTTCCGCCGGATCTCCTTGAGCGTCGCGGGCGACGCCTTCGGCCCCGCCAGCACGCGGGCCACATCCCCGGGCACGAGGTTGATGAGCAGGAACGTGAACACCGCCGTGCCGGCCAGGGTCGCCACGGACCACCCGAGCCGGGCGGCCAGGCGCCGCGCCAGCGGCCCGGGCAGCCAGCGCCGCCAGCGGGGGGGCGGGGTTTCCGTCGGGGTCGTCATCGTCCCTCCTTCCACACCCGGTCGAAGCGGAACCACCAGATCGGTTCCACCAACGGCCCCCGCAACCACGGCTGGCGCAGGGCAAACAGCTTCTGGTGCCCGAGGATCAGGGTCGGCGCGTCCGCCAGGATGCGCCGTTGCGCCGCCTGGTAGAGGGCCACCCGCCGCGCCTCATCGGCGCACCCCGAGGCCTGGCCGAGCAAATCATCCACCGCCGCGCTCCGGTAAAAACAGGGATTCTGCGCGTCCTCGTCGGCGATGAAGCGGCTGTGGAACGGGTCCAGGAAGGTGCACGGGTCCGGCACGTTGGCGTTGTTGGCGAACAAGGCCAGCTCGGCCCCGCGCCGCCGCGTCGTCACGTCCCCGAACACCGCCGCCGTCACCCCGCGCAGCTCCACGCGCACCCCCGCGGCCGCGAGGTCGGACTGCACCGCCTGCGCCCACCGCGGTGCCGCGCCGGTGTTCAGATGCCAGAGTTTCAAGGGCTGCGGCAGGCCGTCCGGATAACCTGCCTCGCGCAACAGCGCCCGCGCCCGCACCGGATCCGAAGGCGGGCAGGGCAGGGTGGGGTCATACCCGGTCATCGCGGGCGTGATCAGCCCGTGCCCCGGCGTCATCCGCTCCCCGGTCAGCCGCTCGAAGTGCCGCCGGTCGATCGCGCTGATGATCGCGCGCCGCACGCGCAGGTCGTCCAGCGGCGGCATCTCGACGTTGAAGTTCAGGTTGATCACGCTGAACAACGGCGCCTCCTGCCACCCCTCCCCCCAGCGCGGCTCACGCCGCATCCGGGGAAAATCAGCGGCCGACACCCCGCCCCCCGCCAGGCTGGCCACATCCAGCTCGCCGCGTTCGAACATCATCGTCTGCGTGGACTCGTCCACCCCGAGCAGGATCTCGATCTTGTCGAAGGCCGGTGGCGCCGGCTGCTCGCAGTAGGGATTCCGCCCCAGGCGCAGCCGCGCCCCGCGCACCCATTCCTCAACCAAGTACGGCCCCGTCCCCACCGGCCGGCCACCCACATCCTTCGACCAGTCCGGCACCGTCTCGCGCGCGAGTGCCATGCCGAAGTTCAGCGCCATCCAGTAGGGGAAGCTCGCATCGGTCCGTGACAGCGCCACCACCAGCTTGTGCGGCTCCGGCGCCGAGACTCCCGCGAGCGATTTCGCCGCCCCGGACGCGAACTCCGCCGCGCCCTGGATTTCCCCCGCGTATTGCTGCCACGCCGAGGGGACCACCACCGCGCGCTCGAGGGCCGCCGCGTAATCCGCCGCCACCGCCTCGCGCCCGTTCGAGAACCGCACCCCCGGCCGCAGCTCGAAGGTCAGCGTCCGCTTGTCCGCGCTGAAACTCCACCGCGTGGTCAGGTTGTCCACCACCCGGTTCCCCTCCACGATATCGACCAACGGCTGGTAGAGCAGGGGAAGCAGCATGTAATCCGCCGCGCTGTAAACCAGGGTCGGATCGAGCGTGTGCGGGTCCTCGGCGAGCGCCAGCCGCAGCGTGCCGCCATGGTGGGCCGGTCGGGGCGTGGCCGCCGCCACGGTGGTGCCAGCGGCCCACGCCGCCAGCCCCGCCAGCGCCCAGACCACCCCGCCCAACCCCAGAACCCGCGCAAGCCCGAAACTCACTTGGCCGCCCTCCGCGGATCCAACGCCTCCTGCAACCCCTGCCCCAGCAGATTGAAGCCCAGCACCGTCAGCACAATCGCCAGCCCGGGCGCCAGCACCATGGCCGGCGCCTCGATGAAGTAGGGCTGGCCGTCCGCGATCATCGAGCCCCACGTCGCGGCCGGCGGGGGCACCCCGATCCCCAGAAACCCCAGACCGGCCTCCAGCGCGATCGCCCCAGCCGTGGTCATCGCCGCCAGCACGATGACCGTCGGCATCAAGTTCGGCAAAATGTGACGCCGCAGGATGCGCGCATCGGATGCCCCCAGCACCCGCGCCGCGAGCACGAACTCACGCTCCTTCAGCGAGAGCGTTTCGGCCCGGATCACGCGCACCATGCCGGGCCAGCAGACAAAACCGATGATGAGAAACAGGCTCCCCATGCCGCGGCGCAGGTGCAGATCGAGGAAGTGCCAGGGCAGCCCGGCGGGGTGGACGTGGATCACCTTGCCATCCATCAACCCGGCAAACGCAATCGCGAGGAGGATGCCCGGCACGCTGAGGTTCATCTCGGTGAAGCGCATCAGCAGCAGGTCCGCCTTGCCGCCATAGTAGCCGGAGAGCAGCCCCACCCCCACCCCGATCACGGTGGCGGTGAGCATCGCCGCCGCGCCCACCGGCAGCGAGACGCGTGCGCCGTGGACGACCCGCGAAAGCACATCGCGCCCGAGGTTGTCGCTCCCCAGCCAGTAGGTGCGCCCCGGCGGACGCGGCTGCCCCTCTTCGTCCAGGCCTTCGCGGTCCTGCTGATCCGGCGGCTGGAGCAGGTGACACCGCGTCAGGAGCGGCGCGGCCGCGGCCAGGCAGGAGAAGACGAGGATGATCAACGCCCCCGCCTGCGCGAGGCGGTTCCCGGTGAACGCCCGCCAGACGCCGCCCCGGGCCGGGGCGGCCGTGCCTGGTCCAGATGGGGCGTTTCCCGCTGCCATGCCGCCCGGCCAAAGCCGGTCAAGCCTTCCCGGGGGACCTTGCACCCCCCGCGCCCGCCCATTCACCGCCGCGCCGGAAGCGGGCCTTGGCGTTGGCCCCGAACTGCGCCGCCGCCGCCTCGATGCGAGCCAGCGCCTCCTCCCGGTCCAGCCCCCCCACACTCCGCCCCGCCGCGATCACTGTCTCACACTCGTTCGCGTCCATGAACCGCGCCGCCTCGAGCAGCCCGGCCGCCTCGCCCGGCGGCACCACCAGGAACCCGTGCTTGTCCGCGTGGATCAAATCCCCCGGCCGCACCTGGCGGCCGAACACCTCCACCGGACAGTTCCATCGGACCGGATGCGCGTGCGCGTGGCCCACGCACAACCGCCGCGCCAGCGCCTTGAACCCGGCGTTCGTCATCTCATCCAGGTCCCGCACCGCCCCGTCCGTGATGGTCCCCACGCAGCCCAGCGCCCGGTGGAGGTTCGCGTTCACCTCGCCCCAGAAGGCCCCGATTACCCGCGGCCGGTCCAGATCCTGCACCACCACGATCTTCGGCCCCGGCAGCTCCGCGAGATGGCGGCGGTATTCCGTCCAGCCCGTCGGATTCGCCCGCGGGTGCGCCGCCTGGCTCGGCTCGATCACCACCGTCACCGCGTAGCCCACCATCGGCCCCATCTGCGGCATGAAATCGCGCGTCTCCTCCAGGTTGAACGCGTCCGCCGCGGCATCCCCCCGGGTGATCTGCTCCCAGCCATTGTAAATCGTCGGGGTGTTCCAGCGTTTGAGTTGCAGCAGCTCGCCGTGGCTCAGGCGCGGCGGGGCCGCCTCGCTGGGTGGTTCGGTTCGCGGTTTGGTTCGTTTCATGGCCCGGATCTCCCGCGGCCGCCGGGACGAATCCCCAGCCTCCGGGAGTCAACCCGGCTAACCTAACCGGTTCCCGTCAAAGCGCCAGAGCACAGTTGGCGGCGTGCCGCAGACTTCCAGGTCCGCGCTACAAAGGCGCGGGCTGAACCAATTTGGGCGGCGCGGCAGCGCCGCCCTCCCGCAATTTGGTAGGGCGGAGCTGCCGCGCCGCCCAAATATCCCGGCGAACGATCGCCCGCCAAGGCCGGATTGCCCGGGAACACCGGTGGTGACGGCCATGGTCCCAAAGAGCACAGTTGGCGGCGTGCCGCAGACTTTCAGGCCGGCGCTACAAAGGCGCGGGCGGAACCAATTTGGGCGGCGCGGCAGCGCCGCCCTACCGCAATTTGGTAGGGCGGCGCTGCCGCGCCGCCCAAATATCCCGGCGAACGATCGCCCGCCAAGGCCGGATTGCCCGGGAACACTGGTCGTGGCGGCCATGGTCCCGGCGGGACGCTTGACCCGATTACCGTCGTCGGCCCTCCGGGACCACCCGCTCACGGGACCCCAGTATCCCCGCCCCCCAACACATTAGCCATGTCACTAATGCAACATCACCATCTGTAGCCTTATGAATAGCAATAAATGTTAATCGTTCGGCAAGGGATGGCGAGCCAATAAGGCTTGCTGGATTTATACCACTCACCAGAGACACGCGACCGGCCGCCCGGAGGCTTCCGGGGGCCGCGCGAACAATCCGAAAGCCGAAAGACAGATTATATGAAGAAGTCCATCATAAGCGCCCTGGCCGTGCTGGCGGCGGGCACCCTGGCCATGCATGGGGCCGACGCCAAGGAAAACTGGGAAAAGAACTGCCAGAAGTGCCATGGCCCCGACGGCGCCGGCAAAACCAAGATGGGTGAGAAGCTCGGCATTAAAGACTGGAGCGATCCCAAGAATCAGGCCGAGCTCAAGGACGAGGAGATGACGAAGGCGATCAAGGAAGGCGTCAAGGACGGGGAGAAGACCAAGATGAAGGGGTTCGCCGAGACGCTGAGTGACGCGGACGTGAAAGCGCTGGTTGCATACTTCCGCGGCCTGAAGAAGTAACCACACCGTGGGTGCGGGCCGGCCGCGGGCGGGAGTGAGCTTCCGTCCCGGCCCGCGCCGCGGGGGCGCCCCGCCCGGCCAACTGGCCCGCCCCGCCTGCCCCCCCGCACTCCCCAGGAATCGCATGAGCAACGCCCAAAAAACCGCCCTGGTGCTGGCCGGAACCATCGCGGGCTTTCTGTCCCTGGCGCTCGCGTTCAGCCTGCACCTGTGGGGCGAAACCCGGCTCCCGGCGCAGATCGCCCTGGTGGACCCGGCGTTGCTCGCCCCCACCACCTTCCGCACCTCCTACGTCCAGATGGTGAGCGCCAAGGCCGATCTGGCGGATTTCGACTGCTATGGCTGCCATGAGAAATCCAAGCCCCCCACGCTGCGCTTCGACACCAACATGGTCATCATCGTCCCGAAGGAGCACGCGGACGTGGTGATGTCGCATGGACGGCACAACCGCAACAACAACTGCTACAACTGCCACGACGAGCAGAACCTGGAGTTGTTCCAGACCCGCGACGGGCACCCGGTGAAGTTCGAGAACTCGCCCGCGCTCTGCGGGAGCTGCCATGGCCCCACCTACCGGGACTGGGAGGCGGGGGTCCACGGGCGCACCGGAGGATATTGGCTCGCCTCGGCGGGCGAACGGCACCGGCAGATCTGCGTGGATTGCCACAACCCGCATAATCCCAAGATCCCCGGGCGCCACCCGTTCCCCCCGCCCCACCCGCTGCGCCCCAACCAACCGACCGCCGAAATCGCCGCCCACGCGCCATGAAAGCCCCTGCCACTCCCCCGCAACCCGCCACCCCCGCCGGCCAGGAGGGGATGGACCGGCGCAGTTTCCTGCGCACCTCCGCCGTCGTCGCGTCGGGCATGGCGGCGCTCGCGGCGAGTCTGGCCCCGCTGCGCCACCTCACGGACTTTCCGTCCACCGAACAGTTTCTCCAGAAGTACTACAAGGAGATGACGCCGGCGGACATGGCCCGCGTGCTCAAACGCATCGAGGACGAGGTCCAGAAGCAATACGGCCTGCGCCCGCACGTCAAGGACCTCAAGCCGATGAACGGGGTGGAGTTTGTCTATGCGCTCAACCTGACCCGCTGCATCGGCTGCCGGAAGTGCGTCCACGCCTGCGTGGCGGAGAACAACCAGTCGCGCAACCCCGAGATCCAATACATCCGGGTGCTCCGGATGCCCCACGGTTCCATGGACCTGGAGAAGGCCGAGCAGAATTACCAGCCCGAGTCGGTGCCGGAGAAGGGGTTCTTCTACATGCCCGTGCAGTGCCAGCAGTGCCGGAACCCGGCCTGCGTCAAGGTCTGCCCCGTCCACGCCACCTGGCAGGAGCCTGACGGTGTCACCGTCATTGATTATGACTGGTGCATCGGCTGTCGTTATTGCGAGGCCGCCTGCCCGTATTGGGCGCGGCGGTTCAATTTCGCCAAGCCCTCCCTGCCCGCCGACCGGCTGAACCTGGACATGGCCTACCTCGGCAACCGGCCCCGCAAGCGTGGCGTCATGGAAAAGTGCCATTTCTGCCTCCAGCGCACCCGCGTCGGCCGCTACCCCGCCTGCCTCGAGGTCTGCCCCGTGGGTGCCCGCAAGTTCGGCAACGTCCTCGACCCCGAGAGCGAGGTCTCCTACATCCTCCGGACCAAGCGGGTCTTCATCCAGCTCAAGGAGGAACTCGGCACCTCCCCGCGGTTCTTTTACTACTTCGACGTATGATCCAGGCCACCCGCAACTACCTCCGGTTCCTCGCGCGCTGCGGACGCATCGCTTTCGTCGGTGACTGGCGCTATTACGCCTGGATGGGCAGCCTCAGCCTGGTCTGCCTGCTGGGGATCAACGCCTACGCCCGCCAGTTCGTCCAGGGCCTGGTCGTCACCGGCATGAGCGACGAGGTTTCGTGGGGGGTGTACATCGCCAACTTCACCTTCCTGGTCGGGGTCGCCGCCGCGGCCGTCATGCTCGTCATCCCCGTCTATGTTTACGACAACGCCGAGTTGCACGACCTCGTCATCTTCGGCGAGTTGCTCGCCGTGGCCGCCATCCTCATGTGCCTGGCCTTCGTCACGGTGGACCTGGGCCGCCCCGACCGGTTCTGGCACCTCATCCCGGGCATCGGGCAGTTCAACTTTCCCGCCTCGATGTTGAGCTGGGACGTGCTGGTGCTCAACGGCTACCTGTTGCTCAATCTCCACATTTGCGGCTACCTCCTCTACTCCCGCTACTGCGGCCGCAAGCCCGCGCGCTGGTTCTACATCCCGTTCGTCTTTGTGGCCATCGTCTGGGCGGTCTCCATTCACACCGTCACCGCCTTCCTCTATGTCGGCCTCGGCGGGCGCCCGTTCTGGAACTCCGCGATTGTCGGGCCGCGCTTCCTGGCCTCGGCCTTCACCGCCGGTCCCGCGCTGATCATCCTCGCCCTCCAGATCATCCGCCGCATCACCGATTACGGCATCACCGACAAGGCCCTGCTCACGTTGCGCAGCATCGTGCAGGTCTCCATGATCATCAACGTCTTCCTGCTGGCCAACGAGGTGTTCAAGGAGTTCTACTCGGGCAACCTCCACGTCGCCTCCTCGAAGTACCTCTTCGTGGGTCTGCACGGCCACCACGCCCTGGTCCCCTGGATCTGGACCGCCATCACCTTCAACCTCATCGCCCTGGTCCTGCTCGTCCTCCCCCTGAGCCGGAGTCTCCGGTGGCTGAACTTCACCTGCATCCTGTCCATCGTCGGCATCTGGATTGAAAAAGGCATGGGCTTGGTGATCCCGGGCTTCATCCCCACCCCCCTCGGCGCCCTCATCGAATACAGCCCCTCGCTCAACGAGACCCTGGTCTGCCTCGGCATCTGGGCCTTCGGCCTGCTCTGCTACACCGTTTTCCTCCGCATGGCCGTCCCCATCCTCCAAGGCCGTCTCTCCCACAGCGACGGGCAAGCCCTGCCCGCGCATTCCACGCCCGCATCCCGCCCGTCGGCTGCCTCCCACCTATGAATCGTTCGCTGACCGTCGAGGACGCCCGGCTCTCCCTCACGGACCACCTCGCAGCCAAGGGCGGCGAGATTTTCCGCACCTACGGACCGTCCATCGGTTGGGACGGACTGCTCCGGCTGCTCGAGGACCGTTCGCAGGTCCGGTATCCCTGCCGGCTGGCCTTTGACGCCGCCCAGCTCAACCCCGGGGAATTCGCCTGCCCCATCCCCTGCGGAGAGCGCCCGGAGGATGGCTTCGTGATGCACATCCACCCCGTCTTCCAGTCCGATCTGGCGGCCATCCCTTCGCTGGTGCTCTACCAGCTCGTCGTCGTCAATTACGGGGCGTTCGCCAGCGCCCAGGACGCCGAAACCTTCGGCGCCGCCGCCTTGGGCATGGACCGGGAGGCCTACTACGAGACCCTCTGCCACTTGGCGGAGCGCCTCGATCCGGTGCCGGCCGGAACCTGTTAGCGCGGGTTTGGAGAAACGTCCGGAGTGCGGGTCGCCGGTCCCTCGGCCGCCCCCTCTCATTAGCCCCCTGCTTCAGCTGGGGGGCTCGGGACGCCGGTTGCCGCCCCAACTGTTTCAACCGTTTCCCCCCCATGCCGCCCGAATAATCGCGAGGCCGGGGGGGGAAAAACCCCAATTCACCGGGCTTGAGGCCGATCGGCACGGTCTGCAGGACGCCACAGCGACGCCCCTTGCGAATCAGCTCGTCGCCGGTTCCACAGCGCGGGCAGACGAGTGCCTTGGGTTTCAGTTCCAGGCGCAACTGCAGCGACCCTGACCGGCAATCGACAGGCTCGCACCGGTAATTTGGAATCAGTCCACAGGCCTTCTCGAGCAATTCTTGGTTCACGCCGCAAGGTAACCTCAGATCGTCACCGGGCCAGTTTTCACGACGTTAGGTACAAACTTTGAGGATGAACCCAAATTCCACGAGATCAGGAGTCCTGGGGCTGGGACAAGTTGGTATTCGAGATTCATATTCCTACAGATTGCGAACCACCGCTCCGGCGAGAGTGGGTGTTTAGGGCCTTCACAGAGGTCGCGTGTATCGACTTTCCGGTCCGCCTGCAAGTGCTTGCGCCCGACCCGAATGGGTTTTGACACCTTTCACCAACGGCAAAGGTGCGTCTGGCCCTTCGGCATTCGGTTGCTGTCTTTCACTCTGGCCTCGAAAACCACGCCCCAAGACCCACTGGCGCACGCCGGAGGGGGTCTTCGCGTGCGCCTTAGAGTCGAGGCCGATTTGACGGCTGGCCGTCTTTCATACGGGCAGCCTCACCCCACCTGCCGTGAAGCAACGGGTTCGCGGCGTCCCAAACGCTATACGTATGTGAATGCGTTACTCTTCCGGCATTTCCAATACCCAACTCAAGTGGCACTCGGCACAAGTGGCCGTCCCTTCAGCCCCCTCGGTGGGCAGGACAAGCTCATTGCCCAGGCGGTTGCCGCATTCCTGGCAAACGTCGCGGTCGTCATCCCTAATTCTCTGCACTATCTCTTCTGCGTCCATAGGTCAGGTCTCCACAGCAAAATGTGCGCCGGGAACGTGGTGTCCCCGGCGCACACACCCCTACTGAAGCGTAATGACGAGCTTGCTTCCGGAAGGGTTGAGGGAGTTGATGATATCGACCGAAAGGTTCTCGGTCGGAAGCATCATCCATTGGGGTTTGCCGAACGTTTGGGGGTATCCAATCCCGTCGTCGTGCCACCGACAGGCCAGACGTAGCCGGCTGGTATCTCCATCCCAGTAGCCACGGGCGACTGCGAAGCCGTCCTTGTCATAGGGGATATCGTGGACCTTGAACTTACCGGTACTTTCAATCATAATAACTACTTTTGTTATCTTGTTGCCCTGCGCGTTCCGACAGCAACATCGCCATCCTCTGCGCAGTTCGTTGTCATCTAAACCCGTGAACCGTCAAAACGCAAGGAAAAAATGCGCAAAAAGTGGCGAAGTAGACGAAACCGCCGTCCTCGTGTTCCACAACGGCTTCACCCTCTTGGTGGCAAAGGTGGACCGGCTTACCGGCAATCTCCATTTCGTCACGGCTCTGACGAATTCCAAGGTGGATTTCCTCGCGGCTGACAGTCCCCAGGGGACGCCGTGGCGGAACACGAGCGGTATGATTCCCAACCGGACGAAGCTGGCCTTGGACGCCGCCAGGCGCCGGGGGGTGAAGCTGGGAAACCCTCAATACGCAACGCCCCTCCCGAAGGCGATTGAGGCCCACCAGAAGATTGCCGCCGACCGCAACGCAGAACTCCGGAAGACGGTCGCCGAAGTGATGGCAAAGACCGCACTGACCAAACTGGCCGAAATCGCCGAGGCGTTGAATCTCCGCGGGATAAAAGCCAACCGCGGCTGCGAGTTCACGCCGACACACCTTCACCTGCTGCTCAAAGCCGCCTAATCACCCTCGGAGTGCAGTATAAACGACAATTGCCTTCGAAACCGGACGGGCAAAATCATTCGCCGCTTCGCCGGGGACTGGCTCCGCGACGGCACGGGCAAGTTCGTGGCCCGGTCCGACAAATCCGATAATCGAACCCGCGACAGGTCGGGCCGCATCGTTGGGAACGGGAACCAGCGCCTCCGCAAGTTGGGTGAGCCTTGATACACTGCTAAAGACCCAACAGCACCGATATCGTGTACGGCGCGATACCGCTGTCCCTTTGCGCCCATGTCGATTAGAACTGCTTTTTCTTCGGCTCGGCGAGGCCAATTTCTTGTGCCGCTCAATCCCTCCCATTTGCCCTTTTGAAACACGGCCAGAGCCCCCTTACCGTTCGCTAAACGGTCCCTGGCACGGTTGACCTGCCCAAGGGTATCAGAACCCCAAAGATCGAAAAGCTATCCGCCCCAGCACTGACGTTTAACTAAGTGTCATTTCTGCCCAATAATGATCTGTATGGAGTTTGTAGCGTAATTAGGGTCACCGGAGCTGAGCCCCATCATTTGTATTCCCTCATTTAAGAAACACCGCTGGATATAAGCGGCTTGCGGTTGTGGTTTTGTTGCATCCCTAACAGCAATGTGAATACCCGGCGGCTCGCCTGCCAGTATGGAATCAGGAGCCATTCCAGTAGGCCGATGCACCTTGAACCCGGCTTTGGTGAATACATTCGCCACTTGCTCCGCATAGTCAGTTGCTTCAGTATCCAAAAAGCTGGCAAGAACGACTATCAGGGGCTTTTCTGCCGCGCTGGCTAGCGAGGCAATCAGATGCGTTTGTTGTTCAGGGATCAAACTCCTTGGCCGCAGTTTCTTATCAATTGCGGGTTGGATTTGTTGCACCATCAAGTTCGTGGCCTGCTCCAGAGCAACGGCCACGACGATGTTGCTAATTCTTGGTTCCTGAAACTGCAAGCGAATTTGGTTCGTCACTTCCTGGTTGAACAAGGTTGTGGTCCTTTCTTTCACGTAATAGCCAACATAACCCCATAGAGTCAGTCCAGCGCTACCCAAGGCGCATAGGAGCAGTCCCCAGAATTTCCGCGATTTTAAGACGTGTGGGGCAAGGTGTTTTGCAAGCACCTTCAACTGATCCTCAGTCCATGATGTTAAGACGTGAGGGGCAAGATGATCTGCAACCACTTTCAACTGATCCTCTGTAAGTGGCGATGAATCGGTGTTTCCGTTCTTTTTCTGACTTCTCATAAGTTATCGGAGACCATGCACGTTGTACTCGTCCGCACATGATGGCGCAAGGCGCTTCTTGCTGTCAGGGTAAAGCGTCCAAAACATAGTCTGGCCCGAGTGTGCCAGACCGCCCGGGGGCAGGCGCAGGGGGGTGGGTCTTCACTACAACGCCTTGGCGGCGAAAAACCCCGGTTTCATTGGCACATTCGGGGGCTCACCCCCGGAAAATAGCACAAAACCGCTCCCAGTATCGAAAGTCGGGTTAATGGCTGGGCGGAGATCCTGCAGGGCCTGTGCGACCCGGCAAACGGGGTGCCGCCGTGGCTGTTTAATCACCGGCGGTGCGGCCGGTTGGTGGAGTGTCTGCCTTCATTGCAGCAGGATCCGAACCGGCCTGAGGGCGGGTTGAAGGTGCACGCTGATGAGGATGGCTTCGGCGGCGATGATGCGGCGGATTGCCGGGGGTGCTTGGTGGCGATTCTCGCGCAGAGGAAATTGAGCGGGCTTTACTACCTAGTCACTGGCATAGGCTACACTTTCAGCCAAGAAAAGGGACGCGACCAGGCTTTTGTTCAGGTGAATTGCTCGGAGATCTTGTTCCACCCGTTCGCGTAGGGACTCATTCTTTTTCAATGGTCTCTTGGATACTCCAGAGCCCTTCAAATAGTTCCAGACAAACTCGTCGGGATTCAAATCCGGCGCGTACGGCGGCAAGAAGTGCAATTCCAATCGTCCTTCCAATCCGGCGAGATATTGTTTGATCAGTTTGGCCTTGAGCGCCGGATGGGCAAGGAACTGCCCGAGCAATCACCGCCGAAGCTGTCCAGCCCGACGAAAATGGAGGTTCCCTAGGGGGCTGTGTAGTGAAGACCTTGGACCGGCTGCCCCCAAAAACCCGAGGAAATCCAGGGTTCTGCCCCAAAAAAGTGGCCCAGTATCGAAAGTCAGGTTAGTGTTGGCCGCTTTTCAGGCCAGCCAACTGCCGTTTTTAGGATGAAGCTGAACCGGGCCGCCGGATTGCAAGCCGAGGCAGGCGGAAGCCGAGAAGCGGAGCGTTGGCCGATCCTCCATGGCAGTCCTGAACGGAGCTAAACGAAGTTGGCGCGTGATCGTGCGGGGTCGCGGCGAAGAACCTCGCGAAACCCCTGCTCACCGGGCTAAAACCGCGGTGCTAATGGGAGGGGAAACCCGGAACCGCGGCTTGCCCCCTCTCGTTAGCCCCCTGCTTTAGCTGGGGGCTCGGGACGCCGGTTGCCGCCCCAACTGTTTCAACAGTTGCCCCCCCACGCCGCCCGAATAATCGCGAGGCCAGGAGTAACAACGCCAATTCACCGCACTGGGGCTCCGGCTCGGCCACCAGTCGCCCCGCCCGCGCTCCCACCCGCCTCGCTTCCGCCCGCCCCCGGCCCCGCCGGGTCCGGGCGCAGCCGCTCGGTGCATTCGATCTGCACCACCTTGGCCTCGTGCACCACGATTTGCACGCTGCCGTAGCGGAGCCCCTCCACCCGGGCGCGCACCAGCCGCACCCAGGCGGGTTCTTCAGGACGTGGTTGGCTTGCGCTGTTCATAGGGTGTGAAGGGCTGCGGCCGGAAACGGGCGGGCTCAGAAGGCCAGTTGCAAGCGCGTGAACAGCACGTTCTCGTCCTTGTGGTTCACGATCCCGGGCACCGAGGCGCCGGTCCCGCCGCCATCAAAGATGGTGTGCGCAAAGCTGGCCGCCAGCTTCACGTTCTTGTTCAGATACCAGTTCAAGCCCACCGACCACTCGTGCGCCGCGTTGGCCGAGCTGGCGGGGTTGGCGAAGGTGGGGAAGGCGTTGTGGTCGACATTCAGCTCCGAGTAGCGCGCCACCACCTGCCAGGCGCCCCAGCGCCCGGCGAAGGGATCGAACGGATGCCGCGGCGTCACGCCCCCCGCAAACGCCGCCTCCTCGCCCGTCAACACCCAGCCGCCCGCGATCTCCCAGGCGGTGTTCTCCAGCCGCGCGGACCGCACCACCCCGGCGCCCAGCGACCGGTGGACTTCCTGGTCCGACACCACGAATTCCCCCAGCAGGCTCAGCGGCCCCCAGTAGTAGTAGCCTTGCGGCGAAATCCGCCAGTGATCGCCGTTGGCGGTCACCACCCCGGCTCCGGTCGGATTGTAGGCGAAGAACTGCTGCTGTCCCACGGTCGAAAACCCGGCCAGCGTGCCGCCGGTCGTGGCGGGCAGCGCCGAAGTGTTCGTCGCCTGCTGCGTCGCGAAGCTCCCCGCGACCCCGAGGCCAAGGCCGCGGAGCGGGGAGTCCTTGTCGGTCTTGAACGGCTGCGCGAACAACCGCGCCACATACTCCTTGTCGTCCTGGAAGGGCGAGTTGCCTGAGATGCGCGCGTCGCCCACGCCGTTCAGGACCCCGGCGCTGTAGTTCAGCCGGCCGGAGAGCAGATCCCCATGCAACAGGAAGCCGACATCCCGGTTGGGCACCAGGTCGGTGGCCAGCGAGCGCTCGTTGAACGAGAGGTCACGATCGGACTGGAGCTGCTCCAGGCCGATCGGACTCTTAAACTTGCCCGCTTGGAGTTGCAGGGCGGGGCTCACCCGGTAATTCACATACGCATCGTAGATCTGCGGCGTGCTGCCGCCGAAATCGGGCACGAACAGGAAATCCACGTCGTGCGCCACCGTCCCCTCCAGGATCGGCCGGGCCCGCCGCAGCAGGAAACCGTCGTTGCCTACGATGGCGCTGTTGCCGAAGAAGGTGCGCGAGTCCACTTGCAACACGCCCGCGAGCCGGAGGTCATACCAGCCGTCGGGGGACTTCAGGTTTAACCCGTCCGAGCCGGCCCTGAAGTTCGGCAAATTGGCGTACAGAGCCGCGTTGGTCCGGGCGGTCTCCTCCTGGCGAGCCTCCAGCTCCTGCACCCGGCGCTCGAGCGGCGCCAGCCCGGGTTGGCGTGCCGCCACGGGCGCGTTCGTCACCACAGGTGCTGTCGCGGGCGTGTGGCCCTGGAGGGCCTGCACTTTCTGCTCCAACTCCTCGATGCGTTTCTGGAGCTGCTGGATCACCTCGCGTGTGGCGGCGTCCTGGGCTTGCACTTCGAAGGTCAGGGCCAGAACCCCCGCCGCCACTGCGGCGCGGAGCAGGCCCCCGGTCTTGGTCGTTTGCTTCATGGTTTGATTCGGTAGGTACCGTCGTCAGTGGCCTTTATGGCCTGGTTCGCCCTCCACTTTAGGAGAAAACTACACTATGTCAATAGAGATTAAGATAATGGTGGAGTTTTTTTCCAGAACTGCCCTCATCTCAGCGCCCTCCCGGCCCGGGCGCGGTGGCGAGTCCGACCTTCGTGATCCCCATCTGCTGGAGCAGGTCGAGCACGTTCACCATCTCTTGGTAGCCGGCCTCCTCCGCACCCCGCACCACCACCGCCACCTCGGGATCCGCCGCATGCAGCGTCTGGAGGCGGTTGCTCAGGAGG
>Ga0182030_10012577_pt1 | contig 16928 bp, 20 predicted proteins | sample 812S3MmetaG_FD_121299 | JGI IMG/M metagenome (GOLD analysis project Ga0182030, IMG submission 121299) | Permafrost microbial communities from Stordalen Mire, Sweden - 812S3M metaG (Illumina Assembly) | ecosystem: Environmental > Terrestrial > Soil > Wetlands > Permafrost | place: Sweden...
AGCCATATGTGCTTACTAGAAGCGGGTAATTGTATCAAATCAGGATGCCCCGAAGACTTCCATTAACATTCCATTTGGTACACTCAAGTTCGATTGTCTCTCTGTACAACACTGGTCACAGAATTGAAACCTCCTCGGAACTTCGTTGAAAGCCGGCCAAAGAATCCGCAAGAGAGCATTGTACAAAGGCAAGACGACATATAACTGTCTATTCTGCACGACGCTATGATAATCATACCTCATTCCACGAAACCATGACAACGGGATAGATCCTGGGTCCCTTTCTCTTTGCGCAAGACGCCTGAGTTATCCTTTTACGAGTACCGCTTCATGACTTCACAAAGAGAGCAGATCTCGCGATGAAAATGCAGCTTGAAATACGAGAGATATAAGCAGCTATCGGAGCAACGCAGACCTTACCTAAAGGAAGCATAGTTCCGCTGTCAGCAAGCCCACCAAGCTCTCGGCGATTCTAAACTGACCAGCCTCCGATATCATTGTGGGCTTGACCGGCCCACGAAAACGTCCTCAACAAAGGCCAGAAGTTTTCGGTATGCTATAAATTTTCTTCATGTGTCGGTTGCAATGGTGGGATAGTGCTCCTCGGAGACAATCTTCGCTCTGAAGTACCTAGAAAATGGATAAAGCCGGTAAGGTAATTATAGGCACCCCATCCGCTGCAGATCTAGGTACTAGATCTAAGCTTAATGCAGAAGGTCTAATGATAAGGTACCCTTAGCCACTGCACAATGATGCATGCGCGTTCAGACCTTCTGCATCTGTATATGCGGGGATCCATTGATATTTCAGAGAGCTTTTATGAGGTACTATATAGCCAGCTTTCCCTCGATTTCTTTGCATCCAGAGCGAGGTGGCAATTTGAGATTGTGAGCTACCCCGCCCCCGCTGTGTTGAGCTGTTTGACGGCGAACCATGATTCCTCGGTGAAAAATATAGGGGAGTAATGCTTACAAAATTGCAGAATTCAATTGAAGTCCAAATAATTGATAAATTTTCTCACAATGGTCAGCAAGCTCAGCGTATTCTGTACGCTTCTGGGCCTTGTGAGCGCGACCCTCGCGGCATCGCCACTGAGTGCAATTGAGAAGAAAGTGCGAGTAAGTTTTCATCCCAATCCACATGGCAATACGAAAAAGAAGCTAATTGATCTCAGAGAAGTACAATTTCTAGCAGAGATCTTCTCAAGCGCGACACCGACCCTGCGCTTTTGTACCCCGCATACAATCTTTCAGTCCCAATCGACCATTTTCATAACGATTCAAAATACGAGCCTCACAGTGATGGCACCTTCAATCTCCGATATTGGTTCGATGCTACTTATTACAAGGCTGGAGGACCAGTCATCGTACTCCAATCTGGAGAGGTGGATGCCAGTACTCGCTTGCCATTTTTGCAGAAGGGTCTGCTCCATGAGATGGCGGAGGCCACACACGGAATTGGAGTTGTGCTAGAACACAGATACTATGGAACTAGCATTCCCACAGAAGATCTTTCAACTGAAAATCTGAGGTTCTTGACCACCGATCAAGCACTGGCTGATGAAGCATACTTTGCGAAAAATGTGGTATTCCATGGATTGGAGGACAAGAATCTTACGGCACCGCATGTTGCATATATTGGGTATGGGGGTAGTTACGCTGGAGCTTTCAATGCTTTCCTGAGAAAGTTGTACCCAGATGTGTTTTGGGGTAGGTCACGTGCGTTCATCTGATGTTTTGGTGCTGACGAAAGTCGCAGGTACGATTTCATCTAGCGGAGTTGTGGCAGCGATCTGGGATTACTGGGCATATTTTGAGCCTATCAGGGTCTATGCCAATCCAACATGTGTTTCGTATACACAAAAAGTTACCAATATGGCGGACAATATCCTCATCAAATTGAACGACAGCGCTACCACTGCAGAGCTCAAAGGCGTGTTCGGTTTGCCAAATGTTACTTATAATGATGATTTCATGACTGTTGTTGGCTACGGAATTGATGCTTGGCAAGGAAAGAATTGGGATCCCGCAATTAATGATCCCTCTTTCGATGAATACTGTTCCAACATCACGTCCACATCGCTTCTCTACCCCGAGCTTCAGAGCCAGACCTCAATAGTTCAAGACCTTCTGAAGAAAGGAGGATACGGATCTGAGGTCTCGACGTTGACCACACCAATTTTGAATTGGATCGGGTGGTTGGCAGATTATGCAGTCGACTCCTGCACAGGTTCACAAGATTCTTGTTTCTCAACCCACAATGCCACCTATTATGCTCAGGATGACATAACTCAAGACTGGCGGGCCTGGCCTTACCAGGTAAGCATATTACAATCAACTAGAAAACCTTGACTGACAATAGCCATAGTATTGCACACAATGGGGCTTCCTTCAAACGGGTTCTGGCGTTCCAGCAGACCAACTTCCCCTCGTATCCCGCCTTCTCACCCTCGCCTATGAATCCATAATCTGCGTAGACGCCTTCAACATCACTACCCCGCCCGACACCGAAGCCATCAACAAATACGGCAGCTTTGCAATCTCCTACCCTCGCCTCGCCATGATCGACGGAGAACAAGATCCTTGGCGCCCTGCTACAGCCCATGCTTCACCTTTCAACACCACAGCTCACAACCGCACGAACACCATTAGTGAGCCGTTTATCTTGATTGATGGAGCGGTTCATCATTGGGATGAGAATGGCCTTTTCCCAAACCAAACGGTGAATTATCCACCTAATTTCTTGCCACCAATTCCGGTGAGGGAGACGCAGGCTCAGGAGTTGTTCTTTGTGACGGCGTGGATGCAGGAGTGGAAATTAGATCAATTGGCAAAGCAGGAGGTATGAGATTTGTGTGCGGTATGAGAAAAGTAGGATAAAAAATCATAGTGTTTGGTAAATAGCTAATGAAAAAAAAAAAATTCTAATCTCATACACAGACCAATGTGTCCCAAGATGTATCAGACATCAAGCCAACGTCCAACATTCACTACCCCTCCAAAACATCTCTTTCCTAACCTGGTTATTAAATTCAAATACCCAAAATCTCCCAAAAAGCCATCACCGTCATCGCTACAATCTCAAAAATATTCAAAAAGGAACTGAGCGAGACTGACCAACCCAGGACCTTAAAAGCTACAGACAAGCTTAGGGAAAAGTATCAGCAATTGGAAAATTGGGCTGGCCAATCTTTGGGGTATCGGGGAAAATTAGTTCACGTTGTCAGCAGCAATTCACACAGGGAAGAGACATAGAGACTCAGCTGATGATTTGGGAGAGGAGGCTGAGGATCTGAGACGGGGTAGTTAATTCGTATGTAGATGTTGTTTGTGAGGTGAGGCGACCTTTTTTGGGGTAGAGTCGCCGTATTATAAATTTCTTTCAGTGTCGCACCTAACTTATGCATGCGTGTATATAAATTCAAATAAGGGAAATTTCCAAATTGCCATTGTCGGTAGCCTAGCGGTCCATCTCTCACCCTTCACCTCCTCTTTCCTGTTCTAATTGTGCAAACATTAGCCAAGGGCTGATGTAAAGATACCAATATTAAACCGCACAAGCAAAATTCCCAAATTAACTACTTTTGCGTCGCTAACTAGTGTTCCAACCTTTTTCTTCCATCTAATTCCCAATGAAAATCTAATTGAAATTGAGACCAACACATTCAGGACCCCAAAAGCAGCTCTTCTCACTGCTTTCCCCTTATCATTGTTGAACTAATTCGGGCGGCCTAGGGGATCTAAATTAGGTACCAATATGTAATGGTTGCCGCAAAATCTTGCATGGCTAAAGTGCCCTATAAAAAATCTATACTAGTCTTGAAAGTCTAAATACACTATAAAGGTTATAAGTAAATGGTATATAATCACTAATAAAATAAAAATTTAGGGTTTGTTATTAGTAATTATATACTATAATTACAAGGCTTTTTTATATAGATAATATTTAGTTTGAATATACTATAAAATTATAAAGTATATAAATATTAACACAGTTTTTTTTTATTAAAAATTAGATTCTATCATTCAAGTAATCTTTTTTTTTAAAAATTAAATATTCAATGGTATTTTAAATTATTAAACTATAGAGGAATAATAGTAAGATAGTATATTTATGGGGTATATTTATAGTGTACTAATAAGGCATTTCTAGCGTTACAACTAATTTTTTTGCGGTAAACTTTGTATTAAAAGCATTTTTAGAAGTATGAGTAGTTTAATAAAATAGGAATATTTTCCGTAGAGGAATTTCTAAAGATAGTTTTAATAAAGATTTGATAATTTGGAAGAAGTGATCAGGCGTTTCCAGGCGCACAGGGTAAGTGGCTGCGATATTTGTTGATGACTTTATCCTTCGAAACGTCGAAATTTGGATGCCTTGGAAACATGCACACATGGAAACAATATCACATCAGTTCTGCATAAGGTTGAAGATTCCGAAATGATTTCATTGGTCCTCCAATCCTTATATCATCTAAGGATCGAAAACCCGGTAAACGCCCCCAAAATGCTATGTACAAACACCACGCTTATGATGATAACCTGGTGATCGATAAGGAACCTTCCCTCCTTTCCGTCACATTCGTGAGACAGAAAAAAAAAAAAACGACAATAAACGCCTTCCGATGCAGATGCTTTCTTGCTTTCGTTCCCAACTATCGTATCATCATACGCCTGGTTGTAGTAATAACCGAGCGAGAAGGGTGGCGCTGAATAAAAATAATGTAATCTCGTCATATTCCGACCTCCTCTTCCTCAAACGCATCCCCTTTCAAGCGGGTTCCAGAGGTAATGATTAGGGCAAACTTCATGCCATCATGCTGATCTCATCATCGTCATCGTCCTCTAGACTCTCGATCGCTTCTTTGATTTGTTGACTGGCCTGCAGAGGGTGTTAGAAGAAAAAAAAGACATGGGAAGCAGAGCTACAAACCTTTGGATCCAGATTCAACGCAATAGTGAAACTCTTCACTGCCTCCGACTTATTCCTCAAGGTCTTATATAGCTTTCCGAGCAGGAAGTGAACCATGGCTTCATCAGGTGCTATTCTCTGCAAGATGATCAACTCATCCTTTGCATTTTGCAATTCTCCCAGTGCCATAAGGGCTCGCGCTTTTTTGAACCTCGTCAATGCTGATTTCGGAGCTAGCTCGGTCGCGTCACTGTAGTATTGAAGTGCCTGTCGATGATTCTTCTGCTTCTCCAATACGGTTCCGATGCAGCATATAAGCACGGCATTCGTAGGATTGATCTTTGATGCCTTCGAGAAATGGAGGAATGCCTTCTCATAATTCCCGAGCTTCTCGAATACCCGTCCAACACCATACCAGGCATTATAGTGCCGAGAGTCTGCAGCCATTCCTTGCCGATAGGATTGCAACGCTTTATCATATTCTTCATTCGAAACATGTTCGTGGCCCTGAAGCGCGAATGCGTATGCAAACTTCGGATTCAATTGTGTAGCACGCTTGAAACACCGCAGAGCTTGCTCATGATCTCGGGCAAGTGACCATGAATTTCCAAGTGCGCACCATGCTTGTGGTGATTGCCAAGAGGAATCCACGAGCTCATGAGCAAGGAAAGCGAGGTCAGTCTCGCGTTTCAGATGCCAAAGGATCGTAGAATAAATCTCCATATCTTCGAATCGCGTTGGGGCCATTTGTCTAATACGTCTGTAGTATTTTTCAGCTTCGCCGTACGCGGCCTGCTCATAATGCGCTCTTCCCATTTGCGCCATCACCCAAGGAGTCTCTTGATGTGCTCGTGGAAGGCTTCTGTAGATTTCTAAAGCCTCAAGACATTGGAATTGAGACAAGGCAAAGTAAGCGCTCCCGAACAGCTTGAAAAGCGCAAGTAGGGATTCCAATCCATCTTTCTGTTTCACTGAGTCTTGTTCTGCTGGCTTTGAATGAGTTAGATGACCAATGGCGTGGCTCCAGGATTTCGTCACGGGTTCCTTCTGATCTACCTCCATTGAATCATCGACATGTTTCCTATTGCCACTAACTTGTCGACCGACAGTAGATGTGCTCGAGCTTGGCTTAATGATTTTTGAAATCGGTGGCTTCGCCTTCTTTAATTCCCGCGCCGGATTTGGCCCGACCGTTGGAACATTGCTTGACGATTTGCTGCTCGTGGGCCTGAAATTCATTAACCTGACACTTCTCCTCTGAGGCGCTCCTGGGTCTTCGGACATTTGTCTGGGTACGACTTGTCCTGAGACCGTCCGTTTACGATCCCCGCCTGTTGATGCTAGGTTGTGGTTTCGTAGTGCCTGGGTAGCTGCTGATTCTTCGGCTTGGTCAAGTGCCTTCTGTGTTCGTTTAGAGGAAACCGCGCGACTCATCTTGGGCGCATCCATGCTGAAATCCATACCAATTCCAGGTATCGTTCGAGTCTTGCGTACAGGAGCTTGTGGGGGATCTATAGAGAAAGCTGACACAACTCCAGGGTCCCTCCGGCTCGGTACAACTGTGGCATCGATCGAAGCACTTGGTCCTGTGGGCGTCTCCATAGCTTCAGGTCCAATTCCACCGCCACCGGCCGCCGGTATATTACTCAGGCTGGGATTGCTTTCGTTGAGCTTTTGTGACATTGCAAAATTCGAAAATATACCGCCAGGAAAGCCTCGAGATGAAACGTTAAAAGGATCTGTGGTCTCGACCACAGACGCGGGTCGAGCTCCGGGACGATTTTGTACGTGATCGAGCATAGCTGAGAGAGTCGTATCCCTTGCCGGAAGTTGAGCGTCGCACTGGTCGCGAGCACTGGTTTTCAGTATAGCATCCATCTCAGGACTGACTTTGAAGATGTTTGGGACATTCAATTTTATGCCCATATCACAAAGATTCGTAAATGCGTCCCACATGAACGGATTCAACTTTAGAGCTTCCTCAAAGTTGCTGATAGCCTTCTTCTGGTCGTCGTAGCCATGATAGAGTTTCCCCAGTAAACAGCTAATCACTGCGGCGTCCGGAGCGGGATGCCGCGATGTTTGAGTATGTTTGCCAAAGCTATTCTTCCCTCCCCAAGAACCTCTACTTCTCTCTAACGCTGTTATACCATCCTTCCATCTTTCGAGGGCCAGACATGCTTGCGCAAAGACGTATGCGCAACCAAGATGTAATCCTTTTGACCCCGCAGCTTTGCTGTATTCGTACGCAGAAGCATGGTCGCCGAGCCTAAGGTGCGATAGAGAAAGGAGATATGACGACTCGGTCGCTCTAGGATCGTAGGCTGAAAGTCGTTCGGCAAAGAATAATGCGTTCTTAAGTAGGTTGTTATCAATATGATAGTAGATTAGTTGACGCAGCTGGCTGACTACGCAATTATTTTGAGGAGCCATAGTGGCGATCTACGGAGGACTGAGGATGATTGAACAATGAGTTTCGTTATGAAGGTCGAGCCATATAGCCGGGGAGGTGTTGAGTCGGCGGTTGTTGAGCAAGCTCGAGGACCGTCCTTTGTCCAACGGTCTGGAAGTTTCCCTGCTCCCGATGCGATTTCTTCGATATGTTTCCGATTCTCGATCCTCAAACAGCCGCTATTGCTCTCGTGAGGACATTAAAATTAGGTTGGGCGAAGTGTCGAGTCGTAGAATCGCGCAACGAGCTTTATTGCTGAGACGTGACGCCGGGAGAGGGTGAGACAATCGAGAGAATAGCACAATAACGAGAGCGAGAAGAGGAGGTAAAAAAAAAATTAACAATGAACGAGCAACTCAGGACAGTGCTCGCCGTCAAAGGAAAGTGGGCGGCGAAGAGGTTGGTTTCATCACAATCAACAGACGTTCCTGGTCATTAATTGACAGCGGTTCGATGTTATGGTTCTTTCGTCTGCAAGCGGGCGGCTGGATATTGAATGATTGGCCGGAGGATGAACCGTTTGGCCTAGCAACAATCAGGCGTGATTATGTAATCGAGAAAATACTCAAGCTTGGTTTTCAGCCTTGTCAATTAATTTGCTTTTGGATATTGTCCTGGGTACTGATACCCGCCATTGCTGATGTATTCGGAATATTTTGATTTAAAGGAACTTTGTTGTTTGAACTGAATCTGGTCTTCTATCTGAAAGGAGCATTTTCAGTAATTCCAAACGTCAACCTTACACTCGATCGAAGGCACGAGACCATCTCGGTATTTCAGTACGATATTTCGATAGATTTTGTCGTCGAGGTCCTTCTTTCTGGAACTTTGTCAGAAGAAACCTCGAAATGGCGCAAAAGGCGAAGAAAGACCGCGCGAAGGCCAACATTACGGCCCTCAATAACCTCCATATTGGAACCCTCACAGTCAACGTACTCTACCTTCTCTTCAATTTGCTCATCAAGCGTCGTTCCTACATAGCCTACATTCTCTTCTCAATACCCTGTCTTGTCGCAGAATACATTCTCGAAACTACAGGTAGACCGAAATTCGACGCAAACACAAAAGCCCTGAAGAGTTCTGGAGAAGATCTTGCAGCCCCTGGGTTGACGGAATACCTGTTTGATGTGATCTGGGTAACATGGGCATCTTTGGTCGTGGTCATACTATTTGGAAACTGGGGGTGGATTTTATGGAGTGTTGTGCCGGTTTATGGAGCCTATAAAGGATATGGTCTACTGGGGATGGCGAGAGGAATGATGGGTGGGCAGCAGGGACAGCCTCAAGAACAGGTAGCTGTGCCTGGGAACAGGAAACTGAGACGTGCGGCATGAAGAACCTGGATGACATGCTCTTATATGATCATAGAGCTGCTCTGGTCGTTGAATCTGGAAGCGGCATGCCAAGAGGCAAAGCCCGAGCAAGGCATAGCTCCTACGTTGTCGCGAAGGGAATTTGGCACCGTTGCAGATGGGAGAACCTCATATTGAGCAATTGCCTTTGCTTTAACTTACACACCAGTAAAACTATGACCGTTTAGTATCTATTGGATAATAGGGTCATGGTTACTTGAGCCATGAACCATCTCAGTCGCTCTCTTTCCTTTCCTATCTCTAGTCTATTACCGTTTCCCCGTCCAAAACTCTAGGTCCTCTTTGCTCGCATTCTTCACTAAAACATGCACGTGTTCTAGAGCCCGCACACTTTGCAACTGAACCCAATTCTTGAACCACATTACTCGCACTTGACCTTCACCAAGCCTTTTAACAAAGGTCTTCCTCACAAAATCCTCAATGATTTTCCTGCTCTCCCTCGTAACGTCTCCGGTCGTCTCATCTATGGGAATAGGCGTTTTCGACCAAACGACAATGTGCGTGATGTCTTCTGTGAGACCGTAGGGCCAGTCATTGACGAGGACTTTGTAATCTGAGGGATCTTCAAACGGAATGCTTGAGTTGTACTTGAAAGGAGGAGAGCCCCATGGTAAACGATGCTGCAGGAGGTAATTGGTAATAGAGCCGTACTCGGCCTTGGTCTCATGGGTCCATTTCATATAACGACGAAGATCTGAAGGTTTTCGTTTCAAGATGGAGAGATTATTCGTGGCTTGAAAACCAGTCAGAAATGCAGGAAACATAACATATAGCTGCGAGTCTCAAACCAGACACCATAAAAGCACGTAAAGGCAACTTGGACTAAACCTCGTTCGATAAGAGACTCGAGACAGCTAGTTGATGAGAAAGCAAGAAATAGGGTGATTCTTACCAATGATCTTCCGCAATTCGTCCCAATCATGAAGATGAAAATCCTCATCCTTTTGTGAAAGTACCCATCTATCTGTGTCGGTCAGAGGGAAAGGTGAATCTTCTAAATCCGCCGGAACATTATTTTGCACCTCCCCATTCATCTTGTCCCCTCATATCAAGTTCGTTATTGCTTCATAATCACTTGTTGTTAAGGTTGGTGTGAAAGATCTAATCTAATCTCCGATCTAGGGACATCGTTACTCAATCCGGTTGCTCTCCAGGACAGCCGAGCTCTTTCCGGGAAAGATTTTGGCAGCCCGTTGAAAACCGTCACCACTTCCAGAATTTAAAAGTCCACGGATCCTCGACACCAAGATATCGCGGGCAGGCGATACAGTTTCAGGTTCTGCAAAGATTGAGTATTCATTCTCGTCGACTCGGTCATAAATCGACAACCAAATTCGGAGTCCGACGCAATTGCCCTTCGAAATAAAATCTGCCCATCCGCCTCAACAGTTTTCCTCACCAAATCACGCAATATGTCTGCCGCACCAGCTTCGCAGAACGAGTACCTCTCGAAGAAGTATATTGATGGCATTTATATCCCATCTGGTCTGCTGATTGTTGGATGCTTGATTGTCAAGCGGGAATGGGTTCCTTACGCAGTTGTGCTTGCTCTGGCATTGAGCGGATACAAACTCTACAGCAACAGTAAGAATAACCTTTCAGCATTGCCTCACGATGCCCTCAATATTGCGACTAACAGGATTTGCAGGAGTGCAAAAGGTTCTGAAGCCTACCGAATTCCAAGATTTTGAGCTCTCGGAGAAGACAATCATTTCCCACAATGTAGCAATGTAAGTGGCACAATAGAAACTCCAAGGGGCAGATTGCTAACCAAAGTAGCTACCGGTTCAAACTACCCTCCTCTACATCAATTCTAGGCCTTCCAATAGGTCAACACATTTCAATTGAAGCTACCCTCCCTCAACCTGATGGCAAACAAGCCAAAATCGTACGGTCATATACCCCTATCTCTGGTGACCATCAGCCTGGATACTTCGACCTCCTCATCAAATCTTATCCTACTGGAAATATCTCCAAATATATGGCATCTCTCATTGTGGGGCAGACTATTAAGGTTAGAGGGCCCAAAGGAGCTATGGTCTATACTCCAAATATGGTCCGACACTTTGGTATGATAGCTGGTGGAACTGGTATTACTCCTATGCTACAAATTATTCGGGCTGTGATCAGGGGTCGTCCTATAGGAGACAAAACCGAGATGGACCTGATTTTTGCTAATGTCAACAAAGAGGATATCTTGCTGAAGGAGGATCTTGACGAGCTGGCAAGAACAGACAAGGGGTTCAGGGTTCACTATGTTCTCAACAATCCACCCGAGAAATGGGATGGCGGTGTTGGGTTTGTCACTCCTGAGATGATTACGGTATGCTTGCTAGAAAGAGACAGTGGGCCAAATTGCTGACTTTCTTAGAAATGGTTACCAAAGCCGGCAAGCGATGTTAAGATTCTTCTCTGCGGCCCACCACCAATGATTGGAGCCATGAAGAAGGCCACTGAGGGTCTAGGATTTGCAAAGGCAAAGCCAGTTGCTAAATTGGAAGACCAGGTATTTGCATTTTGAGGGTGAGATACAAGAATGGGAGGCGAAAGACGGTAGGAGAAAAGTCTTGTTGAATGGTAATTTTCTACGGCCACATTTAGAAGCTGAGGCACTTAATGTGTTATTGTGTATAGAATGCTCAGCGAATTAATCCTATCAATGCAAGCGCATCAAACCTTAACTTGCTGGAAATTTCCTTCACCAGTGGGCTTTCGGACGAACCTCGGGTCTATGGCAACAATCCCTGGGATATCTATTTCTTGCTCAATACAATTCTCTTTGCATTTGCGCGATTACTGATCCCGTCGCGACGCAGACTGGAATATGTACCAGAACCCCTTCTCTGACTTTGCATCGACGACAAATGAACAATCCCAATCAATCGTTTTCTTTTTCATCTAGGCCTTGTCTCCATCCTCCAATCACATTCTGGCATCCCGATTAGGAGATTTTGGTTGCTGAGTTTCGGCAGTCTTTTGTCTGCATCCGGCTTACAAAGTCATCAGCCGAATCGGCTCCTACCAGGGACTTCTTCTGCCGGATCATTTGGCCAATGGCAATTCCTACCTCAGCGCCTTCATCCAGGAATTATGACGTGTGAATAGGGTTTCAACGTTATTCAGCTCCTGAGAAAATCAAATGGATGCGAGTGCATCGGAGTTTGTGATTTTTGGATTTCAAGCTCCCTCAACATGTATGTAATAGAGGATTATGCGGTGGCAGTGCGTTCCTCTCCTTCAAGATATGTATAAGAGGGTGGTTTAGTTCGACGTGTGAGTGATAGTTTTCAGCAACATCTCCTTCTCCCTTCTTCCAGAGTCAGCTTTCTCCTATTCCACAAATCAATATTTTAGCTACAAGTTCAGCTCCGTCGCAATGTCACGTAAGACCCAAACAGTCTATTCGGAGGGCATCTTTTCTGGCCTTCCAACCTTCCCCGCTCATGACGGGAAGAAATATACTGCAATAGTCACTGGAGCAAATGGTATTTCTGGCTCCGTCATTGTCGATGTGCTAGCAACAACCCCTGAAAGATGGGAAACTATCTATGCTATGTCCCGCCGTCCACCAACCACCACAAATCCGCGAGTCAAGCCCATTGCTGCGGACTTTTTATCTTCCACGCCTGAGGAGTTGGCGGCTTTGTTTAAGAAAGAGGGGATTAAAGCGTGGGTCCTCTCCATGCGCTCAGTCGAGACAAGTAGCTAATTTATCAGGGATTACATCTTCTTCACCAGCTACATGCAGCCGCCACAACAGGAAGGTACTGGTCTCTGGTCCAACACGGATGACCTCGAGACCGTTAATGGTAATCATCCCACCCCCAATTCCCTCGCAACCCTAACCCGGCACAGTAACTCTTCTCTCCAACTTCCTCTCCGCCCTCACACTCTCCTCTATTATTCCGACACGCTTCCTCCTCCAAACCGGCGGGAAACACTACGCACTCCATCTCGGCCCCGCCACCGCCCCAATGACAGAAGACACCCCCTCCGACCGAGTCCCACACCCTAACTTCTACTTCCCACAAGAAGACCTCCTCACCACCTGGTCTCAAGCCCACTCCACACACTACACCATCACGCGCCCCGGCTTCATAATGGGTGCCAACATCGACGCCCAAATAAACATCACCTACGCCCTCGCCATCTACGCCAGCGTCCAACGTGAACTCGGCCTCAAGCTCGAGTTCCCGGCTGATGCAGGAGCTTGGGACGCGATCAAAGATCAGACAACGGCAAAATTAATTGGGTATTTCTCCGAATGGGCAGTTCTAACTGAAGGCGCTGCTGATCAGGCATTGAATATTGTGGACGATAGTCCCTTCGCATGGGGTAAATTCTGGCCGGAGATAGCAAAGTGGTATGGGATCAAATACGGCATCCCTGAGCCCGATGAAAGTAAATATCAGGTTGTGACATTACCGCGTGATCCGCCGCCGAGAGGGTTCGGCAAGCCGGGGAAAGTTTATGTGAAGTTTACATTTGAGGAATGGGCGTTGAGGGAGGATGTTAAGGAGGCGTGGGAGAGGATTAGGGAGAGGGAAGGGTTGAGGAAGGAAGCGAACCCGTGGAGGAGTAAGGAGAAATTGAGAGAGTTATTTCAGACGTTGGATGCGGAGTTGCTTGGGGGGTGGGCGAGAGTGCAGACGATGGATAAGAGTAAGAAGTTCGGGTGGTTGGGCCATGTGCAGACGGATGAGGGGATTAGGGATACGGTGGAGAAGATGGTGGAGTTGAGGATGGTGCCGAAACTTTGAGTTGATGATTTAGAAGGAGCTTTTATGGTTCATGTTGAGTTTTAATTTCATTATAACTGTTTGCGTTTTCTAGTTGATCACGGTCTTATGCCTTCCTTTCAAGCGTTCACGATCTTCTCCGTCGCCTCCTCAATTCTCTTCCCTAACCCCTCATCCACCCTCCCAAACATCCCATACGTCCTCTCCCTAACCCCCTTCTCCGCATCCTTCAAATGGCTCGCCACATTCCCCACAAAATTTCCCTGCTGCCCCTCCGTCCTCCCAAGCACACTCCACAGCGCCGTCGCCTGCACAAAGTCCTCCTCAGTCACCCCAAATTGAAAATTCGTCGCCTTACCACCCCACTGCTCGTTTGTCGGAGCATAAACTTCCGGTTTGGTCAAGGGCTCGAAAGACGATGGGTAGTTGGGATGTGAGCCCAAGTTGCCGTTTACTGCCATATAGCCGTCGCGTTGAAAGGGGTTGTAGGGGTGTAATGGCTGATTGACGGGAATTTGTTGGTAGTTGGTTCCAAGACGATGACGTTGCGAGTCGGGGTAGCTGAAGAGTCGTGCTTGGAGGACAGGGTCGGCTGAGGCTTCAACTCCGGGGATTAGGTGGCCCGGGGAGAAAGCTGCTTGTTCGATCTCTGCGAAGTAGTTTTCTGGCTTTGAGGAGGAGTTAGCTGATGCTCGGAATGGGAACTTTTGGGGGAAACTTACGTTTCTGTTCAGAGTGAGTTTTCCTACTGGTCGTAGAGGAACGTCTTTTTGAGGCCACACCTTCGTCAAATCGAAGATATTCCATCAGAAATTTTCAACGTCTTTGGGATCCAGAACTTGGAAGTATACGCTCCAGGACAGGTTATCCCCCTTCTTGATAGCATCGAACAAGTCTCTCGTATTCGAATCCGGATCTTCCATGGAAACTCTAGCTGCTTCTTCATTCGTCAGATTCTGAATTCCTTGATCGGTTTTCAGGTGTATCTGTATATACTTGAAGCTACCATCGGTCTTCGTGAGCTTAAAGGCATGTCCCGAATACCCATTCATATGCCGAAGTGACCGGGGAGTGCCGCGATCGCTGAATAATGTCATGACCTGATGAATCGCTTCTTGGTGAGTTGAGAGATAGTCCCAGAAAGCCGTGGCATCTTTCAGATTCGTTTGCGGATTACGCTTTTGCGTGTGGATGAAAGTTGGGAATAACGCTGGGTCTCGAATGAAGAAGACGGGAGTGTTATTGAATACCCAATCCCAGTTTCCTTCTTCGGTGTAGAGCTTGACGGAAAATCCCCTAGGGTCGCGAGCGCTGTCTGCGGAGCCCTTTTCTCCTCCAACTGTGGAGAAGCGGGTTACGAGATTAGTCTTCTTCCCGACGTGGCTGAATATTTTGGCAGATGTCTATGTTCATTAGTATTGTCTAGTTTTGTCAAAGTCTGAAGAAGACTTACGAGGTCAGTTATATCGTGAGTAACAACGAATTCCCCGTAGGCACCGGCGCCCTTGGCGTGGACGACACGTTCTGGGATTCGTTCTCGGTCGAAGTGTGCTAGTAGGTCGAGGAGATGGAAGTCCTGTAAGAGTAATGGTCCGTTCGTACCCACTCGCTGCGCAGCTTCCGGATTAGAGACAGGAGCGCCATTTGATGTGGTGTAAATAGCCATGTTTTCCGAAATTATATTGATGTAGAATGGATTGTCAAGGTTTCTTCTCAAGTGGGCCTTTAATATCTTGCAAAATATGGTACATCATAGCTTCGAAGATACCCTCGAATTCTATTATACTTTCAGAATCCGGGCCAGAAGCAGGTCGGTGTATGATGCTTGGTCACATTAAACATACTCATTCCCCAGACGTGAGTAATCAATTTCTGATCCCGCATTTTTTATATATGGCTGTGCTTCACATCTCCGCGGGGACTGTAGAAGGACATCTTCGCCTGACAGGAGCTGAATAGAGCTTTTCAAACCCCTTATAGCAAGATACTGCAACATTAGTAATCTCGGTCACAGAATACGTCGTTACCAGGGTCTTTGATTGGCCAAACCTCGGGTCGGGTCAGGAGGTCAGAAAGCAAATCCCGTTCTCGGCTTGCTCGGCTATCGTGAGGAAGCCCTGCAACTCCCTGCAACTTACCTTCTAGGGCCACCAAACGCGTAAAGTTTATCGAGAATAATTAACTAATGAAAGTTGCACTTCAATTTTCGAAGCTGCAATAAGCATTGCAAAAGGCACAAGGAAGCTAAGGGGAATGTTAGCTTACTGTCCATGAGATATGCCCGCCCGGTCACGTTTTATGATGGATGGGTTCTCAGAAAATGACTCTAGTCTCAAACACTTTTTCTTACCTAGTCTCTTCATGAAAGCTTAGAATTGAGAAGAAGTTTAGCATCCAATGTTCAGAATCAATATAACTCCGAAGAAGATAGAAATCTCCACACAGATGCGGTCGATGTTGGACATGGCGGGATAACAGTACCAGCGTCACTCGTGGTACAACCGCAGTGCAACTGATTTCAAGGTTGGTCGAAGCCTAGTCTTTCTTCACCCAAATCAACCTCGAAGGGAGATATCTATTGTAATTAATGTTAAGCGAAGATTTTAGATGTACAACGAAAGAAGAAGATATGCACAGTGCTAGAAAGGGGAGAAACTCAGAAGCTAAGCGAGTACCTTCGGCATGCAACGAATTTGAGAGACACTCTTCAAGCAAAAAGGGGGGTGCACTAGCTTGATAAGCGGAGGCCTTCCATGTACAACGAATTCCCTTTGAGGACCTCAAGAGAAAGGCACATAATGTACTAGGGAACTTCCACAGTATTTCTTATGTACTCTGTTGTGGTGGGATCGTGATCTCCGGAATGCCAAGAAAGGCAGCTCAAGTCCGAGTCAGTTGGGAGAGGTTATGAATTTGGCTTTCGGTAATGAGATGAGAAGAGACATGACACAAAATGGATTAGATTTTATGTGACATCATGAACTATCTCGCAGCCTATACGAAATATAACAGTCCTACTGACGGTAAACTCCCTACTTCGAACCTGATGCATAGCATTGTAAACCGACTGCCCGAAGGCATCGACACTTATGGATAACTTGGTCCACATCTAAGCTCAGTTCCTCCTGCTCGAAAGCATTCCTCTATGGTCATCTAATATGTTTCATAAGGCTCCCTAAAACAGCAACGTTACGACTTCGCTCAATGTATCCTACACCTTTGAAGATCCGGCGAGATATCTGATATCTAATCCGAAAGGATTCGATGATGGAGCCATTATGAGATTCAAGGTCCGATCATGGTCCACAGTCTAATCATTATTTGAACTGCTCCAGGGGATCATCCAGCTGTGTAGTGATAACGTGCGAGGCATAAATTTGCTCTAGAGCTTTTGCCTGGTATCGATAGCGACTGAATTCTGTCGGACGAGTACCAAAGGAAATCGTTGGTGAA
>Ga0182030_10012578_pt1 | contig 16926 bp, 19 predicted proteins | sample 812S3MmetaG_FD_121299 | JGI IMG/M metagenome (GOLD analysis project Ga0182030, IMG submission 121299) | Permafrost microbial communities from Stordalen Mire, Sweden - 812S3M metaG (Illumina Assembly) | ecosystem: Environmental > Terrestrial > Soil > Wetlands > Permafrost | place: Sweden...
CGCCACCTGGTCGTCCACCTCTTGGCCCAAGAAGACAATCCGCTCACGCAGTAGCTGGGAGTAGATGTCGAAAGCCCGATCTCCACGGCTGCCTTCTTCAATAACGGTGGGAACCAGGATCTGTCGCGGGCCCGATGGTGGCATGGCTTCTCCTCTTCGTTGTTGGTATGCCGACGAGAATATCTCGAATATGAGATAATGGTGCATCGTGATTGAGCGCCGCCACCTCCCCGTGTTTCCCGGATTCCGCCAAATGGCGGAACGGCGCCACGCATTGAGTGGGCAATTGACGGCGTTGCGCCGCCAGATTGGCTTGTCTCAAGTGGAAGTGGCGGCCCGCATGGGGACGTCGCAGTCGGCTGTGGCCCGTTTCGAGGCCGGTGACCTTGACGTACGACTCTCAACGGTGGAGCGCTACACCGTTGCCTTAGGTGCCAAGTTGGAATGGAGAATTGAACATGAAGGAGCTTGACTGGCAGGAGGCGCTGGCCCAGCGGCTTTTTGAGCAGCGAATCGTTTTCCTGTCAGGATCGCTCACCGATCTGACGGCGACTCGTGTGGCGGCTGAACTCATGACGCTCGATGCGGAAGGCGATTCGGGCATCACTCTGCGCATCGACTGCGGGGACGGGAGTCTGGCCACCGCGTTGACGCTGATGGACGTGATTGAACTCCTCGGTGTCCCGGTGCGCGCCACGTGTATGGGGCAAGTTGGCGGGCCAGCGGTTGGGGTACTGGCGGTGTGTACGTATCGTGAAGCCCTGCCGAGTACTCGCTTTTACCTGCGGGAGCCGAGCACGCAGATGGAAGCGCACGTACGTGAGGTTGAGCAGTGGGCACAGATGCGCAGCGACGAGCGGGAGCGCTTCTGTGCGCGCCTGGCGCTGGCGGTGGGCCAGCCCGTCTCTGTCATTGCCGATGACCTGGCGTCGGGCCGGTTCATGGGGGCTGACGATGCATTGGCCTACGGGTTGATCGACGAGATTTGTCGACCGGACGCCGAGATCCGCAAACTGCCCGGACCACCGATCGGATTTCGTCCTCGTCGCTAACGAAGTGTCTACGATGCGGTTCATGAGTCCCGAACCGCCGAGAATCGCTCCCGTGCCCCGCAGCGAATGGGACGAACGGTTGCAGAGGTTGATGGACGCGGTGCCCGGTGGCAGTTTCGAACCGATGCATATTTTCACCACGTTGGCGCATCAGCCGGAGCTGTTTCGGCGATGGTTGGCCTTCGGGGGAGTGTTGCTCAGCGGCCAGTTACCGGGCCGACTACGCGAGCTCGTTATTTTGCGCACGGCCTATCGCTTCGACGGGCAATACGAATGGGCCCATCACCTAGAGCTCGGTGCCGCGCAGGGGATTACGTCTTCAGAGCTGGTTGCTTTGGGTGGTGAATTGAGTTCGGTGGAGTGGGACCCCTTCGAACGGGCTGCACTCCGCGCTGTCGATGAAACCGCCGATGACGGTTCCGTCACCGACGCCACCTGGTCGATCCTGTCGGCACATCTCAACGCTGGCGACTTGATTGAGCTGCTCATGCTCATAGCGCACTACCTCATGCTCTCGACCGTATTGCGCTCACTACGAGTGCCTCTCGAACCATCGGCGCAGGCGCTGGCTGATGACATTGCGGGTGGTCCCGTGTGAGCGAGTTGCTGCAAGGCCGGATTATCACGGTGGTCGGTGCGGGTACCCGACCGAGTCGCGATCCCGATGCACCCGTGGGCAACGGGCGGGCCATTGCCGTTCGGGCGGCCCGCGAAGGGGCGTCGGTCATATGTGTGGACAACGACGAGGAAGCCGCCCAAGCCACCTGGCGACAAATCACTGAAGAGGGAGGCACGGCGGCAGTTGTCGTGTGTGACGTCACCACTGAGGAAGGGTGCAAGACGGCGATAGGCGAAGAGCGGGGAATGACGCCCGACGGCATCGTCCTCAATGTGGGAACCGGATTTGGCATGGGCGTAGCTGGGACCACGTTGGATGAATGGGATCGCACGTTCGCCCTCAATCTGCGAGCTCACTTCATGTTGGTGCGGCGGGCGTTCGTGATCCTGCCCGATGGTGGATCAATCGTCTTCATCGGATCGGTGGCCGGATTGACGCCGGGCAGCCGAATCCCGGCCTATGACGCCAGCAAGGCCGGCCTCATCGGGCTCAACCGACACGTTGCGATTGAGGGTGCTCGGCGCGGCATTCGAGCCAACGTGTTGGCCCCCGGCCTCATCGATACGCCCCTGGGTCGTGCCGCGTCGGCTGGGCGGCCATCTCGGACCCGGAGTCCGGTCCCGCTCGGTCGCCAGGGAACAGCCTGGGAGGTGGCATCGGCGGCAGTGTTTCTGCTCTCCGATGAAGCCAGTTACATCACCGGTCAGGTTCTGGCGGTCGACGGCGGCCTCACCTTGCGGTCATGAGAAAGCACCACTGGTCGTAAGTCTGAGTGTATTGTTCGCCATAACGACGCCTCATGGGGATGTGCCCCATGCGTCATTGAATAGGTAGGGGAGCGCACATCATGTTGGGTTACACGTATCCGTTATTGAGCATCTTCTGGACCATGCTGGAGTTCTTCCTCTTCTTCTTGTGGATCTGGTTGCTGATTGTGGTCTTCGCCGATATCTTCCGCAGCCATGACATGGGTGGACTGGCCAAGGCGGTGTGGATCATCTTTGTGATCATCCTTCCCTTCTTGGGCGTGTTCATTTACGTCATCGCACGTGGCGGCAAGATGCACGAGCGGGCGGCTGCACAGGCAGCACAGCAGCAAAAGGCTTTTGACAGCTATGTCCAACAGGCAGCCAGTTCCGGCTCGGCGGCCGATCAGCTGAGCAAGTTGGCCGAACTCAAGGACAAGGGCACCATTACCGAGGCGGAATTTGCAGCAGAAAAGGCCAAGATCATCGGTTAAGGCACGTAGGCCGCGGATTCGAAGCGCACTGAGTCGTTCAGTCGTCGAGCCGCGCCAATGACACAAGCCGCGCCGGACGAACCCATCGACCGGCGCGGCTTGGCTGGTCAAATCGAAGCCCAGGAAAGCACGCCGCTTTCCTGGAAGGTTGTCCTCAAGAAGGTCATTCCGGTACTCATTGCCGGCGTCGCCCTGTATTTGGTGTTTCCGAGCGTGCTCGATGTCTTGTCGTCGTGGCCCAAAATCTCGACGCTGAGCGTGGCCTGGTTGATCATCGCCTTGGCATCGCAAAGCGCGCACTTCTTTTGTACGTGGGCACTCCAGCGCATTGCGTTGCGCACCAAAGATTGGTTCGCCGTGATCACCGGTCAGGTTGCCGGTAACGCGGTCACGCTGATCGTTCCTGGCGGAGCGGCAGTTGGAGCTGCGGTCCAGTTCAGAATTTTAAAGCGGGCTGGCATGGACAACGACGAAACGGTCGGAGGACTGACCACGTTTTCGCTCCTCGGGATCGCTGGACTGCTGGCGCTGCCCGTCTTCGCGTTGCCTGCCGTTTTATTCGGCGCTCCCGTCAATCGCGGTCTGGTGCAGGCCGCCATCATTGGAGCGGTGGCCTTCGTGCTCTTCGCCGGCTTGGGTGCGGTGGTGTTGGTAGCCAAGTCTCCTTTGGCCTGGATTGGTCGAACCATCCAACGAGTCGTCAACCGCTGGCGACGGCGTAAGCCCAAGATCTCCGGACTCGACCATCGACTGGTCGAGCAGCGTGATGAAATCCGAACGGTCTTGGGGGAGAAGTGGAAGGAGGCCGTCGGGCTTTCCGCCGCTCGTTTGGCCTTTGACTTCTTTACATTGTTGGCTGCGGTCCGAGCAACGGGCGCCCATCCGAGACCCTCTCTCCTCCTCCTTGCCTTCGCCGTGGCGGGCGTGATCGGCATGATCCCCATTACCCCCGGTGGCTTGGGGATTGTCGAAGCCAGCCTCACCGGAATGTTGGTGTTGGCCGGCATGGGTTCAGGCGAGGCGTTGTTGGCCACCTTGGTCTATCGATTGGCGTCGTACTGGCTACCACTGCTGGCCGGACCGTTTGCTTACGGGCTCTTCAAATTGCGCTACCGAACAGCAGATCCGCCGACTGGCGCTCCGCCCGTCGGAATCATCGGCCCGGCCACTGGGCAGTCGGCCTAGTGTGGCCCTCATGGGGCCAGGGGAACGCTGGGTGAAGCGCCATGTTGATTGATCTGTTTTTGATTGGTCTGGCCATCACGCTGGAACCACTGCAGAACATCGCCATGATCCTCATCCTGGGCGCTGAACGAGGGACCATGAAGGGGCTCGGGTTCATTTTCGGATGGATGGGTTCACTGCTGATCATCGTCGCTGGTGTGGTGGTGATTCTCGACGGGAAGCCCCTAAAGACCAGCTCCGCGCCTTCGACGGCTGCGCTGGCCGTGAAGCTCGCCCTTGGTGTGGCGTTGCTCTACATCGCTTATCGGCAGCGGAAAAAGCGCGGGCAACCTCGTAAGCCGGCGGCGTGGGAAGCCAAACTTGATGGCCTCTCGCCTTTTGCGGCCGCTGGTATGGGTGTCTTGCTCCAACCTTGGACGATTGTGGCGGCAGGAGTGGCGACTGTGACCGAGGCCAAGGTTTCGAATTTCGAGGAGTACCTCCTCCTCTTTCTGTATTGTCTTTTGGCCAGTTCCACCATCTTGGCCATGGAGATCTACGCCACGTTTTCTCCCGAAGCTGCGCGAGTCCGCCTCAATTCCATCCGCGACTGGATCGACACTCACCGCGATCAAGCCATCATCGGTCTCTCGTTGGTGCTCGGACTCTGGCTCATTAGCCACAGCATCTATGGGCTGGTTTCCGCCTCCTGAGGCACCGGGGTGCTTGTGCCGCCAACGAGTTTGGCGCTCATTTTGATGGATTTCACCGCGCTGGTGGTTCCGGCCTGAAGGGTGAGTCCAATAATCAGCAGAATGATGCCGGGTACGAAGAAAATGTGCGAACCAAGCATCAGGATCCCGATCCGTCCCAAGAGGTAGGGCGGGGAACAGACGACTGCTCCTAAAGCACCCCCGATGGCGGTCGTCGTGAGCTTGTCCCGCCGGGATTGTTGGATTGGTTTGATGCCGAGCAATCGAGTGGGCACGGCGAGATAGCAAAACATCATGATGCCGACCACAATGCTCAAGGTCAAGACAAAAGTCCCGCGGCCCCAGCGCGATGTCACCATGGTGGCGAAGCCAAGGGCCAGACCGATGCCGCAGCCCCAACTCAAAATAACTCTGAGGTGGGTGCGGGCGTCGGCAAAAGCGGAGCGAATATCGGTGCCGCCAGAGCGGGCCACGGCGAAGGCGAATACGGCATTGAGAAAGAAACTCGCCGCCGTGATGGCGATGATGACCAGAATAATAGGGATGAGGATCGGACCGCGCAGGGTGTGAAATGACTTCCCATGGAGGGCATGCACCTTGAGATCAAGCATGGCGATCCAGATCCACATCGCCGGTAGCACCTGGATGAGCGTGAGTCGCCAGTTGCCAAACAACAACTTCAACCCTTGGAACAGCATGAGTACGGCACCGACGAGCAGCCCGACAGGCGCCAGCCAACGGTGGACCTTGCTGAGTTGCACGACGGCTTGCTCGAGTGCAGCATCGTCGCCTCGACGCAGAACAGCCACGAATCGCTTCAGGCTGCCGCGTACTCCGGTGTCGTCTGAGGGCGACGTTGCATCTGGGTCCTCACTCGGCAGAGCAGGGGGGATCTCGCTCGAAGACATCTCTGTGGCACCGTATCGCATCACCCGATGAGCGCTAATTGTGCTAAAAGTGACGATGGAGAAGCGACATGAGAGAAGGGGATGCCGAAGACATGCCAATCGGTCCTGTGCAGTACCTGGTGATCGGATTTCCAGGGAACAATTTCAACGGTGAGATCGCACCAGAACTGGGAAAGCTTGTTGAGAGCGGCACGGTCCGCATACTCGACATCGTTTTTGTGGCCAAGGATGTCGACGGAACCATCACGGTAATTGAGTACGACGAAGCCGACGAGCTCTTCCTCTTTGCCCAAATCGAGGGCGAAGTAGGTGGCCTGGCTAACAGCGAGGACGTGGAGCACGCCGCCGCCATGATTGAGCCGGGCAATTCCGCTGCGGTGCTGATCTGGGAAGACACGTGGGCGCTCCCACTGGCCGAGGCCGTGCGTAATTCCGGCGGAATAATCCTAGAGGGTGCACGGATTCCTCATGAGTTGATCGAAACCGCACTGTCCGAGCTGGCTTCGGCTGGCTGACTACATCGACGATAGGAGAATCACATGTTGAGACGACGACCGGTAATGAGGACGGTGGCGCGCACGGCGGTTGTTGCTGGAACAGCGACCGTGGTGGCCGGTGGCGTGAGACGCCACCAGGAGAGCAAGGCCGAACAGGCCCAAGCTGCCGCCCAACCGCAAGCGCAGGTGGCCGCGGCACCGGCGGCAGAGGGTGCACCGATCCCCGGCTCATCAGAAGCCATTGAGCAGCTCAAAGAGATGGCTCAGCTGCACGACCAAGGGATCTTGACCGACGAAGAGTTTGCGGATCAAAAGGCGAAGCTCCTGGGCTAATGGCCCTGTGCGTCGCGCAAAAAGGGCGATGCCTCCTTTACATCACTACGACACCTCACCGGTTCGGAGAAACCATGCGTGCGTACCTTGGAACTGAGCCGACGTGACATCTGAAGAATTGACGCCGACTGCTCCGGCTGCGCCCAAACGTCGCCGATTGTCCCGTACCCGGTCGATTACGGCCTGGGTATTGGTCGTGTTGGTTTCGTTGCTCTTTCCGTTGTCAGTCATGACGGTGTGGGTGGTCAACATTGCCACGAACACGGATCGATACGTCCAGACCATGGCGCCCATTGCGACGAATCCGGTGGTGATTGACCACGCTTCGACTCGGATCACCGATGAGCTTTTCACGTCACTCAACCTGGAGAAGAGAATCTCCAATGTCCTTCCGAAGAAGGCCGAGCCGATAGCGGCGCCTCTCACCAATTCCATGCAGGGATTTGTCAACAAGCAGGTCCTCAAGATCATGCAGAGTCCGTACTTCGCGAAGCTCTGGAACGCTGGAAACCGGCGGACACACGCCACCTTGGTCGCACTTTTGTCGGGTCAAGACACCAAGACCACCCGCGTCTTGAGAAATGGCAATTCTCTCGTCATCAATATCGCTCCAGTGGGCACCAAAGTGATCACCGCACTCGACAAGCAGGGGATTCCGTTCTTTAACTCCCTCAAGCCAGTGTTTGCAAAAGGCTCGAGCAAGGGTCTTTCGATCTCGATCCTCTCGCAGGACCAGGTCAGCAAGGCCTCGGGACTGTTTAATCTCACCAAGAAACTCAAGTGGGCGGTGCCGATTGTCACCTTGTTGTTGGCCGCTGCCGCGGTCGCAATTTCCGTTCGCCGTCGCAAGACCCTCATGCGGGCGACCGTCGGTGGGGCCATGGGGATCGTCGTGTTCTTGGTCGGCCTCCGTCTTCTGCACCGCACCTTCGTGTCCGGAGCAGTCAAGGAGGGCTTCAATGGACAGGTCAGCAGCATCGTCTTCGATACGTTGCTGCGCTACCTCAAAGACGGCCTGTGGCTGGTTCTTTGGATCTTGATCGCTGCGGCCATCGTGGAGTGGGTGGTCGGACCGGCCCGCTACGCCGTGGCCTTGCGTCACCAGGTGGCTCGAGCCTGGGGTTGGACGGTCAATGCCGTCAAGCAAGCCACCAGCAAGGAGAGCCGTAGTGCGGCATCGGCCGGCTCGGTGCGCACCGCTGGGTGGGTGCGCGAACACCAGTCGGGACTTCGCATGATCGGCGCCGTTGTGGTGGGTCTCTTCTTTGTCCTCAGCGGCAACATCACCTTTGGCGGTGCGCTGATTGCCCTGCTGATCCTGGCCGCCTACTTCGGACTGCTCCAGTTGCTGATCATGTGGGCCGGGAAGATCGATGCCGGGCCGCCCACCTCGGCACCAACAACGTCAGAGCAGCCAACCTCGGTCTGAGGTCGCTTAGTTGGTGATGCGGGCCCAGTTGATTCCGTCAGCCGGAGCGAGAGTCACGGTGCGGCCAATGAGTTCGTCGACTTCGACCTCGGCCAGACCGTCAGTCAGCTTGGCGTAACAGCGACCACCACCGGGGAGATCGCAGATCAAGAGGGCCGACTCGGGCGCGGCGTCGCGGCCGTGCAGCACTGAGTAGGTGGCGACCGTGGCCGAGCCTTCGTGTGTTTCGACGATCGAAGTGGGGAAATCGGGGGCCGGAGCGGCCAAGGGAGAGGGAATCTTTACGGTGCCGGGAATGGTCGACCACACACCGTAGGCATGCTTTTGCATGTGCATGCCGACGCCGCTGGTCACGCCGTAGCTACCGGGATTGGCCCGAAGCGTCTCGGCCATGGCGGCCAGCGAGTGAGTCATGTAGTTGGATCCCGGGCCACCGTGATAGGGCAGGCCGCCGGTTTGGGTCACGCCGCGGGGATCGTCTTCAGCTAAGCCAAGGGCGTCGAGAGCAAAGTTCACCGAACTGGCGAAGCAGGAGTAGAGGTCGAAGTAGGCCACGTCGTCGACGGAGATGCCAGCACCGTCGAGAGCAGCACGAGAGGCGGCCGCCATGGCGGGAGAGCGCCACAGGTCGACGTGATCGGCCACGTGGGCCGGATCCTCTTGGTAGGCAAAACCTCGCAGGTACACTCGCTTGTCCTCGGGAATGCCCAGTTCATCGGCCTTGGCCGCACTGGCCACCAACAGCGCCGCCGCCATGTCGACGTCCATGATGGAGGTCATCAACTTCGTGTACGGGTAGGCCACCATGCGATTGTCGGGCGTCGCCGTCGAAATCTCACTGGCCGTCCGCGCAATGGGGAACCAGGCGTGCGGGCTGGCCGCAGCGACATCGGTCAGCGGGGAGAGCAGTTGGCCCAACTTGGTCCGGTGCTCATCCAAGCCGCGCCCCAAATGCGCCCGCCGGGCGTTGTCGAACAAGGCGAAGGTCAGGAACGCTTCGAAGACGGAGTGGGCGATCTCGGACGGGTGAAATTGCAGATCCATCGGAAAGGGTCGGCGTTCGGCTGGCTTGTACAGCCACTGAGGCTTCTCGCCTGCCTTCTTGAGTCGACGCACGGTGGCGAGGGCCTCCGCACCGACGATGAGTCCGAGGTCGAGGTCACCGGCCCCAATGGCGGCAGCCACGTTGGCGGCCAGGACCTGAGGCACCGAGCCACCGATACCCGAGTAGTTCGTTCGCCGCGGGTTGGCATTGAGTCGCTCGGCCAGGCGAGCCGCCGGGTCGTCGTACTGCCACGACTGCGAGAAGACGACATCGATGCTCTCGAGTTCGGCCAAGGCGTCGGGCTCACCAGCGTCTTCGGCGGCGGACCAGGCCATCTCTTCCCACATATCGAGCGGCTCGGGTGCCCCGTTGGGGACGTCAGAGGCGTGCCAGGTCTTGCGAGCTACGCCGATGATGCAGGTGGCGCGTGGGTCGGCGGCAGCGGCGGGGCTCATGACGCCAGCGTGGCTTAGGAGGTGCGGGATTGACCAGGCATGGCGATGGCCCGGTCCGCGATGATGTTCTTTTGAATCTCGGTCGAGCCGCCGCCGATGGTGCTATAGCGCTGGAAGGCGTAGAGGCGGGTCCACTTGCCCCGGTCGACCGCATCGGGTCCGCCCCGGGCGGCCAGTCCGGCCGGACCCAGGAGGTCGATGGCCAACTCGGCAATGGTTTGGGCCAACGACGACCACGACAGCTTGGCGAACGGCACTTCGGGCCAGTTCTTCTCGCCCTTCATGATTTTGCTCAAGGCCCGGAGGGAGAGCAGGCGAGCCAGCTCAATTTCGGTCCAGGTTTTGGCAATCCGGTCACGCAACGACGGATCTTCGAGGGCGCCTGGGTTCACGCTGCGGGCCGCTTCGACCACGGCGCGCAGGTCGGCTTTGAGGATGGAGATCTGGCTGGCGATGCCGACTCGCTCGTAGCCGAGGGTGCCCATGGCGACCATCCAGCCGCCACCTTCGTCACCGAGGCGGCAAGAGGCAGGGATGCGGGCGTCTGTGAAGAAGATCTCGTTGAACAGCTCCTCGCCGGCCATGTCCTTAATGGGGCGGACCTCAATACCCGGGGTCTTGAGGTTGAGAATGAAGGCGGTGATGCCCTCATGCTTTTTGCCCCGCTCAATGGCGGTCGGGTCAGTACGCAGGAGGAACAGTCCCCAGGTGGCCAAATGGGCCGAGGAGATCCAGATTTTCGAACCATTGATCACGTACTCATCGCTAGCTTCGTCGTAAATGGCCAGGGTGCGCAGGTTGGCCAGGTCGTTGCCGGCATCGGGCTCGCTGAAACCCTGGCACCAGTGCTCTTCGGCATCGAGAATGGAGGGCAACCACTGGGCCTTCTGCTCTTCGGTGCCCCAGGCGATGATCATGGGTCCGATCTGCCAAATCCCGTTGGTGTTGAACATGCCTGGGGTGCGGTAATCGGCCAGTACCTCGGAGTAGATCAGCCGCTGCATGGCGTTGATGGTGCGGCCGCCGTACTCGGGTCCCCAGTGAATGGCGGCCCATCCACCCTCATTCATCTTGTGCTGCCAGGCCTGGCGCCGCTTCTGCGAGGCCTCGCCACTCAGGCTGGCGTCGTCCGCCAGGGCTTCAGATTCGAGAAAGGGCGGCAGGTGCTTGTCCAACCACGCACGGAGCTCGTCGCGAAAGGCTTCATCTTCAGGTGCCAGAGCAAAATCCACGGGGGAAGAGTAGCTGACTGAACGTGTACTGTGACGCTGGCGTCAGGGAACGGGTTGGCGCTGAGTTGAGATTTGTCATGAACCGTCACGAACCGTCAGGTAGGGGAGACGTGGACTTCACTTTTGATGCTGAACAGCTGGCGCTCCAAGATGTGGCCCGGGCCGCACTGGAGCGAGAGTGCGATCCCCAGAAGGTGCGCTCGCTGGTGGATGACGAGCCGAGTGCGATGACCCCCGAGCTGTGGTCGACCCTCGTTGAGCTGGGCTGGACCGGGCTCTTGGTACCCGAGGAGTTCGGCGGCACTGGTGCCGGGCTCTTGGAAATGACCATCGTGGCCGAGCAAATGGGCCGGTTGCCGTTGCCGGGGCCATTCTTCTCTTCGGCTATCGCAGCCACCTTGGCGGCCCGGGCCTTGGGGGCCACCGAGCTGTTGAGCGGCCTGGCCGACGGCACGTCTCGAGGCACCATTGCCGTGCAGGAACAAGGCCATGGCGATCCTCTCGGGACGGTGCGCATGCGCGCTCGGCGCAAGAGTGCCGATTGGGTGCTCAGCGGGGTGAAGCCGTTCGTGGTCGATGGCCACAGTGCCGACTGGATCATTGTGGTGGCCCGGAGCGAAGAGGGCGTACGGTCCTACTTGTTGGAGTCGCCCGAGGCCGAACTCGTCCCCTCGCTCGATCCCACCCGAAAGCTGGCTCGCCTCGTGCTCGACGACACCAAGGTGATCCCTCTCGGTCCCGGTGGGAGTCAGGGTTTGCTGTGGCAGCGCGTGCTCGATGACATTGCCGTGGCCTTGGCCGCCGAAACCGTTGGTGCGGCCGATCGCGCCTTGGGTGAAGCGATTGCGTACACCTCGACCCGGATTGTCTTCGATCGTCCCGTCGCCACCTACCAAACCGTGCGTCACCGGCTGGTCGAGATGTACCAACAAGTCGAGATGGCTCGGGCCGGCGTGCAATACGCCGCTTGGGCATCCGACACCGATGATCCTGAACGCGGGCAGGCGGCGGCCATGGCGGCGTCGTATGCCGCGGACGCTGGGGTGCGAGTCACCGGCGACGACATTCAGTTGCACGGTGGTGTGGGGTTCACTTGGGACAACGACGCGCACTTCCTCTTTAAGCGGGTCAAGCAAAACGAAGTCCTCATTGGCGGTGCCGGTCACGAGCGCAAGCGCTTGGCCTCGCTGTTCATTGAGTCGGCCTAACTGCTCACGTGGGTGTGAGTTTCGAGTTACGACCGATCACCGGGGACCTGGCGGCCAAGTACTTGGCTGAAGGCGCCTGGGATGATCGATCGCTCGGGCAGTTCCTGTCGGACGCGATCCTTACCGATACCACCCGGCGATTCCGCATCTGGTCGCCGACCAATCCATATTTGGGGACGGTTGGCGATGTGTACGAAGAGGCGCTCCGGGTGGCCGGTGGATTGCAGGAGCTCGGTCTCGGACCGGGCGATGTCGTGGCCTTCCAATTGCCGAACTGGGTCGAGGCGGCCGTCACGTTCTACGCCTGCGCCATGCTTGGTGTGACGCTGGTCCCCATCGTGCACTTCTATGGGCCGAAGGAAGTCGGCTTCATCCTCCGGCAGAGTCGGGCTCGGGCCTTGATCATCGTGTCTTCAATTGGGTCGCGTGATTATCTGGCCGAGTTGGAGACGATCCGGGATGGGCTGGGTTCGTTGGAGCACGTGATTGTGGTCGGGGAGTTTGGGTCGGAGTCGGGCGACTACCTTTCGTTCGAGAAGCTTCGCCAGGGCGAACCAATCGCGGGACCGCAACCGGTCGACCCAGATGGTGCGGCACTCATTGGGTACACCTCGGGAACCACGGCCGACCCCAAGGGCGTCGTGCACACGCATCGCACCATCGGATGCGAGGTGCGCCAACTGACGGCGCACCAATCCGAGCGGGACAGGGCCAACTTGACCGGAGCCCCGGTGGGGCACGCCATTGGCATGCTGGCCGGATTGCTGTGTCCCCTGGTCAGCGGTCGCCCTCTCTATTTGATTGACGGGTGGGATCCGCCGACAGTGCTCAACGCCATGGTGGAAGAGGGAATTGGTGCGGGGAGTGGCTCGACCTACTTCTTCACCAGCCTGCTCGATTCGCCCGGTTTCGGACCCGAGCACGTCAAGTTGATGCATTTCATCGGGCTAGGTGGCTCGCCCATCCCCGACGCGGTGGCCGAGCGAGCCGACGAGTTGGGCATTTCGTTGGTGCGGGCCTATGGCTGCACCGAACACCCGTCGGTGACTGGTTCGCAGCACGTCGACCCCAAGGAAAAGCGGATCCATACCGATGGTCGTCCACTGGAATGGGTGGAGATACGAACGGTCGACGAAGACGGTCGTGACGTTGGGGTGGGCGAACCGGGGGAGATCCTGACCCGCGGTCCCGATCGCTTTGCTGGCTACACCGATCCGACCTTGACCGCCGTGGCCGTCGACGCTGAGGGCTGGTTCCGCACGGGTGATGTCGGTGTGGTGGATCCGGAGGGGTATTTGACGATTACCGACCGCGTGAAGGACATCATCATTCGCGGCGGAGAAAATGTGAGCGCAGCCGAAGTTGAACAACTGCTGGCTCACATGGAAGGTGTGGCCGAAGTGGCAGTGGTGGCTGCCCCCGACGAGAAGTTCGGCGAACACGGGTGCGCGTTCTTCCGCATGCAGGCTGGCGTGTCGGCACCCGATCTCGATGCGGTCAAGGCCCACTTGTCGGCGGCTGGGCTCGCTCGTCAGAAATGGCCCGAAGAGATCCGCTCCGTCGAAGACCTGCCCCGTACTCCTTCGGGCAAAGTGCAGAAGTTCGTGCTGCGTGATCGGTTGCGCGCCGGCGGCTAGCGAGGTCGCTGGCCTCAGCAAGTTGTTTGTTTGAATCGCATCACATGCGAACAGTTACCACGTGGCCGCGGGAATCTCTCAGGAATTCGACCCCAGCTTCTGACGCGGAAATGAACTGTCCATGTCCCGGCTCACTCCGCCGCTCAATGAAGCCGCGGTCGTTTGCTTCCTCCCACACCGGCAGGCGGGGGCATGACGTTCGCCAAGTATCGAGCACTTCGAGATAGGGGCGTGGGCCTGAGCCAAGCCACTCAAGTAGATCGAGGATCAGGTCATCGAGAGTGTCGGCCATAGCGCTACCTGAAATTATTGCAGACGACGGCGCCAGCCGCCTCGAAAATTGCCATAAGCGCGCAAAATGGTGAATGTGAAGTCGAGCAGGCCTTCGGTCTGGACATGGGCTACGTCTTCAGCCCCCGGTTCACGTTTGTGCTCACTACGAGGCCCTCATCTTTGGTGCGAGTCTGGATCATCACCACTGAAGCGGATGTAGAAATCTGAGCAGACGGGGCAGGCTCAGCCGCGTTGCCGTATTCTTCCAAGGCTGCCCCAATAGGGGTGGTCAACCATCTGATCCGAGGAGTCAACATGAGTGTCACCGTCATCGCTCACTTCCCTGTCGCCGATGTCGCCAAAGCCATCGAGGGTTTGCAGGCCAACGCCGCACTCCTTGAAGAGATCACTGAGGACACCAAGAGCGTTGGAATTCTTCATCACCGATTCGTCGCTGGAACCGACGAACTCGTCGTCGTTGATGAGTGGGAGAGCGCAGAGCAGTTCCAGGCATTCTTCGAGGGGAACGCTAAGGTCGAGCGGGTCACCACCGTGATTGGTGTCACGGGACCTCCTACGGTTGAGGTGTATAACTCATTCGAGGCCGCCGGAGCCATTTAAGGCGCTAAAGCCTCAACTCGGACTGTGTAACAGCTGAGTGAGGCGCAACAACACGAGTGGAATGGTTGTGGACGTCCCTTAGTCAGGCCGTGACGATTGTTGCCGCAAGCGCAATCCGATGGTCTCTCGACCATGGCGGCCGCGTCGGACTCGACAGTCTTCGCGTCGTAGGTGTGGATGCTCCAGCCTCGTTCTGCTGCTACTTCCGAAAGCACTTGGCAGTACACGACTGAGTCGGCCCGGCTTTCGTAAGGCGGACGGCGCTGCGTGGCGATATCTTCTGGAAAGCCTAAAGGCCACCCGCGCACTGCAAGCGAAGTGATTGGCTCAGGGAGTGCAGTTACTAGCTCGTTTAGGGAATCAGCCGTCATCCTCGCTATCGACGTACGCACGCTCGCGACCAACGCCGCCAGGCCATCGTCGTCAAGCGGTTCACCTGAACTGTGCATCTCGTGGGTTCCGCCCTCATGGTGGATCGGTGCAACCGGCAGCCCAGGTTCAATCAACTCAATTCAGCGGCGGTCGACTACCGCGAAGTCTGGCGTGGCGGTGATCGCCACGGCCCAGCCAAAGTGATGTGCGATGCCGACTCGCATTCCTCAGATCTTGCCACTCCGAGAAGCTCGGAGGTGCCGCAGACCGCTGGGTCGATGGGACTTTCAATCGGTCAGGTTGGTGGTTCGACTCATCCGGGACGCCGGATACCCCGAAGTGTCCACGGTTCGGAATTTCACAAATCCCAGGCGCTCGTAGAACGCCATAGCGTGGGGGTTGGCCGTCACCTCTAATCTCGCAATACCGAGTTCATGCAGCCGAGCGGAGGTGTCCATCACTAGCGCCGTTGCGAGGCCCTGTCGCATCCGTGGGGGGTCGACGAAGAGGTCTTCAAGCTCTGCAAGTCCATCGGAGATCAGATAGGTGGCAAAGCCCACGATGGTGCCATCACTGTCCACGGCTACCCGCATTCTTCCTTCCAGAACTCCTTGATCCGAGAGGACGAGCCACTCGGGGTGCTCTCGCAGTAGCTCTCGGTCATTCTCGTTGGATAGGGATGCTCTCCGAAACACCCCTTGGAGGTCATCCATGTCAGCCGGATAGGCATCACGGATATAAGTGGGCATCAACATGAATTGTCGCACGCCTGCAATGGAATCTGAGTATCCCTGCTTGCCGGAAAGTTGGCGACTCGTCTAGTGACGCCCCGGAAGCCTGGTTTTCGCATGACTGACCTCGTACAGCACCTTATTGGGGGAGGATCTTGTGAAAGAGGAGACGGCGATCCTGGCGGGTGGCTGTTATTGGGGTACTCAAGAACTCATGCGTAGTGAGTCCGGGGTCATCTCGACCCGAGTCGGATGGACCGGCGGGGACACCCCGAATCCCACCAATGAGGAACATGGCGATCACGCCGAGGCGGTGGAGATCATTTACGAAAGTGATGCGATTACGTACCGAATTCTCCTTGAGTTCTTCTTCCAGATCCACGATCCGACCACGCTGAACCGACAGCGCGAAGGGGAAGGCCGAAGCGTCCATTCCGCCTGTTTTTATGCCAGCGAAGAACAAGGAGGCACCGCTCTCGACACCATCGCCGACGTCGACGCATCTGGCTTGTGAACCGGAATCGTTGTGACCGAGGTAGTCGCTGCGAGCCCATTTTGGGAGGCTGCCGGGGACGACCAGGACTACCTTCAAAAGCATCCCGACGGCGAAACATGCCACTTCATTCGAACTGGCTGCAGGCTCCCTCGCCGTCCGCCTCAGGCCTCTTGGAGGAAATTTCGGTGTCTCGGTTCGGGCTTGGACGGCGATGCGTACTGCGTCGATAAGGGTTGTCGGTTAATAGCCCGCCAGCAGTGCCTGCAGCCGGGCGAGGTTCGGTTGGGACAGGTAGCTGCGTGCCTGACCATGTCGATCGGGGCGTCGGCCCCACATGAAGACATGACGTGCCGGAGGGTCGAGTTCGATCCAGGGCTCGTCCGTTGCATCGTCAGCCCAGGCCAAAGTTGCGGTGCCACCCTCGACGAGCACCCGCATATCCCGATGTCCGTCGCTGCGCAGCCGAACTCGAAAGTCGGTGTCCGGATCAGGATCACGCTTCCGTCCGGCGACTAACAGAATCCGACCCAGCTCTACGACCGAATGATCGACCAGGGCGTCTTGGCCGAGCAGCTGCTGGCTGATGTCGTCGTCGCCGGCCACGTCCCAGCGATGCAGAGCGTGTTCGTTGCGCAGGTGCGGGACGAACTTGGCCACTGCCATGCGGCGGCCGGTCCATGGAATGACAGCGTCAGGTTCACGATCGAGGACCTCACCGACAAGACGACGCATCTGCGACTCCTCTGAATCGAGTCGCTTGAGAAGTTCCGCGTGACCGAGTGCTTGCAACGGAGCCTCGCGTTCTTCGAAGTTACGCGTCTTGGGCACGGGTTCACCCTCCACGTAAGGCTGCAAATGACGAGTCACCTCTATGGCGATGCCGGTGACGTGGGCGGCAATC
>Ga0182030_10012579_pt1 | contig 16924 bp, 19 predicted proteins | sample 812S3MmetaG_FD_121299 | JGI IMG/M metagenome (GOLD analysis project Ga0182030, IMG submission 121299) | Permafrost microbial communities from Stordalen Mire, Sweden - 812S3M metaG (Illumina Assembly) | ecosystem: Environmental > Terrestrial > Soil > Wetlands > Permafrost | place: Sweden...
ACTCGAAAAGGACGGCATCCCGTCATCCGAGATCGCGATCGTCGCCAAGGGCAAACGCGACCTGCTTGTCCCGACCGCCGACGGCGTCAAGGAACCGCAGAACCGCCGCGTCCAGATCGTCTATGACGGAGGGCCGACTTCCTAGCTGTCATCCATGGACACTCGGACCGGTGATGGCGCGCAATGTGTAGCGCCGGCGAAGCAAATCCTGCCGCTCAGGCGCTGCGTTTCAAGAAACCGCCCGCTGCCGCGTACTGCCGCTTGAAGGCAAGCGGCGGCAAGTGGAAGACGGCGCGGAAGGCGGCGGAGAAATTGGCGGCGTTGGCGAAGCCGAGGCGAAATGCGATCTCCTTGAGTGGCAGGTCGGTGTTGAACAGATAATTCTGGGCCCGGCCGATCTGCACCGCCTTCAGATACTTGCCTGCACTCTGCCCCATCTCGTCGCGGAAAAGCTGGCAAAAATAGCGCTCGCTAAGCCCACAAAGCGCCGCTAGCGACGCCACGCTAGGGGCCTCGTATTCCAAACTCGCAATGTAGTCCTCGATAATCCGATGCTGACGGGGCGAAAGCGCGGCCTTGCGCGGCCGTTCCTCGGACAGTCCGGAGACGCGACGTCCGCATTCGATAAGAAGCGCCGTGGCGATCCCCTCCGACAGTGCGACCGATGCCAGACCGGGCGACAGCGCCTCGTCCATGAGCCGCGTCATGAGCGTCGGCAGCAGCGTGCCTTGGAGGTCGAGCGTGCGATGCAGCTGTGTCTGGGTCATCCTGTCGGCCCGGCCGACTGTGCGCTCGTAGAATCCCGGCTCGAACAGGCAGCGCACCGCCCTGATCTCCCCGCCCGTACCCCATCCGTACAGCTCGGCGTTTGGCGGTATGAAGAACACGTTGCCGATCCGGTCGAGCCGCTTGGCTGCGGTTCCCAAGGGATAACGCCCCTCGATCTCATAATCGGTGGGCCGAAACAGCATAGTGAGTACGGCGCGTGGATCGTGCCAGGTGAGCTCGACCGGGCGCGGCCAGTCGGCGCGCAGCACCTCGATGGTGCTGGTCGGCGTCTTGATCGAGGCGACCGTCTCGAGCATCGCGTCCTCCCCATAAGTCGTCCGGCACTTCGGCTTTCACTGGAGAAAAGCCGTTTTTCACAATTGTCGGATCACCCTTACTATTAGACGCCATGATAAACCCTCGGGGTCAAGAAAAAACATTGCGAGTGAAATGATGCAGCTTTTGTCCCCGGGGAAAGTCGCTGTCGTGACCGGTATCGGGCCGGGACTCGGCCGCGAAATCGCGCTGGGCTTGGCCGCCAACGGCGCCAAACTGGCCATTGGCGCGCGCAGCGCCGACCAATTGGAAAGTGTTGCGGCGGAAATCCGGACAGCAGGGGGCGAGGTCATTGCCCAACGCACGGACCTAACCGACCGCGGGTCGTGCCGTGCGCTGGTCGATTCTGCAATCGACCGCTTCGGTGGAGTCGATATTCTGGTTCAAAACGGGCACGATCCGGGCGATTGGTCATCGGTGGAAGACGCCGACCCCGATCATTGGCGCAAGGTGATGGAGACCAACCTGTTCGGTGCGCTCCATCTGTATCAGGCATGCCTGCCGTCGATGAAGGCGAAGGGCGATGGCCGAATCGTCTTCGTCAATTCCGGCGCCGCCAACAACCGTGCGCCTCAAGGACTGTCCGCCTATGCGGCGTCGAAGGCGGCGCTCGCCAGCCTGGTACGCTCGATCGCTCTGGAAAATGGACGCTACGGCATTCGCTGCAACAGCGCGCATATGGGCGTGATCGACGGGAACAACGTGCGCCCCTGGTTCCAGGCGATGGCGAATCAGAAAGGCCAGTCGATCGAGCAGTATATGGAAGAATATTACGACGCGAATCTCCCGCTTCGATACGTCCCGACGCCAAAGGAATGTGCTGGCACAGTGCTCTTCCTGGTCTCCGATCTGGCGCGCACGGTCACCGGCCAGGCCATATCGTGCAACGGCGGCGAATGGTTCGCCAAATAACAACCGGCCCAACGACAGCGGGTCAAATTATAATGGGAGGGAACCATGGCTAAACGAAATCCGCCTTTTCGCGTCATCCAATGGGGAACCGGCGCAGTCGGCAAATATTGCATCCAGCGCACTATCGAATCTCCCCATCTCAGGCAGGTCGGGGCGCGCGTCTTCTCCGACGCCAAGGACGGCCAGGATGTCGGCGAAATCGCCCATGGCAAGGCCATCGGCGTCAAGGCGAGCAAGGATAAGCAGGCTGTCTATGACGCCGACGCAGACATCGTCCTCTACACGCCGCTGATCGTCGATCTCGACGATATCTGCGCCATCCTGGCCTCGGGCAAAGACCTGATCACTCCCTCCGGTTTCGTATTCCTCAAGGATCAGGCGGTGCTGGACCGTATCAACGCCGCCTGCGCCAAGGGCAAATCGACTATGTATGCAGCCGGAATCCATCCCGGCTTTGCCGGCGACCGCGTCCCGCTGGTGCTGTCGGCGCTTTGCCGCAACATCAATAAAGTGACGGTCTATGAACTGGTCAGCATGGCCGACATGACGGAAAGCCCCGACCTGATCTTCGGCTATCTTGGCTTCAACATGGACGGGGAAACCGCAGCAAAAACGCCGCCGCCGCTGCTCAAGACCATGAGCACGATCTTCAAGGAATCGATGCAGATGCTGGCGGCCGGCCTCGGCTTCGAGATCGAGAGCTTCCGAACCAGCCACGAATATGCCCTGACCACCGAGGACAGCTACACGACGCCAGGGCTGATCAAAAAGGGCCATGTCGGCGGCCAGCATTTCAACTACGAAGCGCTGGTCGGCGACCGCACCGTCATTGAGTTCAAGACCTATTGGCGCATGGCCGAAAAGCTTGAACCCGCGTGGAACCAGCCGATGAAGGGACTGACCTATATCGTCGAGATCGACGGCGACCCCGGCGTGCGCTGCGTATTCGAGCCGATCGGTGATCGCCCGGCTGAGTTGGGCTTGATCTGGACGGCGGCTTTGGTGATGAACGCCATCCCCGAGGTTTGCGAAGCCTCCCCAGGATTCAAGACGACGCTGGACCTGCCGCTGATCGCGGCGAAGGCTGCGGTTCACCTCTAATGGCTTACCGGGTCGTCCAATGGGGAACGGGCAGCGTCGGCAAGCTTGCGCTGCGCGAGGTGCTGAAGAACCCCGAGTTCACGCTCGTCGGGGTCAAGGTCTATGGCGACGCCAAAGTCGGATCTGATGCCGGGGCGCTGTGCGGCCTGGCCGAAACTGGTATCACTGCAACCAAAGAACCGGCGATCTCAAAGGGCGACAACGTCATCTATTGCCCGATGGTCGCCGACTATGACGAGATAGCCCAACTGCTGAAAGCCGGGGCGAATGTCATTACGACTGCCAGCAACGTATATCCCCAGTTCTACGGGCCCGGCGTCTACGACAAGCTGAACGATGCCGGAATGGCGGGCGGCGCAACATTCCATGGGTCCGGCGTCAACCCAGCCTTCATGAGCGAGGTTCTGCCCCTGACGCTCTCGGGATTGGTTCATCGTGCGAAAAAAATCACGGTCCGCGAAGTCTCGGATGTCAATCATTACGCTTCGACCGCGCCCGAGATCATGCTGGATCATATCGGCTTCGGCAAAAGCCCGGCGGATGCGCTGAATGCCGACGGATTTCTGAAGGGCATGACCGCCTATTTCAGCGAATCGATCTCGATGATCGCCGACCATCTGGGGGTCGCGCTCGACCGGATTGAGGAACGACACGAGGTCGCGACATCGAAAGTCCGCGTCACCCTCGATAACGGCCGGACGATCGAGCCAGGCACAGTCGGCTGCCGGCTATTCCGCTGGGTCGGGGTCGTGGGCGGCGAGCCCCGGATCGAGCTTTCGACATTCTGGAAAGTGACTGCCGAACTCGAGCCGCAATGGTCGGTGAGCAACAGCAAGCTGGTGGAATGGACGATCATGATCGAGGGCACACCGTCGATCCGCTGCACCGTCGCAACCTGCGCCAGCTTCGACCCCGACAGCCCGGATTATCTGAAGGGCGCGGAGGAAGCGGCTTTGGTCGCCACCGCGACTCATGCGGTCAACGCCATACCCTTCGTCTTCAAGGCTGCGCCGGGCGTGAAGACATTCCTCGATCTGCCGATCATCGCGGGCCAAGGCGCCTTCCGGGGCCTGTAAGCCAAACGACCAAGGGAAAAACGAGATGGGACTGAAAGACCAACGCCTGGACGGACAGGTCGCGATCATCACCGGGGCCGGGCGCGGTGTCGGGCGCGGCATCGCGACCGTTCTGGCCGAAGCCGGCGCCACAATCGTCTGCAGCGCGCGGTCGAAGAACGAGATCGACGAGACGGTCAGCTTCATCGAAACCGCCGGCGGCAAGGCCATCGCGCTCGTCGCCGACGTGATGGAGAAAGACGATCTGGTCAAGCTGACGGCCGATACGATGGCGCGTTTTGGCCGAATCGATATCGTCATCAACAACGCCGGCGGCAATGAATTCCGACCGTTCCTCGATATATCGGAGGAGGAATTCAAGTTCCATTTCGACTGGAACACGACCTCGGCCTTCCTGCTCTCCCAGGCGGCAACGCCCTTTATGGCCAAGGCGGGCAGCGGGTCGATCGTCAATGTCTCCTCTGGCGCGGCGCGGATCGGCATCCGCGGCATGCTGGCCTATGGCGTCGCCAAGGCCGGCGTCGAGCAGCTAACCCGCGGGCTGGCGCAGGAACTGGCCCCTAAGATCAGGGTCAATTGCGTCTCGCTGGGCGCCGTTCTGACGCCCGCATTGCAGAATATGTACGACATGGACCCTGCCTTCCGGGAGAAGCTCCATGCGCTGACGCCGCTCAAAACCCACGGAACGCCTGAGGGTGTCGGGCTGGCGGTCCTCTATTTCTGCTCCAACGGCTGTTATGCGACCGGTGCGGTGCTGAATATCGACGGCGGGCTGCAGGATACCAACCTGCCCTTCCGCCTGCCCGACCTTTAGTCCCGCGGCTTGCCGGCCAGGGTCCCGCCGTCGACGACATAATCGCCGCCGGTGCAGAAGGACGACTGGTCGGAGGCCAGGAACAGTACCATCCGGGCGATTTCCTCGGCATTGGCCATGCGGCCCAGCGGATATTTGCCGTACATCCTGTCATAGTCCTCATCTGCCCAGCCGGGGCGTTCGATCATCTTGGTCTTGGTCGGTCCGGGTACCACCGTATTGACCCGGATATTGTGAGGCCCAAGCTCGATCGCCGCACTTTTCGACAGACCCCGGATGCCGAATTTCGAGGCGGAATAGGCGCTGAAGCCTTGCCGCCCCTCCATTCCCTGGACCGAGGAGAAATTGACGATAGCCCCGCCGCCGGCCCTTTTCAGCGATTCCGCGCCGCATTTGATTCCCAGAAATGTGCCGACCAGGTTGGTCTCGATCACCTTGCGGAAATTCTCGAGCGTCATCTGCTCGATCGGCGCAACCCGGATGATGCCAGCGTTGTTGACCAGCACATCGATCGGGCCGAAGGCGGTCTCGGCGGTGTGGATGGCGGCCTGCCACTCGGCTTCGTCGGTCACGTCCAGCGACACGAACAGCGCCGAGCCAGGGCGCGCGGCGTTCAGCTCGGCGACGACCGCCTTGGCCTCATCCTCCCGCCGGTCGGCCACCACGACATGGGCGCCCTCACCCCCAATCAACCGCGCAGACGCGGCCCCGATCCCGCGCGCAGCCCCGGTGATCAGCGCAACCTTCCCGGCCAGAATCATGACCATCACCCGCGCGTAATGAGGCGGGTGCCCTCGACGAAGGCGTTCCGCTGTTTGCTGCCCTCGCCCATGATGTTCAGCTGATAGGTATAGCCCTGCTCCAGCCGATAGTTCGAATGCATCTCATGTACGTCGATATGGTTGAGCGCCGCCTTGGCGAACTTGACCGCCGCCGCCGGCTTGGCCGACAGCATCTTCGCCAGCTCCCGCGCCTTGGGCATCAGATCCTCCGGCTCGGTGAGATACGCGACCGAGCCCCAGGCGTGCAGCTCCGCCGCCGTCGCCGGCTTGCAGGTCAGCGACATCTCGCGCAGCTTCATCGGCGGGACCAGCTTGGCCAGGTGCGAGGCGCAGCCCAGCGCCCCGTTGTCGACCTCCGGCAGCCCGAACCTCGCCTTGGTCGAGGCGACGATAATATCGCAGCTGCCGACCAGCCCGACGCCCAGCCCCATGCAGAAATCATTGACCGCGGCGATCACCGGCACCGGCGTCTCATAGATCGCATGGAAAGCGTGATAGCAGGCCTCGCCCGAGCTGGTCATCAGCTTCCACTCGTCGCCCGCCGCCTTGTTGGCCTGCATCTCCTTGATGTCGATCCCGGCGTTGAAGCCCTTGCCCTCCGCCGTCAAAATCACCGCGCGCAGGTCGGCGTTTGCGCTGAACTCCGTGAAGATCTCGTAGATCTTCCAGGTATCGCCCACCGTGATCGCATTCACCGGCGGGTTATGCATCGTCACTTCGGCGATATTATTTTCGATCGTGCAGGTAACGGTCATCCTAAGCTCCTTTAGGGGGCGTGTGCTGTAATGGTGATTTGTAATAACGGGCGAGGGTCGGTTCGATAAAGTACGCGACCCGGCTGGACCATTTGCGCCGGGGAAACGGCACGCCCAGATATTTCTGCGACAGCGCGTCCATGATGGCGAGGGCGTTGTCATCCCGCGCCTCGACCACCCGGCCGCGGATCAGAACCTGCTCATAGGGATTCTCATAATCGGTGATCGAGAGCGCCACCCGGGGGTCGCGGTCGATATTGATGGCTTTGATCGACTTGCGGTCGGTGCAGACGATAATCCGCTCGCCGTCCCGCCCCACCCATACCGGCTCGGCCTTCGGCCAGCCATCCTCCATCAGCGTGGACAGATGCGCGAAATTCGGCGCATCGATCAGCCTCTTGATGTCGTCGGACAATAGCTTGCTCATCCCGCTCCCCTCACGCCCGTCTGCAACTGACCGACAGCGCCTCTCCGGTCATATAGCTCGCATAATCCGATGCCAGAAACACGATGGCGTTGGCCACCTCCCAGGGTTCCGCCGCCCGCCCGAAGGCCTCGTTCTCCGCGATCAGCCGCGCCAGATGCGACCGGTCGGTCACCTTCTCCAGATAGGGATGCAGCGCGAGGCTCGGCACCACCGCATTGATCCGCACCCCGTGCGGCGCCGCCTCCATCGCCGCGCAGCGGGTAAAGGCGAGAATCCCGGCCTTCGACGCGGCATAGGCCGATTGCCCGGCCTCCGCCCGCCAGGCGCAGATCGAGGACATATTGACGATCACCCCGCCGCCCTGACCGATCATCACCGGCAGCGCTGCCCGCACGCAGCGGAAGGTGCCGGTCAGGTTCGTTGCCAAAATCCCGGCCCATTGTTCGTCCGTCGTATCGACCACCGAATAGGTCCCGCCCAGCCCGGCATTATTGACCAGCACGTCCAGCCGTCCCATCTGCGCCACCACGGCGCGGATCAGCCCGTCGACTTCATCCTGCACCGTCACATTGCAGAGCGCCCGATGGACCCTGCGCCCGATCTCGTCCTCCAGCCGGTCGGCATAAGTTTGAAGGCGGGTCGCGTGAATGTCCGAGAGCATGACCGTCGCCCCCTCCTCCGCGCAGCGCTTGGCCGTGGCATATCCGATGCCCGTGCCGGCCGAGGCCGTGACCAGCACGGTCTTGCCCTTGAGGATATCGCGGCCTTCAGGATAAGGCGGAGCCATCTTACTCATGCCAGCAGCCCGCCGTCGACGATCAGCGTCTGGCCGGTCACGAATGAGGCCGCATCGCTGGCCAGGAACCGCGCCGCCCGGGCGATGTCGATCGGCTGACCCAGCCTGCCCGTCGGGTTCAGGCCCGCCATATCCTTCACGAACCGCTCCCGCTTCTCCTGGTCGCGCGGCATGATCATATCGGTCTCAATGGACCCCGGCGTCAGAGCATTCACCCTGATCCCTTCGGCCGCCCATTCCTTGGCCAGCGTATGGGTCAGGTTGATGACCGCCGCCTTGCTGGCGCTATAGGCCCCGATGCCCACCATCGGCACATGCGCGCCAGCGGCGGTGATATTGACGATCGCCCCATGCCCGCTTTCGGCCAGCAGAACCCGCACCGCCTGGCTGAGAAACAGCGCCGCCTTCACATTGACCTGGAACAGCTGATCGAACTCGGCCTCGGTCAGCTTGGCGATGAAATGGGGCTTCAGTATCGCCGCATTATTGACCAGAACATCCAGCCGCCCGACCGCGCCCTTCACCCACTCCGCCAGCGCCGCCGAGGCGCCCGCCGCGCCGGCGTCATAGCCCACACCGACCGCGCCGCCGCCGATGCCCTCGGCAACCGCTTGCGCCTGCGCCGCGTTCCGTCCGGTGAGGATCACCCGCGCGCCCGCAGCCGCAAATTCCCGCGCAATCGCCGCCCCAATGCCCCGCGTTCCGCCGGTGACGAGGCAAGTCCTGCCATCCAGGCGGAACGCCGCATCGGCCTCGCTTGCCCCCTCGCCCATCGCCGCCTCCGATGCCGTTCTTGTTGTCCCGCCCCAAACCCCAACGTCATTGCGTGGAGCGCAGCGACGAACCAATCCAGAACTGTCGGCGCTCGGGACTCTGGATTGCTTCGCTGAGCTCGCAATGACGTAGAAGAAACCTTGCTCTAATCCCGATAGTTGCTACTTACAACCATCGACGCCCGCCGAAATCCATTGTCATTGCGGGTATCCCTGGAAACCGCTCGCTCATGAATATCGCGGCCCTGCTCGCAGCCTACAAACCGGGCCACAGCCTCGGCCAAGCCTTCTACAGCGACCCCGGCATCTTCGCGCGCGATATGGAGATGCTAAGCGGGCGCTGGCTCTGCGTCGGCCATGTCAGCGAGCTTCCCACGGCGGGCGACTGGCTGACGGCGGAGCTGGGGCGGGAATCGGCGATCGTCACCCGTCGGGCGGACGGCGAATTCAGCGCCCTGGCCAATGTCTGCCGCCATCGCGGGTCGCGCATCTGCACCCTGCCGCACGGCCACGGCCCGACGCTGACCTGCCCCTATCACGGCTGGACCTATCGCCTGGACGGAAGTCTGCGCCGGGCGCCGGAAATGCCCGAGGGCTTCGACCCGGCCGCCCACGGTCTGCTTCCGCTGCCGCTCAAAATCATCGGCGGGCTGATCTTCCTCAGTTTCGCCGACCATCCCCCCGCCATAGAGGCCTCGGCCGCGGCCCTGGACGCGATGGCGCGGCGACATGGCTGGGACACAGGCAAAATCGCCGCGCGCAAGACCTATACTATCGCCTCCAACTGGAAACTGGCGGTCGAAAATTACCACGAGTGTTACCACTGCGCCGGGAGCCACCCTGAATTTTCGGCGCTGCACGCGCTGGCCCGCCCCGGCAACCGCCGGATCGGCAGCAAGGATGTCGAATCCTGGGGACCGGCGCCCGACGGGAACGAAGTGTTCCGGGTGATGCATTCCGGCCTGGCCGACGGCGTGCTGACCGGCAGCCGCGACGGCAAGGCCCTTGCCCTGCCAATGGGCGCGGCCGGCGGTGTGGACACCCTTGGCCCCGAATGCGTCTTCGCCGAGCTGGGGTTCCTCAGCGCCTTCCTGGCCTATGCCGATTACGGCGTGATCTATCGCTTCATCCCGCGCAAAAGTTTGGAGACCGAGATGGAGGTGATCTGGCTGGTGCGCGGCGATGCCGAGGCTGGCCGGGATTTCGACCCGGCCGCGCTCACGTGGCTCTGGGATGTGACCAGCGCGGCCGACAAGACGATCATCGAAAACAACCAGGCCGGCGTTCTGTCTCGCGCCTATCGGCCCGGCCCCTTCTCGAAAATGGAGGCCGCCACCCGCCAATATGTCGAACGCTATGTCGCCGAGTTGGCGCGGTTGGCCCCATAACGGGCCGTCGTCAGGGAAACAGCCCCTCGATATCGCGATGCCCTCGATGATATTGACGACCTCGAAACGATCGCCCTCATAGCGAAACAGGATCACATAGCCCTTGAAGGCAAAACTCCGCAGGTCCGGGTGCAACTCGGTTCGCGGGATACAGAGCGAACCGGAAAGGGCGGCGAGTTTCACGCACCTCTGGCGCAATGTTTTTACAAACCCCCGGCCAATCTCCTGATTTCCGCTTTCGCGGATGATGTAGGCAAATATCTGTATCGGGTCGTCGCGCGCGCTATCGAGATAGACCCGACGGCGCACTCAGAAGCCTTCCTTGGCCAACTCCGCCGCAGTGGCATCAAGCGCCCGCTCGATATCTTCATCCGTATTTTCGCCGCCGCGGGTAAGCGAGGCATTGACCATTTGGCGCAGCGCCAAAAGCTTCTGCTCGCGCTCCTCGACCAGTCGCAACCCTTCGCGCACAACCTCGCTGGCCGAACCGTAACGGCCGCTCTTGACGGCCCCATCCACAAAGCCTTCCCAGCGCTCTCCAATGGATACGTTCATAGCGGATACCTCCTCATGGGCTTGAGGTTAGCACAATAACAAAAATTGGGCAGTTTTTGTTATTGCGCAATATCACGCCGCCTGCACAGGCCGCCGCCGGGTTCTTGTTTGGAGGATAAGCCCGGCCCACCTAACAAGCATGACAGGCGAATCTGGTGTTGGAGGCAGGGCGACCCTGCGGCGGCGCGACCTCCTGCTCGCAACTGGGGTCTGCATTCTCTTGCGCAAGAACGCGTTTGCAAGCCCGATCGGCGGGCGACGCCTCATGCTCAAGAACGCGCACACGGGTGAGACCTTCAGCGGCCCCTATCGCGACGCGGCCGGACCGCTGCCCGGCGCGGTTTGCGACCTCGCCGTCTTCCTGCGCGATTTTCACGCCGACAAAAGCGGGCCGGTCGACATCGGCATGCTGGATTTTCTTGCCGATGTCATGACCGCGACCAATCAGAGCAGCGCGACCGTGCTTTCGGCCTACCGAACCCGCGAGACCAATGACCGGCTCAAGGCCACTACCTTCGGGGTCGCCGAGCAAAGCCAGCACCTCTTCGGCCGAGCGATCGACGTCACTTTCGACAACCGCCTTGGCGGTGCGCAGCGGGCGGCTCTCGCAATGAGGCGGGGCGGCGTCGGCTGGTATCCGCGGTCAGAATTCATCCATCTCGACAGCGGGCCGACGCGAAGTTGGGAGCTGGACGGCGGAAATTTCGATCGCCTGCTGACGGGCGGATTTTCGTCGCAAGACCTCCTTGGCCCGCCGCGGCCGGGCCATATCCCGACGTTTCGCGAGATCCTGGCGCGGTCCCACGCCCAGGCGCGTCAAGAATTCCTGCTCCGACGGCGCTGATCGGCGCGGCCGCGCGCGCCGTGCTTTGTCTCGGACATCCAATCGGAAATGCGCGCTGATGGCCCGATGACGTGCTGGTTCTATCCCTTCTCAAATAGGGCGATCCGCACTCCGATCGGGTCGGTGCAGAACTTCCGGCGCCCCCCCGCCGTTCTGGGTGAGTGTCACATCCAGCGTCCGCCCGCCGCGCCTGCGCAAAACCGCGGCCGTGGCGTCGATATCGTCAACTGCGAAGGTAAGGTAACGAAACCCATACTGGTTCACCGGCAACGGCTCGCGCGAGCCGAAGCCGGGAGGCGATTTCATCTCGAGCAGTTCGATCGTGTCCTTGTTCGGGTTACGGATCATCTGCGCGCGCAGTTTCACATCGTCGAGTTCGTTGACGACATTCATGAAATAGCCGTGGTCGTAGAGTTCATAATTCTCTGCCGGGGAAAAGCCGAAGACTTCGCCATAGAAAGCCATGAACTGATCGACATTATCCATGCACACGCCGGAATGGGAAAAGCGCTCACGCTCGCCCGGCGCCTGCATCAATTCCACCCTGATGCCGTCGGGGTCGGTGCAGTACATCATCGTGGTCCCGTTATCGCGGAACGTTGCGCGCGTGTGCGGAAAAACCACCCCGCCCGCATCTGCGATACGCCGCGCCCAAAGGTCGATGTCATCGACATAAAAGGCAAGATGGGTCAGCCCGTATTGGTTGTTCTTCCGCCGCTCCTGCGGGCCGACCGGGGCCGGGTCGGTGAAAGCATATAGATCATAGGTGATGCCTTGGTCATTGCGCACGCTCTGGCGAATCCGCCGCGCCCCGGGCAAGCCGGTGAAGGCCTCCAGCCAGGCGCCTGTCTCGACTTTCGGTTCGCCGATCGGGGCAAATCCCAACCCATCCCGATAAAAGGCGACCGATCGGTCGAGATCGTCGATGCAAAGGGCGCGATGCAGAAATTCGGCGGTCATTAGACTTCCCTATTTTGTCGCTGTGCCGGTAAAGCCGGCAACGATCCGATGCTCGAATAGTGTGATTGCCCGGTCGCCGGCGTCCGACTCCGATACAGGGCCGGTCTCGGTGAAATCCATGAACGCGCCGTTGGCGTCGTCATGAGCGGGCCATCGCGGACGCCCGTCATCATTGGGGTCGCCTGTCTTGGCGAACGACACCCAGTAATCGATAACGGTTTGAGATAGTGCCAAATCGCTTTCGGTCATGCCCGAACCAACATTGCGCAATTTCGCCAGCGTGCCGAAAACATAAGGCACTTCCGTGCCGTGAGGCGCCCCGGGCGCCAGCCCGCGCAGCGGCGTCGGCATCGCCGAGAAGCGGTAGAGAAAGGTCAGCGCACCGCGGCGCGCCGACTGATCGGCCAGGAGCCGGCTGCCCGCCCCAACCGCCATGTCGGTCGCGAGGATTGGCCCAGTCTTAGCCATGTCATCGCCGAACCGCGACCAGTAGGTGGCCAGGATATCATCCGAATCGTGACCAAACGCCGCCCGGAAACGCGCCGCGTCGAACGGAAGCAACGGATAGGTCGCCATCTTGCCGTCCCGCCCGAACGCCCAGACCAAAGCCTCGGTGCCTGTGCTGCCGATCAGCAGCGGGATCTTGGCGATACGGCCCCGGGCAAAGCGCGCGAATCCGTCTTGCGGGAACATCGATCCATCGACAATCGGCGCAGCGATCGCCTGGATCTGGCCGAGTTCGTCGGGAGTGCCCGGTGCGATCTTCTCGACAGGCAGCGCGCGCAGCGCTGCTGCCGCATCCGCGCCATCTATGCCGAGGCTCTCGGCGAAGGCGCGACCCAAGGTTTCCGCTGACGGCGCGTTGGCTTCGTCACGCCTGATATCCCGCATCGGGCGCGGGAAAGCTCCGGATTCGACGATAGCCTTTTGGAACAGGCCCTGCGCCGCCGGCGAAGCCATCAGATCCACGATTGTAATGCCACCGGCGGACTCGCCGAAGATCGTTATACTGGGCTGAATTGCGAAAACGGACTGCCCGAACCCACCATTAGGGGTAGAGTCGAACCCGAGAATTTCGGTCGGCTGCGCCTGGGTGATTTCATCGGTGAAATCGAATTTGTAATCGATCGTCAACTTGTCGTTAACATAACGCGCCGCGAAGAGAACCATGTTCGTATCGTTACCGCCAAGTGTCGAGGTCGACGTCTGCGGTCCGAACGGAGCCGGAAGATCGAGCGTGACCCCAGCGGCCGTATTCTTCACATACCCGTCCTGGTCGGTATGGAGAACGGTGAGCCTCAAGGACAAGCCATTATATTCCGGCGTATCGAACGTGGCTTTCACGCGTTTGAGATTATAATTACCAAACGTCGTCTCGAGGTGCGCATCCAAATGGCCGCTCGGCCCTTGGGTAATAAAGTTGATTGCGCCGGCTTCCGCATTTCGCCCGAACAACGTCCCCTGAGGGCCTCGCAGCACTTCGATTTGCTGAAGGTCGGCCAGATCGAACTGAGAGCCGACGGCGCGTCCCAGATAGACTCCATCGACATAGATGCCGATCGGACTATCGACCTCGGGGTTCAGGCTGCCGTTCGAAATTCCGCGAATGGCAATCTGCGGAACTGCAGGCGTACCAATTTGCGGTTGCATGTTGAGGCTCGGCACCGTGTTGCCGATATCCTCAACGCTCAGGATTTGTTGCTCTTCCAGTTCCTTGGCGCTGATCGCAGTGATTGCCGTCGGAACGTCCTGCAGTTTTTCGGAAACCCGACGGGCGGTCACGACTATTTCTTCGAGACCGCCGGCTTGATCCGCTTGAGTTGAGGGTTGCGCAAGCGCAGCCGACAGATCCAAGGCGCAGGGCGCCACGCAGGCAAGCAGCAACGATCGGATGATGGTGCGCATGAGAGCTCCCCCAGAAGACTTGTTGTTTCAAAACGTGGCAACCCGACACGCTTGCGCATTTTCGGACCACCAGCTTGTCATTACAGTATGTGCGTACACTATGTACCGCCTTGTTACATTTTTCGACCCGTTTGGTCCCAGGCAGAGAAAAGCCATTTCTTGGTGAGCGCGAATGTTCTAGTTCGCCGTTGGAATCACCTTGACAGTTCACCAATCAGGCAAACGCCGCACCGCCCATGTCACCCCTTTACATGCAGGTATATGCCTGCATTATTGCAGTCATGCAGGTTTTTCCCTGCATCTTTAACGGGAAGCCGACTATGCCGATGCAGGAGATTGACGGGCTGTTCAAAGCCCTGGCGGACCCAAGCCGCAGGGAATTGATCGACAGGCTGCACGAAAAAAACGGCCAGACCTTAAGCCAGCTCTGTCAGGGTCTGGGCATGGCGCGGCAATCTGTGACTCAGCATCTGGGCCTGCTCGAAGATGCCAATCTGATCTCGGTAAAACGCCAAGGGCGGGAAAAGCTCCATTATTTCAACCCCGTCCCCATCCACGAACTCTATGCGCGCTGGATTCGAAAGTTCGAGCCACAGCGCCTAGACGCCCTGCAAAACTTCAAAGCCAAACTGGAAGGAAACGATAATGAGCCATGAGACATTCGTCTATGTCACCTATATCACCGCCACGCCCCACAAGGTCTGGGAGGCTCTGCTGAAAGGCGAGTTGACGCGCCAATATTGGAAACATGAGCAGGTGTCAGATTGGACGCTCGGCGCGAAATGGGCGCTGGTCGCCGATGATGCCAACCGCACGGTCAAACATGTGGGCCGGGTGCTGGAATGCGTGCTGGAGAAACGCCTGGCGGTGACCTGGAGCGCGGCGGACAGCGCAGACCCATCGCGCCTCGTCATCGATCTGGAGCCGGTCGGCGACATGGTGCGCCTCACGGTCACCCATACCGAACTCACCCCCGATATGCGCCAGAGGATCGGCGGCGGCTGGCCCCGCGTGCTCTCCAGCCTAAAATCCCTGTTGGAAACCAGCCGCCCGCAGAATGTCTTTGCCTGACCCTGGCCTCACCGTCGGCCTTCGTCCAATCTCGGGGCGAAGGCCGATGCACGGGCCCGAGCGGTCAGCTGCGCTCCACCGCCTGGGCCGCGGAGTCGAGCGCCGTGGCGATTGTGTCTGCGGCTTCCTGGTCCAGCGCCCCGCGCCTCAGGCGCAGGCGCAGAGCCATCTTCAGGTTCTCCATGGCGCGCACCACCGGCGCCGGAACCTCGCCGGGGCCCTCGCTGCCGGCCGCGACTGTACGGGACAGCAATTCGTCCGCTGCCGCACGGTTGACAGTGAGAAAGGCCTCGCCTTCGGCCGTGATGCGATAATTCTTGCGCCCGGCCTCCTCGGCCTCGCTGGCGGCGTAACCCGCATCGACCAGCCAGGAAAGCGTGGGATAAATCACCCCGGGGCTGGGCGTATAGCTGCCGCCGAACCGTTCCTCGATGACCTTGATTAGCTCATAGCCGTGGCGGGGCCGCTCCGCAATCATCGCCAATATCAGGATACGAAGATCGCCGTAATCGAACAGCCGACCGCTGTGGCGTCCGCCGCGATGGTGCCTGTGGCCGCCCCGGCCATGGTGACGATCCGGCGCGTCCTTTGATGTGTGAAATCGACGGTCACTACCGCCCAAATATGCATGTCTCAATGATCTGTCTTTCGTGTGGTGGTGTCTAACCATTCACGATATAGATCTCGATATATCGTATTTCAAGATATATCGAGATCCTATTTTCTGCGCTATCCGCCTTACTGTGTTCGCCGGCGGCCTTACGCCCGCCGCAGAGCACTGACGAAGCGCGTCAGCGCCCGCAAAACCGCGCGCAACTGCTCGGCAAAGCCGAGGTCGGCGGAAACTTCTGAATAGATAAGCCCAGCCGAATCCACACCCAGCAGACCGGCCAGACGGTAATATTCCGCATCGCTCACCCGGCCTGACGCCAACAGCGCGATCATCCAATCGTCGGGCGCCCTTTCGGCCGAACCGCCCGAAATGCCGGTCGCCCGCGCATTCTTGATCTCGGTAAAACGCCGCACGAAATCGCCCTCGGTATAGAACGGCTGTCTGGCCTCATAAATTTCTATAAGTGCTTGCGGGTCGATGTCGGGCACTGGCGGGGTCTTTCGTCTGCGCTGCCCCCCGTTATAGCCCTTCGGCACCCGGGGCATAGACTCGGCTGACGCGCCCTGGGTCCGGCCAACTCCCCCGGTCACAACACGATCACAAGGCGGGACCTTAAAATCGATAACGAACTTTTGAACTAACTATTAATCTAAATAATTTCAACCCGTGGTGAATGTAACGTCCTAACCACATGATTTTACGTTGTAATTGGTAGAGCGTCCGGCATGAACGAACCCTGGCGACCTGTGCACGCTTGCGGCGCCGACGGCCACAATGTCCTGGCCACCATTGTCGTCCCGTCGTTCGAGGCGCGGCCGACACTGACCCGCGCCTTGCGCAGTGCGCTGGCTCAAACAGTGTCAGACTTCGAAATCATCGTCATCGACGACGCTTCGACGGACGGCTCCTGGGGTCTCATCAAGTCGCTCGCCTCCGGGGACGCGCGCATTCGCCCGATACGCAACGCGACCAATCGCGGCAAGTCCTATGGCATGAACCGGGCCATCGCTGCCGCCCGGGGGTGCTGGCTTGCGGTGTTGGACGCGGA
>Ga0182030_10012581_pt1 | contig 16924 bp, 23 predicted proteins | sample 812S3MmetaG_FD_121299 | JGI IMG/M metagenome (GOLD analysis project Ga0182030, IMG submission 121299) | Permafrost microbial communities from Stordalen Mire, Sweden - 812S3M metaG (Illumina Assembly) | ecosystem: Environmental > Terrestrial > Soil > Wetlands > Permafrost | place: Sweden...
AAAAAAAAAAAAAAAAAAACCCACCCCCCCCCCCCCCCCCCTTTTCGCTTCCCACCCCGCAGCTTCCCTCTCAACACAAATACCCGTATTACCTTACCCAAATGAGTGAATTATCTCACAACAACAAGATTTCGTAGTGTAATGGTAACACTCAGCATTTCTCCTGGGATGAAAATGTATGGAACACGGGTTCGAGTCCCGTCGAAGTTTATCGGCCCGAAAGCCTGTCGATGATAACCATCGATGGGCTGTAGGGTCTATCTTTTGTGTTTTTTCCCTTTTGGTCTTTTCCAGAAAGATGTACTGATTTGTTTTTGGGTTTCTGAAGGTTTCGTCTCATTTCCTGAACATTATCTGATAAATTCAAGACACTAGGTACCCTGAACACAGGATTAATAAATAAAAGATTAAAATAATCAAACGTAAAGGGAATCATATAAGCATTCATTTTTGGGTATGCAAGCACGTTTATCCTACATTCACGCCATGCCCCCCATATCAAAACAATCATTCATCTTCATCCTCCTCAGCCTCAAACCCCTCCTCCAATTCCTCATGCAACCCATCATCTTCCTCGTCAATCACCCCCAAGGCCCCTTCTACAACCTCCACAGGCACAATATCTTCCTTCGATAATCCTCGCTCAGCTCTCAGCTGGTTCACCTTCGCATTTGTCATCTCGAACACGTATTGTCCTAGATGCTCCACGTTCTCCATCTGCGTCTCTCCGGGTATCTCTGTACCTTCCTCGTCCTTCAAGATTCTGCTGCTGGGGAATAATTCCCCAGTTACGAGTTGCAATTTGTCGGATCTTTGTAATAGGATATCAAATGCTTGTCGTAGCTCAAAACAGGATTCGAAAACTTCGCGGCGCCCGAGGACGTAAAGACCTAATCGTGCTCTCGATAAGGCAACAGTGAGGCGTCTGATGTCACGAAGATAACCAACTCTTGAGGTGCGTGTGAGGGAAAGAATCACGTCTAATCTTTATTAGCTTGACTCTATTATTGTAAGGAGAAGGAATACATACAATCGTTTTGCTCGCCCTGATATTTGTCAACGGTCGTGACAATTTTGGGGAGACCAAATAGAGGATTCTTTGCACATCGGTGGGCAAGCACGTCCTTGATTAAAGCACGTTGACCAGCGTATGTGGCTAGAATGCTGATTTTAGAGGCTGGGTATCCTAGGAGACGCATATATTGGAAGATGGCAACTGCGTATTCTGCTTCTCCAAGATTCTGGATGAAATGAGGTGTTGGTTCCGACTCACCCTTTCCTTTGTAGTCATCAACTTGGATGAATTGGTAGTCGTATTTGAAGCCAGCATTTGCTATCTGAAACTCGGGCTTAGATGAGACGAGAGGAAGATTGCCCAGGTTCTCATATCGCCATGAGTAAAGAGAGGCGATCGATGGTCGAGCACGACCCTGTTGATCAAGGTTGATCGTAGGAACCCCGAGGCGGACGAGACGAGAGAATAGAGACTGTTCAAGGTTCGCATATTGGCGGAACGCGAGGTTTTGTATAACAGGAGAGTTTTGGAAATGATCGCCGCAAAGAACGACTCTCTGTAGCGGCATTTCGCCGTGTCTTGGATTCTGAAGCGCAAGAGGAATGAAATTTTCAATCTCCGTTATCTGTGCGGCTTCTTCCATAATAACATTATCGTAGTGGAAGCCCAGAGATGATATTTCCCGTCTTCTCATTGCAGCATGCGTTGAAGTCATGGCAATGATGCGAGCTTCGTTGGTGAGTAAGTAGTTCGCTTTGTCGCGATCACGTCGAAGTATTTCGAAAGGACGAACATCTGCGAGCTCTGTGAAGATCTTTGATACGTGGTGATAACAACCGTTACAGATATCTGTGATGGTACTCAGATCTGCTCCATCTGGGAAAAGAGGCTGCGGTGCGTTGGAGAAATAGTGATGAAAGGGGAAAACTTGGATGATTGTCTCCGGTGTGGCCTCCGGTGACTTGCAAAATTCCTGAAATTTTGTCCAGGCAGGTTCGACGTAGACGGAATTGAAGTAGCCAGCAGTCTCTGCTGAGCTTCCATGTGCACCTGGAGCACCAAAGTTCGCAGCAAGGCGATCCACCTCCCTCAAGTATCCATTACGGTTCTCGAGAAAAGATTCCACCCGCCCGTGTTTGCTGAAATTAGCCTCGGTGTCCAACTCCTCTTCACCGTGTCCTAATCGCAATAGATGGCGCTCATCAATGTCCAACGCAACGATTTTTTGGAACAGTTGATTCAATGCTTGGTTACTATGTGCGATGAGGAGTGTACGCTGATTTGGAAAGTTGTGGTATAGGTTGTTGATTATTTGGGTCGCAACATCGGTCTTTCCAGTTCCAGGGGGGCCAACGATAACGGTCAATCCCGGTTGGGTTCCAGAGATAATAGCATCGACCTGAGCAGGAGTAAAGCGAACAAGATTAAGCTTTGGGGTATCCATCGGGTATGGACCGGTGCTCGGGGGCTTATAGGTAGATACTTGTATGGCCTTTGGTTGTGTTTGTGGCGTTGGTTCAGCATCTCGTCTCCGCTTCTTTGATGGTTTCGCTGGTGTAGGTGCGGCGGACTTATTTACTGACTCTAGCACATATGGTGGTCCGAAGCTACCATTCACGTCATCGCCAGGCTCTACCGTCTTTCCAGGCAAGCTTTCAATCAAATGTTGCCAGTCGAGGAATGTATCTCGATAGTCCACCCGCTTAAGTTGATTTGCTAGATGAGTGTAAGTTGCTCCAGCCGGATCGCCGTAGCCAAGAAAGACTTCGTGTAACCATGAACCCATAGGAACATCGGACAAAGTTAGACTTCGAATCGATTCTAGAATTGGCTTGAAGTTGTTCTCTCTGCCTCTCCTCCGAACCACAACGTTCACACTTTCATAAATATCCGGCTTGCCGTTGGCCACTCGATCCATGTCTTCCTTAAACGCAGCAGCGTCAATTTTGACTTGCAGTCTGCGTACTCGAGGACGACCATGTCCATTTTCTTGGCCATTATGATCCCTTAATGAACGTCCACGATCGTCCAGCACTTGGATGATCTCAGCTGCTCGTAGGTATTTCAGACCTAGTTTCTGCGCATCGGAAGGCATTGCCCCTCCATTTGTGACCATTCTTGAATCATCCGAGCCTTGGATGGCCAACAAGAATACTACATCGTCTGGTCTAAGCGATTCCCACTCTCGTCGAATATTGTCCGCGAGTCGGCTCACGTCAAGTGTGATTTCAGCTCGAACAGCTGAAGGTTTGTCACCTCCGACCAAAGGTGGCACAGTTTCCAAGATCCTATAACTTTATTAGCATTCTCTATTTTGAATGTGTGAGGAGACTAACGCTGGTTTTGTGATTGGCAACGCCATCTTTGAGAAGCCTTCAAAACTAGTCTGGCCTGTCCGATTGATTGTGGGTCGTAGCCGTTTTATGACATCCTCAACGTCCTTCCTGATCTCATAAAACGACTCGCAACGATGTAGAATGAAAGATCTCCACAAGAAATCACCAACTGTCAAGTACTGTAAATTCAATTTAGGGAGAGCCAGTGGCTGAGACCCATCGTAATTGTCATTCCTCAACAATGTCGGTTCAAATAGTGTGAGTTCTGTTGGTAGAATGCTAAGATCCCGGGCCGTTTCTTGGAATGTCTTTCGCTTCTCATGTACAGAGAGCAAAACTTCAGTAAGGAATTGTCGGTCTGCTACAACTTTGGTGGAAGATGGGTATGAAGTGCGAAGTTGGAGTAGGGTACAAAGTTCAATAAGTTCGGCGTCCGTGAGGGAGTCCATATGCCCCTCAAGCTCTGACCGTTTATCAACGGTCGCATAATTTGACAAGGCCAGGATTGTCAATTTGTCCTTGAAATGCTTAAGTGAAACTCTTTGCAGAGAAGCTAACGTAGCACAGTGTCGCTCATATGTCTCGTTACTAGTGTGTTGGATACCTGTATGGTCATCGATTGAAAAATAGGTATAGTGCTTCAACAAGGCGTAGAGATCTCGCAAAAGTCCATTTTCTTCGTCATTGAAGGCTGGAGACATACGGATGACCGGGAGCGCGTGTAAGTCTTGAAGGAGAGTATTGACATATCTTCTAGTTGGCAACTGACTTTGAAGATCTGCCAAGAACTCCAGGAAACGTTCACAGTATAATACATTTTCTATTCCTGGTTAGCTCAAGTCCAAAAGCGGTTGGGAACTTGATTAACTTACCTGGCTTGCTCTTCTCATTGTAAAGCTGGTTAAAGAAGTCGAGGATCAGAGTAAATAACCAAGAGCGCTCAAAGTGAAGTCTAGCCTTAGTCTCAGCATCTGCTGCATCGTAACGTTTTCCGGCAGCTCTCCAAGCTTTTCTAAGCTGAACGCTCTGGTCAAGCTTTCGCTCTCTCTTCGCCTCCGTCGAAATATTGTGCCATATGGAAATGGAGACCAATGGGGCGCATTCTTTCCTGACTATCCCACTATCTAGTGATTGAAAAGCACTTATGATGAACGAAAGCAGGTAGGTTCGAATAGTCGCAGAGAGTGTTGTATCTAAGGTCATGGAGAGGATACGTCGAAATAGAGTCGAGAAGTCCGCTGGGTTGTCCGTAAATATATCTGGGAATGTTAGCTTACTCATTCATGAAGCTGTCAAAGCCACTTACCCCATGTCGGCAAATGCTCCCTTGTTCTAACATTGGCGATAAGAACAATTAGAAGGACGTGAAAGTTGGACGAGTCCTCTGAATAGCCTGGCCAAAGATAACTGCAGAAGTATTAGCAAAGCACCATCTCATAGGAACAAAATTGCGCACTTCTCCAAGATCTGCAGATTCTCTAGAACCAGAAGTGACTTAAATGAAAAGTTCTCCTTTTCCAATACATCCCATATCTCCAACTTCACGACATCTGGCTTGACCTTAACCTTCGTCGTCTTCTTCGAGGATTTCAGCCAATGCTTTTTGGCAAGTTGCGCAAAGGGATTTTCACCCTGTAAATTAGCAACCGTTGGCCTCCTATCATCGACTTCAGCTCGAGGCTCTTCATTTCCTCTCTTTCTAGGGGCCATTGTTGTTGCTGCGATTTAATGGGCGCCGCGTGCCAGCCCTCAAAATAATTTCATGCGCGTTCTAGCCTTGAAATTTAGTGAAGTTCCATTTGCAGCCCACTTTTAGCGGGAGCTTATGCATGCTAGTGCCTGGATGCAAGCCTGCGATGTCTTGAATTTCAACACGCGAACACAACACCAAAGACGATATCTGCCTTCTGTCTACAACATCGCGCAAGTGTCGCACGCTAAGGCTTCCTCTTCTCTCACCTAGGGATTGAGCTGGCGCATGACCGCCATAATGGCTGGCCATGTTGTGCAAGCGGTGGACACATTTGGGGAGCTGCTGGAGGACATGTTGCGGAGGGCTGAAGAGGTCAAGCAGTCGAATACGATCGAGCCACCATTGAACAAGTCGGATTTTACAGACCTCCTCGAACGATTAGATTCATCGTTTTTCTCCTCACCCAACTCTCCAGAATTGCGAAAACGCAGCCATGCAATCATCGACGTCTCTATTCGAGAAAAGTTCAACAATCTGCTGGTGAGAATTCTCACCACGAGCGGCATATGAAGACATCTGACGATCCTTAGGCCTCTACAACTATTAGTACTCCATCTTTCGTCCAAATGTGGAATTTGCTCGATATCATTTCCATCCTCTCAGATGACGAACAATGCGATACTGCTCTACTGTTCTGGCTCGTTGAGGAACTCCTGGACAGCCAAACTATTGCTGGTTGTCGGAAGATTTTTGACTATCTGGAATCGCGGCGGGAGAGAATTACAGCTAAACATTTCCTTTCGAAGAACCTAGTCATCCTGCGGAGCTGCAATGAGTTGCTCAGACGGCTGTCGCGAGCAGAGGATACCGCATTTTGTGGTCGAGTGTTCATATTCATGTTTCAAAGCTTTCCGCTGGGGGATAGGAGCTCTGTCAATCTCCGAGGCGAATACCACACCGAAAATGTTACATCGTTTGATTTCCTTCCTCCGTCGGAGCCAAATCCAGAGAGCATGGACGTGGATCCAAACCCCCCTGCCGATTCAAAGGTTGTACCGGATGGGGCTACTAGTAACAGCAAACCTGGTGATGATGCCGGTGTAGGTGCCAAGGGAGTGACGTTCTCGAAATCGGATACGCCATTGAGCGCGAGCGAATTGTACCCCATATTCTGGTCGTTGCAAGAAAGCTTTAACCAACCCAAAAAGCTATTCGACCCAGCAAAATTTGCGTCATTCAAATCAGGTCTTGAAGCTACTATGGTCATGTTCAGGTCTGTTCAAAGTGAAATTGGTTCACGTCCCGTGAAAACTATGGAGGATAGTAAAAGGGGCACCAAACGCAAGAGAAGTTTGGGCGACGATGATCTTGCGAATGCTTTCAATCCAAAGTATCTAACCAGCAGGGATCTGTTCGAGCTAGAGGTGAGCTTACTCACAGCATTTGAATGTATGCACTCTGCTAATTAGTACCAGATCAGTGATCTTTCTTTTCGAAGACACATTTTAGTTCAAGTTCTGATCGTTATAGACTTTTTACTTTCTCTCAGCATGAAAGCCAAAGAGAAGCTTGCCAAGTCTATGCCTGAGAATTTTAACAAGTCTGTAGTGTATGCAGACCAATCGCTAAGTGAAGAGGATGTAAGTTGCTTATTTTTCAAATTTTGCTATCTAATGTCACACCTATGAGTCTAATTGTACGAATCGTATCAGTAGACCTCATGCTAATAGGATCTAGACCAATTGGGCTCTTAGCATGAAGCGGTCAATTGCAGAATATCTAAAGCAAGGTTTCGAAGGTGCCTTTTTCTATCGAATGGTAGAAACTGTGCTGTCGAGAGATAAGAACTGGGTCCGTTGGAAGATTGAGAACTGTCCATCTATTGCTCGGCCTGCCGTTTCTCCTGAAGATTACGTTTCAGCAAAAGCGTCTGCGCGCAAAGCGACCAGTAACAAGCGTCTCCGTCCAACCCCAATCGGGTCCTTAGATCTCAAGTTCCTCACCGAGAGTGATGATCGAAGCGGACTAGGGAGATTGAAAGATCCATCACGATATCGAATTCCATCGATCAAAAGCTTTCAGAGCAAGATCGAGTTAGATGACATGGATATCGACATGGCTAGAGATGACGAGTCCAAGAATGTTGCCATCGAGTCAAAGGCAAGCAAGAGTTGGAGAGCACTTCGGATTGCTAGCACAACCAAATTGGTTGCCTTCGATAAGATTGATCGTTCAGATAAGATCGATGAGATCTTCCAAGATGATGTGAAAGTCGAGGAACTGGTCAATAATGGCGAGGAAGAGTCTGCAGAAAGCGAAGAGCCTATTTTCCCCAAAGATACCCGTCCAATCGTCATTTCAGGTCCGAGCGGTGTTGGCAAGGGAGCCTTGATCACAAAGCTCCTGGGAAAGCATGGCAAAGTTTTTGGAAAGAAGCTCTCTCATACGACGCGCCCTCCTCGAACCGGAGAACTCCATGGACGGCACTACTTGTTTGTTAACAAAGAAGAATATGACATCCTTCGCGATGGTGACGAGTTTTTGGAGTTTGTGGACTTCAATGGTAACGCTTACGGAACGAGACGGAAAAATGTTGAAAATATCATCGCCGAAAGTAAAGTTCCTATCATGGTGATGGATTCACAGGTATATTGAAACTGCTGTTTAGTTTGGAGCCCTTTACTGATAATTATCTAGGGAATCCGACAGGTTAAAGAGAAAGGCTTCGAAGCTCGGTTTATATTTCTTGCTCCTCCAAGTGTTCCCGAGCTACAGAGTCGACTTGAAGGCAGAGATAACGATGCGGACAACGTCAAATCAATAATCGAAATCGCTACGAAGGAGATCGAGCAGGCGAATGTCGAGGGATTTTATGACAAGCTATTGTTGGTCAGCGATGATCTTCAGGCTACGTATGACAATCTGGAGAGGTACATTTTTGGTGAAATTGAGAACGGTGAACCGTCGGCAACGGCCCCCGGGGATAGTATAAAGGAGTCTGAGGTGTTGACTACTGAAGTTGAGATGGAGAATGGTGCAGCAGAGGAAGAGCCACCCACGGTCAAACCTACGGTAGCCGAAGGTGTCACAAGTGCCATGGATGTTGACCCAGCGGCGCAGGTAGACGACCCCCCACCTGCCACTGAGGCTGTAGACACAGTTGAAAGCGAAGAGATTCCGAAATGAGGCAATTAGATACATGCACATTCATCTACTTGTATAATACAAATTGGGGCATGGTGTTGCATAGCGATGGATTGTTTAGCGTCACAAAACACAGTGGATTTATGGGACAGGAATCAAGTCTTAGTTGACGTTTGCAACTCGTGCGTAGGATAATCTGTATACCCAATCTCTCGATCCGGAAAAGGTCCATAAACCTGGAGCGATTATACGGATTCAGTGGGAGTCCCTTTTTGAGTCTACTTGGGTCAGTGTTGAGCCGAATTAGAGGGTCAATGTTATAGATTACCTTTCAACAATGTCCGGAGTGCTCAAGAACAATCTACCAATAGCAAGAGCATCATACGTTCCCTCCTCCAATACTCCCCAAGCATTCGTATCATTCCAGGCCCCCGCCGAAAAGAACGGCGTACCCCCAAAAATCTCTCGGAAAGGCTTCAAGTCGATATCAAGCATGCCCCAAGATTCGAGAACTAAGTTCAAAGTCAGTTTTCGCATTCCTTCTAAGAATTGAAATTGCCCTACATTTGTTTTTCTCGTCCAAACTGTGAACTTGCTCGTATCGAGGCTCGATAAAATGCACATAGCTCAATGTGTGCTTCCTCTTCGGCTCTCTGCACAAAGGTCCCCACATCTCCATCCTTTGCGTTCCTCTAGCTTGGTTATACAATCCAAATGGACTCAGCCGAATCGCCAACTTACCCTCTCCTATCGCATGTGCTAACGCATGCATAAGTTCTAGCACGAACCTACATCACTTCTCCGGAGTGCCGCCATAGCCATCAGTCCGTTTGTTGATATTACTACTAAGGAACTGCTCCGGCAAGTATCCATTCCCACCATGAACCTCAACGCCATGAAATCCACACTCCTCAACCGCCACTTTCGTCACGCGCATAGAATCGCCAATCTGCTCCCCAATCCCCTCAACACTCAACTCCGTCGGCGGGAAATCCTGATACTTAACCTGCGTGCTCGTTCCCGGCAACGGATGCGGGTACATATCATCGCCTTCATACAGCATTGCGCTGGCACTAATAGTTGGCGGCCCTTTATGTTATAGTATCGAGGCCCGGCCCGCGTTCCAGAATTGTGCATATATATACCCACCTGCTGCGTGAACGGCTGAAACGACTTCTTTCCATCCTTGTGCTTGTTCTGGGCAGAAGAGCCCGGGGATGCTAGGCATACCGTTGCCTGGGAGGGCTACTTCGGCTGCCGGTATGGGACGTTGGATGGAGCCCATATTGGAGTGATTGTGAAGTGTTTGAGGATAAGAGGAGGATATAAGATGAAGAACAAGCGAAACGCAGATACAAACCGCAAGGTAGGGCAGCGCTTGTCTGAAACAAATATAGAAGTCTTGAAGTTCAAAATCAATAGCTGCGACAAGGCCTGTCTTGTTGTTTTTCAGAGTGCTCATCAGTCAAGACCCAGATATTCGGGACGTCACCATCTCATCCGAGGGAAGACCACGGCGGATACTCCCTTCGTTGAGACACATTGACAAGGAGTTGATAAGACATCCTTCCTGATCAGACATTAGGTGTGCTCCGAAAAGCCGTCAGATTTACTTCTGAAGAAAGATCATTGCGCGCCGGCAATAAGTGGGGATATTTGGGATTTTCTCTGCATCATGAATATTCTTTTATGCCATGATTTATGTCAAGGGATTCATAGATATTCGTCCTCAACAGATTTGGTTGTCTGAATACATGTAAGACATTGAGCGTTAGATCATTGGATCGTTTAACAAAAAGGGGTAAGAAGTTACTAGAGTTCACTGGTCAACCAATAGTCGTTTTCTAATAAGCGCCAGCGGGCTGGGAGGAGCAAAGCCTCCATTCTGATCAAGAAAGAACTTCCACATGCTCGATTGAACCACCATTCCCTATTCAATTTCCTCGAAATGATCTACTTCCTCCTCCCCCTGCTCCTCATCCATCTCACCCATGCCCACAACCACATCCATCCCTCACATGGCCCTCACCCATCCCCTTCTGAACCCTCCCCTCTCCCATATTCCATCCGAGAATACTGGATGCGCGCCGCCGTCACCGCCCTCTCGGACCTAGACTCCCCATGCCCCTTCGCCGCTTTTGGGACCGTGATCGTAAACCATACTGATGTGTCTTCCGATCCAAGGGGAAGATTGGTTTGTATGGGTGTTAATGAGATTGGGAGATGGGGGAACCCAATTTTACACGGTATGCTTTTTCTGTCTTCTCGTTTGGTTGTTGGAAGGGGGAAACAGGCACCGGTATAATGAGGGCTGATGAGAAATAGGAGAGATGGCAGCAATAAATAACTGTTCAGAGATTTTGACAGGGAATACAGATGCAGGGGGATATGGGTTAGATCCTGAAGATGCATTGAAAGCGTTTAAAGATCTGAGTCTATACACCACAGCAGAGTCTTGTCCCATGGTATTCCTCCCCTTTCCCCTTTCCCCCGATCCACTCTCTCTGCAAACACTAAAAATCAAAAGTGCGCATCAGCAATCCGCTGGTCAGGATTCAAAGAATACATCTATGCGACCAGTATCGAGACTTTAGTTTCAAAGGGATGGGGCCAGATCTTGATTCCGTCTGAGGAAGTATTCAAGAGATCAAAGGGGTTGGAGGGGACCACAGTGTTACTACCGGACGTTTTGGCGAATGAGACGGATGGGTTGTTTTCGTGGCAGTTTGATGGGGGTTTTAAGTGTCCGGAGGGGTGTGTGAGGAGTACTGAGGGCATATGTGAGCCAGTGAGGAGGAGGGGGAGGGAGGAGTTGTGAGAAATGAAGCCAAAAAAGAAGGAAAATATAATGAAAGGAGGAATGATATTTGTGACCAAATATGCTTTTCTCTTATCGAAATCTCGTGATAAACAGATCAGCCTCGAGCGGAACGCCCTTGTGAGTAGGCCAAGCGTTTATGGTATTCTTCGCCTCCGCTCCTTTCACACCTGGCGCAAGGTGGCCACGCTTATATGGAAACTTCTCTCTGAAGTGCTCTGTGATTTGAGTCCTGGTTGCAACCCAAACCCCCTCATGGCATGCAATATACTCGACAATCTTCTCCAAAGCTTAGAACCATCCAGGTTTGCCAATGCATCGGCAATGAGTCGCTATCGGCATCATTTTAGGAGATCCTTCGCCGCCATCCTCTAAGGAATCACGAATTAGCCCGAACCTTAAGTCTGGAATATCACAGGGGCCACATACCATAAAGGGTGTCAAATGCACTTTTGACGTGATCATAGAAATGTATCGGTGACCCAAATCCTGTGGGGACGTTGAATTTATAGTTGTTGCAGTCTATTCTCCGTTAGACAAATTCTCGAACCAACGTCAAAAGGATCCATACCATTTGAATAAGGAATCATAAGCATGCCCTCTGGCTTCTGTTCCTTTTTCTCTGCGGGTACATCAATCCAGTATGATAAGTCATGCGCGTAAGAATCTGCCTCCCAAAGCAAGGGTATTCCCATCTCCTTGTAAACATCCCAGACCAAGGGGTGAGACCTACTGGAAAGTCTTCCATCGTACCAACCTTTTGGTGGCGAGCCACAGATTTCTGTAATGGTCTCGATTTCCTTCTTAATATATGCCTTCTCCTTTTCCGGAGCCATGTTAGCATAGTCGATCCACCTATAAGCATGTGAGCGATGTCGTGCCCATTCTTTACAGAAAATATGGCAACAGCGGGGCTGTCTTCGATCGTGTTTCCGACAGCATAGAGGGTATATTTATAGTTATGCTTGTTGAACAGCCGGAAAAGACGCCAGACTCCAAAGCGAGACCCATAATCATATTCGGATTCGATATTAATCGCCCGCCCTTGGACTATAGGAGGCCCACCTGGTGCTTCCCATAGATGATTTTCAGACTGCATATCTCCATTGAGAACTGTGTGCTCGGCACCCTGATCAAGTTAGTAGACCGAAAATAATCTCCCAGGACCATGTACCTCTTCGAAGTTGATCACAAAAGAAACTGTTATTTTGGCACCGCCTGGCCATTGTTGATTGAAGGAGTTCTCGCCATATCGGACAATATCTCTTGGGAAATCATAGTGACTGTCCCATTCGTATTCTTTAGTCTGTGGGGCATCTGAGGGCAGTTTGAGGACCGGTTTACCAAATCGCAGCACACAAAGCTGAGAGATGTGGGGCAAAAGCAATGAAGATAAAAGGTAGTAATACTTATGAGAAAGAGCACCAAGTATGACATGAACGATGAGTTCATATGAATTCAATGACATGCCAGCTTACCTATCATGGGCCTACAAATGTTGGACGGCCAGGCAAGTCTTTGGAGGGGCCTTTGATTTTGCACGGCGGGCAGGACGCCGTCGGAGACCTGCCGCCAATTGACGAGGGGATGTGATTGCCTATCAGCATAATAAGAACTGCAGCTTTCTTGCTCTGATGTCCAAGGATGATATGCTCCACAGCTCTGATCGGAAACTATCCCGGCGCAGAAAGGGCAGAGCGGGCTATGCCAAAGGTGGGGATAAGAGGGTCTTTGGAATGATGGTCGTCATCTCTACCATCATCCTAACTTACAGGTAAAGATATTTGGAAGAAGAAAGTTTCTTAACCGGTGCTACTTGATTTCCGCTAAGATGTTTCTTAATGGACAAAGTTGATAAAGCGCAGGTTTTAGGGGCTGCTCAAGCACCTTCGGTATTGGTCGTTGTGGTCCGCCGTGCCAGAAACGTGGTGTTCCATGCTTCTAGGCGAGCTGCTCTCAACGACATCTTTCCAAAATGTCAGCCATTTCTACAATTGTGCAAAGTCAATACTGGAAAATTTTGCATGAAGATCTTTTTTTTTTTTTTACGAAGGATTTGCGAGGACAATATTTGTATGATTCTCACCAAACACAGGTCGTTCGCCGATAGATTCTAGGAGACGAACCTGGAGCTCTCTTCTGGTAGATGGGCAAGGGATTGCCTATGTGAGGCTTTCGAAACTCACTGATGAAGATAGAGATCCCGATACTGACTTTCAGTTGTGGTTAGGACAAACTGACTAAAACGACTAGTTATACACCTGGTAAGTGTTGTCGCAGTCGTGATAATTAGCATTCCATAAAGTCTTGATATTCTTGTTGCGTCCTCTTTCACGCCTTGACGTTTGAAGCAATCTCGCCAATCATGTTCTGCACAGCCTGAATAGTTATGTACTAAATTCTATCAAAGAGACCAGACTTCTTGGAAGGATGCGAGAAAGGGCCATACCGCTTTAGGAGCTCTCTCGGGCAATCCTAAGAAGTATTCTGCTATTGCTGCATTGTAGCTTGCTTAGTTTGTGCTGAAAGCATTGCCGAATGAACCCAAGCTAGATGGCGACCGCTAGCATTACATTGTGGTACTCCAAACTTGGCCTGAGCTCCTGCTGGCCTTCATATCGATGTTCAACTTATTCAAGAGGTGAATCATCTTGCTGCGTGGGACTCACATTGGTTTTGATGACGCTTTGCCAAAACGCCCGACTCGAATCAGAAGTAATGGTAGAAATGTAAGCTGCTTGATTTGGAATTTCTCAAAGTACAAATCTTTTTCAAACGACCGCTTTGATTTTAGAAAGAATATATTTTGCCCCTTCCCGAGCCTTCCAGGTTCACTTTCGATAGATATGATTCAGCCAAGTGAAAGATACAAGCGTAGCGTTTCTAAGTATTATTCGGCGCTAGTCGCCGCTTCCTTTGCAGTCTCAACGCGGTCTCGCGTGAATCAGTTTATCAGTCTCGAGATCCCTCCCGATCTTTCTGTTCTTTATCGTCGACCATCTTTCGATAACCTTTCGACAACAACACACCTTCCTCAATCCCTTCGAGTACTATCTTCACACAAATAAACAACCATCGACAGTATGCCGCGAAGTAAATCTTCCGGTAGATTGCAGAAGCAGCCGAAAGCTTCAGCCCTCAAAGCAGATGCTGAGATCGCGACAAGTCTAACTGGTGAACGGGTATTATAGCCATCCCGATATCTGTACCGCTCACAGTCACTGACTTGTACTGGTAGGATACTATGGATGCTGCCGAAATCGACGATGGCGCCGGACGGGCCGATGCCCCGATCCAAACAGGCAAAGTCATTGCACAGGTGCTGCTCCCTTCCTGCATTGATATTTCACTGGACGGTGATACTGACATGATCCAGGTTAAGGGCGAGAGCGAGTTGCTCAAACTCCCGGAAGAAATCAAGCAGTAAGGACAAGCATATCTTTAAGCGATAATAGCTGACCTTTAACAGGAGAATCTGGGAACTTGCTGTCACCGTCGATGAGCCGATCACCCCCATTCAAGTCAAACGTCGGTCCAATAAGTTCACCTGGACCAAGCCGACCATCTCCCAAAGCAAAGAAGCAAATCCAAAGCCGCAACTTACAATGGTTCAGCTTTCCAAAGTTTCCAAGGCCGTCTATGCTGAAGTTGTCAGGACCTACCTTTTTTATAAAGTAAACACTTTCAAGTTCGAAAGAACTGATGAAGCCATCAGCTATCTCGTTGCTGTAACCCCGAATCGTTTGCAGGCTATTCGCTCCCTTAAGATACCATTCTTCGTCAGTCCTCACCGCGGTTACGAAAAGCCAGCTGAGCTCTACAATATCGTAAGGGCTTGTTCAGGCTTGCAATTTCTGCAGTTGACGTTTGTGCCTGGCTGGGGTTCATTAACTAATGATCTCGTTCATCTGACCGCACACAAGGAGCTTTTTCTTGCAATTCGTGGACTCAAAGAATTGACCTTGGTTTCTCCAAAGGTAGGTTATTGGTTTGGTGGTGCAAGCTTGACCACTGTCACTGCCTTTGTCAACTATTTGGATCCCATTCTTCGTGATGAAATGAAGAAACCACGGGACGGAACTTATTCCACCGCCTTGTTCCGCAAGGCCCAAAAGATTGCAAACCTCGAGTACGTATGACTTTTACCATCGATCTGCCAGACTCATAATTCTTTCTTTTCATCTAAGACAGCGCTGATTTGTAACAGCATCGATGGAGAAGGCCGGCTTGGTGAGGATAGGAAGCCTGGTATGGTCTCTAGTCGCACCCGTCAACAAATTCGCGGTCTCACGGAACTGAGTGCTGAGGGAACGATGCCCGAAAGATCAATTCCAAAGTACGATTTGAACGGAGACTTCACTTGGCACATTGCGAGCATCGTTTCTTCGAGAGCCACAGAATTTGGTAACGATGCATACGGAGTAGACTTTCTAGTCAAATACTCAAAAACTCGCTGGGGTGAGGCTGTTGGAGAGACGTGGGAGAGCGTTGCAGCTTTGAACTCTGTTGAATCTCGAAGTTGGATTGTCCGTTACTACCAGCAAACCCCAACCGGCTACGGAAAGGAACTTGTCCTTGATCTATGGAAACTTGATGGCCCGGGTAATGGAGAAGAGGGCGAAAAAGATGACAGAAAGAAAGCTCGTATCGCCGCTAGTCTCCGAGAAGTAGTTAGGAAGGACACTGCTCGCGTTCGAGCTATTGAGGAAGCTAAAGCTCGCGCTGCTGCTGCTGAGAAGGCTGCCAAAGAGTCCAAGACTAGAAAGAAGAAGGCAGTGAAAGCCAAGAAGGTTGCCGGAAAACGTATTGCCAAGTGATTCTGTCTTGCAGCAGCAGGTCGTACAAAGTACACAGGGGAATCGTACATGAACAGCACCGCAAATTTCGACCGCGTGATCCGATTGGTCTATCATTGGGAGGATATTACGGAGCATTCTCGATTCTTGCTGGTTCATATTGCCTGGTTTTCTTTTCCTTTTCTTACAATGCTATTGCCATCAGTCATGATACATTTCATGATCACTTTATGGCATATCACATCACATAGGTCGTTCAGGGCATACTCTTGCGTTCATCCAACAAAAAGTATGTAGTCTATGTAAGAAATAACGAAATTTCGCATGGTTTTGATGATGCTTGTGATTCTCGGATTTTGAAATATGGGTGTGTACTGGAAAAAAGTATTTGCCGATAAAGCTTGCATCCGCTATCTAGTGTTAGCACCGTTTCACAACCTACGGAATGTCGAATCGACGATCTGATAAGAAGGGACCGTAGATACTTCCGCAACACTCGCGGAGTCGGGCATCAGTCCGAATCCTAAAGAAGCAGTAGAAATGCATAGATATTGAGAACGGAATAATTGCTTGTGTCTGAGGTCTATATCAAACACGAGTAAGCATTCGTGTACATTCTAGTACAGCTGTCAAAGATTTAAGAAAAATGAAGAGCGGCCAATCATCAAGGTCGATTGTACCTTTTTTTGCGATCCATGACGCTGCCAAGTTCTTACATTTGAGAAGCGAGTCCGATATACGAATCATGCCCTGCCAAATAGCGGCTGGCTGCATAATGTAAACAGGAAGCGAAGTCATTCTAAGGGACCATTATGAAGCATCTTCTGAACGGTTTTGTAGATTTTGTAGATTTCCCTTGCGGTTAGCCAAGCTTGCGAAGAAGATTTCCCGTCATGGTCCTTGCTGAGGGGTTGATCCTACAAGATTTAGGTCCCACGAAGTGTCTATGGCCTGGGTCCCCTAGAAGGAGGAATAAGGTCCGGCTGCGGCTAGATACTCCAAGATCAGACGGCGGTATAGAGCTGGTACCTGAAGAGGGAAAGCTTCGATTGGGGCAAAGCTTCATGATATCTCTGGATCTTTTCATCTCACCCAATCAGATGGAGCAATGGGGGGGGGGGG
>Ga0182030_10012582_pt1 | contig 16923 bp, 14 predicted proteins | sample 812S3MmetaG_FD_121299 | JGI IMG/M metagenome (GOLD analysis project Ga0182030, IMG submission 121299) | Permafrost microbial communities from Stordalen Mire, Sweden - 812S3M metaG (Illumina Assembly) | ecosystem: Environmental > Terrestrial > Soil > Wetlands > Permafrost | place: Sweden...
CAATAACGTCGGGGCCGCGTTAGTGACCCCGCTCAAGCCGCTTTGAGCGGCTCACACAATCAAGCCCCCGGCTCTGCCGGGGGTATTGACAGAATGACCGTACTGCCCTGGGTTATTCCAGGCGCTATGCGCCGTTGACCTCCTATGCCGACCTCAAGAAAACGGCTGAAGACGCGATTGGGCACATGCGCGATGCCCAACAGGCTTGTTCGGATTTCCGCAAGGACCAGACCCAGCGCGATAACCGCAAGGATGACCTGAATCACATTAAAGAGGGAATCAACTTCCGCATCAATGAATTCAAAGGCAAGCTGGCTGAGACCATCAGCCGCCAGAAAACGCTCGAGGTCGCACGCATCCCACTGATTAAATTAGGCTTGCCAACGGCGAGGGCTGAGTTCGACAGATGTGCCGGGGCGGTAATGGCCAAAGTCGCGGAGGATGCTGAGGCAGCGCGACTGAAGGCTATTTTGAAGCTTGTCGCCGCTGCCGGTGCGATCGTCTTTTCGGGCGGAACCGCGGCGCCCGCAGTACTCACCGGCGGAGTGATCGCTCTCGCAGTCGAATGTTTCGCGGAGAACGGGACAACCTTCCGCTCGAAAAAAGCCGATGAAACAGACGAGGTTTTCAAAAAAGCCAAGTCCGAAGCTGAAGGCAATCTGGGGAAAGCCACCGACGCCGCAGTCAAAATCGGCGAAAAAAGCATTGAGGCTTTTAGTCAAGTCAAGGAGATCATTACTGCTGACAAGCTCATCGCCGATGTTCAGCGTGACTATTCAAACCTTCCGGTCTTGCTTGCCAAGACCAAGTCCCATTTCCAAATCACGCTGTTTGATTACAAAGCCCTTGTGCCCAAATTGGCCGAAGAACTCTCCATCGCATTTACCGCCTACTGGGACAAAATAGCCGAGTTGGAACGCAACACCGCCGATTCAATCGACGCAGCGGCTTTGATCGCCACGCTGAACACGAACATTTTGTGGCAAATCAAGGAGGTCGAACGCGTGACAGAAATGACCACGGCGAGCACCGGTCCCTATGAAACCCGCTTCCGCACGCTGATCTACCGGCAATTCAATGATGCCAAGCTGGCGACCAGGGTCGCGCTGTGGAAGCTCTACCGCGGCTTCCGCTATACCCGGCCGAGCAGCGAAATGTCCTTTCCTTACCTCGCGGAAGACGGCGTCAACGTGATGACCAGGCTGATCAGCCAGCTCAGCGAGGCATGGACCTCGGACCCTGCCGACATGCTCGATATTTTGCAGAAGATCAATGATGTTGCGGTACCTCTAAGGCGCGACATGCTTGGCGGGGCCTTCGACCGATTCCTGGCTGGTGATCCGCTGCTTTTCACTCTCTCCCCCAGCCATCTGCCGGAGCACTACCAGCGCTTCTATCAGCTCAGCGTCGATAGGGTCGAACTAGAACTGATGTATGGAGCGGACGATTTAATCAGTGTCAGGGACAATGGTGGCATTGACGTGACGTTTCTCGGCGACGCAAGTGTCTACGGGCGGAACCTGAAGGTTGAACATTTCGACCTCTTACCGTACCATTTTCACTTTCTGGGCGAAAAGGTGGACCTGAACCAAACCCGCGCTGACATGGCCGCGCGGGCCTCGCTGAGCCCGTTCGGAACCTGGCGGTTTTGTCTGGGTAAGCCAATTGCAAGTGGCACGGGAATTAGCGAGCTACGCCTTAGACTTGATCTCAGCGGCCGTAGTGCAGGCCCGAAAAATCATAAATAGGAGGACACCATGGGCAAGGCTCGAATTCTGGGAGCGATGTTCGGATACCAAAATCAGTGCAGAAATGTTACTTCCGAGGTCGAGAGACGCTTTCTGGGGTCAGGTCGATGGGGAAGCCCTCAACGTATATTTCACGCCGACAACAAAATTTTTGGCGATCCTGCGCGAGGCAAGGTGAAGACTCTCTTCATTATCTTCGAGAACAGCGCCGGCAAAATTAGCTGCCATTTTACCGACGAATATCAACCGCCAATCGTTCTTTCCTAGGAGTTTGCGCTTTCTAACGCCATGCGGCGTGCCTGAGTTTATATATTCAAGCCGAAGTGGTGCGAGCACAAAGGCCGACAGACGGTCGAGAACTGGCGCAGCGGGCACGGAGTGGTTGATGGAAGAAGCGGCGACTATGTGATCCGCACTTGGACACGAATGGGGTGAGATTGCTCGAGTTCGGAGTAATGCTACGGCTGATGTCCGCAACAACCCAATAGCCTCTTAGGTTCCACAGAAAGTCTGAAGGACGGCCTCCTCGGGACGGGCAGGGATCGCGTACCGCTCAAGCCCCGGCCTCTCCTCGAATGGCCGCGAGACGGCTTCCAGTAACTCCTGGAACGGTTTGAAATCCTGCCGCCGGATCGCCGCATCAAGCGCAGCTTCCACAAGGTGGTTACGCGGGATGAAGAGTGGATTCGCGCTCCGCATTGCCGCAGCGCGAGCGCCGGCCTCGGCTGGCTCTTGTTCTAGGCGCTCGCGCCATCTCGCAGCCCAGCGGTCATACGCGCCGGGGTCTGCGAACAGGGTCCTAACTCCCTCGTTGCCTTCAGGTCCGGCTGCGGCATCACAAAGCCTGCGGAAGGTTAAAGTGAAATCGGTGCGATTGGTCGCCATCAATTGGAGTAGATCTTCAGCCAGTGCTGTATCTGCCTCGCGCTCCGTGACTAGGCCAAGTTTGCGGCGCAGGCCGGCCATGCGCGCTCGTTGGTACTGCGGCTCAAACGCACTGAGTACTTCGTTCGCAGTGCTTACCGCGGCCTCTTCGCTCCCTGCCTCTTGCGCCAGAACCGGTAGCAATGCCTCGGCCAGCCGCGCCAGGTTCCAAAGCGCCGCGCGGGGCTGATTGCCGTAGGCATAGCGTCCGCCCTGATCGATGGAACTGAAAACGGTGGCTGGATCGTAGATTTCCATGAAGGCGCAGGGTCCATAATCAATGGTTTCGCCAGAGATCGACATGTTGTCTGTGTTCATTACGCCATGGATGAAACCGAACAGCATCCACTGCGCGATCAAATGCGCCTGGCGAGTGATCACACCCTCCAGCAGTGCGCGGTACGGATGGCTGGCCTGTGCAGCATCGGGATAGTGGCGGGCGATTGCATAATCGGCGAGCGTTTGCACGCCTTCCGTATCGCCTCGTGTCGCGAAGTACTGGAAGGTGCCTACGCGAAGATGACTGGCCGCAACGCGCGTCAATACAGCTCCTGGCAAGAATCTCTCCCGCTGCACCCACTCGCCGGTGGTTACGGCGGCAAGAGCCCGCGTGGTCGGTACGCCCAGAGCCGTCATAGCTTCGCTCACGATGTACTCGCGCAGGACTGGCCCGAGCGCGGCCCTGCCATCGCCCCCGCGCGAAAAAGGGGTCCGGCCTGAGCCCTTGAGCTGGATGTCGTAGCGCCTGCCATCGCGCCCCACCACCTCGCCCAACAGGTTGGCGCGCCCATCGCCAAGCTGCGGCACGAAATGCCCAAATTGGTGGCCAGCATAGGCCAGCGCCACAGGCTCTGCTCCCTCGGCCATACGGTTACCTGCCAGAATCGCAACGCCCTGCTCGCTCGCAAATGCCTGCGCATTGAGTCCTAGTTCATGGGCTAGTTCCACATTCACCTTCACAAGCCGGGGCGCCGTTACAGGTGTTGGGTCCAATCGCGCGAAGAAGTGCTCGGGCAACTGTGCATAGGTGTTGTCGAACCCGAAACGAAGTTCCTTATCGTTTAGGGTGGTGACAGCTCGCGGCGCATTGGGGGGAAGATCGGGGAGGTCCATGCTCTATTGGATGTGGCTATGCTGCATTGGTTGCGTTGTGTTGGCGCGTGCTGAATGGCGCGGACGTTTCCTGCGTGTGATTGGCTGTACTCACCCCGCATGCCTGTGGCTGTTGCGCGGCCAGTCAACGTTCAATCGTTGCTTCGATGGAACCGTGAGGCTCATCGATCGGCACGAAGATGTGGTTGGGATTGTCCTGCCCGAAACGGCTCAGGTCAGCCAGCAGATGATGCAGATTTGGCATCGCAAGGTGGACGCGCGCAATCTCTGGAGCGGCCTCCAATGCGGCGGCGCCCATATCGAAAAGCGTATGCTGAACGCTCATGCTGTGGTGGTCGGCAAAGATCTTGAGCACTGCGGCCAGGATGCGCGGGCGGATCTCGGCGTAGTCCGCAGCCGGGCTGGCATACTCCCATTGCACGTTGGCGCTGGTGCCAAAGATGCGATCGGTAGCCGGCGGCAGCGTCGTAAGCCGATCCTGGATGTAGCCCGTAAAGGCCGAGCGCGTCGTCTTCAGGATGGTAAGTCCCTTCACGCCTGAGGTAATCTTCCACGTCTGATCTTTGCTACGCTCGGCGAGCACTGTCTGCAACTCCGGCCCTCCCATCTTGAAGGTCGTAGGTTCGGGGGAGCCATCGCAGATCATTCGCTCCCAGGCTCTTTCGTCAATCTCGACGGTGGCCCGCGATACCTGTGGGTTGTTGGCCAGCAGATAGTCGCCCAATTCCATGGCAAAGGCTTCAATCGTTGCAGACTTCGACTCCCGAGCCAGCGAATAGACGGTGTTCTTCATCGTATCGGTGGGCAAGAGGCAACTGTTGTCGGCAGCGGTGAAGCTGATTTCGAAGTCGCCGTGCAGTAGCACCTGCACCTTCCACTCCTGGAAGTGGTGCTGCGCTCCGTGCCGCGTGATGCGCGACAGGCGCACGCGCGACTTGCCGTATCGATTTTCACTCAGTCGTGCCATCTGTTCAGCTCCCTCGGTAAGTTGTATAGCTGTTATCGCTCAGCAACACCGGCAGGTGATAATCCGCCTCGCCGTCGCAGACAAAGCTGATTGCGATCTCCTGATAGAGGCTGGAACGCCCCCGTTCAGTTAGGTAAGCGGAGATGAAAAACGTCAGCCGATAACTACCTGCCACGCCCTCCGGTGCAAGTCCACGGCATCGTCCATCGGCGTCTGTCTGGCCAGAGCCAATCGGAGTCCAAACGCCATTGTCGCCGCGTTCCAGATGCACCTGAATCCCCGCAGCCGGCTTGCCCAGCACTGCATCCAACACGTGTGTAGTGATTGCACTCATCCGTTCAGCCACTTTCTCAGTCGAATGTGCAGAATCTGTCGCTGCTGCTCTGCGGCCTCCTGCAACTCCTCGGCGTGATCGCTCGCAAGGCGTCGCGTCAAAATCTCCAGCATCTCTTCCGCGCTCTTCCCTGTAGCACAAACAATGTAGGTAAAACCATTTCGCTCTTCATAGCGACGGTTTCCATCCGCCAGCCTATCGAGCACAGCAATCTCTGCGCACGCCGTCGAAGCCTGTTCCTGTTGCGACCATCTGGCACTGGCCGACTGATCCGGTTCTGCCTTACGCGCGCCAATGCGCGGATGGCAGGCAAAGGCCTCAAGCCAATCTACCTCGTCCATCGACGCCCAGATGCGATTTGCAGTCGCGGCCAACTCATCTTCCGAGTAAATCGGGCGCGCCGCTGCCATCCCCTCTGCCCAGCTCCGCGCGCCGCAGCAAGCCAGCATCGCCGCGACCGCCTCAATGTTCTCCGCCCGGTTCCATTTGCTCAGAATCGGATTCATCGAGTCCCGCTTCCCGCAGCGAACTGTTGCAGACACTCGCCCAGCAGATTGGCAGCCACCTTGCGCCGGTACTCAGCGGTGGAACGGATGTCGTCGATCGGTTGCGCCTCTTTGAGCAATGCGGCCTGTGCACAAGCAATCACCGCGGCGTCCAGCAGATTGCCTGTAAGCGCTGACTCGGTCGCAGTGAGCCGGGTCGGGAATGCAGCCAGACTCGCTGCCGCAATCCGAATCTCCTGTACCCTGTTCGCTTCGATCAGCGCCGTCACAACTAGAGCGACCTTCGAGATAGCCATTGCCCGCCGCGTCCCCACTTTGCGCAGATACTGCTGGTGCCCCGCAAAGCGGCGGGGAAGATGAAGCGCAAACAACAGTTCGTCAGGTGCAAGAACATTGCGCTTGTAGCCGGTATGGAATGCGCTGTACGGAAACCGTCGGCGCCCGCGCGCAGAGATCGTCTCAACCTCCGCATCGTAGGCCAGAAGCACGGGCGACGAGTCGGCTGCCGGTGAACCATTCGCCAGGTTGCCTCCCAGTGTCGCGCGGCTCTGGTTGGCAATCGATCCAATCCATCCAGCGGACTGCGCCAACAGTGGAAACTCCACGGCAATGCGGGCCGCAGCGCGCAGATCGCGAAAGGTAGTAGCTGCACCAATGCTGACCGATTCTTCGTTCCACTCAATGAAGCGCAGCTCCGGGATGCCCCACAAGCTCACGAGCTTCTTGGCGTTCAAGCGGCCCGCCGCATACGCCACCATCAACTCGGTGCCGCCAGCAATCGGTGTCCATGCGTTCGGCTCGGCAGCCAGCAATTCAAGCACTCCCGCAAGATCTCCCGGCGCCACCATCTCATGCGACCTCGCATTACCGCGCATGAGACTCCTCCTTCCGAACTGCTGCGGCCTTGGTCGCAGCAGCAGCCACTACAGACTCGAAGATGCGAATGAATCCCGTGCAGCGGCAGAGATTCCCCGCTAGTCCTTCGCGAATCTCATTGATCGTCGGGTTCGGAGTGCGCTCCAAAAGTTGCGTGGCGGCCATCAACATGCCTGGGGTACAGATGCCGCATTGCGCTCCACCGCACTCGAGAAACGCCTTCTGCAAAAGACTCAACTCACCCTGCGGTGCAAGCCCTTCCACGGTCTGGATAGTAGCGCCAGCAGCCTGCAGAACCGGCACCAGGCAACTGTTCACCAACTCGCCATTCATCAGCACCGAGCACGATCCGCATTCACCTTCACCGCAGCCTTCTTTCACTCCGGTCAGGCGCAGGTCTTCACGCAGCACATCGAGCAATCGCTTCATCGGGGGTGCCTGCACCGTGTGGCGCAGGCCGTTCACCGTTAGTTGTACAGTGGACCATTGGGCGTTCATCGGATCACATCTTTCTGCATCGCCGCGACCTCGGAAAGCTTTGCCAGCATATCTTCCGGCAACAGCGGAATCGCATTGCAAGCCAGGCCGGTTGCATTGCGGATGGCATTCAGGATCGCAGGCGCAGGGCCATCGTGAGGCAGCTCCCCAATGCCCTTGGCCCCATAGCCGCCATAGGCGAAGGGCTGCTCTGCAAAGTACACATGAATCGCCGGTACATCGGCAGCCGTAGGCATAATGTAATTCGTCATCTGGTTGTTTGCCATGCGCCCGTTCTCAAGCAGCACCTTTTCATAGAGCGCATAGCCAACGCCCTGGGCAACGCCGCCCTCGATCTGTCCACCGGCCAGGACCGGATTCAGTACGCGACCCACCTCCTGAATCGCCCAGTACTCTTCCACCTCGGTCGAGTAAGTCGTCATGTCTACCGCCACCTGCGCTACATGAATCGACCAGGCAAAGGCCGGATAAGCCTCACCGCGATACTCTTGATCGTCCCAGAAAACATTCGGCGGAGCCTCATAGCGGCAAAGCGAGACCAGTTCGCCCTTCAGTACCCGGTAGCGTTCGCAGGCCGCAAAGAACTCGTCGCGCGAGTACTCCGCAGCCAGCAAGCCTTCGCTGCGCAACATCCCTACCAACTGCAGCGAAGCCCGCTCGACTAACCGGCCAACCACCATCGCCGTGCGCGAGGCCACCGTAGGGCCGCTGTTCGGCACCACGCGCGTATCGGCCGGCGCCATGCCCACATCGGCGTACTCCACCAGCAAAGCCTCCGCTGCAATCTGCGGCAGGATCGTATTGGTGCCCTGTCCAAACTCGGTGCTCGAAACCAATACGCGCACCTGCCCATCGGCTGTCACATCGATGCCAGCAAGAGAGTTCAAATAGCGCTCGCCGGAACCAGTAAAACCGGCCCCATGAAAGAAGGCTGCAATGCCGATGCCGCGCTTCACCGCGCTCGTGGGATTCTCCTGCGCAAAACGCATCTTGCGCGCATAAAAAGAACTCTCTTCGAGGATGCGATCCATCAGGTCGTTCATCATCACCGGTTCGCGCATCAACTGCTCGGTGGCCGTGGTGTCTCCTTCGCGCAGAAAATTTCTCCGTCGCAGCTCAACCGGATCCATGCCCAGACGAGCAGCGATCTCATCCATATGGCGCTCCACGGCAAAGATGGATTGCGGTGCGCCAAAGCCGCGAAACGCGCCGTAAGGAACCGTATTGGTCGCCCATGCGTGCGAACGAATCCTCACATTCGGGCAGACGTAAGGTCCGCAGGCGTGCAGCGTTGCCCGCGAAAGTACGGTAGAAGACAAGGTGGAATACGCGCCCCCATCGGTCCCCAGGTCGATCTCGATGGCCAGCAACTTGCCGTCCTCATCGACAGCTGTGCGGTGACGAATGCGTGAAGGATGACGTTTGGGCGTGGCGGCTAGGTCTTCCATGCGGTCAAAGACCATCTTCACCACATGGCCGCTCTTCAAGGCCAGCAGTGCAGCGTGCGAAGCCAGAATGGAAGGGAAGTCTTCCTTGCCGCCGAACGCTCCGCCCGTCTCAGTCTGGATCACGCGCACCTTGTCTTCACGCAATGCAAAGACCGCGAGCAGCGACCTGTGGACATAGAAAGGACACTGCAACGAGCCCCACACCGTTACGCCCTCTTCGTGGCTGTACTCGGCAATCACGCCGTTGTTCTCGATGTAAAGGTGCTCTTGGGCTCCGGTCCGGTACTCGCCTTCTACGATATGCGCCGCTTGATCCCACACCTCGTCCACGTTGCCCTTTTGCAGAAGAAAACTCTTGAAGACATTGTTCTCGCCCCACACAATCACATCGCGCAGCTCGCTCTCCTCGATGCTGAGCACCGCCGGCAAAGGCTCATAGTCGATCTCCACAGCTGCCGCGGCAGCACGCAGCTTGTGCTTGTCAGGATGCGCAAGCAGAACAATCGCTTCATCGCAGTGATTCACCTGCGTGTCCGCCAGACAGGGCTGATCGGCGATGATGAGCTGAATATGGTTCTTGCCCGGGATGTCCTTCGCGGTGACAACAACGAACTCTCTCCAGTCGAACGACTCGTCAAATGCGATCGAGCGGATGAGTCCGCGTGGAATCGTGCTGCGTACCGTCGTGCCATACCACATACCCTCGCGCTCTATGTCGTCCACATAGCGCGCACGCCCATGCAGTTTCTCCGCGCCCTCTTTTCTGGGTACAGGGGTTCCTACGACTCGGGTTGTCGCGTTTGCTCTCATGTATTGCAAATCCGGGAACGGAATTGGGCTGATCTTTAGCCTGCGCAGCGGCCGCCCGCGTGCAAATCCCAGGCTCTATACCGACAACAGTACAAGCGTACGGGCCAGCACATGGACCCCTGCGCCTATCGCAGCAGGAGAAGCATACTCATCAGGCCGATGGCTTACGCCGCCCCGGCATGGAATGAACAACATCGCTACTGGAGCAACGCGGGCCATGAACAGCGAGTCGTGATACGCGCGGCTCACCATGCGTTTCGAGCTGAGTCTTGCCGCTCTGGCAGACTCTTCAAGCGCCGCAACAATCGCGGGATCGCAAGTGGCTGGAGGATCCGCATTCACCAGATCTGTCTTGATGGAGACTCCGCGCCTCTGGGCTACATCCACGCACGCCCCGCGCAAGGCCTCGAGCACGCGGTCGCGGCGCGCGCCGTCGATGTCGCGGATATCCGTTTCCAGACGCACGCGCGAAGGAATGCTGTTTACCGCGCCGGGGAAAACTTCGCACACGCCTACCGTACCCACCGTATCAATCGCGCCCGTCGTTTTGGCGGTTGCTTCGAGCGCGAGAATCAACTCGGCTGCCGCTGCCAGAGCGTCTTTGCGGCCCGGCATAAGCCGTGCGCCGGCGTGGCCGCCTTCGCCTTCAATCAGAATGCGCAGGCTTGCAGGCGCAGCAATGTGGGTCACTATACCCACGTCGATACCCTCGGCCTCGAGTTCCGGCCCCTGTTCAATGTGCAGTTCGACGAACTGGTGAAACGCTCCGCCTGGCAAGACCACAGAGTCAAGAGAGCCCGTGAAACCTGCTGCGCCGCGCAATTCATCCAGCCCTCGGCCTTCCTTGTCGCGCATTGCCTGAGCCTGCTCTGGAGTAAGGACGGATGCCATCATCCGGCTGCCCAGGCAACCGATGCCAAAGCGTGTCGGCTCCTCTGAGGTAAAGATCACCAGTTCGATTGAGCGTCGCGGTGCAAAGCCCAGCTTCTTCAGCACGCGGATGGCTTCTAGGCCGCCCAGCACGCCCACGGTGCCATCGTAAGAGCCTGCGTTCGGAATCGCGTCGATGTGTGAGCCTGTACCGATTGGGGCTAGCAAGGGATCGTTGCCTTTCCATCGTGCAAAGGTATTTCCAACCGCATCTACGCGAACCGCGAGGCCTGCATCCATGCAAAGTTGGGTTACGTAAGCCCGGGCGCGCATGTCCGCTTCGCTGAAGACAACCCGCGTCACCACGGGCGGCTCGGCAGAGGTGATCTGTGCCAGCGCTTCAAGCTCTGTAATCAGTCCATCGATGCTGAGGTCCGCGCGTGTATCCATCCGTCATACTCCAAGAGGGTGCCGTTGCCAATCCTTGTAGATCAGATACTTTGCCGGCTTCTTGCCCAGCGCGCCAAACCACTGCGGGCAGTAAGGAGCCATCCAGATAAAATCGCCAGCTTCCACCGGATACCATGAGTCGCCCAGGCGATAAATCCCTCCGCCTTCGAGCATCAATAAGCCGTGCTCCATAATGTGCACCTCGACCATGCTGAGCGCGGCGCCCGGATCGTAGGTCATGGTGTTCACGGCAAAGTCGTAGGCTGGATCGCTCGGGACAAGCGAGCACACCCGAAGCGATTCGTCGCCCATCAGCGCAACTGGAGCAATCGAGCTTTCCTGCCCCACAAATGCCTTGGGAGCGGCAACGCCAGGCAAGGCCTCGTAGGGCTTGTCAATTACCGCAGCACGGGAAGCGATCACTGCGAGAACCGTGTGCGGCACGCCTGCGGGAATGAAGGCGTATGACCCCTCCGTCAGAAGATACTTCTGCCCTTCAACTTGTAATTCCAACTTACCACTGAGGATATAAAGAAATCTTTGTGCAGGCGCACCGCTTAACGTGCCGCCCACAGCAAACTCCGCCGTCCACTGCACAAAAGCAGCGCCGAGCTGCGGGGCTGCGTGCACAATGCAATCCACACTCGTTGCGCCGGGCAAAGACGTGCGCACAAAGGTGTCGGGAGTCTGCAGCAGATGGTCGTGTTTGAGACTGGTACGCGTTGAACCTAGATGATGCACGCTGACCTCACTTGCCGGAAGATACGCATCGGGCAGCGTCGATCTCACTTATCTCCGGATATACCGCAAACGTACGCAAACCCTGAGATAGAGGTCGAATCTGCCGGATTGCATCCTGCCCATAGCGGGGAAGCTGGCAGAATGTGTAGTTAAGATACTACCGCAAAAAGCCTGACACGTCAGCATGTCCCACGTCAGTCTTCGCCCGGTTCCAGAAAACATTCAAGCCATAACTTGAAGACTTGCGGCTCGTAGCGGCGTGCGGGAACGAGCGTATGTTCGCAGCCTGTATCTCTCAAGCCAGGAGGCGACGGGAATCCAGAGAGCCTTGTCGTTGGATCTCTCCATGAAGGCCCAAGAGGAAAGCCCGGCCAACGGCCAACGCAGCCTCCACGTCCTGTGCCCGAACCGTCTCGGTGGGATGATGGCTGATTCCACTGGGCGTGCGCAGAAAGAGCATGGTCGTGGGCAGCGCTTGCGCCAGAATCATCGCGTCGTGGCCTGCTCCGCTGGTCATCGTGCGCGCAGGAAATCCAGTAGCTTCCATCGCCGCAACGATGCGGGCAGTCCATGCAGAATCCATAGCTACTGCGGGCTGATCCATCTGCACCTCAACCTGCAACTGAACTTTGCGCAGCGCTGCCGCATGAGCAGCCGAATCAAGCAGAGTCTTGAGGCACGCTCCGCGCACGCTATCGTCCGCATGACGCAGATCGAGGCTCGCTGTCACGCTACCGGGAACAACGTTTCCAGCGTTAGGATCGACCAGAATTCGTCCGACCGTGGCCACCAGAGCCTCAGTACGCTGAGCTAAGGATTCCACTTGCACAATCCACTCCGCCGCGGCACCCAATGCATCGTGGCGCAGCGCCATCGGAGTCGTTCCGGCATGATTCGCCTGCCCGGTAAAGCAAAGCGTAAGACGGCCCTGTCCGACGATCGCAGAGACCGCTGACAGCGGCAGATCCTCCGCCTCCAGCACTGGCCCCTGCTCCATGTGTATCTCCACAAAGGCCATGTACTTCGCTGGCTCAATTGCCGCTTCCGGCCAGAGCTCAGGGGCGAGCCCGAAACTGCGAATCGCGGATGCCAGCGTCTTCCCACTCTCGTCTTTGCGCTCCAGCAGAGCCGGATCAAAGCTGCCCGCTACTGCGCGGCTACCGAGAAACGGAACGGAAAAGCGAACACCCTCCTCTTCGGAGAACGCAACTACTTCCATTGGGAAATTGACAGATAAATCTTGCGCCAGTTCAATCCACGCCAGCGCCAGCGCCACACCCAGAACACCGTCGTAAGCGCCAGCGTCGGGAACCGTATCGATGTGCGAGCCGAGCAGCAAAGCTTTTTCCGTTGCTTTAGCCGGTTGCCAGCGCCCACGCAGATTGCCCAGTGCATCCACACGGACCTGCATTCCCAAAGCTTCCATCCGGGCACGGAGATAGGCGTGCACTGCGTGCACAGGGGTTGTAAGAAACCGCCGGGTTATGCGGCTCGGTTCCTCGGTCATCCCGGCGATGACTTGGCAGTCGGCCAGCACCCTGTTGGCAAGCTCGTTCATGCGCGCACCTGCTCCTGGCCGCGCGGCGCCGCAGCAAATCCATCCCGGCAGTAGACGCGCTCTCCGCGGAGCCACGTCTCAAGCACGCGGCCTCGCAGTTGCGCGCCTAGGTATGGAGTTACCGCATAGCGAAAGTGCAAATCGCTTTCGGCCACCGTCCAACTTGCCTCAGGATCGAAGACCACGAAATCGGCGTCGGCCCCAGCAGCGAGCGAGCCTTTCCTGCCGGCCATCCCGGCAAGCCGGGCAGGCGCTGATCCCATCCACTGGCCGATACGCTCAAGCGCAAGGCCGCGCTTGTGCATTGCCGTCCAGAGCAGCGGCAGTGCCAGGCCAAGCGAAGCGATACCGCCCCAAGCCAGGTCCCAGCGTCCCTCTTCGCGGCGCTTCATTGCCGGTGGGCATGGAGAGTGGTCCGTAATCACCATCTCGATCAGGCCACTCTCCAGCCCCTGCCAGAGCAGTTCCCGATTGGCGGCCGAACGGATCGGCGGCGCGCACTTGAACTCCATTGCGCCATCGGCAATGGACTCGGCAGCCAGGCAGAGATAGTGCGTGCAGGTCTCCACGCTCACCGGCACACCGCGTCGCCGCGCATCGGCCAACAGCGGCAGCGCCGCCGCGCTGGACAGATGAACAATATGAATCGGAGTTTCGAACTCCTCCGCCAACTGAATCAGCAACGTGATCGCGTGCACCTCGGCTGCATCCGGGCGCGAGGCGAGATAGGTTGCATAACTCCGCCAGTCAGCGTTCTTCTTGTTCAACTCGGCCGTGGCGGCAATCACTGGCTCCGCCACCTCAGCATGAGCCAGCAGTGGAAGTCCGGTGCCGCGCAGCTTTTCAAGCGCATGCCTCAGATCGACTTCGCCAACCCAGGCAAAGCCCTCAATGCCGGAGTAGATGAGGAAGCACTTGAATCCGGGAATTCTCTCCGCAATCAGCGCGGGAATCGCCTCTGCATTGCCCTGCACAACGCCGCCCCACGCCGCCCAATCCACCCACGCTTTACCCATAGCGGCCATTCGCTTTTCCGCGAGCGCCAGCGCGTTGATGGTCTCCGGAACGCAGTTAAGCGGCATATCGACCAATAGCGTTACACCGCCGGCCGCCGCTGCTCGCGTCGCGGTATAGAACCCCTCCCACTCCGTGCGGCCGGGCTCGTTGATGTGCACATGCGAATCCACCAGACCGGGCAGCAGGACTAGGTTGCCGAAGTCAGTGCAGGCAATTCCATCGGGGACCTCGTCCCAATGATGAAGCGCAACAATCTTCTCGCCCGCCACCAGCAACGCTGCTGGCCGCAGGCCCTCGGGAGTCACAACGCGTTGCGAGCGAAAAGCTTGTGTCATCGTGTATCTGCTCACATCCCGATTGAGGGTTCAAATCAAGTACTCAAAGCCAACACTCTTCATGCCGGCGACGTACAATCTCGCACTGAGGCCACGGAAGACCGCCTCAGGCCTCGACGAGGGCATCCGCAATGCCCAGATGCCGATCAAGCGCCGCAATACCGAAGTCCAGTTCTTCGCGCGTGACAATCAGCGGAGGCGCTACGATAAAGTGGCTCACCCACGGCAGAATGAACACCCCCTCCGCCATCATCTCTGCCGCAATCCGGTCTACCACCATCGGCTTGCCTTCGAACTTCTCCTCCATGCTGTTGAAGGGCTCACGCGTAGCGCGGTTCTTCACCAGATCCACGGCAAAGAACAGACCGAGGCCGCGCACGTCCCCAACAGATGGATGTTTCTCTTTAAGCGCCTCCAGCTTCGCGCGCAGATACGGCTCCAGCTCCGCGGCGCGCTCCGGCAGCTGCATCCGCTGCATCTCCTCGATGGTGGCCACGGCAGGCAGCAGAGTCAGCGGATGTGCCTCGTAGGTATGGCCATGGGCGAAAAAGTGGTCTTCAAAGAAATCGCCAATCTTTCCGCTTGTAGCGCACAATCCGAGCGGCACATAGGCCGAGGTGATGCCTTTGGCGGTAACCAGAATATCCGGCTTCACGTTCCAGTGGTCCACGGCAAACCACTTACCCGTGCGGCCCCATCCGCTCATCACCTCATCGGCAATCAGCAGCACGTTGTGGCGGTCGCAGATCTCGCGCAGGCGAGGCAAATACTCCGGCGGAGGAACCAGAACTCCGTTGGTGCCCACCACCGGCTCCACAAGAACCGCGGCCACATCGCTCTCGTTGCGGATCATGTGTTCAATGTAGTCAGCACATGCGACGTTGCAGCCCGGATAGCTGTGCTTGATCGGACATGCGTAACAGTTGGTCTCCGGCGCAAACACCACGCCCTGGCCCTTGCCGCGCGGCTCCACCCACCAGCGGCGCAAGTCGCCTGTTGCTCCTATCGATCCCATCGTCGATCCATGATAGGAGCGGTAGCGGGATATGATCTTGGTCTTTCCCGTATACAGGCGCGCGATCTTGAAGGCCGCCTCATTGGCCTCGGTGCCGCTAGTCGCAAAGAAGAATTTACTCAGTCCTTCGGGAAGCACCTCGAGCAGCTTCGAGCTTAGTTGCGCACGTGCATCCGTGGTAAAGCTGGGCGCGGCATAGGGCAAACTGCGCGCCTGTTCCACAATAGCTTCAATCACCCGCGGATTCTTGTGGCCCAGGTTCACGCACATCAACTGCGCGCTGAAGTCCAGATACTTGTTGCCCTCTCCGTCGAAGAACCAGCATCCCTCCGCATCCGCCATGTGCAGCGGCTTCCAGTTCTTGCCGAATCTCCACGTGCCAAAGTTGGTCTGCCGACTGACGGCCGCCACCTGCTCGGTGGTCATCTGCGGTGTTTCGTTTGTATCTTTCATCGTCTGTCATCCCTTCCCAATAACTTTGCGGCGCGGTCAGGCCTCTGCTACAAGCTTCTCTCTGCCCTTGTTTCGATCCACTCCATGGTCATCGTCGCTAGCCGGTCGAAGGCGGTGATCGCCAGCTCCAAATGCTCTTCGTGGGTGTCTTCAATCCGGTTGTGGCTGATCCCTTTCAGCGACTGCACAAACAGCATTGCCGTGGGAATGCCTGCGCGCGAAACCTCAGCCGCATCGTGCAGCGGCCCCGAGGGCAGCCGCAATGGGTTGCAGCCCGTTTCCCGGATCGCCGCAGCGCATAGCTCGATCAGCTCTGGATGAAACGGCTCGGGAGCAATATTCCAGATGCGCGACCACTCCAGGGTGCATCCTTCTTCGGCTGCGAACTGGCGGCTCTTCTGCTGCGCCTCGGCATACATTGCAGCTAGCACGTCCGCATTCAGATCGCGCTGATCGAGCGTCGCTTCGCAGCGTCCTGCCACCGCAGTCACAATGCCCGGAAAAGTCTTGACGCTGCCCATGGTGCAAACGGCATCGGCATAACGCATGGCAATCGGACGAATTTCGAGCGCGAGTTTTGCCGCTGCGGCCAGCGCATCGCGGCGAGCGTGCATCGGAGTCGAGCCGGAGTGTGCCTCCTGTCCGTGAAAAGTGACCAGGTGACGCTCCACGCCCTTGGTTCCGAGCACAACGCCCAGCGGAAGCCCCTTCGACTCAAGTACAGGCCCCTGCTCAATGTGCAGTTCCAGGTAGGCCGCCGCATGCTTGCGCTCTTTTGTGGCTTCGCCAATCGCATCCAACTGCACGCCACAGTTAGCCAGTACATCCTCCAGGCGGCCGCTCCATGCGTCTGTGCGATTGCGGTCCGCGCTAATCGTCGCGGTGCCTGCAAAGGCCGACGAACCGAACAGGCTCCGCCCGAAGCGCGCGCCCTCTTCATCGGCCCAATCCACTAGGCGCACCGTCACCGACGGGCAGCCGTTGTACTGCTCAGAGATGCGCTTCATCACCACAAATGCACCAATCACTCCCAGTGCCCCATCGAGCCAGCCGCCGTTGGGCACCGAATCCAGATGGCTGCCCAAGATCAGCGTCTGCGGAGACACTCCCTTGAGTGTTGCCCAATGATTGCCCGCTGCATCGTAGTGATGCTCCACAGAAAGCTGTTCGAGCTTTGCCGTGAACCATGCGCGCGCCTTCAGCCAAACCGGGCCCCAGGCCAGCCGTTGCGCACCCTGGTCATCGGCGGTCAGTGCACGC
>Ga0182030_10012583_pt1 | contig 16923 bp, 12 predicted proteins | sample 812S3MmetaG_FD_121299 | JGI IMG/M metagenome (GOLD analysis project Ga0182030, IMG submission 121299) | Permafrost microbial communities from Stordalen Mire, Sweden - 812S3M metaG (Illumina Assembly) | ecosystem: Environmental > Terrestrial > Soil > Wetlands > Permafrost | place: Sweden...
CGTCGTGACTCCGGCTCCGCTCTGGCGGGGCTTTGCTTTGGCTTGAGCCGGATGAGGGGAAACTCTCACGTCCGGTTCTGAGGGGAGGGGGCGGCAGCAATGCCGCCTCCTTACCCGACCAGTGCTCTTGGCGGGATTTCCTTTCACACGGGTTTCGCGTCGGCGGCGAAGTAGCTGGGAGATCGTCATCAAGCTGCCTTTTTGGAATCATTGCGACCAGTCGCTCGATCATCCGAAAGCTGCGATTCAGTCAGAAAATGTCGACTGAACCCCGGTTCTTCTCCCTCGGCGCGAGGCGCCGACGTGGGGCAGGGATCCTGCGAACTCGTCCGGTCAGACGATCAGCCCGTGCTCTCGTGCGATCTCGTCGTTAAGAACCACCACGCTATGGCCTCCCAAGCCCCACGTTCGCGACGTCACCCGTAGCGCGTTTACCAGTGCCTCCTGCAAAGGAGGCAACCATTTCGTTTGATGCCCCCTCACTACCAGGACGAGTCGAAACGCCGCCGTTCCAAGCGAAAGACCAGCGAAGCCTGCCGGCAACTCGTCCGCAGCCGCCGGATGGCGCCCCATGCACGCCGTGACACATAGCACCAAGGCATTCGTCAGCTTGTCACGAATCTCCGTGATAAAGTCCGCAAATTTCACGGTCGCATCCGGCAATGGCGATTCTGGATTAGGAGTGCTGGACTTGGCTTCCACTATCCACACCTGAGGCGGATGGCCCGCTCGAATCACGAGAAACTCCGCGATTTGGACGCCCGGTTGCACCGCGGCGTGCGTCCGGCTGTTCTCCACGACAAAGCATTCCGCTTCGGCGAACGGTCCAAACTCCATCCCGGATTCCGTGATCGTCATCATTTGGCCGTGAGCGACAACTCCACTTCCTCTTGGTAGAGCCGGATCGATTCCGTGATGATGGGATTATCCGGCATGCCGTCTTTCAACTCGGAATAGGTCCAGGTGCCGCCCACGGCTGAGAGGATGGGAATGGAGAGGCCTTTTTCCTGTGCGATGAGGAACAGCTTCTTCACGACGAAATACGAATGGCTCGCCATGAAAAACTGAATGCCTCGCTCCGCCAGGATGGCCACAATATCGAGGAGACGGCTCAGCGCGGTCGGATGAAGCGCTGATTCGGGTTCATCCATAAAAACGACCGACTGCGGGTCCAGGTATTTGTTGCTCAGCAGTGTATCGAGCATGGCGATTTTCTTCACTCCCTCTGCCGTCACCCCCATGGGAAACCAGCCGTTGTCCGTTTGGAAGAACCATTTCCCAGAATCATCATGGTAGACCACCCTGCCACCGAAAATCTCTTCGAGGCTTTGTCTCGACCATGCGAAGGCATCAAAATTCCTGCCTTGTTGCGGATAGATTCGCAGCGCCTTGGCGAGGTCGTAGTAGGTATCGTCGAAGCCGAAGCGTAAATCCTTCTCGCGTGACTCAAGGATGATGTTGTGCAGGGAGAGCACTTCCTTCGCGGGCAGAAAGATCGAATTGCTGGACCGCGGAGGCACATGATTTTCCAGCGAGGATATCTGCTTCGTCGTGTCCTTGCCAAAACTGTAGCGAAATTCATTTTCATCCACCGCGCAGCAGAGGCTTAAGGGGCCATCTCCGCCCTCGGTGACCAGGTCGCCAATTTTATCGGCTTGAAACGTCCAATGAAGCTTTTCGGCGAGAATCTCCGCGGCGCTACGCGGCGCGTCACCGCGCTTATATTCCTCCAGCGTGCGCATCGCGCTGTAGAGCGCTTTCAGCAGAAACGTCTTGCCGCTTCCGTTGCCGCCGATCACGAGGTTGATGTGGCCGAGTTTCGCCCAGTCGATCCTGGCCAGCGGGCCAAAGTTTTGGAGTTCAAGTCGAGTGATCATCGGTTTGGGTTCTCAGTTTAAGCAGCTTGGAGTATTTGAGGAAGATGCGACCGAGGACAAGGTGCTTTTATTCCGCCGCGCTCATGTTGTTGTGCTGATTGCCAGCCGCAGCCAGAGTTTGGCCTCGAAGCCGAGGTTGGCAGCGGTGACATTCGAGGCGTTGGATTTGGTGCGGGCCATGATCAATAAATATGGGCAATGGATGCCGTGTGTCGACGAATCAAGGCATACCCGATTCCGCACCCGCCCCGGGGAAGTCGATGTCCATTTAGTGTCCGTTTTTGAGCCGGGCAAATGAGTGCGATACTGTGCGAGAAAAAATCACCACCTGCCAGATATTGTGTGTAAGTTACTGTATATAAACTACATACATCGGAATGGGTGGGATTCGCGCCCCATACACCTTGAATTTCGAATTTCCCATCCCCCCTCACCCCTCCAGCAGCTCCCTCATATATACCGGCGCAAAATCCTCGATTAGCACCTTCACCAGCCCATTCCGGCTCATCCGCGCCTGCGTCACCGTGATCTCCGGCGTCTTCGTCGGCGAAAACAGGACATCATCATGCGTCGCGTTCTTCGGCTCCGCGAACTTATCCGGCGTAAGCTTCCCCCCCAGGTGATCGCTCCGCCCCGTCGCCACATGGATCGTCCCCAGGATCTTCTCATCCTGGATGTCCCTCCCCGACACCGGCAGCTCCTGCGTCCCAAATCCCAGCTCCCCTATCTCCCCCGTCACCGGATCACCCGCCAGCTTCTTCTGGTGCGCCCCGATCGTCGCCCCATCCCCACGGATCAACGCCGCCCTCACAATCCTCCCCCCCGTCACGGTCATCAGCCCCAGCGTCCCATCCTCATACCGCATCGGGAACTCTCCCTCCGCCCCCGTCGGCACATAATAAATCTCCCCCGCCGGCAGATTCGCCACATCCGGCCCCCCGCGGCACAGCCCGTGGCTCTTCTGCGCCTCCTGCCTCCCCAGCTCCAGCCGCAGCGTATGCCTGCCCCCTTCCACCGCAAAATCGATCTCCACCCAATCCGCACGCGTCATCCCCAGCCGCAGCTTCTCCGCCAGCCGGCTCACCTCATTATAATCCACCGCCAGCCCCGTATTCAGGATGATCTCATTCAGCCCATGCAGCGTCGCCCCGCGGAAGCCATACTGCTTCGCAAACGCCGTCAGCGGCGCCGTCGCCGAGAACGTCGATACACACAGGATGATCTTGTACACTGGGTAAATATCCCGCGACAGCGACAGCTTCCGCCCATCCGCCGCCCACGCCTCGTCCGGCAGGTCCAGATTACTCCCCCCCGTCACCTGGTACGCGTACATCTCCCCCCCCGTCAGCCCCAGCTCCGCCATCACCCCCTCCTTCAGCGCCCGGTAAAAATGATGGTATGCATTCCTCTGGATCGAGAACTTCGGGTTCTCCAGAAATGCGTACTCCTTGATCCCCGCCGGCTCCGGCAGATCGATCAGGATGCACACTCGCTCCTTCGCGCTCGGGTTAAATACCGTCCTCAGCAGCCGCGATAGGCTGAACGGCGGGAAATTCGTTTGTGTAGCCGGTGGATTCAGGGTTGTTTGCATGGGCGTTCTTTTTTTTACGGCTGCCGCGTCCAAGCGGTCGCCTTATTTCCTTAAAAAAATGGTTTGGCGTACCAGAAACAGAACATTCGACCTCACACGGCGCCCGCTTGTCATGGGCGTCGTGAATGTTACCCTAGATTCCTTTTCCGACGGCGGCAAGTTTCTTCAGCCCCGCGACGCCGTCGCCCACGCCCTCCTCCTCCAATCCCAGGGTGCCGATATTATCGATATCGGAGGCGAATCCACACGCCCCGGCGCCGACCCCCTCTCCGCCGAGCAAGAGATGGCCCGCGTCCTCCCCGTCCTCCGGGAGCTCGCCCCCCGCACCACCTGCGCCCTCTCGATCGATACCTACAAAGCCCAGGTCGCCGCCGCCGCCATCGACGCCGGCGCTCACATCATCAACGACATCGGCGGCCTCCGCGATCCCGCCATGGCTGCCGTCGCCGCCCAGTCCCGTGCCGGCCTCATCATCATGCACATGCGCGGCACCCCCATCACCATGCAGGAGGCCCCCGCCTACGACGATGTTATCCACGAAATCCGGGAATTTTTTAGACAATCTTTTCACCACGCCATATCCTGCGGCATGGAGCCGGAGCAGATCGTATTCGACCCCGGCATCGGCTTCGGAAAAACCGTCGCCCACAACCTCACCCTCATAAAAAGGATCGCCGACCTCCGCATCGCCGACCGTCCCCTCCTCCTCGGCGCCTCCCGCAAAACCTTTCTCTCCAAGGTCACCGGCGCCACCGCCATCCCCGACCGCCTCACCCCCACCCTCGCCCTCACCGCCCTCGGCGCCGCACTTGGCGTGAATATCTTCCGCGTCCACGACGTCCTGGAAAACGTGCGCGCCCTCACCATCGCCCAAGCCGTCCTGACCGCATCATGATCGCCGACTTCATCTCCTTCGCGCGCCACAATTGGCGTTCCGCCATCGAGATCGGCATCCTCTGGCTCGTCATCTACCACGGCTACCTCTACTTCCGTGGCACCCGGGGCGCCAAGGTCCTCAGCGGCCTCGCCCTCGCCCTCCTCACCCTCCTCCTCATCGCGCGCCTCCTGCGCCTCGAGGTCATCCTCTGGCTCATCCAGAGCTTCGCCGCCTTCCTCGTCATCGCCCTGGTCGTCATCTTCCAGCCAGAGCTTCGCCGCGCCCTCGCCGCCCTCGGCAGCCACCACTTCTTCAGCGCCGTCCCCCAGAACCGCGAAACCATCGAAGTCATCTCCGACATGGTCTTCGACCTCTCAAATCGCCAGTTCGGCGCCCTCATCGCCATCGAGCGCGAGATCAACATCAGCTCCTTCGCGGAGAGCGGCGTCACCATCGACTGCGAGCTCTCCCCAGAGCTCGTCGTCACCATCTTCCAGCCAAAAACTCCCCTCCACGACGGCGGCCTCATCCTCCGCAACGACCGCATCCTCGCCGCCGCCTGCATCTTCCCAGTCTCCCAGCGCGAGGACCTCGACCGCAACCTCGGCCTCCGTCACCGCGCCGCCCTCGGCCTCAGCGAAGAATCCGACGCCGTCACCCTCGTCGTCTCCGAAGAAACAGGCATTGTTTCCATCTGCCATCGCGGTAAGATCGAGCGCAACTTCGATCCGGAGAGCCTCAAGCTTCGCCTCAGCGAACTCTTCCTCCAGGAACACGATGAAAAATCTGATACTGAACAATTGGGTGGCGAAAATCGCTTCCCTGGTCCTCGCGAGCACCCTCTGGTTCCTCATCAAAAAGAACATTGAGGTCGCCCTCCCGGACCGCGACACCCTCCAGGCCCCCCAGGTCTTCACCGACGGCAACAAGCCCCAGTAATTTTTCCCCCCATGCACACTGCCACCGCCCACCCCTCCCGCAAACCCGCTCCCGGCATGTCCACCCCTCAAAACGAACGCCGCCGCATCTTCGGCACCGACGGCGTCCGCGGCGTCGCCAACATCGAGCCCGTCACCGCCGAGACCGCCCTCAAGCTCGGCCGTGCCGCCGCCCACGTCGTCACCCAGCTCGCCGGCGGCGCACGCTCCGGCCATCGCGCCAAAATCGTCCTCGGCAAAGACACCCGCCTCTCCGGCTACATGCTCGAAAACGCCCTCGCCGCCGGCATCATGTCCCTCGGCGTCGACGTCCTCCTCATCGGCCCGCTCCCCACCCCCGGCACCGCCTACATCACACGCTCCCTCCGGGCAGATGCCGGCATCGTCCTCTCCGCCTCACACAACCCCTACGAAGACAACGGCATCAAATTCTTCCGCCGCGACGGCTACAAACTCGACGACGAAATCGAACTCCAGATCGAAAACCTCGTCTTCAGCGGCGAAATCGAAAACATCCGCCCCACCGCCGCGCGCATCGGCAAAGCCACCCGCGTCGACGACGCCCTCGGGCGATACATCGAATTCGCCAAAACCAGCTTCCCCCGCGGCCTCAACCTCGAAGGCCTCCGCATCGCCGTCGACGTCGCAAACGGCGCCGCCTATCGCTCCACCCCCTCCATCCTCCGCGAGCTCGGCGCAAACGCCATCGTCGCCCACAACACCCCCAACGGTCGCAACATCAACAAAGACTGCGGCAGCACCCACCCCCAGGAAATCCAGCGCCTCATCAGAGAAACCGGCGCCCAGGTAGGCATCACCCACGATGGCGACGCCGACCGCGCCCTCCTTTGCGACGAAAACGGCGAACTGGTCGACGGCGACGAAATCATGGCCATCGCCGCCATCGACTTCCTCAAATCCGGCCGCCTCGCCCAGAACACCCTCGTCGCCACCGTCATGAGCAACTTCGGCCTCGAAGAAGCCCTTGCCGCCCACCACGGCGCCGTCATCCGCACCAAGGTAGGCGACCGCTACGTCATCGAAGAAATGATGAAAAACGGCCTCAACCTCGGCGGCGAGCAAAGCGGCCACATGATCTTCCACGACTACACCACCACCGGCGACGGCATCATCTCCGCCCTCCAGATCCTCCGGATCATGGTCGAGACTGGCAAACCCCTGAGCGAACTCAAAAAGTGCCTGCGCAAATATCCCCAGGCCCAGCGCAATCTCAACGTCCGCACCAAGCCCCCCCTCACCGAACTCCACGAAGTCTCCCGCCTCACCGCCGAGACCGAACTAGAACTCGCCGGCAAAGGCCGCGTCCTCCTCCGCTACTCCGGCACGGAGCCAAAAATCCGCCTCCTCATCGAAGGCCCCGACGCCACCCGCATCAACCTCCAGGCCGACCGCATCGCAGCAGCCATCCAGCAAGAAATCGGCCTCTCCTGATCCCCCTCCCTCTTCCCATCATCCATCATCCATCATCCATCATCCATTCCCCAATGAATGCCTTACCAACATCAATTGGAGACGACGAAATATTTGTCTTTCTGGACGGATGGATGGAGTTGTTGAAGGCGGCGCGATACGACGAAGCATTTGCTTATGTGGATTATTTTCCAGGATCAGGTTGGACCCCAGGCAACATTCGCGTCGCTTTGAACGGTTTGGGAAGCAAGCAAAGGACTCAGAAACTGATTATACGTGGCCCCTCAAGCAACAACCCCCACCAGAGGAGATTGTTTCGATGGAAAGGGAACAGAGACGGGTACATTGGAACGGTGGTGTATCCGCTTCACCTTGATGATATCTCATTCAAGCTCAATGCAACCTTTCTGCTTCACCTGTCAGAAGAAGGAATATCCTTACATCTCAACGACATCTTTGAAGTGTAACACTTTAGACCCCAAACCCCGAAAATTTCCGCGCCCTGCGTAGTTTTTTTCTTATGCCCCTTCCCTCTTTGCGATCTTTGCGCTCTTTGCGGTTAAATCGTTTTGGTCGCGGCAGCGCCGCCCTGCATTCTCAGCGGTTAATCCCCAGCTTTGCCTTGAATCCCTTTTAAGGGCGGACCATCCACCCATTCTTCCTAGGGTGTGTTTGTGAAATCGCTTTCGTGCGAGGACGCGAGGGATTTTGGCGTGGGCCAAGGCGCGACGAGGGATGATATTCATGCAATATCAGACCGGGAAGCAACGCGCGGCCCACGCCAAAAGACCCGCGGCATCGCCGGAATGGATTTTACAAACACACCCTAAAGCGGCCTCCCGTAATAAATCCCCCGCCCATTAGTCCCCACAAATACCCCCCCGAATACGCGCCAGTCCCCCGTCATCGTATTCGGATCATTGCCGATCCGCTCATTGGGCAGGTCAATTTGCAGCCAGGTCCCGCCTTCATCGTCCGACCGGAAATAACCGTCCGTCCCACTTACATTTCCCTTCAGGAAGAGCGCCGGGAAGGCCTTTCCGGCAGGCGCTTTTCCGAAGCAGAAAATACCCGCCGCTTGCACCCTCGGATCGCGGACAAAAGAAGCTCCTCCGTCTTTGGACCGATACAAGCCATGATCGCCGGCCGACACCCACACGTCATTCGGCTTACCCGAAGTCGCTATCTTGTGAATCCAATCATCCGGAGCGTTTGAGTTGACTAATATGAACGTGGCCCCTGCGTCCTTGCTAAGCAAAAGCTCCTGGTCATGCAGTAAGTATACCCGGTTTGGATCGGCGCCATCCAGCGCAAGCGGCTGGTCGAAACTGAAGATAGTGCCTCCCCGCGCCGTTCCCGCGAGGTTCTCGGCGCATTTGACCGGCCTCCATGTCCCCCCAAGGTCGTCGCTATAATAAGGCTGCCCCCCCTGCGGCGCCCAGAGAATGCGCCGGCCCGTGCCGGTAATTGCCACCCGCCCGCCCATGATCCCCTTGTAAGGGAGAGACCCGAACGTCTTCCACGTATCGCCTCCGTCCAGCGAATACCCCCCGCCCCCCGGCTCGCTCCAATTGTGCGTGCCCACCGTCGCGATCAAATCGCCCTTCACGGCTATCCCCGTTCGGGCCAGCCCCGCCGGCAGCCCCTTTACCCAAATACTCGCTGCCGGAGGCGCCGTCAGCGATTCGTGATCCAGCCCCCCGATATCGGCGATGCCGCTAAAAAGCCTGTACTTGCCCGTCTCAGGCGCCACCAGAGCCCCCGCCGTAACGATCTCCTCGATGCCGTTGACACGGTTGGTCCAGACCGGATTCGGCGCCGTGATATCCGGCGTGTGATAAGTGCCATACCAATCCGTAGCCCAAACCTGATTCCGATGAATCGGATCAAACGCAATGCTGAATGGATTGGAGAACCAATGCCAGCCGGGCCACCATGTCCGGGTTGCATTTCGCTGGCCCGAGACATCCCGCCACGTCTTGCCGCTGTCGGTCGAAAGAAAAACCGGCGTCTTATGCCCGCCCCCCAGCGTGGCAAGGATACGCCCCGCGTCATTGGGATCGATTGCCACCGCACATCCGCCGCCACCCCCCTTCTTCGGCGGAGTAATATCAGCCCATTCCCCTCCGGCAAGCCGCGCCACCCCCGTCGCATGCGAGACGACCAGCGAGCCGTCCGGCCCCATCACCCCTTTCCGCGAGGTTGCCGGGCCGCCCTCCAGCCGCCGCCACGTTGTCCCCCCGTCATTAGTCATATAAACCCCGTCGTTACTCGCTCCGATATAGATCACCCGCGTGCAACCCGGCGCCCCAACCGTCCCGGACGATGCATCGAACACCGCAAAGCATAGCCCCGAGCCACGCTTATCCTTCCCATCGGGCGACGCGCCGCTTGGCGCGGCCGCAACATGGGTCCATGTCATACCCGCGTCGCCGCTGGTAAAGAACCCTCCCATGCGCGCCGCGTAAACGATATGATTGCTGTTATGCGGGTCCACCGCCAGCCTCTCCCCGCATCCCTGGTCGCTGTTGCTGCCCCCGGTGGGAGAAAGATTCAGGCGCGTCCATGTCGCGCCCCGGTCCGCCGATTTCATCAGCATGCCATAAGGCTTCGCCCACGCTTCGGTATATTTGCCCGTACTGATATAGACAATATTCCCCGTCGCATCATTTGGATCAACCGCAAGGCTATCCACTCCGTACAGGTTCCATTCCTTGAACGGTATCCCGTCCATAAGCGGCGCCCATGTTTGCCTCCCCGCGTCCCACCGGTAAGCCCCGCCCACATCCGTATGGATATACGCCAGGCCCGGCACCCGGGGATGCAGCACGATCCCGGGAATCGCTCCTCCCCCTCCCATGGAAACAGATATCCATGTATAAGCCGGTGACGCCGCCCCCGAGGTCAAAGTCGCCAAAAAAGATCCAGCCAGCCAAAGCAAAACACAGCGCTTCATAAATTGTTCCGGCTAACAGATAACCGGGATTTCCCAGATGGAACGCTGTTCATGGGAAACACGGGGGAAAAACAGGCTGTTAGGGAGACTCCTCCTGCTTCACCGTTGCGCCGGTCACCGTCCCTTCCTCCCCGGCGCCCCTGCAACCTTCTCGCCATCGGGCTTCGTCTCATCGAGGTTCTGGCGTTCCGGCACCGTGCCATCGTCGCGCGCATCCACCCTCTCCAACTTCAGCCGCTGGAAGAACACCTTCATATCGCGCGCGCAGCCTATGGTGAACCAGATGCACACCGGAACCCCGACGATAAGATTCACTGTGATGCCGGCGGTAAACCAGAAATTGACCCACCCGTCGTCCGACCACCGATGCGCCAGGTAGACAAGGCTGCCCACTGCCACCACGGCGCACCACAGCATGTTCCAGCCGAAGATGCTCCCCGCCACCCACCGATCGTTCCGGCTGAAATGCTCGTCGATCCCTATGATCTTCGCCAGGCTGAACCGCTTCATCTTCACCACCGGCTCGCTCCCCTCCGACTTCACCGCATATTGCCCCCGATGCAACAGCCGATCCATATTGTGAGGCTGCCGGCACGTCATCAGCGATACGCCCACATAGCTCGCCACCGCCATTATGCTGGCGAAGAAGGAAACGTGAACCGCATGCCATGGAAAGCCGACGAACGACCCGTCGTCCAGAAACACCTTCGGTCCCAGGTGATATTGCAGCACATGTTGCAGCCTGCCCAGCGTGTGCGGACTGTGAATGCCCACCGCTCCCAGCCACCCCGCCCATGCGTGCACATCGATGTGGTTCCAGAACGGCTGCTGCAGCACGATCCCGGACGTCGCAAGTACCGTCCCCACTATCATCCCCGTCCACGCTCCCCCCGTCGTCCCACGGCTCCAATACAGCCCCCCTAGAAGCGCCGAGCCGGCGCCCCCGGTAAACATCGCCTGCGTGATCCCGAACCATAACATGATATTCTGTGTCTGGCTGAAAAGCGCGCCGAACACGAACGCGAAACATGCCACCGATACGATCGCGATGCGAAGCGCCAGAAGATGCTGCCGCACGCCCATCGGCTTCTTGCGCATCGGCAACAGGATGTCCTGGATGAAAATGCTGCTCCACGAGTGCAAGTGCATCTGATCCGCCGCAAACATCCCCATCAACCAGACCCCGCATATCGCCCCCTTCACTCCCACCGGCAGCATGTGCGCCATCGCCATCGATATCCATGCCTGCTCCTTCATCTCATGCTGATCCATCGGTATCTGCGCCAGCGCCGCGCTCGCCTTCGCCACGAACGCCGCCGGGGGATGGTTCAGGAACAGCAGCAGGCTCAGGCTAAACAAAACTCCCTGAGCCCCACTCGCAAAATTACGCCACCCCCCAATGATTCCCCCCATCCGACCCTCGTGCGGCGAGATCGCCGACGCATTGAACGCACTCGCGTTTTGCCACGTCATCACCGTATAGAACCCTATGAGCAGGTTCATCGCCACCATCCAGGTGTTGAAAGTCTGCACTTTGTAGGAATCGAACGGATTCACCATCGATTCATGCGCACGCGTGTTCAGCAGCGCCGTGTGCGCTCCGTGCCAGTCGAACATCGACAGCAGCACAAACGCCACGATCACATACACCACCAGCGAAAACATTCCTTCCGCGCAATTGGTCGCCAGCACCGTGATCTGCCCCCCCGAGATCGTCATCAACGTGCTGATCGTAAGAAACAGCCCCATCAGCAACAGGCACGTCGGCACCGTGTGCGAGAATATCTGCACCGACGCCGGCAACCCTATGAAATAGACAAAAAACCTCGCCCCGATCACCGGAATGATCCCGTAATTGATCACCCCCGCCGTAAAACCCATGATGCCCATAAAAAACCGGAACTTCCGGCTGTAGCGCATCTCAAAAAACTGCGCCAGCGTCAGTGCGCGAGTCTGCCGGTAGCGGTACGTCACGTATCCGGCAATCGTCGTTATCACTCCCAAAATGGCCGTTAAATTTCCCCACCAGCTCATCGTAAAACCCGCCCTGCGGAAAACCTCGTACCCCGCCACCGCCAGCACCGCTCCCGCCCCCATCTCGCTGCGCGCCGTGCACAGCAGGTAGCGCCCCGCGCATCGCCCGCCCGCCATAAAATCGGCCACGCTCTTGACATACCGCCGCGTATAAAGCCCGATCGATCCCACAATAATCAGCGGTACAATCGTAATAATCCAGTCGATGGGGTGCATTTACTATTCAGGGGTTTCCCGTTCGGCTTCATGTTCATGCGTCGGGGTGGTTTGGCAAGGTCTTTCCCGGCCCGCATCGCCGGTTTTTCTGATACCACGCACGCTACGGAAGCTGTTTTCTGCTCCTCCCACGGGATCATGTTGCAGACGCAGATAGGGCCCATGGTTCCCCATGGGCCCTATCAATACCTGAATTACCACCCAGCGCTACTGGGCCGAGACATTACTGATGATCGAGCGGCAGATTACCCCGCTATTGTCGCACGCCGTCTCACAAAGCCCCGCTTCGGTGGAAGCCGCTGGAATGTTCACCGTCGCGCTGCCATACGCACTTCCCCAAGTAGTGCCGTCACTCGACGTATACCCTGAGAATGTATTGGTGCCCGTACGCACCAGCTTCACCCAATAAGGGGGAGGATGAATCCCGCCGGTCGCAATGTTTATGGCAGAGCCGGTTGAGCTTGTTCTCGCGGTCATAAGGACCTTCGAGGGAGTTAGCACCAAGTCCACATACATCGCTTTCGCGTTTGTGCCATCCCGTAACATCACCCCTCCCTTTGCGTTCACATTCGTCGCATCCACCGAATTGACTTTCGCTATGATCGTCGCCGCCGACCCCGTGTCGGGTACGTACGCGAATTGAAAGGCATCGGCGGTGCCCCAGATGTCACTGCCCGAGCCGTCGATAATGTACGTTCCATTGGTTCCGTCGTAGTTGATCGTCGATCCCGCTGCCGCCACGTTGCCTACATCCTCTGCCGTCACCGAACCCGAAAGTCCGTTGAATTTCCCCCAAGGCCCTGTCGGACGCTGGCCTCCCACGTAGAGCGGGACGAAGAAATCTTCCCCGGGATATACCCCGCCGGTGGGATAATTGGTCCACAAGTAGCCGGGATAGAGGGGGTCGCCGGAGCTGGGGTCGCCGCTGAGGGTGCCGGTGACTCCGGCCCTGGTCTCGGCGATGGCGACGGGATAAGAGCCAAAGCAGGTTGTGAAGCCGGTATAGCTTACGCTGGAATTGTTATTGGAAATCATGGGGATGGTGCCCATCCCGGCGTCACTGCCGGTCATGTTGACTTGACAGCCGATTACCTCGGCGATTCCGCTATTGGTGGCGCTGAGGGACATGGCGTTATGGTCTTCAGTCTTTCCGCCGAATATCCAAAGGGTGTTGCTGGCGCCGTTCACCTCCGTGTTTGGGTTACCTGATTCATCGTCGGGCTCTCTTGCCCAGACCTGCTGGTTGACGGTGCTCCACGCGGTGGAGCATTCAGTAAAGGTCTTGATGGGGGCGCTTTGCAGGTTCTCGGCGAGGCCTCCCCAGCAAAGCTCGTACACGAGGGTGCGCGGCCCGGTGATCCAGGTGTATGTGGCGCCCATGTGGCCGACCATGAGGATGGGATTTGCCGACGAGCCGGAAACGTAAAAGCTGCCTCCATTGATGGTGTTGAACATGAAATCGACGCGCGTGACGCAAGCGGGAATGGTGCACGACGCGGCGAGGTTGTAGGCCATGTGCGGAAAATAGACGGTGGTGGCGTTGCTGCTCGAGGCGGCAGCAAAGGCGGCCTGGACGGTGGCGGTATCGGTGTTGCTTCCGTTCCGATAGTTTTCAACATTGACCCAGTGGGCCATGTTGGTGTCGGTGAGGACGATGGGCGTATCCTCGACGGCAAGGGCGTAGGAGTGCGCATCCTGGCCTGAGAACATGGTGATGCCGGAGCCGGTGAGGGTGGTGGCGCCCTCCGAAATGAATGAGCCGGTAACGCTGGGAGACCCCATGTCCTCCACGGCGACGGGGTAGCCGGCCACGGACGTATTGCGGGCAAAGAGGCATTGCTCGGTATCGGTCAGGACGATGGCGTCCGTGGCGGAATTGCTCGGACCGTTCAACTGGCTGTCCAGGAGGGCGCAGTACCCCGAAGCGCCCGAATACTGGATGGCGGGGACGGTCGTGGAGACCTGGGTGGAAACCATATCGCGAATGGGAACGCCGCCGCCGATGAGGTCGATGGCCGCCCTTTTCTGGTTGGTGCACGTCAGGTGCTCGAAGGAGGCTATCCCGCCGTTCTCGTACATGCTGACGGCATAATTAAAGCCTGAAACGGTGATATCCTTGAAGTAATCTTGGTTGGCGCCCACTTTCAGCCAGATGCCAAAAGCTCCGTTGCCATCGCCCGAAATGACCGACACGTTCGACATGCGCCCTCCATTGGCCGCCTCGAAATAAATGCCCGATGCGCCGGGATTTCCGGTGCCGGTGTTGACGGTGAGGTTCTCACAATCATTGAGTGTCTGCGCGACGTTCATGGCGGTCCCGGACGGATGCTGGAAACAGACGACGGGCATGGGGCTGCCGGTGGATTGAAAGGAGCCGGAGGTGTTGAGCAACTGGATGACGGTGTGGGCGCGGCTCTGGCCGATGATGTGGACATTGACGATGTCGGGGCTGCCTTCGGTTCCGGTAGTCTGAGGCCCGTTGTAGATGAGGGGTTGGGAGACGTAGTAGGTGCCGTTCGGGATGTAGATGATGAAGCTGTTAGGCGACGCGAATTGGAGGGTGCCATTGGGCAGCAGTTGCTGGTTTTTGATGAAGTCGTAGTCGCTGCGGATGGCGGCGGTGCAATCCTTGCCGCTGGTGGCGGTAAGGATGGCGGTGGCGCTGCCGGAGTAGGTGGCGGGCGGATTGGTGATATCGATGACGCGTCCGCCGTTTTGGACCAGGGCGCCGGTGGGATAGATGACGTTGGTGTCAACCGCGCTGCCACGATCCCCTGCCGCAAGGCAGGGCCGGAAGGATGCGCCGAGGAGGGCCGCGGCGAAGAGTAAAACGATGGTTTTTAGAGTTTTTACTGGATGGGGAGACATAAGTTGAATCAAATATCAATCAGCCTCCCGCCGAGCTATGGAAGATGGGCTCCTTCCCCATTTTTACGGCAGATTATAGCATCAAATACCGCAAAAATAGCAGACACCGGAGATTCCCATGTGTATAAGGGACGGGCGTGCCCCCCCATGCAAAGCTGGCCACTGCTGCCGTCATTCGGCGGCTTCAGGAGCACATCGTCGAGAGCCGCATGGCCATATCGGCGCGGCTTCCCTCTGGTCGCGAGTTGGCTGCGGTCTGGAATATCGACTATTGGACCGTCCACCGGGCCATCGCCGATTTGGTCGCTCATGGCATCCTGCGCCGCGACGGTTACAAGCTGTTCCTTGCAAAACATCCCGACCAGGCTCCGGTGCTTCCACCGGTCTCGCTGCTCTGCTCCGACGATCGGGCGCTGGCCGCCGCGTCGGAAGTTGCGGCGCTCTACGGGAGCCATGTAACTCATGTAGCTTGCGGCTGGCAAACCTGCCGAAGCGAGATCCGTCGTCTATTGAAAGCGGGGTGCGAAGGGCTGCTCGTATGGCCCGACCCATGGCCTGAGACCCTTACCCCTGTCGACGACCTCCTCAAACCGATACAATCCCTCTGCGTTCCCGCATGCGTCATCGGGACTTCTTCCACTCATGCCAGTTCCGTCCAGATGGACTCCCGCGCCGGAGCGATGCTCGCCGTTGCCCACCTCGCCGCCTTGGGACACAAGGAAATTGCCTGCATCGCGTCTCCTTATACCGACAAATCCCTCATGGACGGTTACCGTGCGGGATGCCTCGAAGCCGGATTAACCCCCTCGGCGGATCGATTTGTCCTCCAATCGGGCCCCACGGCCTGCCACCGTTTACACTTTCCGACCATCCGCCGCAGTTACCCAGGCTTGACCGCCCTGTTTTTTGCCGATGCGAGATTTGCGAAAACCTTCGTCGAGGACCCTTCCCGTGGAGTCCGCATCCCGGACGACATCTCGGCCATAGCCTACGGCGATAGCCATCTTGTCTCCGGCGCCCAAGTGCCCATTACCATCGTTGCGGAGGACCACTCCAGTTTGGCCAGGCACGCCGCCATGCTCGTGTTCGGACATAAGCGTGAGTACCTGCGGACCGGCCGGCTCCCACCACCCGAACAGATATTGATCAAACCCCGCTTGATCGCCCACGCCTCGACGATGCCGTGCCATCGGGTCACAATCCCGGCAAGTCGCCTTCGCCGGCGCGGCTCGCTGGGAAAAAACAACCACTGGCCCGACTCTCTTCAAGAACGCCAGGCGCACGTGCGCCAGGCGCGCCACGCGGCCTACCCCGCGACGCTTCTTGCCAAGCCATGCGATTTTGCTCCCCTCGATTTACGTCCCTATGTAAATCGCGCTTTTCATCTGCACAGGAGTTGGCTGGGAACCGTGCCGCTCATGCATCTTCCGCCCGGCCTCCACGATGTCCACGGAGTCCCTTTCACGATCATCGACGCCACGACAAACGGAAAGCGCGCGGCGGTAATGATGCGCTCCAGCCATGTCCACAAGCAATTAGCCTCCGCTGTTGAAATCAAAATCGACTCCCAGACCCTCGCGGTCTATTTCCTCCACGGTTGCGGATGGGCCGCCGACCACGGGAAATTCGCGGAATATGAAGTACTTTACGAAGACGGCGCCACAGTCGTCATTCCCCTTGTATCTTATGGGAACGGTCCGTCCAACCAGGCATTGCTCGACCAATGGAAAAACGAGTCGAACATCCAGGATTGGTGGCCGAGCTTCAAGCAATTTGAAAATGAGCATGCCCGCCGCTTCATTGTCACTCAAGACGAAGACCCGGAACGATACGAACGATACTTATACACCCTGGAATGGATCAACCCGCATCCCAAGCGCCGCATCAACGCGATAACCGTCCGATCCAATCCCGACACATCCCACACCCTGGGAATCCTCGCCATTACCCTATTGCTGAGCCCGCGGCTATAACCGCTTTGCCTTGAACCCCTTTTTAAGGGCGGACAGAATCCAGCCCCGCGTCTCCACCGGCAATATCCAGCGCCCGCGATTAGCCACCCAGCCTTGGACTTGCATTTTCATCCTGTAAATCCCGTTCATCCTGTCCGAAATTCCGCTTCTTTCTTCCAACGC
>Ga0182030_10012584_pt1 | contig 16923 bp, 11 predicted proteins | sample 812S3MmetaG_FD_121299 | JGI IMG/M metagenome (GOLD analysis project Ga0182030, IMG submission 121299) | Permafrost microbial communities from Stordalen Mire, Sweden - 812S3M metaG (Illumina Assembly) | ecosystem: Environmental > Terrestrial > Soil > Wetlands > Permafrost | place: Sweden...
ACCGTATTGACGAGGCCCCACTCCAGAGCCTGGGCCGCGTCGTACTGGCGACAGAGAAACCACACTTCCTTCGCGCGCTTGACGCCAATGGTGCGGGCGAGCAGCGACGAACCATACCCGCCATCGAACGAGCCCACCCGCGGACCGGTCTGGCCGAAGCGCGCGTTGTCGGCGGCCAACGAGAGGTCGCACACCAGGTGCAAGATGTGCCCGCCCCCGATGGCATATCCGGCCACCTGGGCGATCACGGGCTTGGGGAGACGGCGAATCTGAATCTGAAGATCAAGCACGTTGAGGCGCCCCACGCCACTGTGGGCGACGTCGTCATCACCGATATATCCGTCGTTGCCACGAATGCGTTGGTCGCCGCCGGAGCAGAACGCGTCGTAGCCCGCGCCGGTCAGCACCACGACCCCTACCGTCAAGTCGTCGCGCGCCTGTTCGAAGGCTCGCGAGAGTTCAAAGAGTGTCTGGGGGCGAAAGGCGTTTCGCACCTCGGGGCGGTTGATCGTAATGCGGGCGATCCCTTCGGCCACTTCGTAGATGACGTCGCTGTAGTCGCCTCGGCGCTCCCAGTTCGGGAGCGCCTGAGATCGAAACTCGTCCAATGGATCGTTCGGAGGTCCCTGGATCACTGTCGTTGCCATGACGTTCACGCTACCGTTCACCGCGCTGACCTTCGCCGCCACGAGGACGACGCGAAACTCGCGACCTAGTCTCTCTGGGTGCAATCTTTGCTGGCGATCGACCTGGCGCTCGGCCCCCCACTCGAACTCGCCCTACGAGAGTGCGCCGCGCGGCGTCAGGCGTTTTGCATCCTTGACCAGCGACTCTCGCCCCGTCGCCGAGAAGCGGAACTCGCCGCGCTCGGCGCAACATCCGTACTCGGCGCCAATGGGATCATCGAGCGCCCCGGCGGGTCTGACGTTGACGACGAGATCGGACTGGTCATGTTGACCTCAGGCTCAAGCGGCGTGCCCAAAGCCGTCGAGTTGACCTGGGACGCACTCGTCGCCAGCGCCGAACTCACGCAGTCCTCCCTCCGCTCCGACACTCCCCCGATCTGGTTTCCTTGCCTTCCGGCCAATCACATCGGCGGTCTCGCGGTGTTGCTGCGTGCGGTTCTCTCCGACGCGACGCTTCTCTGGACCGGCGATGACGACATTGAACGCGCGGGCCGCGAGGGGGCCACACACGTCTCACTGGTCCGGACTCAACTCGCGCGCTTTGACGTGAGTGCGTACGACCGGGTGCTCCTGGGCGGTGCTCGCCCACCCGAGCTCTTGCCCGCGAACGTGATGACGACCTGGGGCATGACCGAAACCGGCTCGGGCATCGTGTACGACGGTGTTGCTCTTCGCGGTGTCGACGTGGCGAGTGTCGACGGCGAGCTGTGCGTGAGAACACCCACCCTGTTTCGCTCATATCGCGCCTCACCACGACCCCGAGTTGCGGGTCCCGACGGTCGAGACGACTGGTTTCCCACCGGCGACGCCGGCACCGTTGTCGACGGGCGAGTGTCAGTACGCGGCCGAATCGGTTTCGTGATCAACACGGGCGGCGAGAAGATCTGGCCCGAGGAACTTGAAGCTGCTCTTTCGACGCTGCCCCAGGTGGCCGATATCGCGGTCACGGGTGTTCCCGACGCCGAGTGGGGTCAGCGCGTCGTCGCGCTCGTCGTAAGTAGCGGCTCTCACCTCGATGACGAAATCCGCGCCACTGCAGAAGAACGCATAGGACCGTGGGCGAAGCCGAAAGAGATTCGCTACGTGACCGCGATACCGCGAACGAGCAACGGAAAAATCCGCCGCGGTGAGCTGGAGCATCTCCACTAAGTGACGAGCGCCTCTCTGGCGCGTCCGAGGGGACATCGCCCCTCGCGACGAGCGAGTTTCTTGCGACCTACAACGTCGACTGTTAGGGTGCATTTTGCAGCGTTGCTATGGCAAATCGTTCGCAACGCCGTTGAACGAAGGCCTTAATTATTCGCCCTAAACGAAAGAAAGTGACCGGACTATGACCGACAACCAATTCACTCCCACGCCGGAGGACCGCTTTACTTTCGGACTTTGGACCGTCGGAAATCCTGGGCGCGACCCCTTTGGTGTCGAGGTCCGCGAGCCCCTGGACCCCGCCGACACCGTGTACAAACTCGCTGAGATTGGTGCGTACGGCGTCACCCTGCACGACAACGACCTCCTGCCCGCCGATAGCTCGCCGTCGGAGCGCGAGGCGATTCTCAAGCGCTTCCGCGCGGCTCTTGACGCCACGGGCCTCAAGGTACCGATGACCACCGTCAACCTCTTTACGCGTCCCATCTTCAAGGAAGGGGCGCTGACGGCCAATAACCCCGACGTCCGGCGCTTCGCTCTGGCAAAGGCCATGGACGCCATTGACCTCGGCGCCGAACTCGGAGCCGGGATATTCGTGATGTGGGGCGGGCGCGAGGGTACCGAGGCGCACGCCGCGAAGCCCGTCGCCGAGGCACTGGATCGTTACCTTGAAGCCATCAACACGCTGACGGCCTACATCAAGGAACGCAACTACCACGTGCGCATCGCACTTGAGCCCAAGCCCAATGAGCCGCGCGGTGACATCTTGTTGCCCACTGTCGGACACGCGCTCGCCTTCATCGACCGTCTGGACTCGCCCGAGATGGTGGGGGTTAACCCCGAGCTCGCCCACGAGACCATGAGCGGACTTTCCTTCCATCACGGCGTGGCACAGGCGCTCTGGGCTGGGAAGTTGTTCCACATTGACCTCAACGCGCAGCGAATTGGCCGCTTTGACCAGGACTTCCGCTTTGGCGCTGAGGAAGTGAAAGAAGCGTTCTACTTAGTGCACTTGCTCGAGACATCGGGCTACGACGGGATGCGCCACTTCGACGCGCACCCGTACCGCACCGAAGGTCCCGATGGCGTGTGGGCGTTTGCCCGCGGTTGCATCCGCACCTACTTGATCTTGAAGGACAAGGCCGCGCGCTTCGAGTCCGATCCCGAGATCAAGGAAGCGCTGAAAGCGGCGCAGGTGCCAGAACTCTCGACGCCCACGACGGTGGGAGACGGCACGCCAGCCGCGCTTCGCGCGTACGTAAAGGGGCTTGACGAAGCCGCGCTCGCACGCACCGACTACGGCCACGAGCACCTCGACCAATTGGTGACCGAGTTGTTGCTCGGCGTCAGGTAACCGCGCCCTCAGTGACGCTGGTTGCGGGCGTCGATTCGTCGACGAAGAGTACCAAGGTTGTAATTGTCGACATCGACGACGGTCACGTTGTCGCGTCGGCGTCCGCGCGCCATCCTGGGACGACTCCCCCACTGAGCGAACAGAACCCGTGGTCGTGGTGGCGAGCGCTGGAGAAGGCGTGGAAGGCGTGCGGGCCTCTCACCGAGTCGGTCGCGGCGATTGCGATCGCCGGGCAACAACACGGTCTCGTCGCGCTGGACGCGAACGGCGATCCGGTACACGCGGCCAAACTCTGGAACGACTCGGAGTCAGCGCCCCAGACCCAGGCGTTGACCAATCTCTTGGGGCCCGAAGAGTGGGCCCGTCGCTGTGGCAGCGTCCTGACGCCGTCCTTCACGATCACCAAGTTGGCGTGGCTGCGAGAGAATCACCCCGACGAGTTTGCCGCCATCCGCCGCGTCCTCTTGCCGCACGAATGGCTGACCTGGCAGCTTCTCGGGCGCCCCGAGACGGCAATCGGCGACCGGGGCGACGCCTCAGGAACAGGGTGGTGGTCGCCCAGCACCGATGGAGTCGATGAAGGTCTCCTCTCTCTCGTGGGTGGAGACCCAGAATGGCTACCCACGATCCTGGGGCCTCGCGATACCGCGGGAACCGCCCAGTCTTTACAACTCGGCGCCGTCGTCGGTCCCGGGACGGGTGACAACATGGGAGCAGCCCTGGCTCTTGGACTTGCGCCTGGAGACATCGCCATTTCTTTTGGAACCAGTGGAACGGTTTTCGCCTCGTCGCTGCAGCCCACCCGAGACGTCGAGGGTGAAGTCGCGGGCTTCGCTGACGCGGCCGGGCGAAACCTCCCGCTCGTGTGCACGTTGAACGCCACCAAGGTAACCGACTGGGCCGTAAACCTGGCAGGAGGACACAGCACCGACCTCGACCGCATTGGGGGGACATCAGTGCCCGGAGCCAACGGCGTTACGCTCGTGCCCTATTTGGACGGAGAGCGAACGCCCTTGTTACCGAGTGCGAGCGGAACCCTCTTTGGCATCCGAACCACCACCACGGGAGCGGACATTGTCCGCGCGGCTGTCGAAGGTGTCATCTGTGGACTGCTCGCCGGAGTGGACGCCCTCGAGCGCTGCGGGGTTGACACAAGTGGCCGAGTGTTGGCCGTGGGCGGCGGCGCCCGTTCGGCGTTGTATCGTCAAGTGTTGGCTGATCTGTCGAACCGTGAAGTCATCACGCTCGACCCCGCTGTTGATCGCGTAGCCGTGGGCGCCGCGGCCCAGGCAGCGGCCGTACTCACTCACGCGCATCCCGACAGCATCGGCGCCGCGTGGGCCAGCGCCGATCCGGTGGTGGTCACGACCGACCCGGCGATCAATGCCGCACAGGCGACCGAGTTGCGGGTGCGCTTTCGCTCGTTGGCGAAGAGCCAGATTACGTGACCCCGTAGTCGAGCGACGTGGCAGGCAGAGACGCCCGCCTGCGTCTAGGAACCGCCGAGTTTGGCGGCGCCGCGACGCGCGACGGAGTCAATGGCGATAGCGAGAATAAGCACAAGGCCCGTAGCCATGAGTTCGACCGAGGCGCTCAACTGAATAAGCGCCATCCCGTTGTAGATGGTTCCAATCACCAGGCCGCCGATTAGGGCGTTCATCATCTTGCCCCGACCACCGAAGAGACTCGTGCCGCCAATAACCGCCGCCGCCACCGCGTAGAGCACCAGTGTGCCACCGGGGATCCCGTCTGAGATACCTCCCAGCTCCGAGGCGTAGACGAGGCCCGCGATGCCCGCGGTAAATCCGGTAAGAGCGAACGCGAGGAGGCGATAGCGATTCACCGAGACGCCAGATCGACGAGCCGCCTCCGCGTTGCCGCCAATCGCGTATAGATAACGACCCGCCTTGGTCCGAGCCAGGATGAAGCTGAAGGCCACGAGAACCACCACGATGAGGGGCACCGCGTAGGGCATACCTCGCAAAACAATGAACGTGCCGCGGTTGGTGTTGAACACCAGAACGAGCACGATGGCCAAAGCGAGGAGAGCCACGATCTTGATGAACGTCTCGTAGATGGAGACGCTGTCAAGGCCGCTCGCACGACGAGCTCGGTCCTTCGTGAACACAAGGATCGACATGGCTACCACCACGACAAGACTGAACACCCATGTCCACACCACCGACATGTTGATATTCACAATGCCATAGAGAACCTTCTCGCGAATGGGAATAGAGCCGCCAGAGTTCTGCCCGTCGATCAGATAGATGGCGATGCCTTCCCAGAACAAAGAACCACCCAAGGTAATGATGAACGAAGGCACTTTCAGGAGAATCGTGATGACACCCTGGAGCCAACCGATGAACGTGCACGCGGCGACGGCCAACAACAGTGCGGCCCACCATGGCCAGTTGAACGTGGTGTCTAAGAGAATGGCGCCGATGGCAGCCCCGACCGCGGCTACCCAGCCAACGGAGAGGTCGATGTCGCCAAGGAGTAGCAACCAAATCTCGGCCATTCCCAGAAGGATGAAGACCGTGGACTGGATGAAGAGGTTTGTGAGGTTACCCGCAGAGAGAAATGTAGAGCTGCGGATCTCGAAGTAACCACCGAGAACGATAAGACCGACGACGATGGGAAGCATGCCGCTGTCGGTTCGGCGCAGTTGTTTGATGCGCTCTTTGAAAATGTTCGCTGGAGACGAATCGTCGGCCGTGAGGCCGATAGGAGTCACCGTTTCGTCTGACACGGGGGCGGAACCTTTCCTTAAGGGGCGGACGTGGCAGACATCGAGGAGAGATTCCTCGCGGTCGCGCCGGTAGTAATCAAGTCAACGGCACTGGCGGTGTCGTAGTCCGATGCGGGACCACTACTGATGAGTGTGCCGAGGTGCAGGACGGCGATGCGATCAGCGACTGCGAAGACGTCGGTGAGGTTGTGCGAAATGACCAAGACGGCGATACCGCGTCCCGCCAGCGTTGTAATCAGATCAAGGACAAGTTTTGTTTGCGACACGCCAAGGGCGGCCGTCGGTTCGTCCAGAATCACCAGTTTGGTGTCACGCATGACGGCGCGCGCTACGGCGATGGCCTGACGTTGTCCACCCGAAAGTGATCCCACGAGCTGGCGTACCGACTGCACGGTGAACACCGACAGATCACGCAGGAGTTTCTTCGTCTCGATCTCCATGGTGATCTCATCCAAGAGACCGGCCTTCGTTGCTTCGTGTCCCAAGTACATGTTCTGGACGATGTCGAGGTTGTCGCAGAGAGCGAGGTCCTGGTACACCGTGGTAATACCGAGGGCGTCGGCCTCCCGGGGGGAATGGATGTGGACTTCCTTCCCTTCCCAAAAGATCTGCCCGCTGCTCGGGGGGTAAATCCCAGAAATAGTTTTGATCAGCGTCGACTTTCCGGCGCCATTGTCCCCAATGAGTGCGGTGACCTTTCCCGCCGAAACATCCAGATCGCAGTAGCGGAGCGCTTCGACGGGACCGAAATGCTTGGTCAGTGCCTTAAGGCTCAGTAGAGGCGTGTCGGCCGAAACCGACGCCCCCGAGTCATGTTTCACTTCAATCCCAATATCGGGTTCAAGAGTGATCGGTGACTCGGGGGTGTCGGTCATGGCTGTTTGTTACTTAATTCCGTACTTCGTGCAGTCTGCGGCGTACGTCGGCTGGGACGAGCCAGTCACCGTCGGAGCCGTGCTCGTGCAGAGTTGCGCCGTCGTAACTTGCTTCGACGCAATGACCTGCGACTCGACAGTCGCGGCCGTCACCCACAGCGGCGTCAACAGAACCGACGGAACATTCTTCAGCGACGCGATAGTCGCGCTGCCGTCCGTGGTCGTGCCATTGACGATGCCCGCAGGGACCTTCTCCTTCGCGCGCAGGTAGATCGCCAACGCGGCGGTCGCCTGTGCCTCAATGAAGGACGGCTTGAAGACCGTTCCGCACTGGTAGCCAGAGATGATGTTGTCGATACCAGCAGGCGTAGCGTCCTGACCCGTGAACGGAATCGTGTTGGGCTTCAGACCTTGCGACTGCAGGTACGAGATGATCGGCGCGGCGTTCTCGTCGTTCGGCGTCAAGACCGCGTTGATCTTCGAGTTAGCCGAGTAGGCACCCTGGAAGTCGGTAAGCGCCACCGAAGGCGTCCACGTTCCAACACTCTCGTTGACCGTGTTCGACGAACCCGACGTGGTGTTGTAACCACCGGCGTTCAGAACGGCGTCGTAACCCTGGGCAAACAACGTGGCGTTGTTGTCGGTGGGCGCACCCTTCATGACGAAGACAACCGGGCTAGCAACGTTCCAGCTCTTGATGCAGCTGAGGAGCCCCTGACCAATCAAGGTACCGACCGCTACGTTGTTGAAACTGACGTAGTACGAACGGTCTCCACCGAGCGTTAGGCGGTCGTAGTCAATGACTTTCACGCCACGCGACTCCGCGTAGGCCTCAATGATCGCACCCGATGAACTGTCAAGCGAGGTCAAGATAAGAACCTTGGCACCCTTGGCAATGTCGCCTTGCGCGTCGGTGAGCTGCTCCTGCGGGCTTCCGTGACCGTTCTGAATGATGAACTGATTGGTCTTTAGACCAGCAGCCAGGAACGCCTTCTTGAACGCGGGAGCGTCGTAGTCCACCCAGCGGGCGGATGAAACAGTGTCGGGCAAAATAACGGCGATGCTGCCCTTACCCTTGGCGACGACACTCTTCAGGTACTTCATTGTCGAGAAAGTCGGATTGAACGTAGCGTCCGATACCGTCTTCCCCGCTGCGGAAGCAACGCCTGGCAGCACTGCTACGGCGACTCCGCCGACCAATGCCACGCACGCGAAAATCCGTGCTGTCTTTAATTTCATAGTCCCCCAACCCTTAGAGGCATCTTAATGATGCCCATTATCTAATTTACTTCTAAGTGAACATTCGGTGCAAAGCAATGTTCGGAAGGTGAAGTTAGCACAACACTTCCGTGACATACGTTCACCACCTGAACAGACCGCCGCGCTTCAACGACACTCATTGCAAGCGCTAAATCCGCGGACAACTTCACCGAGAGGCGTCGTTGGCGCGGCGTACAACTTCGTCGTGGATGAGTCCCGCTCACCGCTAGTTTGATGGGGCCGACTCGAATCTCCTGGTCCAGAGCGCTGTCTCGCACTTCGACCGCCGTCGCCGTGCGTAGGAAGTCGCCTCATTGTGAAATTACACACACGAACGTCAGAGGTAGGTGAGGACGGTCTCCATTGTCTCCATGATCGCGATAGATTCATCAAGCGGCATAAAGGGGCTCTCGGTTAGTCCGAGGTCTAGACAACGAGCAACCTCGATGGCTTGGTAGCGAAGTCCCCGCCACTGCATGTCAAATTCAAACGTTTCAACGGTGCGGTCACGCCTAATCAAATCGAACGACGTCAAACCGTAGAAGTCGCCGGCAATCTCGATGCGCGCTTCCGTGCCCGCGATGCAGGCTCTCGTCGCAGTCCTCGCTAGCGACGTGCACGTCAAGACGGCCTGCGCCCCGTTGTCGTAGCCAAAGAGCATGGACGTTTGACCATCCACCCCGGTGAAGGCGCGATCGACGAGAGCCGTGATGCGAGTGGGCGTGCCCAAGAGCATTGAGGCAAAGGAAACGGGGTAGACGCCGAGGTCCAGCAACGCGCCGCCGCCGAGCTCGGGCGCAAAAATTCGGTGATTGGGGTCCAACGGGAACCACTGCCCGTGATCGGCCTCCACCAGTACCAGTTCACCGAGCGCACCACTCTGAACGAGTTCGCGAATCTTGACAATGTGGGGCAAGAAGCGCGTCCACATCGCTTCCATCAGGAATAGGCCCTTCTCACGCGCTATCGCGACTACATCGCGAGCCTCGGAGGAGTTCATCGTGAACGGCTTTTCGCAGAGCACTGGCTTTCCCGCGTTGAGCGCGAGCAACGTGTTGGCGTGGTGCATCGGGTGAGGCGTTGACACGTAGACGACATCGACGTCCGGGTCAGACACGAGTTCCTCGTACGACCCGAAGCGCGTTGGAATGTCGAACTCATCGGCGAAAGCGTTCGCCGAAGCCTCGGTGCGAGAGCCCACGGCAACGGCCGTGCCCTCGTCAATCAGCCCGAGATCACGAACAAAAGTGTGCGCAATGCCTCCCGTGCCAATGATTCCCCATCGAAGTGGCTTCGTCATCACTTTCTCCTTCTCTTGGTCGCGACGAGGCCACAGTAGTCGGCACGACCGCACGCGCTGGGCGGACGTGCCTCCCCGCTCACTTCAAAACCATTAGAACGGTGAGGTGGTTCAGCTACTCCAGCCCATCTAAACGGCGCGTCTCGTGTTGCGGTCCTTTGAGCGGAAGGACCTCGACGATCTCGTGTTGATCTTCCAAGACGAATCCGTGAACCGCTATCTCTACAGCGTCCCGCGCACGCGCGAACAGACGCTCGGGGCCTTGGAGAAGCGCATCACTGAAGTCGACGCCACACAGAGTGAAAACATCTTGCACGTCGCGATCGAACTCCGAGAAACGCAACGCCTCATCGGTGATTTCATGTTGCGCTGGCACGATGACGAGCACCATCAAGGCGAAATGGGTGGCTCGCTGAACCCCGAGTTTCACGGCCTGGGCTACGCGACCGAGGTCTATGGCGCGCTTTTGGAGCTTGCCTTCAATCGTTACGATCTTCACCGCGTGGTCGGACGCTGCGACGGGCGTAATGCACCCTCAGTCCGTTCACTGGAAAAGGCCGGACTGCATCAAGAAGCCCACTTCGTAGAAAATGAATTCGTCAAAGGTGAGTGGACCGACGAGATCGTTCTCGCCGTCTTGCGGCGCGACTGGATATCGACCAAAGACTGCGGGTAGGGGCGTCACACCCGTGCTCACCCCGTAAGGTTTCTCTTCCATGGCACTGTTACGCGACGTGAGATCCCAGTTGGGATCTTCCTACCTTCTCGATCACGTTGACAATCCAGTGCTCTGGCGAACCTGGGACGACGAGACTCTTGAGGAGGCCCGCCGTAGCGATCGTCCGATCTTTCTCTCGGTCGGTTACGCCGCCTGCCACTGGTGCCACGTCATGGCTCACGAGTCCTTCGAGAACGACACCATTGCGAGTGTTCTCAACGAATTCTTCGTGCCCATCAAAGTCGACCGCGAAGAGCGTCCTGACGTCGATGCTCTTTATATGGCGGCCACCCAACTGGTCTCTGGTCACGGCGGCTGGCCGATGTCGGTGTTTCTCCTACCCGACGGACGGCCTTTCATGGCGGGCACCTACTACCCGCCCACCGATCGGGGAGGTCAGGTCGGATTCCTTCGACTTCTCGGGGCGCTACGCGACGCCTGGGTGAATCAGCGCGAACTGATTGAACGACAGGCCGACACACTCGCGGGAGCACTGTCGCGCGAGGTTCACTTCATCGACCATCTGGCGCCCTTTCACGAGACGATCGACCTCGCCGCGGTACGCGAGCACCTGCGCACTGAGCTCGTGGCCCAAGTCGACTCAGAGGGGGGCTTTGGACACGCACCGAAGTTTCCCCGTCCGAGTTACGTAGACGCCCTCCTCGAGTTTGATGACGACCAGTCGCGCGAGGCCGTGACCCGAACACTCGACGTGATGTCGAGGCGGGGCCTGTACGACCACTTTGGCGGCGGCTTCGCGCGCTACAGCGTCGACGGCGAGTGGCACGTGCCGCACTTTGAGAAGATGCTGAGCGACCAAGCCCTCCTCGCGCGTTGTTACTTTCGAGCAAGCCGCATCGCAGACAACTCCTCCTGGCGCGACGTCGCCCTCGACACTCTCGCCTTCGTCGAGCGGGCGCTGCGACTCCCGCTGGGTTATGCCGCGTCACTCGACGCCGACGCCGGTGGAATGGAAGGATCCCATGTCACCTGGACGCCCGACGAGGTGCGCGCCGCCCTCAACGGATTCCCCGAGAGCGACGTGCGTGACGTCCTTGCTCGATGGCGCATTGATCTAAAGGGAACCTTCGAAGGTCGCTCCATCCCCCGACTTCGCGAGGGCGCCGCATTCTTGACGCCGCCTGAACTTGGCGCTGCGCACGAGACGCTGATTGGCGCGCGCGCAGAACGCGTGCAACCGGGCCGCGACGAGAAGATCATTCTCGAATGGAACGCCATGCTCGCTTCCGCCTTTCTCGCCAGTGGCACCGGCGAGCTCGAAACCCGTGGATTCGATCTCGTGCGCTCACTGCGTCGCACTCACTTCCACGATGAGACGTGGTGGCGCACCGAGCATCATCGCGCTCACGCCACGGCCAACGACCTCGCGTGGCTCATCGACGCCGCAATCGACGCATTCGAGCTCACGGGGGAGGACGAGTGGCGAGAGATCGCTCATGGGACCGCGGCATATCTCGTCGAGCATTTCTGGGACGGCCCGGTGCCCACCGAAATCGATCCTCACGTGGGAGCGGGATTCTTTACCCAGAGCGATCTCGTCGGCGACTTGTCGACTCGACCCAAAGAGATCTTTGATGGCGCCACGCCCTCGGCGCACGCGATCAGCACGCGCGCGCTCGCGCGCCTGGCCCTGTGCGACGCGACCACCTCACTGCTCGTCATCGCCCAGCGACTGGTCGAACTCGCCGGTTCGCTCCTTGTCACTCATCCCAGTGCCGTCGTGGATCTCGTTGACGGAGCGGGCTACGCGTTGGAAGGTGTTGAGTTGGTCATTCCCGGCGATGCGAATGAACTTTCGGACCACGTACGATCGAGGGCGATGTTCCGCACTGTTTTAGTTACTGGCACGGGTCGCTCCGAACTCCTCGAGAACCGCGACGCGGGGTACGCCTACGTCTGTCACGCCGGTGTCTGTGATCTGCCCGTCTCGAGCGTTACTGCGCTCGACACTGAGCTGCAAAGAAGCGTCGCATGGCCCTCCTGAGTCGCGACCCGGCGGTGCGCGCCACGAGGCGCCTGATTACGCGGACCCCACAGCGCGACACGGTCGACCTCTCGCCCGGCGCCGCGGTCTATGGCCTCGTACTCGGCTCCACCAACGAATCCACGACCGTTGTCGACTTGGCGAGCCAGGCCATCGTCCGCTGGCGAATTCCCTGGCCCCTCGATATTGAGACCGATCTCGCCGCGTTCGATGTCGTCGAAGGGCAACTCGCACAGAACATCGAACGTGACGACCTGGCCCAACCCGAAGCTGTCACCCTGCTTGATCTTCCGCGGCGTCTCGGTACCTACCGCGGACGTCGCGTGCGCACCTGGCTCCAACAGTTGGCCAGCCCTGCTGACGGTCCACTGTTCGGTTTTCGCGGACCGAGCGCTCCCTACTGGGAGTTCCGCGGAGAGCGGCCGAGCGTGGCCCTCATTGCGGCGGATCGCGGACCTCAACTACTACGCCGACCCGATGATGGCTCGACCTGGGTACGTTTTGGATGGTTCGGCGACGACGTGTGGTTGTTGTGTGAGGACGCCCACGCCATTCGAACGATTGAGGCGACCCGCCGAACCTCACTGTCGGGGAAAGACCTCGCGACGGCGCTGGGCTTTCGACCGACGTACGTCTTAACGACGCTCTCACAGCCCCTGGATGGCCACTGCTACAAGAGTTGCACCGGGCTGTTGCCGCGGGGTTGACCTATTTGGGCAGTTTGCCGGTAGAGAGGGACTCGGCCATCGCCCAGCCAAAGACGATGAGTCGCTGACCCTTCTCGGGCTTCAGACCTTTGAAGAAGGTGTCGGCGCCTTCGGGAATTGGTCCCTTGGAAGCGACGTAGTCAAGTCCCCCGACCGGACCGGGACTTATCGTCATGATGAAAGTCTTGTCGTCGATCGACTTCTCTGAGCCGAAGCGCTTGGCGAGACGTCGACCCCACGCGCGATCCTCACCGGTCGGGCGATAGTCCAGGCGAGGAACCACGTCGTCGAGTCCGGTAAAGGCGCGATAGCCATCAGCCGACGTCAGACGGGTGCCGAGCAGGACATCCTCGTCAGGGAAGGCCAGCAGGGCCCGACGAAACTGGTCGTGCAGGATGGTCTTCAGGGTCTGGTCAGACTTCGCGTTTCGATCCACCAGGAGAAGTCCCACCAGCAGCGACGGGGTCCCCCCGATGCGCTCCAGTGTGCAAAAGGAGTACCCGCGAAGCTTGTTGCCTTCGCGAGCGTGGGTGACAAGTACCCACTCCTCACGTTGCTTTGAAAGAAAACCAATGTCAAAATTAGGCTCTCGGTCAACGCAGAGGTCGGCCATTTCGGCCAACTCTGCATCGCTGAGGGCAGTGGTGTCTTTGGTGGTGACCGTCATTGCCATAGGCAACCATTCTACGGCGCGGGGAGTGACCTTCCGCCAGAGTTAGGCCTTTATGACGTTTCGGCCGAATTCTGAGCGAAGATCCGCAACGACACTGGGTATGTTGACGTTAAATGCGGGACCTAATCGAAAGGTTTTTCCGGCGGAGCCCGTATCAACAACGACGGGCGACGGTCCGGGATATCGCGTCAGAATTTCTCGCAACGTTGAGATGGCGTGTTGGGTGAGGTCCTCGGGTCGAAGTGAGAGGCGCAGTTCCACATTCGCCCGATCACCGTGAAAACGCTCCACGTCCACTGCGCTGAAGCGAAGCTCCTCGTCGTTGTCGCTAACGCGCACTTTGATCAAAACCACGTTGTCTTTCGCCAGGAATCCACTGAATCGCTCGAAGGCGGCGACCGAGAAATTGATCTCCAGTGACCCGCCCAGGTCTTCGAGGACCACGCGTGCGTACTGCTTATTGGCCTTGGTCTGGCGCAGTTGGACTTCGGCCAGGATCCCCCCGACCGTGACGGCCTTGGGACTGCGCGAGAGCTCCTCAGCCCGTTCGCGAATGGCCACAATGGCGCCGTCGGTCTTTGTACTCAGACTCTCCATAACCCCATAGAGCGGGTGATCGGAGATATAGGTGCCGAGCATCTCTCGCTCAAAATCGAGTTTGACCGACTGCTCGAACTCAATGTCGTTGAGCGCGATCTCGGTTCCCTCCCAGTCCCCTTCGCCCTCGGTATCGAAGGCGGCGAACAGCGTCGTGATACCGAGGGAGAGATCCTTACGTCGAGCGAGCGTGACGTCGATGATCTCATCGACCTTCAAGAGAAACGCGAGACGAGGAATGCCCAGGGAGTCAAAGGCCCCCGCTTTGATCAACGATTCCATGGTTCGCCGGTTCAAAACCATGGGATCAACCCGACGCACGAAGTCATAGACGTCGAGAAAGGGACCCTTCGCCTCGCGCTCGGCGACAATCTTCTCCACCAGGGCCTCGCCCACGTTTCGAACTGCCGCCATACCGAAGAGGATCGTGTTGTCCGATTTCAACGACGGGGCGTAGTCGGCGATGGATTGATTCACGTCCGGCACGCCGACAGTAATACCCATCTGGCGCGCCTCGTTGAGATACACGGCGGCCTTGTCCTTGTCGTCGCGAAACGAGGTCAAGAGCGCGGACATGTACTCAACGGGATAGTTGGCCTTCAGCCAGGCGTTCTGATACCCGATCAGCGCGTAACCGTACGCGTGACTCTTGGGGAAGGCGTAGTCGGCGAAGGGTTCGATCTTGTCGAAGATCGCTTCGCCGAGTTCGCGTCCGTAGCCTTCGCGTTCGGTCCCATCCACAAACTTGGCGCGCTGGGCGCGAATCATCTCGCGGATCTTTTTCGAGCACGCTTTTCGCAGATCATCCGCTTCAGGCAAAGTGAAGCCGGCGATAGTCGTGGCCACGCGCATGATGTCCTCTTGGTAGATCATCAGCCCGTAGGTCGTCGAGAGAACGTCCTCCAAGACTTCATGGTCGTAGCTGACTTTTTGGCGCAGGTTCTTGCGGTCGGCGTAGTCGTTGTGAACGTTTTCGCTCAAGGGGCCTGGTCGATAGAGGGCGTTGATCGCGGCAATGTCATCGAAGGTCGTCGGAGCCAGGCGACGCATGAGTTGGCGCATCTTGTCTCCTTCGAGCTGAAAGAGCCCGATTGAGTTTCCGAGGCGCAGCATCTCGAAGACTTTCTCGTCGTCGAGGGGAATGTGGTCAATGTCCACCCTCACGCCGTGGCGTCGTTCGATGTGATCCAAGGTGCGCTCGATGATGGCCAAGTTGCGAAGCCCTAGGAAGTCCATCTTCAACAGACCGAGTTTCTCAATGGCTGTGGCCTCGTACTGGGTGACGATGGGAGCGCTCTCCACCGACCCGTTGGGGCCGGACTTGCGCTGCACCGGGACGTAGTCAAGAACCGGACCCTTGGTGATGACCACCGCGGCCGCGTGGATGCCGTCCTGGCGACGTTTATCGACGAAGCCCTTGGCCACGTCGACTACGTGTTTCACCTCACTGTCGCCCTCGTAAAGCGCGCGAAGTTCACTCGCCTCGCCGTAACGACTCTCGTATCCGGGCATGGGGCTAAAACAAGCGGCGAGGGGCAAGTCCTGGCCCATGACGAGAGGTGGCATGGCCTTGGCAATCTTGTCGCCGAGTTGCGGAGGGTATCCGAGCACTCGCGCCGAGTCGCGAACTGCGGCCCGCGCTTTGATGGTGGAAAATGTCACGATCTGAGCCACGTGGTCCGCGCCGTAGCGCTCGGCCGCGTAACGAATCATGTCGCCGCGGTAGCGCTCGTCGAAGTCCATGTCGATGTCGGGCATGGAGCGCCGGCCGGGATTCAAGAATCGCTCAAAATACAGTCCGTAGCGAAGTGGATCTATGTCGACGATGCGTAAGCAGTACGCCACACAACACCCGGCCGAGGATCCGCGACCGGGCCCCACGCGAATGCCCTCATCGTGGGCGTGACGGATCAGGTCCCAGACGACCAGGAAGTAGTCAGAGAATCCCATATCGGCGATGACGCCGAGTTCGTAGTCGAGCCGCGTTCGCACCTCGTCTGACAGCGAGTCGCCGTAGCGCGCCGCCGCGCCACGATAGGTCAGGTCGCGCAAATACTGAGTCGCGCCGTCTTTGTGCGTGTCGCCGCGGTAGCCCTCAGGCAGTGGAAACTCGGGAAGGGCGTCGTTGTCGAACTCGATCGTGACATCGGCCCGCTCGGCGATCACCAGGGTGTTGTCGCACGCTTGGGGAAGCTCTCGAAAGAGGTAGCGCATCTCCGCGGCCGTCTTGAGGTAGTTCTGGTCACTCCCGAAGCGGAACCGATCGGGATCGGCCACCCGTGAACCAGTGCCAATGCAGAGGAGCGCGTCGTGCATCTCGTGGTCACCGTGTTCCACGTAGTGCAGATCGTTGGTGGCGAGCAGTGGCGCGTTCAGATCAGTGGCGATACGCACCAACTGTGGGTTCGTGCGTTGTTGCTCCGCGAGTCCGTGATCTTGCAACTCGATGTAGAAGTTTTCTTGCCCAAAGATCGTTTGGAGACGCCCCGCTAACTCCAGAGCCTTGACGTAGTCGTTCTGGAGCAGGGCTTGCAGCACCACTCCCCCGAGGCAGCCCGACGTCGCGACGAGGCCCGCGGCGTAGCGCTCCAGGAGTTCCCAGTCCAAACGGGGCTTGTAGTAGTACCCCTCGAGGAAGGCTTTCGATGAGAGTTCTCGCAGGTTCTTGTACCCCTCGTTCGACATCGCGAGCAAGGTGAGGTGATGGTAGAGCTTCTGTCCTCCTTCAGAGTCGCCCCCGGTGTCGTCAACCTTGCCGCGCCGCGCGGGCCGGTCAAAACGCGAGTTGGCCGCCATGTAGGCCTCGAGACCAATGATCGGAGTGACGTCGTGTCGTCGGCAGGCTTCGTAAAA